>MAAC01018852.1_pt1 | contig 53277 bp, 64 predicted proteins | sample 1115981 | NCBI WGS metagenome assembly MAAC01 (sample SAMN04961126, study PRJNA320927) | seawater metagenome | isolation source: sample BD02T64 sea water enriched with oil for 64 days | place: USA:Gulf of Mexico | collected 2013-07-27 | reverse complement strand
GGTTATCGTCCCCAGTTCTACTTCCGTACCACAGACGTAACAGGTGCCTGTGAACTGCCCGAAGGCGTTGAAATGGTCATGCCTGGCGACAACGTGCAAATGGTTGTTACTCTGATTGCCCCCATCGCCATGGAAGACGGTCTGCGCTTTGCCATCCGTGAGGGTGGTCGTACCGTAGGTGCGGGTGTTGTAGCTAAGATTTTCGAATAATGTTTTAGCGTTTCCCCATAAAAAAGGCCGCCAATTGGGCGGCTTTTTTTATGGCTTGATTTGACTGATCTGCTAGTCCGTTTGTTGTGGAAATTGCAGGTAATAAAAAACCCCGCTGTTAAACCAGCGGGGTTTTTTGAAAGGGAAAGGCTGCGTTATTTAGCTGCTTTTCTTTCCTTCGCATCTGCAATGACTTCTTCAGACACATTTTTTGGGCAGGGTAGGTAGTGGGAAAATTCCATGGAGAATTGTCCGCGGCCCGATGTCATGGTGCGCAGTGTGCCGATATAACCGAACATTTCAGCCAGTGGCACGTCGGCTTTAATGCGCACACCGGTAACGCCTTTTTCCTGATCCTTGATCATACCGCGGCGGCGGTTGAGATCGCCAATAACGTCTCCCACATGGTCGTCGGGTGTGTAGACATCGACCTTCATAATGGGCTCAATAAGTTGAGGGCCGGCCTTGGGCATGGACTGACGGTAGGCGCCTTTCGCGGCGATTTCAAAGGCAACAGCGGATGAATCGACCGCGTGAAAGCCGCCGTCATAGAGCTCGATCTCGACGTCCAGCACGGGGAACTCGGCCAGTGGGCCCAGATCCATCATGCCTTTAAAGCCTTTTTCAATGGCGGGGAAAAATTCCTTGGGAACGTTGCCACCGACGACTATAGAGTTGAAAACAAAGCCGGTGCCAGGCTCGCCAGGTTTGATGCGGTAGTCAATTTTACCAAACTGGCCGGAACCACCCGATTGCTTCTTGTGGGTGTAGCTATCTTCGATGGCCTGGGTGATGGTCTCGCGGTAGGCAACCTGGGGTTGGCCCACTTCAAGCTCTACACCGTAGGTGCGTTTGAGGATGTCGACCTTAATATCGAGGTGCAGTTCGCCCATACCCTTGAGGATGGTCTCGCCGGAATCCTGGTCAGTTTCAACACGAAAGGAGGGGTCTTCTGCAATCATTTTGCCGATCGCGACACCCATCTTTTCAGAACCGCCCTTATCTTTCGGGCTGACGGCGATGGAGATAACGGGTTCGGGGAATATCATCGGCTCAAGTGTCACAGGATCTTTAGGATCGCAAAGTGTGTGGCCCGTTTGTACGTTTTTCATGCCGACAATGGCGATAATGTCGCCGGCCTGGGCGCTGTCGATCTCGTTGCGGTCGTCGGCGTGCATTTCAACCATGCGGCCGATACGCTCTGTCTTGCCTGTATAGGAGTTGAGGATGGTGTCGCCCTTGTTGAGTACACCAGAATAAACACGGACGAATGTAAGCGCGCCGAAGCGATCCTCCATGATTTTAAAGGCTAGAGCCTTGAAAGTTTCGTCGGTACTGACCGTAGCGACTTCACCGGTATTTTCACCCTCGTCATCGGTCAGAGGCTGAGGCTTAACTTCCGTCGGGCTGGGCAGGTAGTCGACTACCGCGTCGAGGATGACTTGAACGCCCTTATTTTTAAAGGCAGATCCGCAGTAGGTGGGGAAGAAGTCGAGTGCGATGGTGCCCTTGCGAATACAGGCTTTAATGTCGTCCATGGCGGGTTCTTCGCCTTCCATGTAAGCCATCATCAGGTCGTCGTCTTGCTCAACGGCCATCTCGATAAGTTTTTCCCGATACTCTTCAACTTGCTCAACCATGTCTGCAGGGACGTCGGTGGTTTCGAAGTTTTCAGGATGTCCGCTGTCATCCCAGATGAAGGCCTTGCGTGTCAGTAGATCAACAACGCCGACAAAGTCTTCTTCGGTGCCGATGGGCAGTACCATTACCAAAGGGTTGGCGCCGAGTACTTTCTCAACCTGGTTAACGACGCGGAGGAAGTCGGCACCCATGCGGTCCATTTTGTTGACGAAGATGATACGAGCCACTTCAGATTCGTTGGCATAGCGCCAGTTGGTTTCGGATTGTGGTTCTACACCGCCGGAACCGCAGAAAACGCCAACCCCACCATCGAGTACTTTTAATGAGCGGTAAACTTCAATGGTGAAGTCAACGTGTCCCGGTGTGTCAATAATATTGAAGCGGTGATCCTTCCAGAAACAGGTAGTGGCAGCAGACTGGATGGTGATGCCGCGCTCTTGCTCCTGTTCCATAAAGTCGGTGGTAGCAGCACCATCATGTACTTCGCCAGTTTTATGAATTTTTCCCGTCAACTTAAGAATGCGTTCGGTAGTAGTTGTCTTACCGGCATCGACGTGTGCGAAAATACCAATGTTTCTATACAGGCTTAAGTCAGTCATTGTTTTGCTCGAGTTAATGGGACGAAAAACAGCGCGGCATTATAGCTGAAAAAACAGTAACTAATGAACCAATAATAATCGAGTTTGTGGATAATTAAATAAAAAAGCTGTTCCTGATCTTTGAATAAAGTAGGATGCTTGCCCGAGTTAGTTAAGTATGGAAGTTCGGGTGCGTCAAGTGAGTTGATAAGAGGTATCCCGTGCGAACGGGTGGTTGAGCCTTGCTGTTGGATGAATAAGAGATTTATTGGCTTTCGTGTGCGTTTTGTCTTGACAGCTCGGGGCGTGCCCTATAACATTCCGCCTCCGTTTTTCGAGCTGCCGATCATTTTTTTGGTCGGGGCTAAACGACTAGATCTGGAGATCTGATTTCAATGCAGGGTCAATCGATTAGAATTTGTCTCAAGGCTTTCGATCACAAGTTGATCGACGCTTCGGCTGAAGAAATAGTGGCAACTGTGCGGCGCACTGGTGCGCAGATCCGCGGGCCAATCCCAATGCCGACTCGTAAAGAGAGGTTTACAATATTGACCTCTCCGCATGTCAATAAGGATGCGCGGGATCAGTATGAGATACGTACGCATAAGCGTTTGCTGGACATTGTTGAGCCGACAGAAAAAACTGTTGATGCCTTGATGAAGTTGGATCTTGCTGCTGGCGTAGATGTTCAAATCAGTTTAGGTTAATTAATTGCCGGGCCTGGCCCGGAAGTGTAACGCTTTGAGAAGGGCGGCCATAGCGGGTAAAAGCCCCGTACACGAAGAGGTTAAAAATGAAAATTGGAATTGTAGGTAGAAAGTGCGGCATGAGCCGTGTCTTTACCAAAGAAGGTACTTCTGTACCTGTCACCGTGATTGAGGTTGAGCCTAATCGCGTCGTTCAGATGAAGTCCGAAGAACTTGATGGTTACACCTCTGTGCAGGTGACCACGGGTTCGCGTCGTGTTTCGCGCGTGACAAAGGCTCAGGCTGGTCACTACGCAAAAGCGGGATCAGAAGCTGGTCGTGGTTTGTGGGAGTTTCGTCTTGATGTCGGCCAGGATGCGCCAGAGCTCGGCGGCGCTTTGACTGTTGATCAGTTTGAGGCTGGTGAGAGTGTCGATGTCTCCGGTGTGTCTAAGGGTAAGGGTTTTGCTGGCGTCATTAAGCGTTGGAACTTTCAGATGCAGGACGCCACCCACGGAAACTCGCTGGCCCACAGGGCGCCGGGTTCTATCGGTCAAAACCAAACGCCTGGTCGTGTCTTTAAAGGCAAGAAAATGGCTGGACACATGGGTTCTCGCAATGTTACGACGCAGAACCTCGAAGTGGTTCGCGTCGATGCTGAGCGCAATTTATTGTTGGTTAAAGGTGCTGTGCCTGGCGCAACCGGCGGAACAGTCATCGTTCGACCAGCAGTAAAGGTCTGAGGGGTTAGCTATGGAGTTGAATATTGCGACACCGGCAGGCGTGAATGGCACAATTAATGTGTCGGACGAAGCCTTCGGTAAAGAATTTAATGGGGACCTGGTGCATCAGGCTGTCACTGCCTATATGGCTGGTGGTCGGCAGGGTACTAGAGCACAGAAGACACGTTCCGATGTGTCTGGTGGTGGCAAAAAGCCCTGGCGTCAAAAAGGTACTGGTCGTGCACGTTCGGGCACCATTCGAAGCCCTATCTGGCGCTCTGGTGGTGTAACATTTGCCGCGCGTCCGCAAGACCATTCGCAAAAAATAAATCGTAAGATGTATCGGGCCGCCATGCGCTCCATATTATCCGAGCTGGCGCGCCAAGATCGACTGGTTGTCGTTGAGTCTTTCGATATAGAAGAGCCAAAAACAAAGGCCTTGGTTGCTCGGCTTAATGAATTTGGTCTCAGCGATGTGCTAATCGTTACTGAAGAAGTAAACGAAAACCTTCATCTTTCTGCTCGCAACCTGCATAAGGTTGAAGTGCGCGATGCTCTCGGTGTTGATCCGGTGACATTGATTCGCTGCGAAAAGGTAATGGTGACTGTGCCTGCGCTTAAAAAGATTGAGGAGATGCTGGGATGAATAAAGAACACATCTTCAAGGTATTATTGGCACCACATGTTACTGAAAAGTCCAGTATGGTCGCCGATGCCGGCAATCAGGTGGTGTTTAAGGTTGCAACAACAGCCACCAAGCGCGAAGTGAAAGCCGCAGTAGAGGCTCTTTTCGAAGTGCAGGTGAAAGACGTTCGCGTAGTGAATGTCAAGGGCAAGACCAAGCGTAATAAAACAGGTCTTGGGAAATGTTCTGACTGGAAAAAAGCCTATGTTAATTTGGCTGCCGGTCAAGATATCGATTTCATGGCGATTGGGTAAGGAGCGTTTACTATGCCAGTAGTTAAGAGAAAACCGACCTCACCCGGGCGCCGGCATGTTGTCAGTGTTGTGCACTCCGATTTGCATAAGGGAGCACCTCACGCGCCCCTGCTGGAGAAGCAGAGCAAGAGTGGCGGTCGTAATAACGCAGGTCGAATCAGTGTTCGCCACATTGGTGGTGGTCACAAGCAGCACTACCGTGTTATTGACTTCAAGCGCAACAAAGATGGTATTCCTGCTTCCGTAGAACGCCTTGAGTACGATCCTAATCGTACGGCCAACATTGCACTGCTTTGCTATAAAGATGGTGAGCGTCGCTACATCATCGCGCCAAAAGGATTGAAGGCAGGTGATGTGCTTGAGTCAGGCGCCGCTGCAGCTATTAAGGTTGGCAATACATTGCCATTGCGCAATATCCCAGTGGGTAGTGTTCTACATTGTGCTGAAATGAAGCCAGGCAAAGGCGCACAATTAGCGCGTAGTGCCGGCACCTCGTTGCAGCTGGTTGCCCGCGAAGGACGTCATGCGACCCTGCGTTTACGCAGCGGTGAAATGCGCAAAGTGCTGTCCGATTGTCGTGCGACAATCGGCGAGGTCTCAAACAGTGAGCACAGTTTGCGCTCGTTGGGCAAGGCCGGCGCGTCTCGCTGGCGCGGAGTTCGGCCAACCGTTCGTGGTGTGGTGATGAACCCGGTTGATCACCCGCATGGTGGTGGTGAAGGTCGAACATCTGGTGGTCGCCATCCTGTAAGTCCATGGGGTATGCCGACCAAAGGGTACAAGACACGTAAAAACAAGCGAACTGACAGTATGATTGTTCGTCGTCGCGGTAAATAACGCGCTATTAATACGAGGATATAGTTGTGGCACGTTCGCTGAAGAAAGGACCGTTTATCGATCTTCACCTGATTAAGAAGGTGGAAGTGGCAGCAGAAAAGAATGACCGTCGGCCCATCAAGACCTGGTCGCGTCGTTCAATGATTCTGCCTCAAATGGTGAGTTTAACAATTGCTGTTCACAATGGGCGTCTTCATGTCCCCGTAGTGATAACGGAAGAGATGGTTGGTCACAAGTTGGGTGAGTTTGCCCCAACACGGACTTATCGCGGACACGTTGCTGATAAAAAGGCGCGGCGCTAGTCGCTGGCTTGACGAGGTAATTATTGTGGAAGTAGCTGCAAAATTAAAAGGCGCACAGTTATCGGCGCAGAAAGCTCGCCTGATTGCTGATCAGGTGCGCGGTAAACCGGTAGAGCAAGCGCTCGACATCCTCTCTTTCAGTAACCGCAAAGGTGCGGCGATTGTTAAGAAGGTGCTCGAGTCTGCAATTGCAAACGCCGAGCACAACGAAGGTGCAGATGTAGATGAGTTGAAGGTTTCAACTATCTTCGTCGATGAGGGTGTGACCATGAAACGTCTTATGCCCAGAGCAAAGGGGCGCGCTGATCGAATCTTGAAGCGTTCGTGTCATATCACCGTAAAAGTTGCTGGATAATTAGGCTTAGGAGCTGACATGGGTCAGAAAGTACATCCAATTGGTATAAGACTCGGTATTGTTAAAAAACATACCTCAGTCTGGTACGCCGACAAGGCAGACTACGCAATAAAGCTGAATAGCGATTTGCGAGTGCGCAGTATGATTGAAAAGCGCCTGGCTCACGCCTCAGTTAGTCGTGTCGATATCGAGCGTCCCTCGGCATCTGCCAGGATCACCATTCACACTGCGCGCCCCGGTATCGTTATCGGTAAACGTGGTGAAGACGTTGACAAGCTGCGTGCAGCCGTCTCAGCGGAAATGGGTGTTCCGGTACATATTAATATCGAAGAAATTCGCAAACCAGATTTGGATGCAACCCTGGTTGCTCAAAATGTGTGCCAGCAACTCGAACGCCGGGTAATGTTTCGTCGCGCTATGAAGCGTGCGGTTCAGAACGCCATTCGCCAAGGTGCAAAGGGCGTAAAGATTCAAATTGGTGGTCGCTTGGGTGGCGCAGAAATTGCCCGCTCAGAGTGGTACCGCGAGGGCCGTGTGCCACTTCATACTTTCCGTGCAGATATCGATTATGCACATGAGGAAGCGGCAACTACCTATGGCATTATCGGTGTCAAGGTGTGGATTTTTAAAGGCGAAGTGCTGGGCACGGAAGAAGTTGAACCAGCCCCGTCTAAAAAGAAGTAATTTGCGAATAAGGGTCGAGCGAGATGCTGCAACCGAAACGAACTAAATACCGCAAAATGCACAAGGGTCGCAATCGTGGCCTGGCGCAACGCGGAAGTAAGATTAGCTTTGGCGAATATGGTCTTAAGGCCGTAGGTCGCGGGCGCCTAACAGCGCGTCAAATCGAGGCCGCACGTCGCGCCATGACACGCCACGTAAAGCGCGGTGGCAAGATTTGGATTCGTGTGTTTCCAGATAAGCCAATTACCCAAAAGCCACTCGAAGTAAGGATGGGTAAGGGTAAAGGTAATGTCGAATATTGGGTTGCGCTGATTCAGCCAGGCCGTGTGATATATGAGATGGAAGGCGTTCCTGAAGAGGTGGCTCGAGAAGCTTTTGAACTCGCCGCTGCTAAACTGCCCATCAAGACAACTTTTGTTAAGCGGACGGTGATGTGATGAAAGCCAGTGAACTTCGCGAGAAAACACCGGAAGAGTTAAATTCAGCTCTTCTTGGCGAGCTGGAGACTCAATTCAAGTTGAGAATGAAGCGCTCGACAGGGCAGCTCAATGAAAGTCACGTGATGAAGGTTGCTCGCCGCAATGTTGCGCGCATCAAGACTGTCCTCAACCAGAAAGCAAACGAACAAGCAGGTGGTCAGTAATGACAGCAAGCACTACAGCGCGGACCCTGTCTGGCAGAGTCGTCAGCGACAAAATGGACAAAACCGTCACGGTCTTGATAGAGCGACGTGTTAAACACGCTCTTTACGGCAAATATATAAGCCGGTCCACAAAGCTGAAAGCACATGATGAGGCCAATGAGTGCCGCACTGGTGACCTTGTCACCATCGCTGAAACTCGCCCTCTCTCAAAAACCAAGTCCTGGGCTTTGGTTAATATTGATGAGCGCGCAACTGCCGTTTAAGTCCCGCGTGGCACAGGTTTGGAGTAGAGAATGATACAGACACAAAGTTATCTCGAAGTGGCCGACAATAGCGGTGCTCGCCGAGTAATGTGCATCAAGGTTCTAGGTGGATCCCATCGTCGCTATGCGTCGGTTGGAGACATCATCAAGGTTACCGTTAAAGAGGCTATCCCTCGCGGTAAAGTTAAGAAAGGTCAGGTAATGAATGCCGTAGTGGTGCGAACACGTAAAGGTGTTCGTCGTTCCGATGGTAGCTTGATCAAGTTCGCAGACAATGCTGCAGTGCTGCTAAATGCACAAAATGCCCCAATTGGCACGCGCATTTTCGGCCCAGTCACACGAGAGTTGCGTAGCGAGCGTTTTATGAAAATAGTCTCTCTGGCTCCCGAAGTACTTTAGATTCAAGCAGGCAAAAATTATGGCGATGAAAAAAATCAGGCGCGATGATGACGTAATCGTTATTGCCGGCCGAGACAAGGGCAAGCGGGGTAAAGTTCTTCAGGTATTATCTGACGGCCGCATGCTGGTATCCGGTATACAGATTATCAAGAAGCATCAAAAGCCTAACCCCCAAATGGGTGTGGCAGGCGGAATTATCGAAAAAGAAGCTCCGATTGATGCCTCCAACTTGGCGATCTTCAATAACGAAAGCAGTAAAGCCGATCGTGTTGGCTTTAAGGTCTCGGAAGACGGCAAAAAAATTCGAGTATTTAAATCCACCGGCGCTGCCGTGGACGCCAAGTAGGGTAATGTAGAGATGGCAAGGCTCAAAGAATTATACAAAACAGAAATCGCTCCCAAGCTCAAAGAAGAACTCGGGCTGGACAATGTGATGGAAGTTCCTCGCATTAGTAAAATCACTCTCAATATGGGTGTTGGTGAAGCGTTGGCCGATAAAAAGGCTCTTGACCACGCTGTGCGAGATCTTGAAACCATTGCTGGTCAAAAGGTTGTTGTCAATCTAGCGCGAAAGTCTATCGCTGGCTTCAAGGTGCGAGAAGGTTGGCCTATCGGTTGTAAGGTAACGCTGCGCAGTGAGCGCATGTATGAATTCCTGGAGCGTTTGGTTGACATCGCGATTCCCCGAATTAGAGATTTTCGCGGTATTAGTCCAAAATCCTTCGATGGACGCGGTAATTTTGCAATGGGTGTTACCGAGCAAATCATCTTTCCTGAGATTGACTACGACAAGATTGACAAGTTGCGTGGACTCGATATAACAATTACCACCACAGCCCGTGACAACGATGAAGGTCGAGCACTGCTACGTGCTTTCAACTTCCCACTCAAAGGTGATAAATAGTCATGGCTAAAACATCGATGGTTGAACGCGAGAAAAAACGCACAAAGCTAGTCGCGAAATATGCTGTAAAGCGCGCTGCGATAAAAGCTGTGATCGCCAGTACCGAGTCTACGCCTGAAGAGCGTTGGGAAGCGCAGCTTCAATTGCAGAAACTACCGCGTGACTCTAGTGCTTCGCGCCAGCGTCGTCGTTGCCAGATCACTGGTCGCCCACACGGTGTCTATAGAAAATTTGGCTTGTGCCGAAACAAGCTACGTGAAGCCGCGATGCGTGGCGATGTCCCTGGCCTTGTTAAGGCCAGCTGGTAGAGCCGGGAAGAGGAAAAACAGATGAGTATGCAAGACCCTATATCAGATATGTTAACGCGAATTCGTAATGCTCACTCAAGAGCTAAGGTTAGCGTATCAATGCCTTCTTCCAAGTTGAAGATTGCTGTTTCAAATGTGCTGAAAGAAGAAGGTTACATCAGCAGTTTTAGCGTTGCCGATGGCCCGAAGGCAGAGTTGACCATCGAGCTCAAGTATTTTGAAGGTCGTCCCGTGATTGAGGAGATCGACCGTTTCAGTCGGCCGGGTCTAAGACGTTATGCCGGTGCTAGCGAAATACCTAGCGTCCGAGCAGGTCTTGGAATCGCAATTGTATCCACCAGTAAAGGTGTTATGACCGACCGTGCCGCACGCAGTGCCGGCGTTGGCGGCGAAGTGCTTTGCACAGTCTTTTAAGGGGAGCTTACTAAGATGTCTAGAGTAGCAAAGAGCCCAGTTGCGATTCCTAAGGGAGTTGAAATTAAACTGGCAAACAGCGAGATCTCCGTTAAAGGTGCTGGCGGCCAACTGAGTTTGGCCTATAACAATGCCGTCGAAGTTTCTCAAGCTGAGGATGTACTAACATTCGTGTCTAAAGATGGCAGCCGTAAAGGCCTAAGTCATGCCGGCACCGTTAGGGCCCTCGTCAATAATATGGTGACTGGTGTTACCTCGGGTTTCGAGAAAAAGTTGCAACTAGTGGGTGTTGGTTATCGTGCCGCCATACAAGGCAACAAATTGAACCTGACCCTCGGATTTTCTCATCCGGTTGTCTACGAATTACCGAAAGGCGTCACTGCTGAAGCTGCCAGTCAAACAGACTTGGTGCTAAAATCAGCAGACAAGCAACTCCTGGGTCAGGTGGCATCTGAGATCCGAGCCTATCGTCCTCCCGAGCCCTACAAAGGCAAGGGTGTGAGATATGCAGACGAGCATGTCGTTCGTAAAGAAGCGAAGAAGAAATAGGTTAAGTGATGAGTGATAAAAAGCAAACAAGACTGCGTCGCGCACGACGTGGACGGGCTAAAATACGTGAACTCGGTGTTTCACGCCTATGTGTTAACCGTACACCTCAGCATATCTATGCTCAGGTAATCGTTGCCAGTGAAAAGGGTGATAGTGTTGTTGCGACAGCTTCAACTCTCGATAAAGCGATCACTCCTGAAGGCAATTCTGGTAACTGTGACGCAGCGACTCTCGTCGGATCGATGATTGCCGAACGCGCCAAAGCGGCAGGAATAACCAAAGTCGCTTTTGACCGTAGTGGTTTCAAATATCATGGCCGAGTCAAGGCCTTAGCTGACGCAGCACGTGCTGGCGGACTGGAATTTTAAGGGTAACCTGATGGCAAAGAACAACCAGAGAAACGTCGATCCTAATGAAGGCTTGATGGAAAAATTGGTCGAAGTGAATCGTGTCGCCAAAACTGTAAAAGGTGGTCGAATATTTGGCTTTACAGCTCTCACTGTAGTCGGTGATGGCAATGGTCGGGTCGGTTTTGGGCGCGGTAAGGCACGTGAAGTTCCGCTGGCTATACAAAAAGCCATGGAAGCGGCGCGACGTAACATGATTACTGTTGGGCTTGATGGCAACACTATTCAATACCCCATCAAGGCTAATCACGGTGCGTCTAAAGTCTATCTGCAGCCCGCATCTGAAGGTACCGGTATCATCGCTGGTGGTGCCATGCGTGCAGTACTCGAACTGGCTGGTGTGCAGAACGTATTAGCCAAGTGCTACGGTTCAACCAATCCAGTCAACGTTGTTCGCGCTACCTTTAAAGGCCTGCAGACCATGCGTTCGCCAGAAGATGTCGCAGCAAAGCGCGGTAAAACTGTCGAACAGGTTAGCGAATAATCTTGCCCACCTGTACAGACTAACTGGAATCTAGCATGTCGAAAATCAAAGTAACTCAAACGCGTAGTACTATCGGTCGTCTGCCAAGCCACAAGAGCTGTATCAAGGGCCTGGGCTTGCGTCGTATTGGGCACACGGTAGAACTCGAAGATACAGCCTCGGTGCGTGGTATGGCGGCTAAGGTCTTCTACATGGTAAAAGTTGAGGAAGTTTAAGATGCGTCTTAATACATTAAGTCCCGCACCTGGTCGCACACATGCTGCAAAGCGTGTTGGTCGTGGCATAGGTAGTGGGCTAGGCAAGACCTGTGGCCGTGGTCACAAGGGTCAGAAATCACGCTCAGGCGGTAGTGTTAAGCCCGGTTTTGAAGGTGGTCAAATGCCTTTGCAGAAACGTCTGCCAAAATACGGTTTCACTTCTCGTGTTTCTCGGGTTAGTGCTGAAATACGCTTGTCAGAATTGAATCTGATTGGTGGCGATGTTGCCAATCTTGAATCTCTCCGCGCAGCAGGTTTGATTTCCCACGGTATCACTCGCGCCAAAATATTTCTTTCTGGCGAACTGACAAAGTCAATCGTAGTTCAAGGGTTAGGCATCACCAATGGCGCCAAAACAGCACTTGAAGCGGCTGGCGGTAAAGTCGACGCATAAGAAACCAGGTATTAATGGATGGCTAAGGGCGTAAATTTACCGCAAGGTAATCAAAAAGGACTGGGCGAGCTTTGGGCTCGCCTTCGCTTTTTGTTGCTGGCAATAGTGATATACCGTATCGGTACTCATATTCCTGTACCCGGTATTGATCCCGAGCGTATGGCTGAATTATTCAGTCAAAGTCAGGGCACTATCCTCGGTATGTTTAATATGTTTTCCGGTGGTGCACTGGAGCGCATGAGTATTCTTGCCCTCGGCATCATGCCCTACATCTCTGCGTCCATCATCATGCAATTGTTGACGGCCGTCACGCCTTCCCTCGAGCAATTAAAGAAGGAAGGTGATGCAGGGCGCAGGAAGATCACACAGTACACGCGCTATGCAACGGTTCTACTCGCCCTGGTCCAGGGTACTGGTATGGCCTATGGCCTCGCTGGTCAGGGTTTGGCTTACTACCCTGGTCTAAGTTTCTTTGTTGTTGCTATTACCTCCTTGGTTACGGGCGCCGTCTTTATGATGTGGCTGGGTGAACAAATTACTGAACGTGGTATTGGCAACGGAATCTCCATGTTAATCTTTGCTGGCATTGTGGCCGGTTTGCCGCGAGCTCTCGGTCAGGCATTTGAGTCTGCTCGTACTGGTGACCTGAATGTAATTGTGCTTCTTATAGTTGGTATTCTTGCGGTCGCTGTAGTCTACTTTGTTGTCTTTATCGAGCGTGGGCAACGACGCATCACTGTAAATTATGCCCAGCGTCAGCAGGGGCGTGGTAAGGCCTACGGTCAGCAAAGCACACACCTGCCCCTCAAAGTTAACATGGCTGGTGTTATACCTGCCATCTTTGCCAGTAGTATCTTGCTCTTCCCGTCTACCTTAGCCGCCATGTTTGGGCAAGGTGCAGGTGCGCCGGACTGGTTGCAAGATGTCTCGCTATTTTTAGGTCCTGGCCAGCCATTGCATATCATTTTGTTTACCGCGCTAATTGTCTTCTTTTGTTTTTTCTACACGGCGCTGACTTTTAATCCAAAAGAGGTCTCAGACAACCTCAAAAAGGGTGGTGCCTACCTTCCCGGTATCCGTCCTGGTCAGCAGACCGCAAAATATATTGATGGCGTTGTTACTCGGCTTACCATGGTCGGCGGTGCTTATATAGCCGGCGTCTGTTTGTTGCCGCAATTTCTCAACGTCTATTTCAATGTTCCGTTTTACCTTGGCGGTACATCACTACTCATTGCCGTTGTGGTGACGATGGATTTTATGGCGCAGGTCCAATCTCATCTCATGTCTAATCAATATGACTCGGTGATGAAAAAGGCGAATATGAAGGGTCAGGGCGGCGGCGGTCGCTAAAATATACGATAGGGTTCAATCATGAAAGTAAGAGCATCAGTTAAAAGAATTTGTCGAAATTGTAAAATTGTTAAGCGCAAAGGCGTCGTTCGAGTGATCTGTGTTACGGATCCGCGCCATAAGCAGCGCCAAGGTTAATAGTTTCTTAAAAGAGATTGAATTATCTTTGCTAAAGGGGTATTGTTTCGCGCCCGTTTTTAGTGGCTTGTTGTCCGGTCGCTAGTTGTGAAGTATCAATCGTTAACAGTTAATATTTAGATTTACTGGGAGTAAAGTGGATGGCCCGTATTGCCGGTGTCAATATACCCGATCACAAACATGCAGTTGTATCGCTAACCTACGTCTTCGGTATTGGAAAGACTAGTGCGCAGAATATCTGTTCAAGTGTTGGCATTGAGGAGTCGATTAAAATATCGGAACTCTCCGAGCAGCAGCTTGATGCAATTCGGGCCGCCGTCGCTGAAAATGTCGTCGAGGGTGACCTGCGACGCGAAGTCAGTATGAATATTAAGCGACTAATGGACCTTGGTTGTTTCCGTGGCATTCGCCATCGTCGCAACCTGCCCCTCCGCGGACAGCGAACTAAGACCAATGCGCGTACACGCAAAGGCCCTCGCAAGCCCATTAAACGCTAAGCGTTAGTTAATTCAGGAAAATAGGTTATGGCAAAGAGTCCCTCTAAATCTACGCGAAAGAAAGTGAATCGCACCGTTATCGACGGTATTGCGCATATACACGCTTCCTTCAATAATACGATTGTTACCATTACTGACCGTCAGGGCAATGCGCTTAGCTGGGCAACATCTGGTGGCTCTGGCTTTCGCGGCTCTCGAAAAAGCACACCCTTTGCTGCGCAGGTAGCAGCTGAGCGTGCTGCTGTAGCAGCTCAGGAGTATGGCCTACAGAATTTAGATGTAGAGGTTAAGGGACCTGGCCCGGGCAGAGAATCTGCCGTACGCGCATTGAATAATGCCGGCCTAAAAATCACCAACATTACCGACGTCACGCCGATTCCGCACAATGGATGCCGGCCCCCCAAGAAACGACGCGTTTAATTTAGAGGATTATCATCGATGGCAAGATATCTCGGCCCAACCTGTAAGCTTTCTCGTCGCGAAGGAACTGACCTTTTTCTTAAGAGCGGTATCCGCCCCTTGGAATCTAAGTGCCGTGCGGAGACCATTCCCGGTCAACACGGTGCTCGACGCACTCGTCTGTCTGACTACGGCGTTCAATTGCGTGAAAAGCAAAAGGTTCGTCGTATTTACGGTGTTCTTGAAAAGCAATTCCGTAACTATTACAAAGAATCCGCACGCTCACCTGGCGCCACTGGTGAAAACCTTCTTTGCCTGCTAGAAAGACGTCTAGATAATGTTGTCTATCGCATGGGGTTTGGTTCCACTCGCGCGGAATCGCGTCAACTAGTGGCTCATAATTCTGTACTGGTCAACGGACGCAAAGCTAATATCGCTTCCTATCGTGTCAGTGAAGGCGATGTCATCAGTATCCGCGAACGTTCTAAGTCACAACTTCGTATACAATCTTCATTGCAACTAGCTGCGCAGCGCGGTGAAGTCGAGTGGGTTGACGTCGATGTTAATAAGTTGGAAGGCACTTTTAAGCGCTTCCCGGATCGTGGTGATCTACCAGCTGAAATCAACGAAAACCTCATTGTAGAACTTTATTCTAAGTAAAGTTTTTCCTTGAACTGATGATGTGATTACGCGGGATAAGACACAAGTATGCAAAATACACTAACAGAACTTCTGACACCTAGAACGATCGATGTAACGGAATACGATTCCACACATGCCAAGATTGTTCTAGAACCTCTGGAGCGCGGTTTCGGCCACACCCTGGGTAATGCGCTTCGCCGCATTTTGCTTTCATCTATGCCCGGCTGTGCCATTGTCGAAGTCGAAATTGACGGAGTGCTACACGAGTATTCGGCCATTGACGGTGTACAGGAAGACGTCATTGAGATTTTGTTGAACCTCAAAGATGTAGCCATTCTACTTCATGGTAAAAATGAAGCTGAACTGACTATTTCAAAGACTGGCCCTGGTCACCTTACTGCTGGTGATATCCAAACCGACGCCAGTGTCGAAATTGTAAATCCCGACTACGTCATTGCCAATATTTCCGGTGATGTTTCCCTCAACATGCGCCTGCGCGTTACAAGAGGCCGGGGTTACCAGCCCGCTGACGCTCGTGAAGCAGATGAGGAAGAAACTCGTGCAATTGGTCGGCTACAGCTTGATGCCTCCTATAGTCCCGTGCGCCGTGTGTCTTATGTTGTTGAAAGCGCCCGTGTTGAACAACGTACTGATCTCGACAAATTGATCCTCGATCTAGAAACCAACGGTACGATTGACCCTGAAGAGGCAATCCGTCGAGCGGCAACGATTCTGCAGCAGCAGCTCGCCGTCTTTGTTGATCTCGAACGAGAGAAGCAGGTCGAGCCCGAGCAGCGTGAAGATGAGATCGATCCCATCCTCCTGCGGCCTGTCGATGATCTTGAGTTGACCGTACGCTCCGCTAACTGCCTCAAGGCCGAAACCATTTATTACATCGGTGACCTGATCCAGCGCACAGAAGTCGAGCTGCTAAAAACTCCGAACCTCGGTAAAAAATCACTAACTGAAATCAAAGATGTTCTTGCATCTCGTGGTCTCTCATTGGGAATGCGCCTCGAAAATTGGCCTCCCGCGAGCCTAAAGCAAGAAAGCGAAAGCATTTAATTTAACTGCAGCCTGCAAAATTGCGGGCTCACGTCTGGATAGGAATACAGTCTTATGCGTCATCGTCACAGTGGCCGTCAATTAAACCGCACCAGCCCTCACCGCCGTGCCATGTTCCGCAATATGACCGCTTCCCTGGTAGAGCACGAAGTGATTAAAACAACTTTGCCCAAAGCCAAGGAATTACGCCGCGTTGCAGAGCCCCTTATCACACTTGCGAAAACCGATACTGTTGCCAACCGTCGCTTAGCTTTTGACCGACTACGTAGTAAAGAGGCTGTCGGTAAGCTTTTCTCTGAGTTGGGGCCTCGCTTCGAAGACCGTCCAGGTGGATATACTCGAATCCTCAAGTGCGGTTACCGCACAGGTGATAAAGCACCTATGGCTTACATTGAGTTAGTTGACCGCAGTGTTGAGGCCGAAGAAGAGTTTGAAGCTGTAGAAGAGTAACAGTTGTTCTCCACAAAAAAAGCCGGACATATTCCGGCTTTTTTTGTGCGTGACACTTTTAGTCAGACTGCAATTACGTCTTGATCGAGTTTTGTGCAATCGCAGTGTGTCAATTTACCCGTTTCCAGGTCCACAAGTCGTAAACGCCCGCCCCAGACACAACCAGTATCCAAGGCTTGTACCTTTGTAAGGCCTGTCTCACCTTCTAGTGAAGCCCAGTGTCCAAATAAGATTTTTTCACGTGAGGTTTTGCGTGCCTGGTGACTGTACCATGGGGCAAAGCCGGATGGACCATGTCGTGGCCCCTGTTTGTTCTCAAGCTCTAGTTCGCCGCCGGCATTGCAAAAGCGCATACGTGTAAAATAGTTAGTGATCGTGCGCATCTGTTCGCCCTCAGTTTGTGAAGTCTGCCAGCTGTTGGGGGTATCACCGTACATATTATTGAAGAAGGTTACACAGCGATCACTCTGCAGAACACTTTCCACTTTCTTTGCCATCCGTTCAGCTGTTACTAAATCCCATTGTGGCGGTATTCCTGCATGGACCATGACATAGCCCTGGTCAATCAATAAAAGCGGTTGGTTCTGTAGCCAGGTCAATAGTTCTTCTCGGTCGGGCGCCTGTAATATTGCTCGCAAGGTATCTTTCGGATTGATACGCTTTACGCCGTGGGCTACTGCTAACAAGTGTAGATCATGATTGCCCAGGACCATTTTAAATGCCTGGCCGAGGCCCTTCACAAAACGTAATGTTTCTAAGGACTGTGGGCCACGATTGACGATATCGCCCGCAGCCCATAGCTGATCATGCTGTGGATTGAAGTCTATTTTCTTGAGTAGGCAAAGTAAGGGCTCAAGGCAGCCCTGCAAGTCTCCGACAGCATAGATGCTCATACACAGCCCTAATTGAGGGCATTGGGTAGGGCGAGGCTAAATATAGGGATTTCTACGTCAAAGCCCACTCCGTTGCCGTCTTGCATGTGGTAACTGCCACCCATCGTGCCGACTTCTGTTTCCAGTACCGCGCCACTGCTGTATTTATAGTTTTCACCTGGACAAATCAATGGTTGGTCACCAACTACGCCCATGCCTTTTACTTCACGACGCAGGCCGTTGCCATCAGTGATTATCCAGTGGCGACTAAGCAGTTGGGCATCCTCGTCACCCCGGTTCGAAACCGTTATGTGGTAGGCGAAAGCATATTCTTTTTTATGTGGTTTTGATTGATGAGAGAGGTATTCGGTAGCAACTTGGACCTGTATGGATCGTTCTTTCATAGGGTATGACTCGAAATGAGTTCAGCGCAGGGCTGATAAGGCATTGGCGATTGCCACAAATTCGTCGACCGAAAATGTCTCGGGCCGGCGGTTTAGATCGAACTCGCTAAGGCCGTTCAATGGCAGCTCTTTAAGCATGCTCTTAAGGCCATTGCGTATGGTTTTGCGCCGTTGTTGAAAGCAAACATTCACCACTTGTGAGAAAAAGCCTGGATCGTTGGCAGTGACAGCACGGGTACGAGGCCGTAGCCGGACAATGGCAGATTCAACTTTCGGTGCCGGTCTAAAAGCGGAGGGCGGCACAACAAACAGGGGTTCTACATGGCAGTGGTACTGCACCATGATACTTAGACGGCCATAGGTTTTCTTGCCTTCGGGTGAGGCAAGCCTGTCGACGACCTCTCGTTGCAACATAAAATGCATATCGCTGATATTTTCTTTGTAGGCCAATAGGTGGAACAGCAACGGTGTTGAAATATTGTAGGGTAGATTACCTATAATGCGTAGAGGGACATCGGGCCTGGCGAAACTGCCAAAGTCTGCCCTCAGTGCGTCGATGAGATGAAGCTGGAAGCCGGGACTTTCTGCGTATTTGGCCTCCAGCTTTTCAGCCAGATCACGGTCAATTTCAACCACATCAAGCGAACATTCTTTGTCGACGAGGTGGCTTGTTAGCGCCCCTAGCCCAGGCCCAATTTCGACCAAATGTTGTCCCGGTAGAGGTGCTATGGCGCGAATAATTCGGTTGATAATGTTGCCATCCACCAGAAAATTCTGGCCGAAGCGCTTTTTCGCCTGATGGCGCTGCTCAGATACTTGAGATTTAGCCATTGCTGTTTTTTTCTCTGGGTGTTGACAGGTGGGCCCCGGCTAGTTGTGCGGCACAGTCAATCGCATAGCGAAGGCTACCGGTACTGGCATTGCCGCTACCGGCTAATTCGAGTGCCGTGCCGTGGTCGACGGAGGTGCGAATAAAAGGTAGCCCGAGGGTGATATTCACCGCTTTACCAAAACCCTGGTATTTAAGCACCGGCAATCCCTGGTCATGGTACATGGCCAGTACGGCATCGGCCTGGGCTAGGTATTTCGGTGTAAACAGGGTGTCGGCTGGCAGGGGCCCGCTTAAAGTAAAGCCTTGGGTATTAAGCCTGTCCAGCAAGGGCTTGATGATGGTCGTTTCCTCATGGCCCAGATGGCCGTTTTCACCGGCATGGGGATTGAGGCCACAGACCAGTATACGCGGCTTGGCGATGGCAAATTTTTCAACTAATTCGCGGTGTAGAATCCGCAAACAGGTCTCTAGAAGCCCTGCTGTGATGGCCGGCGCCACTGCACTCAAGGGCAGGTGGGTGGTTGCCAACGCGACTCGTAAACCCTCAGTGGCGAGCATCATTACCACATTCGGGGTCGCGGTTTGTGTGGCTAAATATTCGGTGTGACCGCTGAAGGGGATTCCTGCATCATTAATTGCTGCCTTATTAATGGGGCCGGTGATGAGCGCGTTATAGGTCTTGTCCATGCAACCGCTAATGCCCTTGTCGAGGGTGCTGATGATCGCGGCTGAATTTCTGGGTTGTAGCCGACCTGGCTGTGCAGTAACGGCGAGTGGCAGGGCTTCGATGGCGAGTTCCCCCGGGGCTAGGGGACGAGCTTGGCTAGCCGGTGGGCGCAGGGTCAGAGGGAGCCCTAGCAATTGCGCCCGCGCCTCTAACATTTGTGGGTCGGCGATGGCGACTAACTCATGGCTACAGCCCCGTTGCACTAACTGAATCAGCAGGTCGGGGCCAATGCCCGCGGGTTCCCCGGGAGTGATGGCAAGGCGTAGGGTCACGGCCTTATATCAACGAAGGCCTCGCTGCGAATTTCCTGCAGCCAGATCGGTAGTTCCTCTGCGTATTTACGCTGCCCGAGGGCGTTGCGCGCCTGGTTGTTGATGAATTTCTCACTGAAGTCCTCGTTGCGCCGCCCGGTGACCTGAATAATGTGCCAACCAAATTGACTGTATACAGGTAGGCTAATTTCGTCGATTTCGAGCTTGGCCGCTGTGCTTTCGAAAATCGGTACGAATTGTCCCGACGACGACCAGCCAAGCTCTCCACCCTTGAGTGCAGTACCGGGGTCTTCAGAAAATTCTCGCGCCAGATCGGCGAAGGCCTCTCCGGCCACAATACGCTCGCGCAAAGCCTTTATTTTCAAGAGGGCTTCTTCCTTGTTGAGGATTTCATTGGGCTTCAGCAAGATGTGGCGAATCTCGGTTTGCTGGATCAGTTGTTCGCCGCCACCACGCCGTTCATAGAGTTTTAAAAGATGAATGCCGGCATCACTCTGCAGTGGTGGGGAAATTTCACCGGGTGCGAGTTGGGCTAGTGCCTGGCTGAATAGCGGCGGTAGCTGCATGGCTTTGCGCCAGCCTAAATCGCCGCCCTTCAGTGCATTGGGGCCCCGTGAATTGAGCAGGGCGATGTTGCGAAAGTCGCTGCTGTCGACGGCCTGCTGGCGCAGCTGGGCGGCTTTGTGAAGGCTGGCGTCGAGCTCTGTGGTACTGGCAGAAGACGGTAACATCAGCAATATATGCCCAACATTGAGGTCGGGAGAACTCATCAATTGGCCCTCTTCGGAGTTCAGAAAGTTTTCGACCTCCTGATCACTGATTTCGATGCGCCGTTTGACCATGCCCTGTTGTACGCGGCCAATCACCATGTCCTGGCGAAATTGCGTGCGTAGCTGGGCCAGACTCAAACCATCCTTTTGGGCCATAGCGACAAATTGATCGAAGCTCATGCTTTGTTGTTCGGCGGTGCGGGTCAGCGCCTCGTTGAGTTCTTTATCGCCGACTTTAATGCCTGCCCGTTCCGCCATGGCGAGCTGAATGCGATCGAGGATGAGCTTATCGAGAACCTGGGATAGCAGGGCTTCCCTGGGGGGGATTTGCTGACGCTGTTGTTGTGTGGCGGCCTGGCGCTGTATTTGTTGATAATACTGTTCGGTGTGATCTCGGAGCTCGCTTTTCATCACCACGTCTTCGTTGACAATGGCGGCGATGCCGTCGAGGGCGACCAATTGCGCCGAGGCGCTCGTCGTACCCAGCCATAGGCTCAGGGCCAATGCACCAAGGCCTATCCGCGGGCGAGCTTTTTTACGGATTGGGCGGAGTTTGTTGTTATCTTGCTTCATAGCCATAAATGCCGTCACTGAGAATGCTGTCGATGGCGCCACCGGTACCGGCGAGGCCCTTCAATTGAATTTGCAAGAAGATACCGTCGTCGTACTCGAGTTCTTCTTCGGGGATGAGCAGGTCGTCGTCTCTATCCAGCCAGTGGCGAGCGATAATGGCGGCGCGCCAGCAGCAGCTGTTGTATTCGATGCCGCCAAAAACCTCGAGTTCCCGGCTGTTGGTCAAATCCTGGTTCCAGCGGCCCATGAGGCTCCAGCGACGACTGATGGGCAGGTAGGCCGATATATCGGCCTGCTCAATATCGGCGTCGAAGGTTTGGCCGCCAATGGTGCGCGGATCCTCACGGGTGTAGCGATAGCTGGCATTAAACCGCGCTTTGTCCGCGCCGCGAAACCGCAGGCTGAAACTGCCCTTGTTGACTCGCTCGCTACTGTCATCGTAGAGAATGTCGGATTGTAGGCGCCAGTGTTTATTGAGCTGGGCGCCAAATTCGGCGGCTAGTTCGGAGTCATTGCGTAGCAATTCCTCATTGTTTGCGGCGTAATTGAGAGCAACCTCTCTGTCGTCCAGATAAAAAATCTGCCCGATACTAGCGTGCATGCGCTCGATGCCGCTGTTGGCATCGATTAGTCGGGTAGTTAGGGCGAGAGTGACTTGCTCGGCGTCGCTAATGCGGTCGCCGCCGGAAAAACGCTCATCGCGAAACAGTTGCTGGTAGCTGAAGGTTAGTTCGTCGGTGTCAAAGTCGGGGTTGTCGCTCTGATCTTCGCTTTTGGCATTGAGGTAGTAAAGGCGCGGCTCAAGAGTTTGGGTGTGGCCGCCGAACAAGCTGGTGAAGCGTTCAAAGAACAAACCGCTGTCGATAATACCTACGGGCACGGTGCTTGAGGGGCCGTCATCGCCGCCGGGTTGCAGTGGTTCGTCGAGGTCGTAGCTTAGGTGCTTGAGCTTAAAGGTGGGGCGAAAGTAGCCCCACGACCACTGCTTGTCGAGTGTGACGGAGTAGTCGGAGCGCAGGCGGTCGCCGGTGACCTTGTTTTTGTCATCGTGGTCGAAGACGGTGAACTGGTTGTTGAGCTTGAAGAGAATATCCTGGCTGCCGGCCTGAATGTGATATTCCCCGTTGGCGTAGATGCGGGGCAGCTGTTGGTACTGCTCGTCGGTATTGTTTATAAGGGTTTGATACTCGGTGCCGTTGACGCCAAGACGCCAGTGGTCGGTACTGTAGTTGAAGCCAATAAATTGTTTCAGGTGGCTCTGGCTGCGCGCCTCCAGTGTGGCATTGCCGATGTCGCGAAAATAGTCTTCATCGCTAACTTTGGTGTAGTCGACGGTACTGCCCCAACGCGCGCCCAAACCGCCGCGGTGATCGAGATTGACGAGCCAGCGGTCCTCACCCTGCAGGGGTTTGAGCTGGCTCAGTGGGTCGATTTTGACGTCGCCGCCGTCGTCATCGCCAAGCCAGCCGCCGCCGAGTAGCGTTTCGGTTTGTCGCGAAAGGTGGCGCAGCTCGAGCTCGACCATTTCGCCGCGCTCCTGAATATAGCGCGGCGTGATGGTGGCGTCGTAGTTGGGCCCAAGATTGAGATAAATAGGTTGTGCGAAGTCGAAACCGCTCTTGTCACTGACGCTGATTTCCGGGAAGAGCAAACCGCTGGCGCGGCGGCCATCGACGGGATAGCGTATCCAGGGCAGGTAGAGAATGGGTACGTCCTTGACTTTAATGCGCAGGTGTTTAGCGGTTGCTATGCCCGTTTGCGGGTCGATAGCGATACTGCCGGCGGCCAGTTGCCAGGTGTTGTTGCCCGGCTCGCAAGTGGTGTAGGTGGTATTGTCGATGAAAATCATACCGTCCTGCTGGCGTGCTACGGTTGCGGCGGTACCGCGTATGGCCGCTTCATGAAACACCCAGGTGGCGTCATCGACGGCCAACTCGCCGGAGTCGAGGTCAAAGTGTGCTTTGCTGCCCAGCAACAACAGGCCGGGTTCGCGCAGTTGTACCTTGCCCTCCAGAGTGGCGGTGCGCGCGTCCTGGTCGAGCACGGCGGTATCACTGCGCACCTGCCGGTAGCCCTGGGAAATTTGCACATCGCCCTTCATGGTGGCGACGTTGTCCTGGGCCTCGGTGGTGGTTGAGCTGGCCCGCAGTGGCGCGTCGTCGGGGTTCAGCTCTGCATCGGGATAGTCTCTGTTCGGTTCGACATAGCGTCCACAGCAACTATCGGCCAGTGATTCCTGTTGCTCTGGGCTGAGTGCCTTTTCGTCGACCCAGTCGAGGTTATGAGGCGTGCTGACTCGCAGTTCATCGGCTTTGGGGGCGGCGCTGGTGCGACGCTTCAGGTTTCTGTGGGTGGGCTTGGCATAGGCGGGGCCGGGTACGGTGTATTCGGCGCAGGCCCAGCTGCCATCGGCAGCGCTGTTACAGCGCCACTCGAGATGGCTGTTGGTGGGCTGAGTCTGTGGCTCCGGCTCGGCCTCGGCGCTGAGTGCGGGGGTCGCGCTCAGCAGGGCACCACTAAGGCCCAATAAGCGGAGATAGACGGTAGAGCGATGGTAGACGCTGGCGAAAAAGGTCGATGGCATTCTTGTTATCCGGTTGCGGCCTTGGGGGCTCGTCAGTACTTAAAACTGTAGCCCGGCATTTTACCTAAAGTAAACGAGGGTGCGAGTACCACGGGAGGCTTTAGGCTAAAATAACTGCTTTCTTGCGCTTTAGCTTGGATATTTATGAGTGATTTAGACGCCCTCTTGGCGTGGGCCGGGCAATTCTTGCCGGCGCCATTACCTGTTGCCGGCTTGCAGCTGGCAGCGGTGACCGGCGATGCCGGCTTTCGCAGCTATTTTAGGAGTAATACCAAGCCCTCTTTTATCGTGGCGCTAGCGCCACCCGAACATGAAGATAATCGAGCCTTTGTGAATATCGCTATTGCCATGGCCAAGGGTGGCGTTCATGTGCCACAAATTTACGCCGTCGATTACGAGCAGGGCTTCCTATTGCAAGAGGATCTTGGTGACTGGCTATATCTCGACGCCTTGAATGGTGCAACACAAGGCCAGCTCTATGATCGGGCGGAGGCGACGTTGCTGCAAATACAGCGGCTGCCCGCCGCTAGCGGCTTATTTCCCGCCTACGATGCCAGTTTGTTGCAGGGTGAGCTTGAACTGTTTCCCGAGTGGTTTGTCGGTGGCCTGCTTGGCGTCGAGCTCGATCAGCAGGCGCGGCTGCTGCTTATCGAGGTATTTACCATCTTGCAGGACAGTGCTGCCGAGCAACCCGAGGTGGTGGTGCATCGAGATTTTCACTCGCGCAATTTGCTGCAGCTCGAGGATGGCGGTGTCGGTGTTATCGACTTTCAGGATGCCGTGCGCGGCCCCCTGAGTTATGACCTTGTGTCCCTGCTGCGCGATTGTTATATCCGCTGGCCCCAGGCTTTGGTAGAGAAACGCGTAGAGGGCTTTCGCCGCAAGTTATTGGCTCAGGCGGGGGCAGCCCTGGAGTTGCCCGATGCCGCAACTTTTTTGCGCTGGTTCGACTTGATGGGTCTACAGCGACATTTAAAGGTCTTGGGTATTTTTGCCCGTCTGTCACTGCGCGATGGCAAGGCGCGCTATCTGGATGACTTGCCCCTGGTGATGCGCTACGTGCTGGAGGTCGCGCAAAAATATCCCGAGACTGAGGCTTTCTATCGCTGGTTTATCGATTGCCTCGAGCCGCAGTTGCTGCAGCACCCCTGGTACCAGCCCTGGCAAGTCGCCGGTGAAGCGGCATGAAGGCGATGATATTGGCGGCGGGCTATGGCAAGCGCTTGCGGCCATTGACCGAGCACACGCCCAAGCCCCTGATTGAGGTTCGTGGCAAGCCCCTGATTGTCTACCACCTCGAAGCCCTCGCTGCAGTGGGTGTCCAAGATGTGGTGATCAACAGCGCCTGGCTCGGTGAAAAGTTAGAGGCCTATTTGGGTGATGGCGGTCGCTACGGCCTGTGTATTGCCTGGTCGCGGGAGGTCGAGCCTCTTGAAACCGGTGGTGGTATTTGTCAGGCCTTGCCCTTGCTGGGGCCCGAGCCTTTTTTGCTGATCAATGGCGATGTCTGGACGGACTACCCTTTGGGTCGCTTGTTGGCGAAGCCACTGGAGGAAAATCGGCTCGCTCACCTGGTGCTGGTGCCGAACCCCGAACACAATGTGGCTGGTGATTATTGTTTCACCAATAGTGCCGGTGTCGACAAAGAGGAGGTTAGTGGCACCCTGGCGGGGCCGGTGGCCGAGGCGCAATTAGCGGGTCGGCAAAGTTACACCTTTAGCGGCATGAGTTTGCTGGCCCCACAATTGTTTGCTGGCTCGACGCGCGGGCAGGCCTTCCCTCTGCGCGATGTCTTTGCGCCAGCTTTTGGTGCCGGGCGTATTAGCGCTGAGCTGTATCGAGGAGCCTGGTGTGATGTCGGTACGCCGGCCCGGTTGGCGGCGCTGAACCGGCCATAGTTTTGCCAATGCCGACTTATGTGGCATGGCGACGACTTAAGCCTTCTCAGTCAATACCCTTTATAGCTACAATAGCGCGCTTCGAGCCGGCTGTCGCTGGCCGCATGTTTGTTAATGAATACTTCCTGAGGCTGTTATGTTCTCATCGCTCAACGCGCTTGCTCCAGATCCCATTCTTGGCCTAATCGCCCTGGCCAATCAAGACAGTAATCCCCGCAAGGTCGACCTCGGAGTCGGCGTGTACAAAGATGAGTCGGGTGTGACGCCAATTATGACGGCGGTTAAGGTGGCGGAGCAGCGCTGTTTTCAGAAGGAATTCAGCAAGGCCTATATTGGCCCCGCTGGTCCCGCAGAGTTTAATAGCGGCATTCGCGAGCTGATTTTTGGCGCCCAGCACGAGGCATTACAGGCCGATCGGGTGCGTACGGTACTGACGCCCGGAGGTTGTGGTGCCCTGCGTGTCGGCGCCGAATTCCTCAAGCGCTGTTCCGAAAATGCCACGGTTTGGGTTAGCGACCCAACCTGGGCGAACCACCTTCCCCTTCTGGGCAATGCCGGTTTAAAGCTTGCCGAGTATCCCTACTACGAGGCGGGTAGCGATGGCATTAAATTTGATGAAATGATGTCGGCCCTGGCCAATGTTGGTCGCGGTGATATTGTTTTATTGCACGGCTGTTGTCACAACCCCTGCGGTGCCGATCTCAGTGAAGAGCAGTGGCGGGCGCTGACCGAACTGGCCGCGAAGAATGGCTTCTTGCCCTTTATCGACCTCGCCTATCAGGGCTTTGGTCGTGGCCTCGACGAGGATGCCTATGGCGTGCGCTACATGGCTCAGCACTTGCCCGAATTGTTGGTGGCCAGTTCCTGCTCAAAAAATTTCGGCCTCTACCGCGAGCGCGTGGGCAGTTTGTCGGTATTGAGCGACAACCCAGTTCAGGCCGATGCCGCGCTGACCCATATTAATAATGTGGTGCGTGGTAATTACTCCATGCCGCCCTCTCACGGGGGTGCCATTGTCGGTGAAATTCTCTCTGATTCGGGCTTGCGCGAAGATTGGGAGAGTGAGCTGTCTGCCATGCGTAGCCGTATTAATCAATTGCGCGTGCTGTTAGTTGATAAGCTCCGTGCCGAGGGTGTCGAGCGTGACTTTTCATTTATTGCCAAACAGCACGGTATGTTTTCCTTCCTCGGTCTCAGTGTCGCTCAGGTTGATCTTTTGCGTGAGCAATTTAGTATTTATATGGTTGGTTCCAGTCGCGTCAACATTGCCGGCATTGGCCAATCGAATATTGATTACCTGGCGCAATCGATTGCGGCGGTTTTGGCGAACTAAAATTCGGCTGTAAGCAGGCTATTGTCTCGGGTTCATTCCTGGGCTCGCGTTAGCGAGGTGAACGGGAGAGTCGTCACTTCTTTCAATAATAAACAGATAGTTGGGCCGCCACGCCCGCATGCTGGTTTTTTCATCGCCGACCCCAGGTAGTACTGGTGCTCCGCTGCCCCGCGCCATTTTGGCTGAAATTAGTGCCAGCGAATTCAAACTTGTGGCAGCAGGTGCCGCCGGGGTCTATGCGGTGAACACCGAACTTGATGATGTTAAGGAGGGCTTGGCAGCAGCGAGAGTCTCGGCCTATTTCGCCAGGGAATGTTGACCTCGAAGTGATGAACATTGGTGCCGCCCACTCACCGAGCGATATTTCCGAGTGGTTGTCATGGCAGTACATTTTTATTGTCGGCGATATGGCCTTACATCAGCGTTTGCTCACTGTCTTTCCGGATACGAATAGTACTGGCTGGATTGCTTCTTTTGAAAAAATGGTGGCTTTAAACCCGGTTATTGCTATACCGAAGCAGGGCGGGCCGGGTAAAAACTGGAGTGCTTATTGTGCACGGCATCTGGGTTCACCTGCTATGGAATTGCCAGTCACACTGCAAGACCTGTTGGCAGGTTAAGGTTATACCAGCCCTACCATAATTTTTAGCCTTGATGTTGATCATTGGCGTGCTTTTCTGGCTGCCGGTAGCCTATTCTTCAGGGTCAGGCAGATGCCATGGAAGTAGTTTATGCCTGGTATTTATTTCTGCGCGAACAAGACTATTCCCAGTCGGTGTTAATTGCCCATTTACGAGGCGACGCAGAATCGACACTTAATTAGCAGATCTACCGGCAAGATTCAGTATCTACTTTGGTGTTGATTACGCTAATGGCCTAGCAGAAGGCAGTTGACACTATAGTTTATGCAGAAGATTTTGGCGCAGAGTTCAGTTACCTGCTCGTAGAGGTGGGGCAATACCGGCAAGTCAGACTACTTTTATAAATTATTATTCTACAAGAGCCGAAACAAATACACTTCATTTGTTAGCTAGGGCGGCTATTGCAACTGTTGCTTATTGGGGTTCGGGCGACCCTTTGACTTCTAGACATTCACAGCAGCGGAGCCTATTCGTGGCTAATAAAAACATCTTGTCTGTGAATATTGATGGCGGGAATCATTTTTTTCGCGATATATACGCCAATGAATGGACCGAAGATTTACTGTCGCGATTACCAAGCATGGGCCCACTGCAATAAGGCTGGCTCGGAAATTTTATGGGTCGGCGTTGTTCGCGCCTATTTGTTGCATTGTACGACCGTCAATTATTGCCAGTTTCTTGCAATTTGATTCATCTCAGCCGGCACCAGTATTTTTTACAGTGGATGTGCTCTTGTCAATGATTTCTCGGCGGATGGTGGAATAGCCGATGCTGCGCAGCGGTGACTACGATAAACAGGTGTTATTGCGGAAATAAGATTGGCGGAGTTGGGCTGTGGTGAGCGATTTACTGGTCTGGATGTTCCGCTATATCTCACAGGGCACTATGAGGTAGAAGTGACACCTACCCTGGTATTTGTCGATTCAAGAAGCGTGAGCTCGTCCCGCGTATTCTCGGTTTTCAATCGGCCAATTTTTTTTGGTACTACCTGTATCAGCGTATTAGAGAGTCCGTCGCAATCCGGCGTCGAGATGCTTGTCTTAACTCCTGTCTATAAATCAGGGCCCTACTTGAGCCCTGATTTGTTTTCTTTGCTTAGAAATTGTGTTCAAAAAAGCACAGGGTCTTCACTGTCGTGCTGTGAGCGTACAGTTGTAGCTGAAGATACGAGCATAATGTGGATGATGTAGCTGATCCATGTGAGGATCGCTAGCACAGAAAATATGGCGGCATTTTGTTGTGCAGTAAGGTAAATCGTCAGGCCGAGGCAGGGTAGATAAAGGGTGGTGCTTATAAGTGCGAGTGTTTTCCAGGATCGAATTAAGCTTGCTAAAGGCATTGCGTGCTCTCCTTGTCAGTTGCACGCGCCTCCATTTTGGCACGCGATGGCGTCATTGCCATGAGGATAAGCTAGCTTTGTTTCTCGGTTTTTTCCAAGTACCACCTTGCTGGTCGTGAATTGGGTCACATCTAAAAGGAGCCTGTTCGAAAATTTGTGGACTGTTTTAGATGGGAGTCGAGGGGTTAGAGGCTAAAAAAAACCCGCAAAATGCGGGTTTTTTTTAGCGATAAATGTAAGTGCTTATTTGGCGGCGACGGTGATACCCCCGAACATTTTGCGCAGTTCGGTTTTGAGGATCTTACCGGCGCCAGATTTTGGCAGCTCATCAATAAAGTGGGCAGTTTTCGGTACCTTGAAGCGCGCCAGCCGCTCATTACAGAAGGCAATGAGTTCGTCTTCCGTCATGCTAGCACCCTCTTTCAGAACGATGCAGGCGGCCGGTACTTCCTGCCACTTCTCGTGGGGGATGCCGATAACGGCAACCTCGGCGACAGCTTCGTGGAGGTAGATGGCCTGTTCGAGCTCGGCGGGGTAGACGTTCTCGCCACCGCTGATGATCATGTCCTTCTTGCGATCGACCACGTAGAGGTAGCCTTCGTCATCTAGATAGCCCAGATCACCGCTGTGGTACCAGCCGCCAGCCAGAGCCTCGGATGTGGCTTCGGGCTTGTTCCAGTAACCCTTGAGCATATTGGGGCCACGGCAGAGGATTTCGCCCACTTGCGTGGCGGGCAAGTTGTTGCCGTTGTCGTCGATGATGCGGATGTCGACGTGAAAGGCGGGATAACCGACGGAACCGTTTTTGCGCTCGCAGTCCCACTTGTCGAGAATGGCTACCAGGGGTGCCATTTCGGTCATGCCGAAACCTTCGTAAATGGACAGGTTGCGGGCCTGGAAGTACTTGAGAATATTCATCGGTGTCGGTGCGGCACCGGTCATTAGAAACTCGACAGAACTGAGGTCGTAGTCCTTCTTCTCCAGCTCTTCAACAATCATTTGCCACATGGAGGGCACGCAGAAGAGGCCGGTGAGCTTCTCTTTCTCGGTCAGCTCCAGTACTTCAACGGGGTCAAAGGCGGGCAAAGTAACCACGCAGCCGCCCTGATAAAGGGTCGGTAATACGGTAACGCTGGTGCCGCCGATATGAAACATCGGGGTAACGCCAAGGGCGATGGTGTCGGCATGAATGGGTAGGCGCTGGGTGGTGTGGTGGACGTTGGCCATGTGGTTGGCGTGGGTCAGCATGGCGCCTTTGGGGCGACCTGTGGTACCAGAGGTGTACATCAGCAGGGCGACATCGTCGGCGTTGACGGTGGCGTTGATTTCTTCTTCCGAGGCGGCGTCGAGAAAGGCCTCGTACTCGGCGTCGTCGTCGCAGGTGGTGCTGCGACCGCAGTAGACGGTCTTATTAAAGTTAACGACCTTGGCCAGGCCCTCGGCCAGATTGGCAAATTCATCGTGATAGAAGAAAGTGCTAGAGCCGGAATCTTCGACGATATATTCGATTTCTGGCACGGTGAGGCGGAAGTTGATCGGCAGGTAGATGGCACCGAGCTTGGCAACGGCGAAAATTAATTCCAGCTGTTCGTGGCCATTTTGCAGCAGTGAACAAACGCGGTCACCGGGGCGTACACCGCTATCGCGCAGAGCATTGGCTAATCGGTTGCAGCGGCGGTTGAGTTCTTTGTAGGTAAAGCGCTTGTGGCGATCTACCACTGCCAGGCGTTGGCCCGAAATCATTTCGCGCTTCGTTAACCAGTATCCCAAACCTTGATCCATAACAACCTCTCTTTCTATAGTTTTAATGTAATGATAAGTACTTAACTATGGGTGCACTGTGCTTAACTGACTGATCGGTCAGCTAAAAGGCGGCCAAGGCTAACAAGAGCCGCTCGTCTTGGCAAGTATGACAAGCGCTTTACAATTGTCTGTTGAAAGCGAACTGAGTTTGGCTCGAGCTGTTCTGTGTGAGGCAAGCCGTTATATACTTTGTCCTCCACCCTTCCTGAAGCAGAGAATAGCAAGTGCAGCACATATTTGAAAAGCCGCTTTATAAAATAGCCCGCGTCGGGCTGGTGTTTCTATTGCTGTCGGTCGCCTGGGGCTGCCTACAGGCACCGGGCCCAGATGCTGGGCCGTGGTTTTGGGGGGCGGATAAAATCATTCATCTGAGCTCTTACGCCCTGCTTTATATCAGTGCCTGGCTGGCTTTCCCCGGAGCCCTGTTGAGCTGGACGCTGCACGGCAGTTTGCTGGCCTACGGTTTGTTGATTGAAGGCCTGCAATCCCTCACCGGCTATCGCTCCGCCGAGCTTGGCGACATGCTGGCCAATGCCACGGGGCTGGGGCTGGGGTGTCTATTGTTATCCCTAGTGGCCGGGCGCCTGGCCTTGATCCACCAATACCGAGCGGCCTATGAGAGACAGCAATCATGAGTATTGACTGGCATTCGACACAGGCCGCTATTTGGCAATCGGCTAGCACGCGTTTGCGCGCCGTGAGGCGGCTCGACAAAGTGGACTTTGATGATCTACTTGGCATAGAGCGCCAGAGCAGAGCTTTTAGGGATAATATCGAGTGCTTCCTACGCGGCGATAGCGCCAATAATATGCTGCTGTGGGGCAGTCGGGGCACCGGTAAGTCCTCGCTTATTAAGGCGGCGCTCAATCACTACGGCCCTCAGGGCCTGCGGGTGATTGAAATCGACAAGGACGATCTCGCCAATCTTTGTGAGGTGGTTGATGAACTTCACGACTTACCCCAGCGCTTTATTATCTTCTGTGACGACCTGTCCTTCGATGAGGGCGAAACGGCCTATAAACACCTAAAGAGTGTGCTGGAGGGCTCAATTGAATTGCCACCCGAAAATGTATTGGTTTGTGCCACCTCCAACCGCCGCCACATTATTACCGAGCAGAAGAGTGATAACAGGGGTGTGGAGTTGATCGATGGCGAGCTGCACTATGGCGACACGGTGGAGGAGAAGCTGTCGCTGGCCGACCGCTTTGGCCTGTGGTTGTCCTTCTACCCCAACAATACGGCGCAATACCTCGCCATCGTCGATAAACTGTTTGCGGGTTTTAGCGGTGATAGGGCGGCCCTGCACCTGTCGGCGAAACAGTTTGCCATGACCCGGGCCTCGAAAAGTGGTCGCACCGCACGGCAGTTTTACCAGCAGTGGCAGCAGTAGAGCGCCTGGTATTTCACCTTAAGGGAGGTTAGTAGATTTTTTCTTCGCCCGCGGGGCGCGTCTTGAAACGCTTGTGTAGCCAGAAATAATCTTCCGGGTGTTGACGTACACTTTGTTCCAGCCAGTCGCTCCAGCGCTGTGTATCTGCCAGTAGGTCTCCCGAGGGGAAGTTTTCAAATACAGGTTCTATATCAAGGCCCAAGCGACCACCATCTTTGCGGTAGGTGTGATAAGCCAGCACATTGGCCCCGGCTAATTTCGCATATTGGGGTAATGCGGTAATAGTTGCCGTTTGTATTCCGAAGAAAGAAATAAACACGCTACGTTTCTTGCCGAAATCCTGATCCGGCAGGATCAATACCACCTCTTTGTTCTGTAACTTGCGCACCAGTCGGCGGGTTTCTGTGCGATGAATAGTGGTGACTGGGAACTGGCGTACAGCGCGCTGGTAAAGCTGGCTTTCCAGAACGGGGTTGTCCATGCGGCGATAAACGACGTGTAGTGGGTGGATATGAGATAGGCGAGCCAGGCCAATGAGAAAGGTACTAAAATGCCCGGTCAGTAATATCAAGGGCTTGTCACTGTCGAGTGCCTGTCGATAGTGATTTTCGCCACTGAGATCAAAACGTTGGTCTATTGACTCGGGTCTAGCCCAGACCAAATCAAGTAAATCGAAAAACAGCTGAATGGTTGAATCGAGGTTTTGCTTTGCTAATTTAACTTGCTGCTGGCTGGACAGATTGGGGAAACACAGCCCTATATTGCGGCGAATAATGTTGGTGCGCGAGACATTGGTTTTGATTAACAGGTGGGCCAGCCCTCGCGATAAACTCTGTCGCAGAGACCCCGGCAGTTTTGCTAACAGCCAGCTCAAACCTACGGCCAGCCAGGAAGGCCATAAATATGGCGCATAGAGTGAACTTTGTACCCGCTTACTTCGCTTGCGTTTACCCATTGATCTCTGCGTCCGTTGCTAGTTGGGCTTAGAGGAGTTGGCCTGAACGTCTAGCCTGTTCGGTGTTTTATCCCGGTGTCATTTAAACAGGCGTTTGATGATACTCGGTGGTATAAACGTTGGCTAGCGGCTGCGTCCGAGGTGGTGCGGGGGCAAAATCGCTTGGCAAGAGGACTTAATAGAGTTTCGCTTCACCCTCGGGTCGGGTCTTAAAGCGCTTGTGTAGCCAGAAATAATCTTCTGGCTGACGGCGAACACTGTCTTCCAGCCACGCACTCCAACGTTCGGTGTCGGCGAGATCATCCCCCGATGGGAAGTTCTCCAGAACGGGTTCTATTTCAACAAGGTAGCGCCCCCCTTCTTGGCGATAGGTATTCATTGTCAGTACGTTGGCGCCTGCTATTTCGGCGTATTGGGGGATCGCGGTAATGGTTGCGGTTGGTATGCCAAAGAAGGGGATAAACACACTGCGTTTTTTGCCGAAATCCTGGTCCGGCACAATCACCACCACGCCTTTGTTTTTCAGCTGAGCCAGCATATGGGTGATTTCTTTGCGATGAATTGAGGTAATGCAGTGCTTACGGGTTGCCCGCTGATACAGCTGTGCTTCAAGTACCGGGTTGTCCATGCGGCGATACACAATATGGTAGGGCAGTAGCTGGGCCAGCCGGGCGAAGCCGAGGACAAAGCCATTAAAGTGCCCGGCGAGGATGATCAGGGGTTTGCCGCTGTCCAGGGCTTTTTTTAAATGTTCTTCCCCGTGGCACGCGCCGCGCTTTTCTATGTTGGCCGGGGACCCCCAGATAAGATCGAGTAAATCGAAGAGTAATAGTATGGTGGAAGCGAGGTTTTTTTCTGCCAGGTCAAGTTGTTGCTGGGCGGATAAGTCGGGGAAACACAGTGCGATGTTGCGACGAATCGTTTGGGTCCGCGAGGAGCGAACTTTTATTAATAGCCGTGCCAGGCCGTTCGACAGACCGCGTTGCAAGCCGCCCGGTAGTTTTGCCAGCAGCCAGGAAAACCCCACCACCAGCCACGAAAGCCAATAGCGTGGGGCGTAGTGTGAGTCATGGACTCGGCTGCTGAGGTTGCGTTTTCCCATCTAGACTGCGTTCCTGTACCGGGTGTTGATGTTGTTTTGTCGGGCTTTAATGCGGGGTATTAGCTGTCGGCCAGCTTGACCAGCATCTTGCCCAGATTGGCACCACTAAACAGCCCGAGAAAGGCCTCTGGAGCCTTGGCTATGCCCTCGAAGACGGTTTCCTGCCAGACAATCTTGCCTTCTGCGCGCCAGTTGGCCATGTCTTCGATAAAGGCCTGGTGGTATTCGGCCATATAGTCGAGCACCACAAAACCCTTAACGGTGACGCCTAGGGTCACGACCTTAAACATATTAGTGATGCCATGGCGTTTTTCCGGGGCCTCGTTGTAATCTTCGATGGTACCGCAAAGAATCGCCCGACCATTTTTACGCATGTTCAACAGGGCGCCATCGAGTTGTGAACCGCCGACATTGTCAAAAAACAGGTGAATGCCCTTGGGACAGAGTTCGGCGAGCTTACCCGCAAAATCGTCTGTCGTTTTGTAATTAAAGGCGGCATCAATTTTCGCGGTGTTGAGTAGCCAGTCGACTTTTTCGTCGGAACCGGCGCTGCCCACCACGGTGCAGCCCAGGGCCTTGGCGATTTGGCAGACCAGCGTGCCCACCGCGCCACCGGCGCCGGAGACATACACCGTTTCGCCGGCCTTCGCCTCGCCGAGGACCTTGGTGCCGACGTAGGCGGTGATGCCGGGCATGCCGAGAATGCCGATATAGTCCTGGGGTGCGATATTGGATGTGTCTCGGATACCCAGGCCCTTGCCATTGGATACGAAGTACTCACGCCAGCCATTCATGCTCTCGACGTGGGTGCCGACCGCTAACTTGGGGTTTTTCGATTGCATCACTACGCCAATGGCGCCGCCTTCAAGCACATGATCGAGCTGAAAGGGCGGAATATAGCTTTTCACATCATTCATGCGCGGTCGCATATAGGGGTCGACGGACATCCACAGGTTTTTAATCAAGACCTGGCCCTCTTCCAGTTCTTCACTGAGCTGGCTTTCGACCAGCTTGAAGCAATCGTCGTTGGGTTGGGGGGAGGGCCTTTGGGCAAAATGGATTTCACGGTTGATCATGGCTGAGTCTCTTTTTAGTGGGCTGAATTGACGGTTAGGGAAGCGTCAATACTGTATTCGTGCACGGTGACACTGCTTACTCGCGCAGAGCCAGGCGTAGATTGCTGGGGTGTACCGGGTTGGCGCCGCTCATGCTCAATACCATGCTGGTCAGGTCGTCCCAGGGCGAGGCGTCGCGCATGCCCTTGACCGCGCGATCGACACCGCCGGCCTGGCGCAGCAACATCGTCAGCTGGGCGGGTCGGGTGCGGCGCAGAGCCTTGCGCACCAGGGGCTGGTGTTTGTCCCAGACCCGCAGCTGGCGCAGGGCGCTGTCGATGGACTCGCCGTTGGCCGCTTGCTCGTTGGCTTTAATCAGTATGCGTAGCTCTCGCGTCAGCGCCCAGAGAATGGCAGTGGGCTCCGAGCCCTCGTCGCGCAGGCCGCGCAGGGTGCGTATTGCGCCGATGCTATCGCCGTCGAGGATGCGATCAACCATGGTGAATACATTGAAGCGAGCGCTGTCGGTGACCACGGTCGACATGGTCTCGCTGTCGATTTCGCCCCCGGGGGCGAGTAATTTCAGCTTTTCGATTTCCTGAATCGCGGCGAGTAGGTTGCCCTCGACGCGTTCGGCGAGTATTTCAATGGCCTGGTGGTTGGCGCTGATGCCGGCGCGCTCCAGGCGTTGCTTGATCCATTGAGGCATTTGTGTGGCGCCGACCGGCCACACTTGCACAATGGCGCCATGTTGGTCGAGGGCCTTAAACCACTTGCTGTTTTGTGCGCTCTTGTCGACCTTGGGCAAGATGATCAGCAGTAAATTGTCGGGGTTAATATTGGCGCAGTAATCCTGAAAAAACTGGCCGCCCTCGCGCCCCGGTTTGCCGGAGGGGATGCGCAGTTCGAGTATTTTTTTATCGGAAAATAAAGACAGGCTGTTGGCTTCGCTCAGTACCTGTTGCCATTCGAAGCGCGCCTCGGCGTTAAACAGCTCGCGCTCGGTAAAGCCTGTGGCACGGGCCTGGGCGCGTATCGCATCGGCCGCTTCCTGAACCAGTAAGGGCTCATCACCGCTGACGACATAGATGGGCTCGAGGCTCTGTTTAAGTTGCCTCGAGAGCTTGTCCGGATGCAGGCGCATGGTTTGTTAGGGAGCGCTTGTCGAAAGGCTATTGGCCGCAAGGGGCTTTTTTAAATGGCGCAGGCGGTTGGCAATTTGCCGGGCCAGGTCGTTGTACATCTCGCTTTTCAGCAGACGTGCCTCGTCCTCCGTCGCCAGTACGTTATCTTCGTTGTATTCATAAATACGCTCGACGGTTGCACTGGTGCGCTCAACAGCCACGGTGCCATCGGATCGGATGATCAGATAATCAATCCGTTCCTCCAGCAAACGCTCGGAGATCCGGGCGCTTGCACTTACTGTCGCCGTGCGGCGCCGGGATTTTTCCGTGATGATTTTGAGGCTGTATTGCGCTTCGTTGGGGCTATCGACCAAGGCAATGCCGCTGCCTCGCAGGTAGCGTTCAAGTACGCGTATAAAGGCGCTATCGGGGGCATTGGCATCGACGTGTAGGTGCTCAATGGTGGCATCGCCACCGGTACCGCGCAGCTGCCAGCCGCAGGCGGATAGGCTTAGCAACAGGAGGATGGCGCCTAGTTTCAATGGCTTGTTCATAAAGTCGAGTGTTTCCGTAGTGGGTAAGGTTTAGTTGGCAACGATATTAACCAGTCTGCCCGGCACCACGATAACTTTACGGATAGTCTTGCCCTCCGTAAAGCGCTGGGCATTGGGTTCGTCCAGTGCGGCGCTCTCGATGCTGTCTTTGTCGGCATCGGCGGGCAGGACAACCTGTCCGCGGACCTTGCCATTGACCTGCACCATTAGCTTAATACTGCTTTCGACCAGGGCGTTTTCGTCAACTTCGGGCCAGCGGGCATCGAGTACGGGCTCGTCGTGACCGAGCTCGCCCCATAGGGTATGGCAGATATGAGGCGCGATGGGGGCCAGCAAGAGTACGGCGGCCTCGAGGGCTTCGCGCTCAATGGCGATACGTTGCGGCGAGTCGTCGGCCAGGCGGCTCAGCTCATTGAGCAGCTCCATCACCGCGGCAATGGCGGTGTTGAAGGTCTGGCGGCGGCCGTAGTCATCGCTGACCTTGGCGATGGTTTGATGGGTCTTGCGTCGTACTTCCGCTTCGGCGTCGCTGAGTTTGGCGCTGTCGAGTGCCGGCACATCGCCCTTGGCGAGGTGGGCGTGGAGTAGCTTCCAGAGGCGACGCAAAAAGCGGTTGGCTCCGGCAACGCCTTCGTCGGACCATTCGAGGGATTGCTCGGGTGGCGCGGCGAACATGGTGAACAGACGCACGGTATCGGCACCGTACTGGTCAATCAGCGGTTGGGGGTCGACGGTATTGCCCTTGGATTTGGACATTTTGCTGCCGTCTTTTAGCACCATGCCCTGGCACAGCAGCTTGGTGAAAGGCTCGTCGCACTCGACCAGTCCCTCGTCGCGCATCAGCTTGTGATAAAAACGCGCGTACAGGAGGTGGAGAATGGCGTGTTCAATACCGCCGACATATTGGTCGACCGGCAGCCAGTAATTGGCCTGTTCGGGGTTGAGCATGCCCTCGTTATAGTCTGGGCAGGTGAAGCGGGCGTAATACCAGGAGGACTCCATAAAGGTGTCGAAGGTATCGGTCTCTTTTTCGACGGCCGCGCCATCGAGGGTGGTTTTTTTCCATCCCAGGTCGGCCTTGATGGGCGAATGTACGCCGTCCATCTCGACATCTTCAGGCAGCAGTACCGGCAGTTTGTCCAGCGGCACGGGAATTTCGATGCCGTCGGCGTTGTAGGCCATGGGAATTGGCGAGCCCCAGTAGCGTTGGCGTGAAACACCCCAGTCGCGCAGGCGGTAGTTGGTGGTGACGCGGCCGCTGTTGCACTCGACCAGTGCCTCGGCAATGGCCTCGAAGGCCTGCTCGAAGTCCATGCCGTCAAAGCGGCCGGAGTTGACGAGTGTGCCTTTGGGGGTGAAAGACTCGCTGCCAATATCGCAGGGGCTGTCATCACTCGGTGCAATCACTTGCTGAATGGGCAGCTGGTATTTGGTGGCGAATTCCCAGTCTCGCTGGTCGTGGGCGGGTACGGCCATGACCGCGCCGGAGCCGTAATCCATCAGCACATAGTTGGCGATCCACACGGGTACGATGTCGCCAGTGAGGGGGTGGATGGCTTTAATACCCGTGTCGATACCGGCTTTTTCCATGGTTGCCATATCGGCTTCGGCCATCGACTGGCGTTTGCACTCGGCGATAAAGTCGGCGATTTTGGTGTTGTCTGCCGCCAACGCGAGGGCAATAGGGTGCTCGGCGGCAAGGCTGAGATAGGTCACGCCCATCAGTGTGTCGGGGCGCGTGGAGTAAACATCGAAGCTCTTTATATCAGCAATGTCGCTTTCTAGAGCAAAGGTCATTTCTACGCCCTGGCTCTTGCCGATCCAGTTGCGCTGCATGGTGCGCACTTGCTCGGGCCAGGCCTCGAGCTTGTCGAGGCCGTCGAGTAATTCTTCCGCGTAGGCGGTGATTTTAATAAACCACTGGGGGATTTCTTTGCGCTCGACCGCGGTGTCGCAGCGCCAGCAGCAGCCATCGATCACTTGTTCATTGGCCAGTACCGTTTGGTCGACCGGGCACCAGTTAACGGCGCTGGTTTTTTTGTAGACCAGCTTCTTCTCGTAGAGACGGGTAAAAAACCACTGCTCCCACTTGTAGTAGTCGGGCTTGCAGGTGGTGAGTTCGCGCTGCCAGTCGTAGGCATAACCCAGGGAGTTGAGCTGGGTTTTCATGTAGTCGATGTTTTCGTAGGTCCAGGGTGCCGGTGCGGTGTTGTTTTTAATGGCGGCATTTTCGGCCGGTAAACCGAAGGCGTCCCAGCCCATGGGCTGCAGAACATTTTTACCGAGCATGCGCTGATAGCGGCTAATGACATCGCTAATGGTGTAATTGCGCACATGGCCCATGTGTAACTTGCCACTGGGGTAGGGAAACATCGCCAGGCAATAGTATTTTTCCTGGTTGGGCTTTTCGCTCACGCTGAAGGACTGGTTATCGCGCCAGAAGGCCTGTGTTGCTTGTTCGATGGCTTTGGGGTGGTAGTGTTCTTCCATTGCGGGGGTCCAGAGTTGCCGATGTTTGGTGAAAATAGGGGGTGAAAGCGAGTGGTACATTTGCGAGGCCGAAATTATAGGGGAAAGACGGCCAGAAAGGCAGGTGGCAACTGTCGTCGCGAGGTTTTTCTTATGGCTTAATAAGGCTTGAGCCGTGGACAGTTCGGACCGGTGATATGGGTACGGTGAAAGCGGGTGGCCAATGGCTATTGGGTGAGTCAAATGAAATGGGAAGAAAAACCGTGAAATTAACAAAAATCGTCGTCTGTCATGTGCTTTTGGCACTGTTGTTAAGTGCCTGTAGTGAAAGTGAACAAAGCGCGGGGCCAGGGGATGTCGCCGCCGATTTTTGGCAGGCCATGGAATTGGGCGATCGCGCCCGGGCCGAGCAACTGGTGGTGCCCGGTAGCCTGGATGGCAGCACCATGAATTTCGAGGCCGAGGGTAATCGTATCGATAGCATTAGCTTTGCCGAAGCCATGGCCTCGGCCGATATGGCAGCGGTGCCGACCACCATGGAGGGGGTGTTCAACGAGCGGCCGGTGAAATTTAGCTTTGATACCCGCCTGGTGCCGGTCGAGGGTGAGTGGAAGGTGGACTTTAATACCACCAGTACCGGGATGATGGGGGCAATGCTAAAGCAGGCGATGAGCACCTTTGGCGAGGTAATGGTCGAGGGCGTGGGGCAGGCGATGACCGATATTGGTAGCGCCCTGTCGGAAAGTGCCGATGTACTTGCCGAAAGCCTGAGAGAGGGTTTTGAGCAGGGGGCCTCCGGTCTCTCGCAAGGGCTGGACTCGGCATCGGATGCCTTGCGTGCCAGCCAGGAACATTCGCCGCCTCTTACCCTGGCGGCGCGTGTCAGCGGCGAAATCAAGGGCTCGCCGGTACAGCTGGTCGCCTCTGAATGGGGCAATACCCTGGCCATTTACCAGGGCGATGGCTGGGGCTTTAATCCGAGTATTTTACTATTTTTGTTTTTGCCCGAGGCTGAGTTGCCCGTCGACCGTGTTATTGCGGTGGCGGATGATGACAGTTCTTTCGGCCATCCGCATGTGCACTATCGCTGGCGAGATAGCGAGGGTGAGCTGCAAACCACGGTGTTGACCGGGGGCTATAATTTGCAACTGAGCTTTGGCAAGGCTGTAGATGGCCGAGTCGATGGCAGTATTCGTTTTGATGTGCCCGGTGAAGATACCCGCCTACAGGGTGAGTTTAGTATCCGCGTCGACTAACGATCGTTGTTGGGCGCTTAGCGAAAGCGGCGCAACAGACGCAGCACCAGGAGTGTGGCCAGGCTGAGGCCGATAATGGGCAGTGAACCGTATCGGCTGAAGGGGCTGGAGCCGCTATAGGGCGCGACCTGGGTTTTTAATATGCCGGCCTGGAAGCGGGGTAGCTCTTCGAGTACCTTGCCTCTGGGGCTGATAATGGCGGTGATGCCGTCATTGGTGACGCGTAGCAGGGGCTTGGCATTTTCCACCGCGCGCATGCGGGCGATTTGCATATGCTGGTGGGGGCCGATGGAGTCGCCGAACCAGGTGTCGTTACTGACCGTCAAGAGTATGTTGGCATCTCGGGCATCCCGGGCGAGCAGGTCAGGGTAGGCGATCTCATAGCAAATGGCGGTGGCAATTTGTACCGTGCCGAGGCGAATGGGGCGCTGTTGAGGTGCACCGGCACTGAAGGCTGACATCGGCAGATCAAAAAAGCCAATGGCGCCGCGCAGCCATTGTTCCAGTGGCACATATTCGCCAAAGGGTACCAGGCGGCGTTTTCGATAGACACCGCTGGCCCTGCCCAGGGCAATCACCGCGTTGTAATAGTTACCAGAGTCAATATTGCTGGGGATGCCGGTCAGTAGGCCGACGCGATGTTGCTTCATCTGCATGTCGATATCGCCGAGGAAGCCGCCGATATTACCCTGCAGTGTAGGCAGGGCCGACTCTGGCCAAATAATCAAATCCTGGTCGAGCAGGGACTCGTTGGTTTTTTTGAAGTTGACGAGGATTTCTTTGAGTTCTTCGTCGTTCCATTTTTCCAGCAGGGGCAGGTCGGCCTGAATGAGGGCGACATCGAGGCGTTTATCGGTCGGGTAGGTCCAGGGCTTGATTTTCAGGTAGGCGCCGCCGGCGAAGATCAGCAGCAAAATTAACAGGCTGTTGTCGATTAGGGCCCTATGTCTTTTGCGTTCGCCGATCAGGCTCAGCAGGGCGCCGCCAAAGGCGGCGATGCCGCTGAGGGCCAGTACGCCGAACAGCGGGGCCCAGCCGACTAGCCAGGTGTCGATAAAGCCGTAGCCGATATTGAGCCAGGGAAAGCCGGTGAGAAACCAGCCCCTAAACCACTCCCCCAATATCCAGAGTGTCGGGAAGGCGAAGAGGATGGCCGGGGGTGGGGCGTGGCGAAATAGACCGAAAAGGGATAGCGGCAGGGCGAAGACAAGCGCCATGCCGAGGGCAAAGAGTCCCGTTAGTAGGCCGGCCAGAGCAGGTGTTGCGTGACCGTAGTCGTGGATGCTGACATAGACCCAGCTGGCGCCGACCCCGTACAGGCCGAGGCCAAAAATCAGGGCCAGGGTGAAAACCCCTCTGATGCCGTGGCCGCGACACAGGAAGCACAGTGCACAGGTACTGAATACGGCCGTTGGCCACAGTGAAAAGGGCGCCAGTGCCAGCGGTAGTAAGGCTCCGCTGAACAAGGCCAGTAATAGCGAGGGGAAGTTGAGTTTATGTGTCGGCATGGCTGGGCTGATGACGCTATCCGGTTTTTATTGTTGGTTTTGTCGTGCTTCTGGGCTCTCGTATCTTAAGGCCAATTGATGGACTTGTCGCTCATCACCGTCGGTCACCGTGAAGCAATACTCGCCCAGTATGACCTCTTCGCCAATTTCGGGCAGGTGGCCGAAAGCCTGGGTGACGAGGCCGCCGATGGTGTCGAATTCGTCCTCATTAAAGCCGGTATTAAAAAACTCATTGAAATCTTCGATGGTGGTGAGGGCGGGCAGTTGGTGGCTGCCGTCATCTTGTCGCTGAATGGGGTTGTGTTCTTCGAGGTCGGTTTCGTCTTCGATTTCACCGACAATTTCTTCGAGGATATCTTCAATGGTGACCAGCCCGGCAACACTGGCGTATTCATCCATAACGATGGCCATGTGGTAGCGCTGTTCGCGGAATTCCTTGAGCAGGACATTGAGGCGCTTGCTCTCGGGAATGATATTGGCGGGGCGGATAACATCGGCGATGGCAAAATTTTCCCTGCCTTCAACTAATAGCGGCAACAACTCCTTCGCGAGTAGGATGCCCTTGATGTCGTCGATGGATTCGCCAATCACCGGGAAACGTGAGTGTTTGGAGTCGGTGACCAGAGCCAGTATTTCTTCGATGTTGGCGCATTCGGGAATCACTGTCATGCGCGAGCGGGCGACCATAATTTCTCTCACCTGTTGGTCGGCGACACTCAGTGCGCCCTCCATGATCTCCAGTGCCTCGCCGTCAATGACCTTGTCGTCATAGGCGCTGCGCAGGATTTCGGTGATGTCGTCCCGGGTAGCGGGAGTCGCTGAGAAAATGCGGGCAAGTCGTCCTAGCCAGGAGTTGGCTTGCCCGTTGGTACTGTCTTCGTTCATGGCGATTCTGTCTCTTCTACAATGGATAGATAGGGCGGGGGGAAGCCGAGTGTGATGATAGTGGCTGTTTCCAGGGCTTCCATGGCCTCGGCTTCGCTTTCTTCAATGTGGTCGTAACCGAGTAAATGCAGGGTGCCGTGCACCAGCATATGAGCCCAGTGGGCCTCGAGGGCTTTGTGCTGCTCGGTGGCTTCACGGCGCACGATGGCGGCGCAGATGACGATATCGCCGAGTAGGGCTGATTCAACAAAGTCGGGAATGTCGGCCGGAAAGGAGAGCACATTGGTTGCGCCCTCTTTGCCTCGATAGCGCAGATTCAGCTCGGCGCTCTCTGTAGTATTCACAATGCGCACACTAATTTCAGCCTCGGGCTTAATATTGCCCAGCGCGCTATAAATCCAGTGGCGTATCGACGGAGGCTCTGGCGCCTCTTCGCCGCTGGCATTGTCGACAGTGATATTGCCATTGTCGTGCATTAATCGTCGTCCCTTGTTTTGTTTTCGTAGACGTCGTAGGCATCGACGATTTTTTGCACCAGAGGGTGGCGCACCACGTCCTTAGACTGGAAGTGGGTGAAGGTAATGCCTTCAACCCCGTCGAGGACCTGGCAGGCGTGAACCAGACCGGAGTGGGTGCCGCGGGGCAGGTCAATTTGCGTGGTATCACCGGTGATTACTGCGGTGGCGCCAAAACCAATGCGGGTGAGGAACATTTTCATTTGTTCGCGGGTGGTGTTCTGGCTTTCGTCGAGAATGATAAAGGCGCTGTTGAGGGTGCGGCCGCGCATATAGGCCAGGGGTGCTACTTCGATGACATTCTTTTCTATCAGCTTATCGACCTTTTCAACGCCGAACATTTCGTACAGGGCATCGTAAAGGGGTCGCAGGTAGGGGTCGACTTTTTGGGATAAGTCGCCGGGCAGGAAACCGAGCTTTTCCCCCGCTTCAACAGCGGGTCGCACCAGTAAAATACGCTCTACTTCATTGCGTAAATAGGCCTCTACCGCACAGGCGACGGCGAGGTAGGTTTTGCCGGTGCCCGCCGGGCCGACACCAAAATTAATGTCGTGGCTTTGTATGGCGCGCACATAGTTTTGCTGGTTCAGTCCGCGGGGGATGACCTTGCCTTTTTTGGTTTGGATCTCGCTGAAGTTTTTAATATTGCTAGCGGCTGGATGCTCGGTGCTCTCTGCCATTGTGGTTTCCAGGTTCGATTGTTGCAGATAAAGGTGCACCGCTTCCGGCGTCAGGTTTTGCTGGTCGCGGGTCTCCCGGTAGAGTGCGTGGAGTAGGCGGGCTGCAGTCTGTGTTCGTTGCGGGTCGCCGTGGATGGCGAAGACATTGCCACGATTGCAGATCTCAATGCCGAGGCGGCGTTCTATTTGATGCAGGTGCTCATCGAGCTGACCGCAAAGGTTGGCCAGACGGCGGTTATCGTTGGGTTCGAGAGTAACTGTGTCAGCGGCGGGTAGGGTATTCAAAGGGTGCGATTGAGCGCCTGTCTTTATCTATGTTTGGTGCTAAGCATAGCGACTTTAAGGTGGGATGAAAACCGCCCGTCGAGAGAATGTATAGACCGATGGTGTCGCTGGTCCGGGCTCGCTTAGCCGATGTCGTTATGTTTGGTCGGTTTCTTGGCGTGGCCCTTCAATTAATGAGCACCCCGCGCAGCGAATTGGGCAGCGCTTCGGAAACTTCTACATCAGCGAATTGGCCAATCAGTTGCTGGTCGCTGCAAGTGAAATTAACCACGCGGTTATTCTCGGTGCGGCCCTGCAGTTGGCCCGGGTCTTTGCGGGAAATCCCCGTCACTAAGACGCGCTGGGTGGTACCGACCATGCGGCGGCTAATCGCCATCGCCTGCTGGATGATGCGATCCTGGAGGATTTTCAGGCGCTGCTTCTTGGTTTCGGCGCTGGTTGTGTCGGCGAAGTCGGCGGCCGGTGTGCCGGGGCGGGCGCTGTAGACGAAGCTGAAGGAGTGGTCGAAGCCGATACTTTCAATCAGCTTCATCGTGTCGGCGAAATCGGCTTCGCTCTCGCCGGGGAAGCCAATGATAAAGTCGGACGATAGGCTAATATCGGGGCGAATTGCGCGAATTTTGCGGATAATCGACTTATATTCTAACCAGGTGTGGCCGCGCTTCATGGCGCTGAGGATGCGGTCTGAGCCGCTCTGCACGGGCAGGTGGAGGTGGCTGACCAGCTCGGGTACCTCGGCGTAGACGTCGATTAAGGACTGGGAAAATTCCATCGGGTGGGAGGTGGTAAAGCGAATGCGATCGATGCCGTCGATTTGCGCGACATAGGTGATCAGTTCGGCGAGGTCGCAGAGGCCGTCGCGGCCCGGCATTGCGCCGCGAAAGGCGTTGACGTTTTGGCCGAGCAGATTGACCTCTCTCACGCCCTGGCTCGCTAAATGGGCAACTTCAGCGAGGATGTCGGCGCAACCGCGACTGACTTCTTCGCCGCGGGTATAGGGCACCACGCAGAAGCTGCAATATTTTGAGCAGCCCTCCATGATGGACACATAGGCCGATACGCCGTCGGCTTCGGGCAGGGGCAGTTGATCGAACTTTTCTATTTCGGGGAAGCTGACGTCGACCACCGCGCTGTTGCCTTGCTGGCGCTGCTCCATCATATCCGGCAGGCGGTGCAAGGTCTGGGGGCCAAAAATCAGGTCGACGTGGGGCGCGCGGCGGGCAATGGCCTCGCCCTCCTGGCTGGCCACGCAGCCGCCGACACCAATAATCAGGTCGGGGTTTTTGTCTTTGAGTTTTTTCCAGCGACCCAGTTGATGAAAGACCTTGTCCTCAGCCTTTTCACGGATCGAGCAGGTGTTGAGCAGGAGTACATCTGCCTCATTCGGGTCGTCGGTACGCACCAACTGGTGGCTGTCGCCGAGCAAATCGCCCATGCGTGCGGAGTCGTACTCATTCATTTGGCAGCCGTGAGTGACGATATGAAGTTTTTTTACGGGGGCATCTGCCATGGGGGCTCGGGCGTGATTGGCAAGGTGGGCGATTATAGGCCTTCTAGAGCACTTAGCCTAGCCAGGCCCCTGAACGGCAGCAGAAAACAGACCGGCAGTATGCTAAAATGTCGCGCCATTTGTTTCCCTCATCCAGTAAGTCGCCAACACTATGTCCAAAGATCCCATTTATAAAGTCATTTTCTTCAATCAGGGCCAGGTCTATGAGCTGTATGTGCGCTCGGTCTACCAGAGTGAGCTGATGGGTTTCCTGGAGGTCGAGGAATTTGTCTTTGACGAGCGCTCGAAGATGATCGTCGATCCGGGTGAGGAAAAGTTGAAGAATGAATTTTCCAGTGTCAAACGCAGCTATATCCCCCTGCACTCAGTGGTTCGTATCGACGAAGTGGAAAAAGAGGGTGCCTGTAAGGTGACGGATGTTAAGGGCGGTAATGTCACGCCCCTATCCTTTCCGTCCATGGCTCCGGGGCCTAAAAAAAGGGATTAGCGATCTTGCCGCAGGCAATCTAGTCGCGGCTAATCCACAAACCGGACAGGCCGAGCTGTGTTTGTAAAACTTGAGCTGCATCCTCTGCTGCTTGCTGGGAGCTGTAGCCCTCTGCTCTGATGCGATACAGGGTCTTGCCGTTAATAGTTAAGGGTTTGATCGAGGCCTTGTCGGCTATTTTAAGAACCTTTTCATAGCTATTGTTGGCGGCGCTGCGATCGGAAAAGCTGGCGATATTAATAAACCAGTATTCTCTTGCGTCCCTGGTTTCCTGGGCGCTCTTCATATTGTCACCGCTTACTGCTTCTCTATTGGCCTCGACCTCTACGCTTTGAGCTAGTGGCTCAGTTTGGCTCGGGCCGCTTTCAGGCGCTACGACGTTTTGCATCAGGCTGGCGAGACTCGCTAGCTCGTTTTCCAGAGTGACAAGCCGAGAGCTCGCCAGCCCTTCACTGTTGGCCAGTTGATCCTGCAGGCTGGCAAACGTGTTGCTCAGTTGTTCCTGTGCTGTCTTGAGGTTTAGTAGTTCGCCATTGTTTTTGGCCAGCTGCACACTGGTTTCTGGTAAATAGTCAGCGTTTATTGCCGGAACTGCTTCAAGCTGCTCTAGGCGCAGATTAATTTTTTCAACTTGCTGCTGGGTGTGCCAGGCGTAATTGCCGCTGAAAAGGGCCAGGGTTAAGGTGATGCTGGCGATGAGCCAGGGCACCATGCGGGCCGAGTTTGACCCTGTTTGGCGGTCGTTGATGGCAGTTGGGCCTGGGGTTTGGAGGATTTTCCTGTTGCCGCTTGTCGAGTGTTGAGACTGTTCCGGTGCGGGTCTTGCTGGGCCTGGTTGGCCGGCAGGGGAGGTGGCGCGGCTTTTTTTTGGGCTGGTTTCGTGGCGGGTTGGTACAGTTGCGGGCCGATTGCGAATTCTGGCGAGAGAGGGGCTAAGGTTTTGATTGACCTTGCTGTCCCTGGTTGTCCGGTTTGCGGGGTTTGCTTGCAAGTGCGTCGCTTTGTTCATGGGCGTTGGCTGGCAGTATGTTAGTGGCTATGGGTATTTGAATGCACTAAGTATGCCGTTATGTATTTCATCGTATTTGAGTATTCTGTCACGGAATTTTTGCTAAACTAATCTGGATGGGATCTTTCCTCTCCGGAGGAAGTCATTATTTTGACGCTTTTACCATAAAAATATAAGAGTGCTTGCGTGAAATTCGTGGTTGGTAGATTGAAAATTTTTGTGTGGCCGGGCCTGGATGGCAATCATCATGCGTGTGCGGTTGAAACATAGGGGGTGGGATGCAAACTAAAGCAGCGGCTTCTGATGAGGCGAATCGCAACGGGAACGGCAACGGCAACGGCAGATCTGCCTTGTTGGCGCGTTTGGCCGTTGAATTGACGCGACTGGCTCAGGGTCGAGACCCGAAGCTGGACTATTTGCTCGAGCAGCTTCGGGTCTCCCTCAGCGACAGCGCCTCTTCGTCAGAATTTAAAGACAGTGCGGCGCGATTTCTAAAATACATTGTCTCCGGGCGGGTCGAGTTTGCCAGTGGCTTTGAGCTTTCGATCAAAACGACGGCCGTTGAGTTATTCGCGGCGATAGAGAGCTGCTTTCCTAGCGTGACGCAAGTCGCAAATCTTAAGGGTGAGTTGATGCTCGCCGCCTCTCTGCAGGAAACGGTCGAGCAGGTTGAGAAAATCATTCCCTTGCTGGTTGATATTGGCTTGAACTCGTCTGAGCCCGGGGCGGAGCTTGCCCCGCTTGTTGAGCCGGGCTTGGCGGCGGAGTCTCAGGGGGCGCTTTCACTGGCCCATGTGCTCGATGTCATTGCTCCGGTGTTGGTTAAATTGCTCGATCAGTTAAACCTCTTAGAGCCGGATGATGGCCGGCTTGTCAGCGTCAGAAACGACCTGGCGCGTATCGTTAGCATGGATGAACTGGAGGCGGTGCTTGGTGAGGCGCTGACTTTGGTGATTGAGGTGGCGCGACACATTGACCAGGAGAGGCAGTACACCGAACAATTTTTAGCGCAATTGCGGCTGCAGCTCAAAAGCCTGGAGGAGGGTTTGGCTGCCTCAATCGATATTGAAGCCTCATTGCAAAGTGTCAATAATATTCAGCTGGAAGTGGGTGGTGAGGTTTCTGGTATGGAGGCGGCGGTCAATGAAAATAATGACCTGGATGTCTTGAAGCAGATTATTCGCACCCGGGCGGAGCGTCTATCTACCAAGGTGGCGGACTATGTCGAGACCGAAAAGCAGCAGCTCGAAACTGCCAAGGGCAAGATCGAGGAGCTGACTCGCCAGACGCAGGCCATGAATGAAGAAGTAGAGGGCTTGCGCCATCAGCTGATGGAGAAACAGCAGGTGCTGGTGATGGACTCGTTAACCGGTGTTGCCAATCGCGGAGGTTTTGATAAGCGCATTGAGGAAGAGCTGGCGCGCAGCCATCGCATTGGTTTTCCGCTATCGATTTTGTTGGTGGACATCGACAAGTTCAAGTTCGTCAACGATACCTTTGGTCATAAGGCCGGTGATAAAGTATTGCAAACCATTGCCAAACTAATGGCGGGCAGGGTGCGAGATACCGACTACATCGCTCGCTATGGGGGTGATGAATTCGTCCTGCTGTTGCCCGGCACCTCTGTCGATGATGCGCTGGCCGTGGCCCAGGGCTTTTGCGATGCGGTGAAGCGCTGTGGCTTTCATAGCCGAGGTCAGTCGGTGGAGGTCTCGCTGTCCATTGGTGTCGCGCAACTCAAAGAGGGTGAGAGCAGCGAAGCTCTGTTTGAAAGGGCCGATGTCGCCATGTATGAAGTGAAGGATAATGGCCGCGACGGCTGTGCCAAGGCTTAGTCGCAGGGGGAGAAAAGCGTAGAAATTGTCGCCGCGTGAATTAGCGCCGTCGAGCGTTCTGCCTTTCGACGGCGGCGGCGTAGCGCTGTAAATCTTGCGTTGTCGCCTGGTCAACATTGGTGAAGCGACAGCCTAGTCGTGTTCTCGAGCTCTGTTCGCTGTCCATCTGGCGACGTACTTCGGCCTCAACAATAATCATTTTTTTGTCGATGGCCTTGAAGATGCACTGGCTGATTTTGTCTCCCGGTGCTATGGGGCTGCCCACGGGTATTGTGAGCAGGGCGCCAGAGGTCGAGATGTCACTAATGCGGCCCTTGACCACCTGATTGTCAGCGAGAATTAAGTGGACCTCGGGCGAGGACATCATGCTGACATGAGTGCGATAGCCGGTGCGGCGTTGATACTGATAAATGGTGTCGGGCAGCGTTGAGTGATAGCGCGTTAGCCCCCCGTTCTGTTGCTGATCAGTAATATGGGCATTGAAGTCGATATTGACCCCCTGTAGCCAGCCACTGGCGCGATAATTCTGTGCTTCAAGCAAAGTGAGGTGGGCGGCGCTATCGGCGAGTTCGTCCAGCTCGATGATGCTGTTCTCGCCATCGATCGCCAGAATAATACTCACAAACGTGCCTTCGCTACCTTCAATGCTGAGACTGAGTGGGCTGCGGTTTTCCTGCAGTGCCTTGAGAATAAGCAACTTGTGGGCTTTGATTTTGATGCTGTCTTGATTTTTTTTGGAGTGGGTCGAGTCCGTGTGTTCGATGTTCGATTCTTCAAATGGCATGAGTTTATAGTAGCGTGTTGGTCCTGGGTTTGCAGCCCGGCCTGTGAGCAGGGGCGAGGAAGTGTTGCAAATGCCGCGTTTGGGCCTGCTGGCGAATGTTTGGTTTTAGGCTTTGCCCAGAGATGAAGACTGTGACTGTCGCAGGCTGGTGCCGCTGGCGCCGTAGGTTTGTATGGTTTCTATGCTGCCCTTGCGGAGGATTTGCAGGGCCTGGTCGGTAACCAGCTGGTTTTTGCTGATCATGGTGCCAACTAGCAGGTTGTCTTCTTTGCAACGTCGGCTTGCAGCGCAAAGAGCCTGCCAGCTGTCGTGTAGGCGTGGTTCAGGGTGGGCTGCTAGCAGTGTTTCCAGGCCCGTTAAACCGGGGGCTATGCCCAGTTTTGCCAGTGCTCCATCGCGCTGGCGGTCGAGGGCTTGCAGGGCCTGTGCGACACCCAGTTTCTTTTCGATAACGCTCTCGAGAGTCTCGATCTCTTGTTGACACAGGGCCTCTCTCTCTTCGCCCAGTACATCGACGAGTTCGAGGGTGAGTGCGGTGGTTTTGTCGAAGAGGGCAATAAGGTCTTTCAAGGCTCAATACCGGTTTGGTGAATGAAGGTCTGCTGGCGTTGGGCTAGGCCAGGCCCTGCTCAAATTTTATCAGTTTGTCGGCTATCTGGTCGGTATTGATGGCGTAGGAGCCATCGCTCAGGGCTTGCTTGATGCGTGCCACCTTTTCGGCATCAAAGCTCGGCATGTCGGCAAGCGTCTTTTCGACTTCGAGTAGTTTCAAGGCGGAGTCGGTAACCGTAACCGTGCTCGATTCGGCGTTGGCTTGCGGGGCGGCGGTGCTCCCGACATTGGGGGCTTGGCTGGCGTCGGCTTTTTTACCGCTGTTGGTGTTGAGCCCGTTAGAGCCTGGCGTTGATCTGATTTCCATGGTGCTTGTCCTTCCCGTTTACAGTGTCGAAACACTGGCAATTAGCTTATCGGCATATTTGTGAAAAACTTTAGTGCAGACGTTGAAATTATTCATCATTGTGCGTTCATTTACTCAGCCCGAACCACCCCGGAGGCGAGTATGGTGCCCTCGACAATCTTGCTGGATGATAGGTTTTTGACGCGAATCTTTTCTCCCACGGCGCCATCGTTTAATGCAATCGCAGTGACGTTGACTTTAAGGCCGTGGCTGCCGGCCTGTAGGCTGACCTGCTGGCCTTTTTCGATGATATGGGGCTCGGTGAGCACCGCGCTGGTAAACAGAGCCCCGTTGGCCAGGTTTTTTTTCAGAACCTTGCCAATGACCTGTTGTGGTTTGCTCAAATAGGCTCGACTCAGCGAACGGATATCTTTGGTTTGCCTGGCAATATCCTCGGCGCCAACAAGGTGTCCGCGCCGCAGCGGCGCATTGGCGATAAGTACAGTGGTGACAGTGGTGACGCTGGCGGGTACATAGAGTGTCCAGGGGCGTGAGCCCTGGCATCGCACACCGATAGTCGTCTTGCCGCTGACATTGGCACCCGGGGGCAGAAAGGCCTCGAGTGCTGTGTTGCAGTTGGGCAGTGTTAAGCGTGCGTCGAGGTGACCAATTTTTACCGTGGTGTTGGCTAGCCCCCGAATATCCTTGTGGCCGTTGAGGAATGTTTTGGCAGCGTCCTTGATGGTGCTGATGGCTTGAAATTTACTCTCTTCGGCCAGGGTGGCAGTGCTGCCGAGTAGCAGGACGGCGCAGAGAGCAAGAGCCGTCGTGGCTGTTGCTAGCCATGGGCTTGCCGTACGCGGGCTGTGGGGAGCTTTTTCGAGAGTAGTCAATTTTTTGGCGTCTCTGGGTCCGGTAATCATCGTTCATCAAGGATTGTTAATAGCTAAGCAATATTTGGGCCGACTACCTTTTGGGTTTTTCTGGAGGCTCTTTTTAGAATAGCTAAAGCGCGGCAGATGTCTTGCCGTCATCCGGCAGCCCCTTGCCGCTATCGGGTGTTTTTACGAATGGTAATGTCATAACTATTTGAAAATTAACAACTAAATGTTTTGGCACAGGGGTTGCAGTGTCTTTGCTCAGTAGCGTTTAAACGATGAATGGGAAAGATGATATGTCCGCTCAAATTGGTTCCATACTCGGTAAGCAGGCCCAGGCCCTCTATTTCCATGCTCAGAGAGCAGAATTATTGGCGGCCAATATCGCCAATGCCGAAACCCCGGGCTATCGCGCCAGGGATGTGGATTTTCGTTCTGCCCTGCGCACTGCCAGTGCCGAGCGCCTGGAGCAAAGCCACGCCGGGCACATGCAGGCGAATAAGGATTTTAATACCAAGGTTTTTTATCGTAAGCCGGCACAGTCATCGATTAATGGCAACAGTGTCGATATGCCGATGGAGCAGTCGGCCTACGCAGACAACGCGGTGCGTTACCAGGTCAATCTGCGCTTTCTCGATGGCAAAATCAAAGGCCTGATGCTGGCCCTGAGAGGAGATTAAGCGATGAGCTTAGAAGGAGTGATGAGAGTGTCGGGTTCGGCTTTAGCGGCGCATACCGTGTGGCTCGATACCGTGGCCAGCAACTTGGCCAACTCCGAGGTGGTCAGTGGCAGTGCCGGTGATGTCTATCGTTCGCGCCAGCCGGTCTTTGCCACCATGGTCGAGCCCTTTGGCAGTCGTCGAGGCGCCGTCGGCGTCAAGGTGGAGGGCATTATGGAAGCTGGGCCTCCGGGCCGCAAAGAATACTCGCCCCACCACTCTTTGGCCGACAAAGATGGCTATATTTACCACAGCAACGTCAATAGCGTCGAGGAAATGGCCAATATGATTGCCGCCTCTCGAGCTTACCAAAATAGCGTTGAAGCGATGAATACGGCGAAGCAATTACTGGTGCAGACCCTGAGTCTGGGTCGCTAAGGAGAAGCATAATGACAACTGATATTGCAACTATTTTAGGTGTCGAACAAACCGGTGGTTTAGGTTCGGCGGTAAAGAAGAAAGAAGAGCTGGGCCAGGAGGAGTTTATGCGCCTGCTGGTGGCTCAGCTGAATAATCAAGATCCCACCAAGCCGATGGAGAATGCTGAGTTTTTAACGCAAATTGCTCAGTTTAGTATGGTGGACGGGGTCCAAGCTATGGAGACCTCTCTGTCAGACTTGGGTGCGTCAATGATGTCTACCCGGGCTATTCAGGCCTCCTCTTTGGTGGGGCGCGATGTCATTAGTGCCTCCAACCAGGCGCTCTATGTGCCGGGTGATGAAATTTCGGGTGTGGTGGCCATGCCGGTCGCTGCGTCGGCCGTTCAGATACAGGTGTCGGATAGTGCTGGACAGCTGGTCAAGGTTCTTGATAT
>MAAC01005957.1_pt1 | contig 53304 bp, 43 predicted proteins | sample 1115981 | NCBI WGS metagenome assembly MAAC01 (sample SAMN04961126, study PRJNA320927) | seawater metagenome | isolation source: sample BD02T64 sea water enriched with oil for 64 days | place: USA:Gulf of Mexico | collected 2013-07-27 | reverse complement strand
AGCCGTATAAAAGGTACTAGTCACGACGGAAGTGATTTGGATTTAGTGATCAAAAGCCAAGAGAAATCACCAGATGCTATTGATAATTTAATAAATTTTAAAGAAAAGCTGCAATCTTCGAATATACCTATATTAATACAAGTACTTGATTGGGAACATATTCCCAAATCATTTCAAGATAATATTAAGCAACACTACCAAGTATTGTGTGCAGTAACGGAGAATTAGTTTATAAACTGGCTAAGCTCTTCTCAGTGAAGTGCAAAGCACCTCGGTGGTGAGATACTGGGTTAGGGCTTAATTACTTATTCGAGCTATTGGCGAAATTTGATGATAGAAGGGACTTAATAAGTATTAAAGCTCTTCTCAGTGAAGTGCAAAGCACCTCGGTGTTCTCTGTGGTGAGACATTGTGTTAGGGCTTAATTACTAATTCGAGTTATTAGCGGAATTTGATGATAGAAGGGACTTAATAAGTATTAAAGCTCTTCTCGGTGAAGTGCGAAGCACCTCGGTGGTGAAATATTGTATTAGGGCTTAATTACTATTCGAGTTATTAGCGGAATTTGATGATAGAAGGGCTTAATAAGTATTAAAGCTCTTCTCGGTGAAGTGCAAAGCACCTCGGTGTTCTCTGTGGTGAGACATTGTGTTAGGGCTTAATTACTTATTCGAGCTATTGGCGGAATTTGATGATAGAAGGGCTTAATAAGTATTAAAGCTCTTCTCGGTGAAGTGCAAAGCACCTCGGTGTTCTCTGTGGTGAGACATTGTGTTAGGGCTTAATCGTTAGAAACAAAAAATTTAAATTTGAATCATAAATTAGGCTTTAGCCTGACATTTGCAACATATAAATAGTTAAGGAAAACCATGACAAACAAAATAATTTCCGCCGTAATTCCCGTAGCAGGCCTAGGCACGCGAATGTTACCTGCCACTAAAGCAATACCCAAAGAAATGCTAAGCGTAGTAGACAAACCTCTTATTCAATATGTCGTTGAAGAGGCCGCTGCCGCCGGTATTAAAAATATTATTTTAGTCACCCATTCTAGTAAAAATGCCATCGAAAACCATTTTGATAAAAGCTTTGAGCTTGAAGCGCAACTTGAAAAACGGGTAAAACGCTCGTTGCTAGAAGAAGTACGTAGAATCACCCCAAAAGGCACCAACGTTATTTCAGTAAGGCAGTCAAATGCACTTGGCTTAGGCCATGCCATTCTATGTGCCAAACCTATTATTGGTGACAGCCCGTTTGCCGTAATACTGCCCGACGTACTTATTGACAAATATCATTCAGACTTAAAACAAGACAACCTAGCACAAATGGTTAAACGTTTTGAAGAAACAAACACTAGCCAAATAATGGTAGAAGAAGTACCACAAGAAGATGTCAGTAGTTATGGCGTGGTAGATATTAACGGTGAAAAATTAAAAGAAGCGGGTTTTGCGACAGTCACCGATATGGTAGAAAAACCAGCGCTTGATGAAGCACCATCAAATTTAGCCATAACAGGCCGATATGTATTATCAAGCAAAATTTGGGACTTACTAGAATTCACCCCGCCTGGCGCAGGTGGTGAAATACAACTAACTGATGCTATGCACCAATTATTATTACTTGAAAAAATGGAAGCCTACAAAATTGTTGGTAGAAGCCATGATTGCGGTAATAAATTAGGTTATTTGCAAGCGAATATCGAATATTCGTTGCTTGATCCTGTGTTGGGTGCTGGTTTAAGAGAATTTTTAACAACATTAAAGCTATAAATGTTGTCATCCTGAATTGATTTTAGGATCTCGTTTCACAAAATAAAAAGGTTTTAAGTTAAATGAAAGTTACATTTTATGGAATTGGTTATGTGGGACTTGTACAGGCCGCTGTGTTGGCTGATGCGGGTCATGATGTTTGTTGTGTTGATGTTGACTCAACAAAAATTGAAAATCTGAAAAACGGTATTATTCCAATTTATGAACCAGGTCTTACACCAATAGTGCAAGATAACTTCGCTACTGGACGTTTGCACTTTACTACCGATGCAGAGTTTGGTGTTGATTTTGGTGAGCTGCAATTTATTGCGGTTGGCACACCACCTGATGAAGACGGCTCTGCCGATCTTAAATATGTACTAAAAGTTGCTGAAACTATTGCAACACATATGACATCTGCAAAAATCATCATCAACAAATCTACAGTACCTGTTGGTACCGCAGATAAAGTATCAGCAAAAGTTATTTCAATACTAAATGAACTAGGTAAAGAACAGTTAGACTTCTCTGTGGTATCAAACCCTGAATTTTTGAAAGAAGGCTCGGCTGTTTCTGATTGTAAAAAACCAGACCGAATTATTATTGGTACCAATTCAAGCGACGCAGAAGAGTTGATGCGCGAACTTTATGCACCCTTTAACCGAAATCATGAAAAAATCATTGTCATGGACATTAAAAGTGCTGAGCTAACCAAATACGCAGCTAATTGCATGTTAGCCACCAAAATCAGTTTTATGAATGAAATGGCGAATATTGCCGAGCGAGTAGGGGCTGATATTGAAAATGTACGTCATGGTATAGGTTCAGATCCACGTATTGGTTATCAGTTTATTTACCCTGGCTGTGGTTATGGCGGTTCATGTTTTCCTAAAGACGTGCAAGCCTTAGTACAAACTGCAGATTCAATAGGATATGAGTCTGAAATATTAAAAGCGGTAGAATCAGTTAATTTCCGTCAAAAGAATAAATTATTTGAATATATCACTAAGCACTTTGGTGAAAACTTACAAGGTAAAACATTTGCTTTATGGGGACTTTCTTTCAAACCAAATACCGATGATATGCGTGCGGCTTCAAGTTTAGTATTGATGGATGCATTATGGAAAGCTGGAGCTAAAGTACAAGCTTATGATCCTGAAGCAATGGAAGAAGTGCAACGTATCTGTGGTCATCGTAAAGATTTATCTTTAATGGGTACTAAAGAAGCAACATTAAACGGTGCTGATTCTTTAGTTATTTGTACTGAGTGGCAAAACTTTAGAGCACCAGACTTTGAGTTAATTAAAGAGTCACTTACAAGTCCTGTAATTTTTGATGGTCGTAATATGTTTGAACCAACAAGAATGAAAAACAAAGGCTTTGATTATTACTGTATAGGTAGAGGTTTATCTGTTATCGGCAGTGAGAGTAATAATACATAATGAAATATTTAGTAACAGGCGCTGCAGGGTTTATTGGTAACTTTGTTGCGGAGCGTTTATGCAAGGAAGGTCATGAAGTTATAGGCTTAGACAACTTAAATGATTATTACGATCCTAACCTAAAACTTGCTCGTTTAAAAAGAATTGAACATCTAGATAGTTTTACTTTTGTAAAAATGGATTTAGCTGATAGAGAAGGAATTGCTAATTTATTTTCAACAGAAAACTTTGATCGTGTTATCCATTTAGCAGCTCAGGCAGGGGTTAGATATTCTATTGAAAATCCAATGGCCTATATTGATTCTAATGTAGTTGGTTTCACTACTATTTTAGAAGGTTGTCGTCACAATAACGTTAAACATTTAGTGTATGCTTCATCTAGTTCAGTCTACGGTGCAAACAAAAAAATACCTTTTTCTACAGACGATAATGTCGATCATCCTGTTTCTTTATATGCAGCGACTAAAAAATCAAATGAGTTAATGGCACATACCTATAGCCACTTATATGATTTACCTACTACGGGTTTACGTTTTTTTACTGTGTACGGACCATGGGGAAGACCAGATATGGCTCCCTTCTTATTCACTGATGCAATAGCCAATGACAAAACAATTAATGTTTTTAATAACGGTAAAATGCAAAGAGATTTTACTTATATTGACGATATTGTTGAAGGTGTTATTCGTATCCAAGATGTAATACCAAAAGCGTCAGACACAACGAGCAGTAATGGCTCTCCATTGTACAAAATTTTTAATATTGGTAACAACCAACCAGTAGAGCTTGAAGAGTTTATTACTTGTATTGAGAACTCATTAGGTAAAAGAGCAGAGAAAAACTACATGCCAATGCAAGATGGTGATGTAGTAAGAACCTATGCAGATGTGAGTGCATTGGAGAGTGCTATAACCTTTAAACCTAAGACACCATTACAATATGGGATTAATAAGTTTGTAGCTTGGTACTTAAGTTATCATGCCAGTTAATACGAATATAAAAACTGCAAGTACAACAATGCAGTCAAAAATAAACCAGTCATCAGCTTTGTATCTTTCAATGTTGTTTGGAATGGTTTCTAGTTTTCTTATAAGTGTTTTTAATACTCGAATCTTAGGTGGTGATCATTACGGAGAACTTAAATTCATCCAAAGCCTTTTAAATTTGCTTGCTTTATTAATGCCTTTAGGTTTCTTTTACTCAGGAGCTAGGTTGATAGCTTTGGATAAAAGTGGTGAATATCAAAAGGGTTATTATTTTCTGTTATTTTGCATTGCGGCAATTGCTTCTACAGTAGGTATTGTTATAGTCTTTCTTGTTTCGCCAATTCAGGAGTTATTGTTAAACAATGACTTAGGCTTTTATCTTAAAATAAGCTCACCGTTATTAGCATGCTTTATTTTTCAGGCATGCTTGAATAATTTACTTCAAGGTTCTGGAAAAATATATGAGTTATCATTATTTAAGATTCTGCCTAGCGGTCTGTATCTAATATCAGCTTGGTTCTTTATAAGTATATTTGAATTTACTCTTACACACGTTTTAATATTACAGATAATTACTTTTATTATTCCTATTTTTCTTTTTCTATTTTTATGTGGGGGAAATAAAAGGACTGGATTTAAAGTTCTTTTTGATCTAAAAAAACAGAATAAAACTTACGGGTTTCAAGTTTATTTGGGAAGTATTGTTGGTGTTGGAAGTACATATTTAGCTTCATTAGTTGTTGCCTATTATTTGGATATAAAGTATGTAGGATTTTATGGGTTGGCAATAACCTTATGTGCCCCTTTGCAAATGATTCCGAGCGTAATAGGGACAAGTTTTTTTAAAGAGTTTTCAACATATATGTATATTCCTCAAAAAGTAATCATATCTACGCTATTATTATCGTTGTCAGCTTTAATAGGGTTTATTCTTGTTGTCGGTTGGGCGGTAGAGTTCTTATATGGTGATGAGTATATAGAAGTTATAGGCTTAGCTCGTTTAATGGTATTTGGCTATTTTTTTTATGGATTAGGAGATTTTTTTAATCGCTTTATTAGTGCAAAAGGAAAGGGAGTAGTTCTTAAAAACATATCGATTATCGTTGGTTTTGTAAATGTTGTGGGATTTTGCCTACTCATTAATTTGTTTGGTGTAACTGGTGGCGGTATAACTATTGTCATTTCTGGGGGAATTTATTGTTTATTATTGGTATTTTGTTATCGTAAAATTATTAGAGAAACTTTAGTGAAAAGGGCGGCAATATAATGAATTGGCGGCTTACTTCTAATGTTTTTTTTCTATTAACGATAGCTTTATCCTGGCTAGCTGCTGTGCTTATGGCATTTGGCACAAATATGGTGTATGAAAAACTAGGAACGTATGATTATAGATATTTTACTGTTGATAAAAATATCTATTATTATTCAATGCATGGGATGGGGATTCTGTGTGCATTACTCGCAGGTATCTCAGCTATATTTAATAAAAATTATAAATATTTTCCTTCTAAAGCTATTTTAGCCTTTTTCATATTGCAATTATTTGGACTTTCTTGGTTTATCTACACCTATGTAACTTCAGAAGAGTATGGTCTTTGGCAAGCAATAGGAAGTACCGGTTTTATGGTGTGGTTATCAACAATTTTCATCTTTGCTGGCGTTGACCCCCGAACTATTGATTGGATGAAAAAATTATTGCCACTTTTTGTATGTCTTACGCTGTTTTTATTTTTACTAAATGTGCTTTTTTCTGATTATATTCGAGTTCCTGGGGCCTCAAAAGAGCTCCGTCTTTATTTAATATTATGGTGGTTTGCTGCCTGGTTTTATTTGACTGAAAATAGATTAACAATGGTTTGGACTTTATTAAGAGAAGTAGCTTATTTTATATTGTTACTAGGTGCACTTTATATACAGTCAAGGTCTTGGTTTTTACTCACGATAATTCTTTTTTTAGTTCGTAAAAAAATTGTTCATATCAACGTTAAAGATAATATAAAGTTAGTGAATAATCTGCTTTATTTTATTGCAATTACATTTATGCTTTTGATGAGCATATTTTTTATGTGGGACGTCATTATACAAGCCACATCAGGATTTTCCGATAGATTAATGGAAGATTCACGTTCGAACCAGTATATATATTTCTTTCAAAGTATATCACTCTGGGAATTGATAATAGGGCTGGGACCTGAAGGAACTTGGTTTTGGCCAGGAAGAGGAGCTTATCAATATATTGACAATGGAGTTTTATGGTTGTTATTCATTGGTGGCATACCAATAGCCTTTAGTTATTTATATTTTGTTGTTTTTCCAAGTTTTCAGGCAGCCAAAAAGTTGAACTCACAAGATGATGATTTATCATCAGTATCTTTGGTTATTCTGTATTCTGTCATGCTACTTGGTTTAGCAACTTATATGAGTCCATCAGTTTCAATACAATCATATTTTATCTATATGTTAGTAGGCCAATGCTATTGGCTTTTATACAAAAGTAAAAAGGATCTCAATGAGAAAAATAAATAGAGATAGTTTTCCGCATTTGGTTGCTGTATTTCTAGATCGAATTAGAGGGCAATACAGCCGTATTATCATGATTTTCCGTATGAAGTGGTGGCAGGTTGATTGTGGTAATAAGATTAGATTTTACGGTATGACTCTGATTAGGCGTCACCCTAAAAGTAAAATATCATTAGGTAACAACTGCTGTTTTAGATCAACTGAATGGTCTAATTTTGCAGGAATTAATCACTCATGTGTGATTAGCACTTTAAGGGATAAAGCTGTTATTAAGATTGGCAATGATTGTGGTTTTAGTGGAGCAGTTATTGCTGCAGCTGAATCAATTTCGATTTCAGATAGAGTTCTTATAGGCGCGAACTCAATTATTTCAGATACGGATTGGCATCACACAAATATGATTAAGCGAAGAAAGTCTGTAGAGGGAGAGGCCAGATCCATAGTCATAGAATCTGATGTTTGGTTAGGAATGAATGTAGTTGTACTTAAAGGTGTGACTATTGGTGCCGGAGCCGTTATTGCGGCAAATAGTGTTGTAATAAAAGATATTCCTCCAAACGTATTAGCTGCAGGTATCCCAGCTAAAGTTATAAAGGAAATTTCAGTAAGAGAGGAAGTATGTTAAAAGTGTTGATGATTGTCCCCTTCATAGGGAGAGGTAAGAATTTGGCAGGAACACCTTCTCATGTGTTGAAATTAACTCGAGGGCTAAGAGAAAAAGGCTGTGAAGTTAGAGTCTTTGAGAGTCGAGGTGATGGCACAGAAGCTAAGAATATTGATTATTCTTCATCAACATTTTCAGTTATATGGAAATTACCTCTGGTTCTCTGGAATTATCGCCCTGATATAGTTCACTCCCATACTCATGTTGCAGGTTTGGTAGCTATACCTTTTTGTACCTTATTTAAGATCAAGCATGTATATGAGTGCCATGGTGTTCCTAGAACTTCGTTAGAAAAGCCATTTAGATCGAAATTACTTAATGCTCTTGAAAAATTTGTTATTAGAAATACGGATGGTGTAATAACGCAAGCAATAGCTATGAAAAAGCGTTTAGAGAAAATGATCCGTAGTTCTGATACTAGCTTTTTGGTAAGTTATCCAGGGCTAAATACTAAAGAGTTTACCTGTTATGAGGGTGACTCAGAGTATTTATCCAATGATTTAAAAGATAAAAGAAATATAATTTATATTGGAACGTCATTACCTTATCAGGGTTTAAGTATTTTAGCAGACTCACAAAACTTTATTAATCGTAGTGATATTCATTATGTTTTATACCTAAGCGATGGAAATGCCGCGAATGTTACTAAAGATTTTAATTTCAAAATGAATATGACTTCTATTATTAACTTAGAAGATAGTACAAAATTACCTGCTTTATTAAAAGCTGCTGATGTATTAGTCCATTCAAGACCAGATACAATAGACAACGTTAATGTTCAAAGTAAACTAGGTTTATACTTGGCTTCAGGACGACCAATAGTGGCAACAAATGTGGGAGACTATGTTGATATCTTAAAAGGTAATCAATTCGCATATTTAACTTCACCTACAGGAAAAGATTTCGCGAAAGGGTTGGTAGATGTATTAGACAATAATAATGCTCTTGAAGAAGCAATAAAAAATGGGCCTGCATTGGCAGAAAAATACTTTGAAGTTAATCACAATGTGGAACGTCTAATTGATTTTTATAAGGGTGAATATGTTTCATAATTTAGTAAATGAGCTAAAGAAGAATGACGGTATAAAGTCCAAGTATGTAATTCTATCTTATCGCTTAGCAAACTATGTAAGTCGGAAAAATTTGCTTATAAGGATATTATTGTGCCCAATAATAATACAATACAAGTTGATTGTAGATATCTTTTTTGGTGTAGAACTACCTTGCAATATTACTGTTGGTTGGGGAATGAGAATTAGTCATGCAAAATGTATAACAATACATCCTAGTTCACAGATTGGAGGTAATGTTCATCTAAGACATGGAGTAACGATCGGTAATAAAAGAACAGGTGTTAATGAAGCGCCTGTTATTGGAGATAATGTGGAGATCGGTTGTTTTTCAACCTTACTTGGAAGCATCAGAGTAGGGAATAATTCCGTGATTGGGGCTCATACTTTATTATTAAAAACAGTACCTGACGATTCTATTGTTACCGGGTTACCAGGAAAAGTAGTTCTCAGATAAGCTAAATATATCCAGATAACCACGTGTGTATCTTAAGTATTGATTATGGAAAGAAAATTATGAAATGTGTTATTTTCTGTGGCCCATTTGGAAAGGGGGGCCGTTTTGTTGGCGGTGGTGAATCAGGAAACCTTAAAACTCTTAAGCTATTAGAAGATGGTGGTTATAGAGTTAAATTAGTTGAAAAGCCGTACCCTAAGGGCAGTAGACTTATCAAACCATTGCTTTATATTTTACAGATGCTTGCTTATATCTTTAGGTTTTTTTATGCGTTGGTAAGTTCATCCAAAGAAGATACGGTACACATTACTGGTTTTTATGGACACCTTATTTATTTAGAATGGGTTTTTGTCTCTATTGGGCGATTATTTTCTCGTAAAGTAGTCTATGAATTGAGAGCTGGCGGGGCGGATGATTTCTACCATGATGGCAGTAAATTGTATAGACTGTTTTTTAAAGCAACAATTCTGAAAGCTGATATCGTTTTGTGTCAAGGAAAGGAATATCAAACTTTTTTAAAGAAATATTTTAATAAAGCGAGTGTATATTACCCAAATTATATGGAATATAAATCATTTGAAAAATTTGCTTCTAAAGTATTAGCAGTTAATAAAAATGACGTAATCAAGTTGGTATATTTTGGCCGTTTAGTTTCTTCTAAAAATGTTGAGAATGTTATTGAAATAGCTTCCCTAGTTAAAAAAAGTGGCCTTGAGGTAGAACTTTGCTTAATAGGACCTTGTGAAAATGATTATCAACAAAAACTTAAGAAAAAAGTTAGCACTCTAAATTTGATGGGAAATGTGGAGTTTACGGGTAAGCAATCAAGTGAAGCTCTTTTTTCAATATTGGAAACCTCTCATTTTTTTGTCTTTCCAACAAAAGAAAAAAGAGAAGGTCATTCCAACTCTCTTACTGAAGCGATGGCTTGTGGTGTAGTACCTATTGTCTCAGATTGTGGGTTTAATCGTTCTGTTGTTGGCAGTGATGAATTTGTTATAAATGGCATTGATAACCAAGCATTTGCAGAAAAAATATTGGCCGTGTGGCAACAAGAAAATTGGCGGCAGCTATCTGAATTGGTCAGAAGTCGGGTTGAAAATAATTATTTAGATACCGCAGTAAAAGATAGGCTATTAAAGGCTCATATTAATTAAGCCTGAGTTTAAGGCAGTTTAAATATGCCTGTTTATATAAGGTTTTGAGCGAAGGAAAAGCATAAATGATTGAACGACGTAAAATTATTAACATGGAAGTGAATGTAATAGATCTTAATGAAGCTCTTGAACAAGTATCATTTTTGACTAAATCAGATTCTGGTGCTTATATTTGTGTTTCAAATGTCCACATGTGCATGGAGGTCTATGATTCAACAAAATTTGCTACTGTTGTGAATAATGCAGACTTGGTTATACCTGATGGTAAACCGTTATCTTGGGCACAAAAATTACTTGGGCATGAAAATGCTAAGCAAGTACGTGGCCAAGATATTATGAATGCACTATGTGCTTTAAGTGCAGAGAAAGGGTTAAAGTTAGGTTTTTATGGTGGTTCTTCCAATGAGCTATTGGATAAGGTTAAAAGTAAGTTAACTAAAAGTTATCCTGAAATAGTGATTGAGTATGCTTTTTCGCCACCATTTCGATCACTAACCGCGGAAGAAGATGCTGAAGTAGTAAACGCTATTAATAATGCAGAGGTTGATATTTTGTTTGTTGGTATTGGTTGTCCCAAGCAAGAGCGTTGGATGGCAGAGCATAAGGATGAACTGAATTGTGTAATGTTAGGTGTTGGTGCCGCTTATGATTTTATCGCGGGTGAAAAGAAACATGCACCACGTTGGATTCAAAAAATAGGCATGGAATGGTTATTCAGGTTATGTTCTGAGCCTAAACGATTGTGGCGACGATATTTTTCGACCAATCCAAGATTTATTTGGCATTTTGGAAAGCAATTATTGAAGAGTAAATTAGGGACAAAATAAAAGGTTGTTTTACCACCGAGAACACAGAGGCGCTTCACTGAAAGAGCCTAGTAATGGTCAACGAATGACACGAATTGAGCGAATTAGGTATAAAAGATAAAGAATTATTGACCACCGAGAATACAGAGGCAGGTTATTTGCTCCATTCATAACCTGAGTGACCTAACAACCATGTAGGCCTCGCTATACAGAAAATGCATTGAATTAGAAATATAACTTATAGATTAAACAAAAATTGTAAATAAAGGAATGAATAAAATGAATAAAAAAGTTGCATTAATAACAGGCGTTACAGGCCAAGATGGTTCGTACTTAGCTGAGCTATTATTAGAAAAAGGATATGAAGTTCACGGTATTAAGCGTCGTGCTTCGTCATTAAATACAGAACGTGTTGATCATATTTATCAAGATAGCCATGAAACTAATCCAAGTTTCTTTTTACACTATGGTGATTTAACTGACTCGTCGAATTTAACCCGTATCATTAAAGATGTTCAGCCTGATGAGGTATACAATTTAGGCGCTCAGTCGCATGTTGCTGTGTCGTTTGAATGCCCTGAATATACGGCTGATGTAGACGCCATGGGTACATTACGTTTATTAGAAGCTATTCGCTTTTTAGGTCTTGAAAAGAAAACTAAGTTTTATCAAGCGTCAACGTCTGAGCTTTATGGTGAAGTGCAAGAAATCCCTCAAAAAGAAACTACACCATTTCATCCTCGCTCACCTTATGCTGTAGCAAAAATGTACGCGTATTGGATCGTGGTTAACTATCGTGAGTCGTACGGTATGTATGCTTGTAATGGTATTTTGTTTAACCATGAGTCTCCGCGTCGTGGTGAAACTTTTGTAACCCGTAAAATTACCCGTGCATTGGCTAATATTTCTCAAGGATTAGAGCCTTGTTTATACCTAGGTAACATGGATGCATTACGTGATTGGGGACATGCAAAAGATTATGTTCGTATGCAATGGATGATGTTGCAACAAGAGCAACCAGATGATTTTGTTATTGCTACAGGCAAACAAATATCGGTTCGTGAATTTGTACGTTTATCAGCCAAAGAGCTAGGCATTATGCTTGAGTTTAGTGGTGAAGGGCTTGATGAAGTTGCAACAGTGGTATCTATTGAAGGTGATAATGCGCAAGCGCTTAACGTAGGTGATGTTATTGTTAAAGTTGACCCTCGTTATTTCCGCCCTGCAGAAGTTGAAACATTGTTAGGCGATCCGTCTAAAGCGAAAGAAAAATTAGGTTGGGTACCACAAATTACGGTTGAAGAAATGTGTGCTGAAATGGTACAAAATGATCTAAATAAAGCTAAGCAGCATGCTATTTTGAAAAACCATGGTTTTGATGTTGCAGTGACGGTTGAAAGCTAAAGTGTCAACTTGCTGGATAATTGCAGGACCTAATGGTGCAGGGAAAACTACTTTTGCGTTAGAGTATTTACCAAAAATAGTTGGCTGTTCTCATTTTATCAATGCTGATTTAATTGCCGCAGGTTTATCTCCTTTAGCGCCAGAAAGAGAGTTAATGACGGCAAGTAGATTGTTTTTATCTGAAATTGAATCTTGTATAATAAATAAGACTGACTTTTCTATTGAAACAACCCTTGCTGGTCGTAGTTACCTTAAAATGATTAAAAAATTAAAAGCTGATGGATGGGTGATTAAATTAATTTATCTTGCGCTGCCAAGTGTTGATATGTCTAAAGAGCGTGTTGCCGAACGAGTATTGCATGGAGGCCACAATATCCCTATTAAAGATATTGAAAGGCGGTTTCCTCGTAGCTTAAAAAACTTACTAACGGAATTCAGCTATAAGGTTGATACTTGTTTGTGTTTTATGAATATAGGGAAAGCACCAGATTTAATCTTTGAACAAGAAAAGGGGCAACGCATTATTATTAACGAGCATTATTATACTTTAATAAAGGCTGGAGCTAAATTATGAATGTTATACACAACAAAGTACCATCACAACAAGCAGAAGAAGTCCTTAACGCGTTAAGAAATGCTGTAACAAATGCTTTGGATAAAAAACAAAAGCTAGGGCAGTATGCTGTTATGTGGGATGGTGAAAAGCCAGTTAATAAAATGGAGTTTTCTAATACTTCTAATAATTAGTGATATTAGTGGGAAAGGTTTGGTGTAGTTTTAATTCGAGGCATTAGCGTAATTCGATGATGTTTTTTTGGTAAAAAGAGAAGTGATCGTCAGCGAATTACACAGATTTAACGAATTAGCGATAAGGGATTATTTACCACAGAGATGGTTTTTTATCTCCGATGTATTCCGTAGTTAGTGTTTTTAATTCGAGTTATTAGCGTAATTCGTTGATGGTTTGTTAAGTGAAACAGAGCTTAGAACGTCAGCGAATTACACGCATTTATCGAATTAGAGATAAGATATTAAATTGTTGTAATTCGATGACATGGTTTGGTTAGAAAAGAAGATATTACTTACCACCGAGAACGCTGAGAAAAGATTGATTATGGATTTTACTGAGCAAATGAATCAACCAGAGGGACGACGCTTAGAGTTTAAAGAGCAGCTTCCTTCTAAGGCTGATTTATGCAAAACAATTATTGCATTTGCTAATGATGCTGGTGGCGTTCTTGTTGTTGGTGTTAAAGACTCCCCTAGAATTGTTGTGGGTATTGCTGACAGTGATATTATTCAAATTGAAGAACAGATAAGTAATCTTGTTTTTGATAATTGTTATCCCATTATTAGTCCAGAAATATCAATAGTGACTGTTGAAGATAAGCTCGTTATTAAAGTACAAGTTTATCGTGGTAGTAATCAACCTTATTATTTAAAATCTAGTGGTAAAGCTAATGGTACTTACCTTCGTATTGGTTCTTCTAACAGACCTGCAAATGATGAAATAATTCAAGAAATGGAGCGTCTTAAGCGTAATATATCTTTTGATAGTGAACCTATTTTAGATGTTAACTATAACGATTTAGATATTGATAAACTTAACGCACTATATTTAGATAAAACTACTGAAAATTGTAATGTAAATACTTTACAGAAACTGCATTTACTCAAAATGTATCAGCAAAAGTTAAAGGCAACTAATGCACTGCTTTTACTTTCAGACAGCGATTTAAAATCAGAATTTTTTCCTTATGCTAAAATTGAATGTGGTCGATTTAAAGGAACAACAGTTGATACCTTTATTGATCGCAAAACATTAGACGGTAATATTTTAGAACAAGTTGAATTGGCGTATGAATTTGTTCTTCGTCATATTAATCAAGGTGCAATAACTGACGGAGTTTATACTAAAACCCGTTGGCAATATCCTGTTAAGGCTATTCGTGAAGCTATACGTAATGCTGTGATCCATCGCGATTATTCCTTGACGGGTAAAGATATAAAAATTGCCATTTATGATGATATGGTTGAAATTACCAGCCCAGGTAAACTTCTACCTTCTGTACAATTTGACAATATGCATGCGCGTCAATCCGAAATAAGAAATAAAGTAATTGCTCCATTTTTTAAACATTTAGGATTAATAGACCAATGGGGAAACGGTTTAAAGCTAATTGCTGATGAATTAAAAGAATATAACAATATAGAATTTAAATGGTTTGAAACTGGCTTACAGTTTCAAATTCAATTTGTTATGACAGATTTTTCAACATGTGCTTTAAATGTTGACTTAAACTCGGAGTCAGGGCTAGAGTCAGGGCTAGAGTCAGGGCTAGAGTCAGGGCTAGAGTCAGGGCTAGAGTCGGATTTGGTTGAAAATATACTCAAGGCATTACAAAAAGAAGATTTAAGTAAAAGTAATATTGCCAAGGTATTAGAGCATAAGTCTATTTCAAGCATGTTAAATAAACGTATTTCTTTGTTACTAAATAAACAGCTTATTAAACGCACCATTCCAGATAAGCCAAATAGTAGATTACAAAAATATAGTTTAACGAAAAAAGGTAAATTATTTATAGCAAATAAAGGCGGTTAAAAAATAACGACTTGAATTAATCGCTTTTTTATTTTTCGATGTGTTCTGTGGTTAGTGTTTTTAATTTGAGTGATTAGCGCAATTTGGTGACAGGGTTTGGTTAGGAAAAAAGATCGTCAGCGAATTACACGTATTTATCGAATTGGAGAAAAGATAAAAACCAAGATGAAGGTTTAGGTTTTAATCTTTTAATTTGAGTGATTGGAGCAATTCGTTGATGATCATTTAAGATGTGCCAGCGAATTACACGTATCTATCGAATTAGAGAAAAGATAAAAACCAAGATGAAGGTTTAGGTTTTAATCTTTTAATTTGAGTGATTAGCGCAATTTGGTGACAGGGTTTGGTTAGGAAAAAAGATCGTCAGCGAATTACACAGATTTACCGAATTATAGAAAAGAGAAAAAACAAGATTTAGCTTTTATCTTTTAATTTGAGCAATTAGCGCAATTCGTTGATGATTTTTTAAGATGTGCCAGCGAATTACACGTATTTATCGAATTGGAGAAAAGATAAAAACCAAGATGAAGATTTAGGTTTTAATCTTTTAATTTGAGTGATTAGCGCAATTTGGTGACAGGGTTTGTTAGGAAAAAGATCGTCAGCGAATTACACGTATTTATCGAATTAGAGAAAAGAGAAAAACCAAGATGAAGATTTAGCTTTTAATCTTTTAATTTGAGTGATTGGCGCAATTTGGTGACAGGGTTTGTTAGGAAAAAGATCGTCAGCGAATTACACAGATTTAACGAATTAGAGAAAAGAGAAAAAACAAGATTTAGCTTTTAATCTTTTAATTTGAGCAATTAGCGCAATTCGTTGATGATTTTTTAAGATGTGCCAGCGAATTACACAGATTTATCGAATTAGAGAAAAGAGAAAAAGCAAGATGAAGGTTTAGGTTTTAATCTATTAATTTGAGTGATTGGCGAAATTCGTTGATGATCATTTAAGATGTGTCAGCGAATTACACAGGTTTATCGAATTAGAGAAAAGAGAAAAAACAAGATGAAGGTTTAGGTTTTAATCTATTAATTTGAGTAATTGGCGCAATTCGTTGATGATTTTTTAAGATGTATCAGCGAATTACACGTATTTACCGAATTAGAGAAAAAAGCTGTCTTATGATGAAAGGGATTTTATGACTGAAGTCAGTATTATATACAAGGAACAAAGCTACCAAATCATTGGCGCTTGTATGGCGGTACATCGTGAATTAGGTTGTGGGTTTTTAGAGGCTGTTTATCAAGAAGCGCTTGAAGAAGAGTTTACTCTTAGAAATATCCCTTATGTTCGCGAAGAATCCTTACCAATTATTTATAAAGGTAAAGTATTGAATAAAAGGTATCAAGCTGACTTTATTTGCTTTGGTAAAATAATAGTAGAGCTAAAGGCTTTGTTAGAATTAAGTTCGTTACATAAATCTCAGCTAATTAATTATTTAAAGGTTACTAATTTACAACTCGGCTTATTAGTTAACTTTGGTCAAGGCTCGTTGGAAAGTAAAAGAGTCATTAATAAAAATTAAATCTAGATACAATCAGCAAATTACACATATTTATCGAATTAAAGAAAAGAGATTTGTTAATTCGGGTAATTAGCGCAATTCGCTGATCATTTTTTAAGGGTTATACATTACTATGAAAAAAATATTTGTGGCTGGCCATAATGGTATGGTCGGTTCAGCAATTGTTCGTCAGTTGCAAGAAAAAGGTGGCGTTGAGTTAGTATTGCGTGGCCGTAATGAATTAGATCTATTAAATCAACAAGCCGTAGCTGATTTTTTTGCTACTGAAAATATAGATGAAGTTTATTTAGCTGCAGCTAAAGTAGGCGGTATTGTTGCTAACAATACTTATCCTGCAGAGTTTATTTATCAAAACTTAACTATTCAAAATAATATTATTCATGGTGCGCATTTGGCTGATGTGCAAAATTTATTATTTTTAGGGTCTTCTTGTATTTACCCTAAACTTGCTGAACAACCTATGACAGAACAAGCGTTATTGACTGATACATTAGAGCCAACGAATGAACCTTATGCTATTGCTAAAATAGCAGGCATAAAAATGTGTGAATCATACAATCGTCAGTATGGACGTAATTACCGTAGTGTAATGCCAACCAATTTATACGGTGAGAATGATAATTTCCACCCAGAAAATTCTCATGTAATTCCTGCTTTGTTGCGTCGTTTTCATGAAGCTAAATTAAATGATTTACCTGAAGTGATTGCATGGGGCAGTGGTAAGCCTATGCGTGAATTTTTACATGTTGATGATATGGCTGCAGCATCAATTTATGTGATGAATTTAGATAAAGCTACTTATGCTGATAACACACAAGAGATGTTGAGCCACATAAATGTGGGTACTGGTGTTGACTGTACTATTCGTGAATTAGTAGAAACCGTTGCTAAAGTGGTTGGTTTTGAAGGCACCGTTTCTTTTGATGCAACAAAACCCGATGGTGCGCCACGTAAACTGATGAATGTGTCTCGACTAAAAGATTTGGGCTGGCAATATAAAATTTCGTTAGAGCAAGGGTTAACTGAAACCTATGAATGGTTTTTAGAAAATCAAGACAACTTTAGAAAATAAGGGCTTTCAACGAATTACGCTAATGACACGAATTAGGAATAACCACAGGGAACAAAGAACACAGAGAAGTAATTATTACTTTAATTTTCTTATGTTATTTGAACTTCTCGGTGGTTAATCGTTTTTAGGTTTGTTTTTAATTCGAGAAATTTGTGAAATTAGCTGATATTTTTTTTAAAGAAGTAATATTAATATGTTTTTAGATAAAGAAACTTTTTCAACGGTTATTGAAAGCACCCCGTTGGTGTCAATTGACTTAGTGGTAAAAAATAAACAAGGTCAGGCATTACTTGGTCAACGGTTGAATCGTCCCGCGAAAGACTTTTGGTTTGTTCCAGGTGGTCGTATTTTAAAAGATGAATCGTTAGCGGATGCTTTTAAACGCTTAACACTTGATGAGCTGGGACAAGAATTCGCTATTGAACAAGCAGAGTTATTAGGCCCATTTGATCATTTCTATAATGATAATGTTTTTGGTGATGCTTTTAGCACCCATTATGTTGCTATTGCTTATGAATTAACACTTGAAACAGAACTTGATCAATTACCTTTGAACGTTCAACACGGCAATTATAAATGGTTCAATATTGATGAGCTATTACAAATTGACAATGTGCATCAAAATACAAAAAATTACTTTCTTCTATAAAGTAATTATTAGCTTTAAATAATAAGGAAATTAATATGATTTTACCCGTAATAATGGCTGGTGGCTCTGGCACTCGCTTATGGCCACTTTCTCGCAGTAATTATCCAAAACAGTTTTTAGCACTCGGTTGTGGTAAAAATGCAACACAAACTATGTTGCAGCAAACCATTTCTCGTTTAAATGGTTTGAACAACGAACCTTGCATGCTTATTTGTAACGAAGAGCATCGCTTCATTGCTGCCGAACAAGTAAGGCAATTAGGCGTTGAGCACGGCGGAATATTTCTTGAACCGGTAGGCCGTAATACAGCCCCTGCTATCGCATTAGCTGCAATACATGCTCTTGAAATGGCAAACGAAAATGAAGAACCTGTTTTATTGGTATTAGCTGCTGATCATGTTATAGACAACGAAGACGCTTTTCAACAATCTGTAAAACAAGCGTATACCCATGCTAAAAATAATAAACTTGTTACTTTTGGTATTGTCGCCAATAAACCTGAAACTGGTTATGGCTATATTAAACGAGGCAGTGCTATTGCCAACGAAGTAGACGATAATGAAGCATTTTTAGTGAGTAGTTTTGTTGAAAAACCAAATTTAGCTACCGCACAAGCTTATGTTAATTCAGGGGAGTATTACTGGAACTCTGGCATGTTTATGTTTAAAGCAAGTCGTTATGTAGATGTGCTAAAAGAGTATAACCCAGCTATATACGAAGCTTGCCTTAAGGCTATGAAAGTTCAGAATCCAGATATGGATTTTGTGCGTGTTGATAAAGAAGCTTTTATGGCATGCCCTGATGATTCTATCGATTATGCCGTTATGGAGCCTTTATGCGCACAAAATAATGGCGATGTTGTTGTTGTACCTATGGACGCTGGTTGGAATGATGTTGGTGGGTTTTCTGCCTTATTAGATGTGTCGCAACAAGATGATGATGGCAATGCATTTTCGGGTGATGTTGAGGCTGTAAATACACAAAACAGCTTGATAATCGCTGAAGACAAACTAGTAGCAACGGTTGGCGTACGTGATTTAGTCATTATTAATACAAAGGATGCGGTATTAGTTGCCCATAAAGATGAAGCGCAACATGTTAAAAGTATTGTTAATAAACTAAAAACAGATGCAAGAAGTGAAGCCACTATTCATCGAGAAGTGTATCGTCCTTGGGGCAAGTATGATTCTGTTGATAGCAGTGAACGCTTTCAAGTGAAACGTATTACGGTAAAACCGGGGGCAAAACTTTCAGTACAAATGCATCATCACCGTGCTGAGCACTGGATAGTAGTTTCAGGTACAGCCAAAGTAACGATTAATGATGACGATAAGTTAGTCACAGAAAACCAATCTGTTTATATTCCTGTAGGCGCCATTCATGCACTAGAAAACCCTGGTAAGTTAGATTTAGAGCTAATTGAAGTACAATCAGGATCATACTTAGGAGAAGACGATATTGTTAGGTTTGAAGATAGGTATGGGAGAGCTTAAATAGAGTCTAATCTTTTGTTCTTTTTGAGGGCATTAGGTATCTTAACGAACCGCTAATTATTCTCCGAATATAAAGCACGCTAAGTGGCCATTTAGTGTGTTTACCATATTTCACATAGATTTCTGCTGGAGGCGGAAATGCAGTTTCTTTAATGACGCTTACTTTTTCTTTTAAGCTATTGGTTGCTTGAAGTGTAAGCCATAACCCTTTGACGCCACTAGTATTACCCAGTAAATAATTATAGTTATCGTCAAAAGGCATATATTCTAACTCTTTAAGTAGTGCCGCTAATTCTTTCGAAGGGAAGTACTGAGCAGTTAACTTTAATGTATTAGTCATTAAGTTAGCTAATCCAGTATTATTAATTAAAGTGATTAATTCTTGTTTTTCATTATCAGTAGCAGCTTTTATTAGTAGGTAAATATCGTAATACCATATTAACTTAACCATATCACCTGAAGCTTTATGCCCAAGCAAGTGAAATACAGCATGAGTTAGCGCGTGTGGTATATTTATAAGGTTTATACCGTCGATAGTAGTTGTGTTTGCGCTTCTTAATAAATCTTTGTAATTTAAAATATTTTCAATTCTTTTACTATTACTTATTTTAAGGTGTATATCGAAATAAACATTTATTCCTTTAGCTAATGTTTTTTTATATGAAAACTGATTTATTATTGCTTTTGGTTCCCAACCTCGGGGGTTGCTGTACCCTAATGATTGAAATATTTGTTTAATATTTTCACTATCTTCTGCTCTAATTAAAATGTCTATATCAGTTTTTGGTCTCAAATAAGGAGCACTATATACTTGTTGGGCTAATGAAAAGCCTTTTAATACAACAACATCTATTTTTTCTTTTTTTAATAGCTTGAGTACATTTGTTGCTTCATGATCTATAAAGTTATTGAGTATTTTATAGTTATTATGATAAGCACTAAGTTGCTCAGACAAATCAGATGTAACAGCTGAGTTTTTAACTTTTTGATGAATTAAGCCAACTACTCCATGACAAATAGCTGCATCATAAGCTTCCTTATGGTCGATGGTATCTAAAACTTCATCAAACTTATTTATTTCCTTTAAGGATACTAATAATGCTAATTTTTTTAAGAGTTTTTGGGTTTTAGTATAATTGTTCATAATCGTTTTTTATTTATATATTGTATGATTTGCAGTCAATTAATTTGGTTTCTTCATAGAAGAAAGAATATAGTCAAGTAGTTGAGCGGTTATTGTAACTAATAAGAAAACTTGTACTATAACCCCGCCAACATTACGTCCCTCATTTATATCGTATAATTTATCAAATTGAAACGTGGCAAATCCAGAATTTGTAGTTATTAAATTTGTTATAGCTAGTGCGCTAAAAATCATTAGGGGAGGGGATATTATAAAAAAGACAATTTTTTTCTTATTTGAATATGAAATAGCATGATGCACAGACATTAAAAAAACACTTGCAGGGACTATAAGCCCAAAAAATAAGCTAAGCATTAAGAATAAAGTAATATTGGTCAGTAAAAGCGGAAATAAACTTATAAAAGCAAAGATAATTGTTGTTACTGCACTGTGACCAGCCAATATATCATTATTTTTCAGAGAGTAATGACTATATATCAAAGTCAAAAGCCCACTCCCACAAAATAATAAGCTAAATTCAAATAAACCGAAGCTTTGATTATTCATCATTAACCTTATTATTATCAAAAGACTAAGAGCAAAAAGCGTACTTATTAGTTTAACAATTGATGAACGAGTTATTATAATTTTTTTTGCCAAAGGCTTTAGTGTCATGCCAATAAGTGCACCCAAAGCCATACTTAGAGTATTTGCAATTACATCCCAATATTGACTGGTTCTACTTTCTAAAAATAACTGTGAAGATTCAATACATAAGCTAAAAACAAAACCTACAAGGGTATATTTAATTATGTTTATTGTGCTATTTTTATTACTTGAAAGAGTGAGAAAAAACCCGATAGGAAATAATAAAAACAGATTTTCAAACATATCAAATGTATTAATTCTCCATGAAAATATACTCTTTGCACTAAATTCAAAATTATAAGGGGATAAGGTTACCATAATCACAATAATGAAAAAATAAATAGCCCATGTAGAGAATGTGTTTTCAATATTACTTTCTTTCAACTGCTTTATTTTGGGGTTTAAAGCACTCATTGTTTAAGCCTTGTCAGCATTTTTAACGCCAATGCTCGGTTGATTTCTGCTGGATTTTGCTCTCACTTTGAAATAACGGCTTCAGGGTGAACTGTTAGTACAGATGACCAAAACCACAGTACAGACCATAGAGCAAAGACTATGCAAATAATGGCGGCAATTATAGCGGGTGTTTTTGAATATGTGAGTTGTAGGGAAGTGATTTGGTATACCGTGTTCTATCCTTCGAAGTATGCGTAATATTAACATAGCTGTTTAGTGGTGTTCAACGAATAGTATGGATTTAACGAATTAGAAATCATTTACCACCAAGAACGCTGAGGTAGGTTATTTTTTGATGTTTTGGATTTAAACACAAAAATCCCCGCCTACAAAACGTTTGTTTATTCGTTACACTTTATTGTGCGTGGTGTTTTTTATTCAGTACTATTTTTAGTGTTTTGTGTTATTTATTCGTTCCTTATTTTGTTGTATCATGTTGTTGAAATACTTAAAAACAGGTGAGTAAATTGGACAGAATACTATTAAATGAACTTATAGAGTGGAAAGACTCAAAAGATCGTTCTCCTGTAATGCTTGATGGGGCTAGGCAAGTTGGTAAGTCGTATTTGATTGAAAGCATTTTCGGTAAAATGTTTTTTAAGAAAGTATTTAAATTAAATTTTGAAGATAACCCCGCTGCAAGGGAGCTTTTTTCAGGTTCAATAAAAGCAGATGATATTTTAAATAAAGTTTCTTTATATCATCAAGAAGACTTTAATGCTGAAAGTGACTTGTTATTTTTTGATGAAATAGGTTTGTGTGAACAAGCACTAAACAGCTTGAAATACTTTAAAGAACAAAGACCTGATGTATATTTATGCGCGTCTGGTTCAAATATAGGGCTTATTGACCGTTATCCTGTTGGTCAAACTTATGAAATGACTTTGTATCCAATGTCTTTTTATGAATTTATTTTGGCATCACCAAATAAGCCTTTGATTAGGGCATTTAAAGAAAAAGATCGTTCTTTAGTAACACATGAGCTGCTGAGTGAATTATACCGGCAATACCTTTATGTTGGAGGAATGCCTTCCTCGGTAAAAAAATGGTTTACCAGTAAATCTCCTATTATCAAAAAAACCTTGGAGGTTAGAAAAATTCAAAATGATTTAATCACTGGTTATGTCAGAGACTTTGGTAAGTATGATAATAGTAATAAATTTTTAGCCTCATACTTAGAATCTGTTTTTCGTAGTGTTCCTAAACAGTTAAGTAAATCGGTTGATACGTCGGTAAAGCGCTTTCAATTTAGTAAAGTTATAGCGGGTAAGTCGGGGTATCGTGATTTTCAATCACTCATTGATTATTTACTCAGTACTCACCTAATAAGTAAATCTCAAATAATAGAAGGAAAGCCGCCAGTGCCTTTGTCTATTAATGATGGTGAAAGTCGGTTTAAATTATTTAGTCATGATGTGGGCATATTGCATGCTTTGCTGAATATACCTTATAAGCAGGTAATTGATCAGTCTTATACTTATAAGGGTTTTTCGGCAGAAAATTTTGCTCAAAATGAGTTTCTTGCTAATGGGGTTAGCGTTACTTATGCTTGGCAAAGTAAGGGGAAAGCAGAGTTAGAGTTTTTAATGAGTAATGCTAATGGTGACACAATTCCAGTTGAAATTAAAAGTGGTAAAAATACTAAAGCTAAGTCTCTAGATGTCTACCTCGATAGGTATAACCCAGTGAAGGCATATAAATTTTGTGACTTACTTGGAGGAGGGCAAGAGAGTGTGGTGCATACTAGACCTTTGTATTATATTTGCTATGCTGCGGAGTCTATAACGGGTGAATGGGATTTGAATAATTATTTTTAACTAAATCTATTACCCGTGGAACAATACATGTTTTGATAAAATGCAATGTTTAAATAAAGGGGCAGCGTATTACACGAATTGAGCGAATTAGGTATAATGTTTCTAACGAGTAATTTATACATTAATGATAACAACATTATAAAGTAGGCTTTACCTTAAAATGACAAAAAATACAGAGATACGTTGGCATCAAAGGTTTGATAACTACCTTAAAGCGCTAAGTAGGTTAGACGAAGCGATAGATACTTTAAAGCAAAGAGCATTATCTCACTTAGAACAACAAGGCTTTATTAAAGCCTTTGAGTTTACCCATGAATTGGCTTGGAATGTTATTAAAGATTTTGCCGAGTATCAGGGGGAAACTCAAATAATGGGTTCAAGAGATGCAACAAGGTATGCATTTAAAGTAGGTATTATTATAAATGGTGATGTTTGGATGGAAATGATTAAAAATAGAAACAAAGCCGTTCATACCTATGATGAAGCAATGGCTAATCATGTAATAACTAAAACAGTTACAGACTTTTATCCACTTTTTAATGACTTTAAATTAAGTATGCAAAATTTAAAAAATGCAGAATAAACTAGAAGAAACAGGTTTGACTAATCAAACAGTTAATAAAATCAAAGCTGTTTTTAAAAATAACCAAAATATTGAACAGGTTTATTTATATGGTTCAAGAGCCACAGGTAAATTTAAAAATGGTTCAGATATCGATCTGACCATAAAAAATAGTGTTTTAAACTTTAATGATTTATTAAAAATAGAGTTGCAACTTGATGATTTAATGACACCTTATATGTTCGATTTATCGATTTTTGAAAATATTGATAATCCTAAGCTTAAAAAACATATAAAGGAATACGGTATAGAATTCTATAGGAAACAATCGAAGTGATCTACATTCACGTAGGTCTTGCTTCGTTGAAAGAGACTAGTGATGGTCAGCGAATGACACGAATTTAGCGAATTTGATGTAAAGGTAAGAAACAAAAGATAAATACCACTGAGAACACAGAGTTTTGTTTTTCAGTGTGATTGGTAATTAATGTATTAAATTCGGGTAATTGGTGAAATTCGATGACAGGTTTGTTAGGAAAAAAGATTGTCAGCGAATGACACGAATTTAGCGAATTATAAAGAAGTGATTATTTACCACTGAGAACACAGAGACAGGTTATTTGCTCCATGCATAACCTAAGTGACCTATATCCATGTAGGCCTCGCTACACAAAGAAGCTGCTTAACAATTTAGGCGACAACTGTCTTGAAAAACACCGCAATGCAGATTTAATTGCCGCAGGTTTATCTCCTTTAGCGCCAGAAGGAGAGGCTAAGTTTTGGATTGAACCTGAAATCGAACTGGCCAAAAGTTATAGCTTATCGGTAAAAGAACTAGGTAAATTAGAAAAAAGTATTAAGGAGCATGAGAATGAAATCATCGCAGCATGGCACAAACACTTCAGTTAAAGTGCTAGGTTTAACCCCACATGGTTTGTGGTTGTTTGCTAAAGAAGAAGAACACTTTTTAAGTTTTAAACAGTTTCCTTGGTTTAAAGACGCGGTCGTTAGCGATGTGTTTAATGTGGAAGCACAAGGACTAGATGGCTTTTGTTGGCCTGATTTAGATGTGGATTTAACGATGGATGGTATTGAGCATCCTGAAAAATATCCATTGATTGCAAAGCATTAATTGATCCTATGTGACATTTTTACTTTTTTAATCGCGGTATTTTAATCCCAACCGCTAAAATCAAATAAAAATAAACCGCATTTACTGGTAGATGAAAATTAAAATCTGCTAGTGAGTGCAATAAAATAGCAATGACAGAGCAAAAGCTCGCAATTTGTAAGCCGTATAAACTTCCTGTGTTATTACGTCTACTTTTTTTCAATCCTCTAAATAGCTTTAACAATAATAGTAAAGTTGCTGTGCCTAGTAAGCTAAAACCTATAATTCCTTGATTACTTAAAAGCTCTAAATAATCATTATGAGCTCTTTTAGACATTGCGGTGTTACCAAGTTTAGGTGATTTATATTTGTGTTGTAAAATAGGGTAAGTGCCTGCCCCTGTACCCACTAGCGGTCTTTCTTGGATTATAGACAACGCGGTTTGATGCATTAGCGCTCTGCCATTGGGGTTATAACCCTGTGATGCTAGCCTTTTTGTTAGTGAGTCTGTGAACCCAGTAAAAATTACTATTATGCCAACAGCTAACATACCAATGACGAATAGCATGGTTTTTTTTGCTTTTTCTTTCTTCGGTTTATTTTGTTGAAATAGCACACAAAAAAAGGTGATTACAATACTGACAACAAAAATAGAATTACCGCCTCTTGACGCTGTTTTAAATAAAGCGATGATCATTACCAGTAAGCTAAGCAGATAAAGCCCGTTTGTTGACATAAGTAAATCGAGCGTTTTTCCTAGCTTACTTCTCCCTACTTCTTTATTACTGTTTTTGTTGATATTGCTATAAATAAGGCCAAAGCCGAGTGGAATGGTAAGAGTTAAAAAAGAAGCATAATGGTTTTGATAACTAAAAGTGCCGTGAGCTGCCTTTTCCCATGATGCTGTCCAAGGGGGAATAGAGCTTACAAGGTCAAAGGCGCCCTTGCTGTAATGGTTTATTAATGAATATAAGGCGATTATGGCTGAGCCAATAAATAAGGTTTTAGCTAATGTTAAAATGCGCTGCTTGGTGTTTAACAATAGCAGCGTTAGGATAAAAACAGTGATATAGCTTGTGTGCTTGATTAATTCTACCAAGGTCACGTTAGGAGTAATACTTATCGTTTGCCAATGAGTGGTGTTTAGATTTTGTTCTGCTAAATTCGATAAAGTAATAGGTAAGGGGATAACTTGTAACACTTGAAAGAGTAACCAGATGCTAAGCAAAATCAAAGGTGTTCTTATGCTTTTTAAGGTTACAAAATCATTGTTTATACTGCTGATATTATTAATGAAATAGGCTGTTGAAAGGCTGAATAAGCATGTGCTAAAGAGTAAATATTGCCAAACAAGTTCGCCCCCATGTGGCCAAGGCGATATAAACACAACAACCAATAAAGCGATAAATACTCTATTGTTTGCTGGCTTATTTTGAGTGTTACCGTTGTTTGTCCATGTACTAGTCATTAGCGGCTTCTCTTAAATATTTTTTTAAACGATTTTTATGCCATTTTTTTGTTATTAATGGTGCTAATGTTGTGAGTTGCTGGTATTTTTTAGCGGAGTTAAGTGTGAGATGAACATGGGTAGAATATTTTAGTGCGTGTTTTATTATTTTGGTTGCTTGAGCTTGTTCTTGTTTGTTATTTGCGATTAATTGCCAATGTTTGAATATTAACGGAATAAGTATTTGTTGATTTTTTCTTTCATAGGGGCCTAGTAACATAGCTTTTGATAGAGTGTACATAAATGCACTTTTGTTTAGCTCTGGTTGGTTACTATAAAAGTTAGCTAGCTTGCCCCAAGCATAATCCCAACTAGGTTGGTGTTTGATGGCGCTTTTGTATTCTTGCTCTGCAAGCTCTGAGAACTGGCTTAGTTTAGCGGTTGGTTCATTATTTGTTAAAGCTTCATAGTATCTGGCTATAAGTAAATGACTGTTGGCATCTAACGGGTTAATAGCTATAGACTGTTTAAGCCTTGCTATCATTTGTACAGCCAATGCTTGGTTGATTTCTTCTGCATTTTGCTCCCACTTTGAAATAACGGCTTCAGGTCGAACTGTTAGTACCGATGACCAAAACCACAATGCAGACCACAGAGCAAAGGTTATGCAAATAATGGTGGCAATTATAGTGGGTGTTTTTGAATGTAAGGGTTGTAGGGAAGTTATTTGATATACCGTGTTCTATCCTTTGAAGTATGTGTAATATTAACATAGCAGTTTAGTGGTGTTCAACGAATAGCCCTGATTTAATGAATAGAGATATGGGATTATTTATCACCGAGAACAAAGAGGTAGGTTATTTGCTCTGTTCATAACCTAAGTGACCTACATCCTGTAAGCCTTGCTTCACGCTTCGCCGAGGTGTTTTAAATTTGGGTGATTTGTTGATGTTTTGTTAAGGGCTGTCAGCGAATTGCACGAATTCAAGCGCGAATAAATTCCCGCCTACAAAAACGTTTGTTTATTCGTTCGTTATTTTGTTATGTGATGTTGTTGATATACTTTAATATAAGCGATTAGGTTGGGCGCAATGGTTAATCATCAACCGCCATTTACAGTTTCAAATAAAATGTTACTTTAGTTGCTATAAGCGTTTATGAACAGCTGCTTAAATGGCAAGTGAGTAGTGAACATGATTTACTCGCTGCCCATCAGCAATAATGCTTTGTTTAGTGCTTGATGCTGATTTATGTCGGTATAAGTGACGGTATAAATGTTGATGTTAAGTTTTCAGCATTAGATGAAAGAATTATTGAATGCTAAAAAGTCAGGGCAATGGGTTGTTGTAGATAATTGATTAAAACCGCTCCTACACAATGACACTGTATTAATTATTAGCGGAATTTAGAATGTTAAAATACGTGCTTGGTGTTAATGCTCATGATCGTATAGAATCACTACTATGGGTGTTTAGCTTGATGTAGACGCACTATTTTTAGACTAATAAGTGAAAAGTTGTCTGGTGATAATGAGCTTCGCACTATTTTTCGAAATTAGGAATAAAAGTTATGGCTAAGACACGATAGAAATGACAGAAAATATGAATACGAAGGTAGAATACTGAGGTAATAATGAAAATAGATTTAACTCCACTCAAAAAGGCATTGGTTTCTTTATCTGAGGCTATTTCTAGCACTACTGATGATGCTTTTATGGCTTCTTTAAGTGCTTCTCAGCGCCGTACAATGCGCGCAGGTGTTATACAAAACTTTGAGTTTACTTATGAGTTAAGCTGGAAAATGTTGCGTAGACAACTTAGAAGTGAAGAAGGTGAAGGTGAAGTTACTAGGCTTAGCCGAAAAGATTTATATCGCTTAGCTGCACAAAAGGGTTTGATAGATGATCCAGAAAGTTGGTTTGTTTTTCACCAAGGCAGAAATGAAACTTCACATACTTATGATGAGAATACGGCTAATGATATTTATCTTTTAGTGCTTGATTTTTTACCTGTAGCTGAAAAGTTATTTAAAAAACTAGAGGCACGTTAATATGATTCAATTAAGTGTGAAACATCAAAGTATTGTTGAGCGTGTTATAAAAGAGCAATTAACGACACAAAAGGTTTTTGTTTTTGGCTCTCGTGCTAAAAATGAAGCGCGTCAATTTTCTGATTTAGATTTATTTATAGCAGGTGAAAAATTATCTTTTTTGCAAATGACTAAGTTAAAAGATGCTTTTTCAGAATCTGATCTGCCATATTTTGTAGATATTTTACAAGAAAAAAACTTGAGTCAGAAAATGTTCGAATTAATTGAAAAAGATTTTGTGGAATTAAAGTTTCATTAAATATTTTGTTGAAGGGCTGTTGATCTCAATATATTCAATTTTTCAAATCGCGGTTCAGGTTTTTAGTTCCAGACAAAACCTAAATTCATTGTAATAATTATTCAGCTTAAAAGTGATTTTACTAACAGAGCTTAACAAACCAGCCAGAGTTATTGATATTTATTCTTGTCTATCAGTGTATTGGGTATTAAGTTAACTAGTGTGCTGGCTTGTTGCTCACCAATAATCGTTTTTGCATGTTCAAAACCTGCTAATAAATCAGGCTTTCTGCCTTTTAAATTATGACAATCTGACGCTATTGCGCTTACTTGCTCGGTAATTAAAAGTGTTTCTGACCACTGCTGTACGTCAGTACCAAATTTGCCTGTTAAGCTTGAGGCTGTAATTTGAATAGGGCAGCCTAAGTCGGTAAATATTTGTAATTTTTCAGGATGGTTAAGAAAGGTTCTGTTACGCTCAGGATGTACTATTATCGGTAAACAGTTTTTAGATAATAACCAACGGATAAGATTGTCACTACCAAAAGGTATGTCGTTTCTAGGAAACTCAAGTAAGAAGGTTTTTTGCTGTTGATATTCACCTAGCCAAGGTACTTGGTTATTGTTCACCATGGCCATTATTTCAGGGCCAATACGTAGTTCAGCCCCCAATAATAATGTTATTGGAATATTTGCCGCATCGACTTGTTCGCGAAATTTTATGAAAGCCGCTTCAATTTGATCTTTAGTATTATCAAAGCGGCCAAAATGAATATGAGGAGTAAGCACTTGAGTCGTTACTCCGCCATCTACAGCCATTTTTAGCATAGTTAGCGCTTCATCTAGGTTATGAGCACCATCGTCTATGTTGGGTAATATATGGCTGTGTATGTCTATCATTTTTCCGCCGAGTTAAATATGGTTTATGGTCTTAGTTTACCACCGAGAGAGCAGAGGCGCTTCGCGCTACACAGAGAAGTGATTAGTACAGTGATTAGTACAGTGATTAGTACTTTTCTTTCTCGGTGAAGGACGTAGTCCCTCGGTGTTCTCTGTGGTTAAATTTGTCTTATCATTAAAACAAGCTGACCACCGAGAGAGCAGAGGCGCTTCACGCTACACCGAGAAGCTATTAGTAAATAATTAGTACTTTTGTTTTCTCGGTTCAGGACGTAGTCCCTCGGTGTTCTCTGTGGTTAAATTTGTCTTATCATTAAAACAAGCTGACCACCGAGAGGGCAGAGGCGCTTCGCGCTACACAGAGAAGTGATTAGTACAGTGATTAGTACTTTTCTTTCTCGGTGCAGGACGCAGTCCCTCGGTGTTCTCTGTGGTTGAATTTATTTTACTATCAAGGCATTTTACCGCACAAATAAAGTATAAATGTAACTTTTCAAAGAGACACTAAATATTAAATGCTAATTCTCTTTAAACCATCAGTTAGTTTTTCAACATTAAAATTAATCAATAATCCAGTTTTTATATTTGAAAGCTTCAAGTAAGTAATAATTTGAGCTGTGTGGATAGGAGCTAACTTATCTACTGCTTTAAGTTCGATTATTAACCTATCTGGAATTAAAATATCTAATCTGTAGCCCGTATTAATTAACTCTCCTTTGTAATTAATTGGCAAACAAACTTGATTTTTAGCATATATATTTTGTGACTTTAGTTCATGTATTAGGCAAGCTTCATAACTGGTTTCTAATAAACCCGGCCCCAATTGCTTGTGAACTTCAATTGCACAGCCAATAACTTGTTGAGTTAGAAAATCCCTTTCCATTTTTATTCTCTTTATATTTTTAATTACTTAATTGAAATATAGATCAAGAACCGTTTTTATTTTTACCACCGAGAGAGCAGAGGCGCTTCGCGCTACACAGAGAAGTGATTAGTACTTTTCTTTCTCGGTGAAGGACGTAGTCCCTCGGTGTTCTCTGTGGTTAAATTTGTCTTATCATTAAAACAAGCTGACCACCGAGAGAGCAGAGGCGCTTCGCGCTACACCGAGAAGTGATTAGTACAGTAATTAATACATTTCTTTCTCGGTGCAGGACGTAGTCCCTCGGTGTTCTCTGTGGTTAAATTTGTCTTATCATTAAAACAAGCTGACCACCGAGAGGGCAGAGGCGCTTCGCGCTACGCAGAGAAGCCACTAGTACAATATTAGTACTTTGTTTTCTCGGTGCAGGACGCAGTCCCTCGGTGCTCTCTGTGGTTAAATTTGTCTTATCATTAAAAATAAACTGACCACCGAGAGGGCAGAGGCGCTTCGCGCTACACAGAGAAGCCACTAGTACAATATTAGTACTTTGTTTTCTCGGTGCAGGACGTAGTCCCTCGGTGTTCTCTGTGGTTAAATTTGTCTTATCATTAAAACAAGCTGACCACCGAGAGAGCAGAGGCGCTTCGCGCTACACCGAGAAGCTATTAGTAAATAATTAGTACTTTTGTTTTATCGGTGAAGGACGTAGTCCCTCGGTGTTCTCTGTGGTCAAATCAGATCTTAACTGTTTTCTTGTGCTGGTTTTGCGCCGTAATATTCGCCCGAGTAATAATGATCGCCGTAGTAACTCATTTTTTGTGGCTCAGCTACGGTTAACACAGCACCAATAATATTAGCATTGAGTTTTTGCAAACGTGATACCGCTTCTTTCGCTACTTTAATGCGGGTGTCTTCTGCTTTTACCGCAAAAATTACCCCATCAACTTTATTCGCTAATATACAAGAGTCACTAACGGGTAAGGTTGGTGGTCCATCAAGTATAATGTAATCAAAGTAGGTTTTTAGTGACTCCAGTGTTTTTTCAAATCTTTGTGAAGATAGTAGCTCAAGTGGGTTTCTCGCTATGGTGCCACAGGTGATTACACTTAATTTACCATCGTTGTCTTTATATAAAACGTCACTTGCCGCAGCAACCGAGCCAGTAACTAAATCCGTTAGGCCAAGTTTCGACTCTATGCTTAAGCTTTTGGCAACGCTTGGCTTACGTAAATCTACTTCAAGCAATAAGGTTTTGCCTAAGTTACTGTATGCTGCGGCAAGGTTCATTGCCATGGTCGATTTACCTTCACTTCCTGTTGCCGAAGTTACTAAAATAGTTTTAGGTGGGTTGTCTATATTTGAGAATAACAAACCAGTTCTGATGGTATTAATACTTTCAGCAAACGGTGAACGTGAATCGTCTAAGTATTGTTTTTCAGGTTTAGCAGTATTCTTTTTGTTTTTAACAACGGGGGTAATACCTAAAGCAGGAAGTTTGAGTTTTTCTTCTATAGCGTCAGGCGTTTTAAAGGTATTGTCTAATGCTTCTCGCATAAAGGCTAATACCACACCAAAGAAAACCCCGAATACGCCAGCAAGTACAATAATTAGTTTAATATTAGGCTTGAAAGGGGCTTTAGGAACAACGGCTCGGTCAATAATATGAACATTTGAAGCGGTATACTCACTCTTGCCACTTGTTTCCATTAAGCTAATTTGAAAATTCTCATAAATTCTGCGGTTATTTTCAACTTCTCTTTCTAAACTAACCAGTGAAAAGTTTTCTGTTTGTAGTGCTTGTATATCACTTCTGGTTTTACTGATTAACTTGTTAATGTTGGTTACTTGAAATTGCGCTAATCTATAGTTCTTTTGAATGTTATCGACAATTTTATCAACTTCGCGCGCTAGGTTGTCTTGCGAACTTTTTAGCTCACTTCGTGCAGAGATCATGCTTGGGTGTTTCTCACCATAACGCTCTGTAAGCTCGCTTACTTTTTGTGATGCGCGTGCTTTTGTTTTAACTAAATCACTCGCTGTTTTGTTTTGTAGTACGGGGCCTAATGAATAGAAGTCTTTAGAGCCTTTTTGCACATTTTTAACCGCAAAGTATTGCTCTTCTGCGGCGCTTAATTTTGTTTGTGCTCTAATGAGCTCATTATTTAATGATTGTAATTGAGTATTACCAATACGCTGCTGTTGGCTAGTATCAACTAAACCTTGCTGAGAGCGGTATGTACTTAGTTTGGTTTCTGAGTCTAAAAGTTTCTCTTTTAATAATACATATTGCTCGCCTAACCAAGATTCAGTGTTTTTAACTTCTCCTAAACGAGACTCTAAACCAAATTGAATGTAAGCATCTGAAATGGCATTAATAATTTCAGCCGCTTCCTGTGGGTTAGGGGAGGTGTAGCTAACATTAATTATTTGGCTTTGTTTGCCGCCAGACACTTCTATACCTGCTTGAATGCCTGAAGCCAGCATAATTTTAAGCTCAGCATCGGTAGGGGCAAGTTGTTCAGTTTTTTCTGCTTTACTGAACAGGGCAGAAAACTCTGTTTTTATGTCTTTAATGGTGCTGCTTAAACCTGAAACAGGTAAGTTTTTATTTTCTTTTTGCGCTTGTTTATATCTTGCAACTAAGCCTAGTTTTTCAACAACGGTTTCAGCAATGTTACGAGAGTTAATTATTTCGTATTGCGTTTCGTAATATAAAAACACCAATGCCGAAGCAATATATTGCTCATTTCTATTGGCATTAGGTTGTTGTGGATCCGCTAAAATTTTAGCAGAAGCTCGGTAAATAGGGACCGCTGATGAAGCAATGAGCCCACCAATAATTAAACACACCAAGGTTACTGCGATAATACTCCATTTAGCGCGCTTGATAGTGCGCCAGTACTGGCCAATGTCAATGATCTCTTCATTGTCAAAAGTTACGTTGGTTTGTGGTGTTTGAACTGCTGAAATTTTGTCAGCAACTACTGCGTTCATATTCATTCTTCCTTAAAAAAAACTTTCGCTGACGGTAATTACATCACCAGGTTTAATTTGGTCATTAAGGGCAACGGCCTTAATAAATCGTTTATCTTTTTCGCTGACTAAAGAAATGGTCTTTTTTGATGCGCGCTCGGTAAAACCACCCGCTAAAGCGACGGCTTTTTCAACCGTTAAGCCTTTTTTATAGGGATAGCTACCTGGCTTATCAATTTCACCATTAATATAAAAAGGGCGGTATTCGGTAATGCTAACGGTCACATTAGGTTTTTTTAAATAACCATTGAGTAAAAGGGCTGTTATTCTTTGCTCTACTTCAGTAACGGTATGGCCTTCAATGGCTACTTGTCCTAATAACGGCATTGAAATAGTGCCATTACCACTTACGCGCACTTTGTTTACGCTTAAGTCAGTTTCGTTGAATACTATGACTGATATTTGATCATCAGCTGAAATACGATAATCATCAATTTCATCCGCAGAAACTTGAGCCGATAACCCCAAGATTATTGCTAGCGATATTGTTAAAAAAAGTTTGAATAACTTCATAAGTGTCTTTTACATTCCTTTCATTTTTAATTCAGGTTAGATATTAGATATTAGCGGTTAGTTGTTAGTTGTTAAATACTAGTTAGGTATTAGTTAGGTATTAGTAGTTAAATATTAATTAAATTTGGTGGTTAACGATAAAGCAATGATATTTGCTTGGTATTCGTATATTTCAAAGTCAGAGCTTCTTTCTATAAATTGATAGTCAAGGCTGATATTAAGCCAAGTTAACAGGCTATGATCTACCCCTAAAACGAGGTTATGACGTTTGTCTGTTCTGCTGCGAATAGTCACAATGTCATCACTGTCATAAGTGTATGCCGCTTTAAGTTTTGTTCTGGGGGTTATTTCATGCTCGGCATTGATACTGTATGAGTTTGTTATAAAAGCACTGGTAAGCAGTTGTGAAGACTCTTGTGTCATTCTGCTTGCAGCAATTTTTATTTTTGAGTAGGTGTTAGGTTTCCATGTCATATCAAGAATATAAGACAACCCCGTAATGTCGTTATAGACATCTTGCTTGAAGTCTTTACCTTGGTAACCCAATTTAAACGAGCCACTGGTTTTAGCGGTTATATCCCATTCAACACCCGCAAGGTAGAAAGATTCTTTACTTGATTGGTCAGCAAATTGGCTTTGTACAATGTAGTCGTATTCACCCACGGTGGCTTGAAATAAAAGCCGCGTTTTTGGCGCTATACGATAAAAAAATGTCCCAGTAATTCTGTTTCTATCAACATCACGATAGCTCTGTAAATTATTGGTATATCTATATTCCCTATGATCTAATCCCAAAACCAATTGACCAATACTTTGCTTGGTGCCGTAATAAAATTTGGCCGTCGCCTGTTTTTTTTGAGTTTGGTTAAACTGGGTAATTAACAAGGAGGTTGAATTATTGGTACCTGGCTCTTCAATTTCATCTTTATAAGAGAGTTTAAATTCTGAGTTTATTTTTAAAGAATGATCTAACTGTGCATATACAGCGATGTCATGATTATCATAATTAAGCTTAGTATTGTCTTCATAAGCGGCATATTCACCTTGATAATCTACAGCGAAAATGTGTTTGCCTAGATGCGTAAGATATTGCACTTCAGGAGAAACTTGTATTGATGAATCAGCTACAGCGTCAATTTTGCGCAATACGTTATCATCATATTGGGCTTTTATAGCCGCATTAAGTAATAAACCTTGACGCTCTTCGGCATTTACATGGGTGCCTACAAATAGACTGGTAGTAAACATAACCATTAAAATGGGTTTGCTATTAACTACTGAAAAGGGGGCTTTTTGTATTTTTACCACAACGACTACAACGTCCTTATTCTGCATTGCACAAATTACATTGCACAAAAAATGTTTTTACTGTTTATGTGCTTACTGTTTTACTGCCCGTATTCACAATGCTTAAAAATATGGTGAAAGCAATATTTAGGCCGACAATAAAAACACTATATAAACAATAAGATAGATGCTTTTTTTATTTGTTTATTTTAATAGTGTAAAAACAACCGACACTATTAAGTTTATCGACGTATATTCTTCATAAAGGCTCTTATAAAAAAAGACTTTTAAACCAGCCCCAAATTCCCAGTGAAAAATCAGGAAACAAGTCTATCCCGAGCGCGGATTTTAGCAGATAAAGTACCAACAAGCCAAGCCCAGCAGAGAAAATTAAGAAGATGCTTGAAATAAATGAGGTGGCAATTAAAGAGGCATTTTTTTCTTTTCTACTTAGCTCTCGGTAGTTTTTACCCGCCAGCACAACATAATAAAAACGCCATTGATAAAAGGGTATTTTAAAAGTGCCGCGGGCATCAATTTTATGCTTGCCCCAACTTCGTGAGCCTACAGCGGTTAGCAGATGTGTTAACTGTTCATCAGTAAAGCTATTGGCGACTTCTTCGGGCATTCTTGATAAAAGATTTTGAATTGCCGGTTGATTTTTTATTTGCTGTTCCATTGCACTCAAGTGTTTAAATCTTTGTGTATTGTCATTTTGCGATAGAATATAGGTTTTTTTGTTCGCGTGATACTGTTGTTCGCTATTGAATTGCAATTTAGGGATAAATTTTTCAAATGACTATGTTGCACTTAGATGTTGGATTTAGCTGTTGTTGATATGGTTTAACTTGTAGGAGCGGTTTTAACCGCGAAGTTCTCGAGGATAAATCCTCTCCTACAAAAGATAATTAAGATCATAATATTCAGGTTTTAGTCAGTCAACATAACGAACCAAAGCTCAATCTATAAATCTTTATACCAATTCAGTTATTTTACTAGAGTTCAATACTTGCTTGTGGTTAAATTTAGTTATCAAGTTAACGTCATTAGGCACACCTTTGCTCAATCTATATCCCGCCAATAAAATGGAAAATTTATTGCTCTTGCTCAATAAAATTTCCCAAGTATCACCCCTAGGTGTTTTCAACCAAGAGGTTATTATTGTTCAAAATCCTGGTATGCAACACTGGTTGAATTTAGCCATTGCCACAGAGCGTGGTATTAGCATGAATATTGATTACGCGTTACCATCGCAATTCCTTTGGAAGCTAATAAGAACATTAGCTGGCGAAGATAAGGTGTTAGAGCAGTCGCCATACTCAAGAGAGGTGCTAACTTGGCGCATTTATGCTTTGTTGGCAACCGAATCAGTGACTTCAGATGAAGATTTTTTACCGGCTACGCGCTATTGGCAAGATGAAAATTCAGCGGCATTAAAACGTTATCAGTTGTCGGTGCAATTAGCTGACTTGTTTGAGCAATATTTAATATTTAGACCCACTTGGTTAGATAACTGGCAACAAGGTGGTATTGAGGCGCTTGCCAGTGATTTTAATCAACAGTTACCTGCTGAGGTTAAATGGCAAGCTAAGTTATGGCAGCTGTTAATTAAACAACAGCCTTATAACCCCGTCGAGCTCATTACCGAAGCTATTGCCAATATTGCGCAAAAAATAGCAGAGTCGCCTAACGTATTACCTAAGCGATTAAGCTTTTTTGCTATCAACACTATGCCGCCAATATGGCTAGAATTTATTAATGCCTTAAGTGAGCATATTGAGGTCAACTTTTTTCACTTAAACCCCTGTTTTGCTTATTGGGGGGATATTATTAGTGAAAAACAAGCGTTTAAAAAACTCAGCCATTGGTCTGCAGGTGTTGACGACGAGCATTTATTTGTCGGTAACCCACTGTTGGCGAATTTGGGTCAACAAGGGCGTGAATTTTTAGCTTTGCTACAAGGCTATAGTACCGTTAATGTTGAATTATTTGTTGCCGCAAGCTCTGCGCCAGTCAATGATAAAGATGAACCCAATAAACCCTGTATTTTACATCAACTGCAAAATGATATTTTAAACCTTGATGATGCGACTAGCATTGAGCATAAACAAGAACATAAACAAGAACAAGATAAGACCGCGTTAATTGATGACTCTATCACTATTAGCAGTTGCCATAGTGCTATGCGCGAAGTACAAGCGTTACATGATTACCTTTTACATCAGTTTAACGCTTCACATCAAGAATATGCTAACCAAGAGTGTGTCGACCAAAAGCGTGCCAACCAAAAGAGCGGCGCACATTTAACGCCAAAAGATGTGTTAGTGATGTGTCCTAAAATTGAGCAATACGCCCCTTATGTGAATGCGGTATTCACCCGTGGTTGGCAAAATTTAGGCGATGAAGTACCACCATTACCTTGCTCTATTGCTGATAGAAGTGCCAAAGATAGCGACCCGCTTATCGCCGCGTTTAGTGATTTATTAGCTTTGCCTGACTCTCGTTTTCAAGTCACGCATTTACTGGCTTTTATTAGACAAAGTGCTATTGCTAATAAGTTTGCCATTGCCAGTGAAGATATTGCCAAAATCAGCGTATGGCTTGAACACGCGAGTATACATTGGGGGCTAAATTTAGCGCATAAACAAGAAATACTGGGTGATAAGGCGAATAATAACTTCACTTGGCAACAAGGTTTATCACGCTTGTTACGTGGTTTTGCCTTTTCAGACTCCGATGCCATTTATCAAGAGCAATTGCTTTTAGCCAATGTAGAAGGGGGGGGCGCGCTATTGCTGGGTAAATTAATGCTGCTTATTGAACAATTACAGCAGTTTACCCTACAAGTTACGCAAGCAAGAACCCCTAAGGCATGGCAAAGTTTTTTACTGCTTCAGCTTGAGCAATTATTTGCGCGCAGTAACAGCTTATCAACAGCGGGCTATAACAGCAGTAATGACAAAAACAATAATAAAAGCAATGATATTGATAATGCACTAGTGATCATAGAAAATGCCATTGCTAGTTTTGTTGAGTATTGCCAACAGGCTGATTTAGATGAAAAAATTGAGCTAAGCATAATCACAGACTTTCTTAATAATCATTTTAGCCAAGGGGATGCCAGTAAGCAGTTTATGGTTGGGCAAGTCACTTTTTGCTCCATGCTGCCTATGCGTAGTATCCCTTTTAAAATTATTGCGGTACTGGGTTTAAATGACGGTGAGTTTCCTAGGCAGCGTCAGCCTTTAGGGTTTGACTTAATGTCACAAGCTAAAACAAGGTTAGGGGATAGATCACGCCGTGGTGATGATAGATACTTATTTTTAGAGGCCATCATTTCTGCAAGGCAAGCGTTGTACTTAAGTTATCAAGGCAGAAACATAAAAAACAATAATGAAAAGCAACCCTCTTTAGTGTTGAAAGAGTTAATGGACTACCTTAATCAAGGTTATGGTTGGCAGTTTGATGACAAGAGTAAGGTGAATAATATTCGGCAAATGGCAATGCAGCCTTTTAGTGCCGCTAATTATTATCGTAACGATGAATCCGCAAGCAGCTCGAAACCTAGTTTTGATGGCAATTGGCTAAAATTAGCCCAAGATGAAACGTTTACTCAACATGATGCCAGTGAGCAATTAGTCATTGAGCATGGTGATTTATCCGCGGCAGCTAATGAAACCATTACAACAGCAACAGCAATAGCAATAGCAACAAAAATAGCAGCCAGTCAGTTAATTCGTTTTTTTCAACACCCCAGTAAGGTGTTTGCTCAGCAAGCGCTTAATTTATATTTAGATAATAACGAGGCCAGCCTTGATGATGTTGAGCCTTTTACTGCCAATGCTTTAACGAGCTATTTATTACGACAAGACTTATTAAACGCCAACTTAAAAACAAATAATGCGCCGTTGGTTGAGCAGGTTTTACATAAGGCGCAGTTATCAGGGCAATTTCCTGACTTACCTAGCATGGATGAAAATTATAATGCCTGGCAAAGCGATAGTGAGCAATTCGCTGAAGAAATAATAAGCCAAGGCGCAGATAACCCTGAGTTAATCCCTTGCCAAATTGTGATCAAGCTTGCTGCCAATAAATCGGTTCAATTAACGGCAGAAGTGCCAGTAAAACGCACTAATGATGGGGTGTTGATAGTTTTTTATCGTAGCTCAACGGCAAAAGCGAAAGATTTATTTAGCCTGTATTTACACCATTTAATCGTGCAATGCTGGCAGGTACAGCAAAGTGGTGCAACAGATTATCAAAAAAATATACTCAGCGAAGTTTGTGGCAGCCGTGGCTTTTATTTTAATACCAAGGCGCAAAAAACAGAGCAATACCTCATTCAGTGTGCTGTTAATAATGATGACCCAGTGGTTGGTCAGGTGATTGGTGATGCTAATCAGCCATTGATTGAACTATTAACAAGTTACTTTAAAGGCCAGCAACAACCATTACTTATTAATGGTGATATTGCCGCGCAAGTGTTTAAGCAAAGCCGAGGTAAGCCAGTTGAAATGACGCCTGAGCGCTTTGAGTTATTTTGGCAAGGCACTGAATCAAGCCGAGGTTTTAGCGATGATCATTATATACAATATTTTTGGCCCGAGTGTCCCGACATTAATGAGCATTTAGCTGAAATAGAGAATATTTACCAAGGGCTTTATCAACTTGTTGAAAAAGTAAAAAGTGGCAGTAAAGTATGAAACTAGAAAACTTAAATGCCGCCGAAGTGCCGTTATCTGGAAAACATTTAATTGAAGCCAGTGCAGGCACGGGTAAAACCTATAATATTACCCGCATTTATTTGCGCCTGATACTTGAGCGAGAGTTAAGTGTTGAGCAAATTTTGTTGATGACCTTCACCAAAGATGCCACACAAGAATTACGTGGCCGTATAGATGTTTTTATTCGTGATGCCCTAAGCAATTGGCAGCAGCTTTGTCAAGAGGATAGTTATTTTAAAGCTATCAGTGAGCGGGTTGATGATGACAAGGTACAATTTTTACTAAAACGTGCGCTATTGTTTTTAGACGAAGCGGCTATTTTTACCATACATGGTTTTTGCCAGCGGGCGTTAACTCAACATGCCTTTGCCAGTGGTTTACCTTTTAATGCCACCTTATCAACTACGAGCGCTGAAATTGTTTTACAGGCTTGCCAAGATTGGTATCGGCAATTAGCGAAACACTCGCGTGATGACTTTTCGTTAGTGGCGCAGTTTTGGCCACAACCGAGCAGTTTTCTGCAAAGCTTTGCTAAGGCGATAAACCAACAAAGTGAACTAACTACCATTACTAGTCAGCAAATAGTAGAAGACTTTATTGATGTGGCCAAACAAGCCAGTAAAACGTTAATCGCCAATGAAAGTTTGTTACAAGAAGGGCTGCTCAGCCATAAAAATGCGCCAGAGCAAGAAAAACGATACCAAGCATTGGCAAGTTTACATAGCTGGCTTGAACAAATTAAAGCCTGCGTTGATGACGCTTCATTGTTGGCAGCGGTGCAAACGCCAATGCCCGATTACTTGCTCAATGGCAATCGTCATCCTAAAGCCTATAAAGTGCAACTGGTTGAAGTATTAGCAAGCTGTAAATCAATAAAAGCACAGCTTAAAAATTTGACCAAAAATATTAATAGAGCCAATGCTTATCAACTGGTGCGGGTTGCTATTTATAGTATTCGCCAGCAAGTACAAGATAAAAAAGCGCAACATAATATTCTTGATTTTGATGACTTAATTAACACCTTAGCTAATAGTTTATCTGCACAGCAAACTAGCAATGGCTTAGCGGCTACGTTATTAGCACAATATCCCGTGGCCTTAGTGGATGAGTTTCAAGACACCGATCCCCAGCAGTTTTCAATTCTACAAGGGCTTTATTATAGCGAGCAAGCTAAGCTAAACGGTGCCGCCTTATACCTAATAGGCGATCCTAAACAGGCTATTTATGGTTTTAGGGGCGGTGATATTTTTGCTTATTTACGCGCTAGGCATAGCTGCGACTATCATTGGTTAATGGACACTAATTACCGCTCAACGCCTGATATGGTTGCGGCTTATAATCAAGTATTTATCAGTAAAGAAGCGCAAGCCGTTGATGCTGTTTTTGGTTATGGCATTGAATACCAAGCAGTAAAAGCAGGCAAGCAATTGCTCAACACCGAGCAAGCTAAACAAGAGAAGCAAGCTGCTAATAAAGATACTAATAAAGATAACAAAGATAAAGCACTGCAATTTATTCACTTTAGTCAAGAGGGTGAAGAAACCGTGACATTAACCTTAGCTTGTCCGTTAATGGCAAGCTGGTGTGCTAATGAAATCAGCCAATTACTCTCTACAACACCTGCTAATACCACAAAAGTAAGACCACAAGACATTGCTATTTTGGTTAGAGATAACCGTGAAGCGACATTTATTAAGCAAGCCTTGCAAGCGGCGGGCTTAGCCTGTGTGTTTTTATCAGATCGCGCCAATTTATTTCATTGCCAACAAGCCAAGCAATTACTTACTTTATTAAAAGGCATATTAACCCCTGAAAATGAGCGCGTTTATTTAGCGGCGCTAGTCAGCGGTTTACTGGGTTTTAACGCGGTTAAATTGCATCAATTGCAACAAGATGAACTGGCTTACCAAGCACTAAAGTTTGCCTTTATTGATTATAAAAAGCAGTGGCAACAGCAAGGGTTCATTGCCATGGCGATAAACCTAATGCACCAACACTTTCAAGTACCCGCACTTAATAAAGATAGGGCGCTAACCAATATTCTGCACCTGTTTGAAATTTTACAAGCGGCCAGCCAACGATTTTTACAACCAGAAGAATTACTCTATTGGTTTGAACAACAATGTCAGTTAGACACCATTAACAGTGAGCTTGAAGCTGAACTTCGCCTAGAAAGTGATGGCGACCTTATTCGTGTTATTACCCAGCATGGCGCTAAAGGGCTTGAATATCCTATTGTTTTTATTCCTTTTGCCAGCAAGCATAAAGATCCGTTAAAGTTTGGTAGTCAAAATATTAGCTACCTTGAATATCATGATGCACAAGGTGATTTACATTTATCGCTTGATGGCGACGAGCAAGCTAAAACGGCAATGGCTGATGAAGCTTACGCCGAAAGCATTCGTTTGCTTTATGTGGCCATAACTCGTGCTGAGCAGCGCTGCTATGTGCTTACTGCGCCTTTTGATAAGTGTCATTTATCGCCTTTAGGTAAAACATTACAATGGCAAGCAGGCGCTGATCTTGTGCAAAATTTACAACAATTTGTTGAAAAAACACCACATAGCACGGCTTTAATACAAGTATCGCTTGATGATATAAAAAACCAGCAGCCGACAGTACCACAAAATATAGACAGTCAACAGCCTGAGGTAGAGGTAAGTAAATTTGTTGGCAAAATTGAGCGAGATTGGTGGCTAAGCTCGTTTTCAGCACTGAGTCGAAACCTACGCCATGGCGGTGTTTCTACACCTGATAGAGATGCAGGTCTTGCTCCTGTTGCGATATTGGCCGCGCAAACGAATATGAATTTAATACGTTTTGCGCTAGCCAAAGGCGCGCACAGTGGTAATTTACTGCATGATATTTTAGAGCACAGTGATTTTTGTCAAACCAATTGGCCCGAAACAATAAAGTGGCCGTTAGTAAAATATGGTGAGTTAACCGCGTCTTTTACTGAGATTGATTTAATGGCTTGGCTTGATGAAATACTATTTACGCCGTTAGTGTCTCCTGGGCAACTTAATAGCGAGGCGAGTGAAAGCTTTTGTTTGGCTGATATTACTATGGGGCAATCACTGAGAGAGAGTGAATTTTATTTTCCTATGCAGCAAGCGAGTATGCAGGGCTTAGCAAAACTGCTAACCGATCACCGCAATAGCAGCGGCATTAAAAAAATAACGCCCTTGGTGAGATTACCGCATTATCAATCGCTAAAAGGTATGATGCACGGCTTTATTGATTTAGTGTTTGAACATCAAGGTAAATACTATGTTTGTGATTATAAATCTAGCCACTTAGGGCATGATTTTAGCGATTATCACCATGACGCGCTTCGTGATAATATTGAGAATAATTACTATGACCTACAATACCTTATTTATAGCTTAGCGCTGCATCGTTATTTAACATTAAACCTACCTAACTATAATCCCGCAGAGCATTTTGGCGGTATTTACTATCTATATTTACGCGGTATGACTAATGATAAAGATCATAACGGGGCAGGGGTGTATTTTCGTCATGTCAGCTCGAAAGAATTAACCGAGTTAGATCAGCTTTTTGCTGGCGAGGCATTATTAAGTGATTTTGCTATGAACAAGGAGTCGTCGCATGAACTTAACGATTAATGAGGCTAATGAAACTAGTAAAAGTAATAAAAGGGCTATTACCACAAGTTTTGCTTATGCACAGCAGCAGCTTGCAGGCATTGAAGCGATAGATTACTTTTTTGCCAAAGAAATGTGTCAGGTCATTGTTATTAATGACGATGTTAGTGAAATTTTAGCCCATGTTTTTATCGCTTTAAGTGTTAATCACCGAGCTGGGCATACTTGTTTAGCGCTCAATGATATTGCCGGTAAATGTTGGGGCAATGCTTATGATGAGCAAGGACAATGCACACATCAAGGTTTCACTTTTCCTGATGAAACGAAACTCACCGCATTACTCGATGAGCTTGAGTTAACTCATAATGCCAATGACTTATTAGTTTTTCATCATCAAAACTTGTATATGCGCCGTTATTATCATTTTGAAACTGAGCTTGAAGGTTTTATTCAGCAGCGATTAGCTCAACAAAACACTTTAGACATTAACGAGGTGAGCGCTTGTATTCAAAGCTTGTTTCCACCGTCATTAGCGAGTGAGCTAAAATCCAGTGAGCTAGAAGCTGAGGAAATTGACTGGCAAAAACTGGCTGTTGCTAATGCTATTAATAAAAATTTCAGTATTATTGCCGGTGGCCCAGGAACAGGAAAAACCTATACGGTGACTAAACTATTAGCGGCGTTAATTATGTTAGCGCACTCAACAAACCTTGCCAATAAAGCGACTAGTGACAATAACCCCGTGCTTAACATTGCTTTAGTAGCGCCAACAGGTAAAGCGGCGCAACGCTTAACAGAGTCAATCGTTAGCGCTATTGCTGGGTTTAAGAGTCTTATTGCTCCGCAGATATTATCGGCTATTCCCTGTCATGCCCAAACCATTCACCGTTTGTTAGGTGTTATACCCAACAGCCCTAATTTTCGTCATCATCAAGATAATTTACTGAGCTGTGATGTGTTATTAATTGATGAAGTGTCTATGGTTGATTTACCCATGATGACGCGTATATTTCGCGCTTTAAAAGCCGACACTAAGGTTATTTTATTGGGTGATGCTGATCAATTACCGTCAGTTGCCGTGGGTAGTGTGTTGGCCGATATTGCTCCTAGGCCGCACCATGGTTTTAGCCAAGCCAATTATCACTACTTGGCGCAAGTATGTAAAATAGATGAATTACAGTTAAAAAGCGCCTTCACTTATCAAACAGAAACGCCTGCTGATCACTTAAGTCTGTTAATGAAAAGTCGTCGTTTTGATGGCGAAGGTGGCATAGGTAAATTGGCCAACAGTGTTATAAAAGGTGATGCCGCGCAAAGCTGGCAATTACTCTGTGCGAATAAAGGTGCTGCAGCTCAGCAAGGTTCACAATTATCTTTAGTTGACGGTGAGCTTAGCACTTGGTTATTGCCTTTAGTGAAACAGTATTATCAGCAAATTTCCCAATGCGCTAATATCGAGCAAGCATTTGCGTTATTAGCAAAGTTTCGAGTTTTATGTGTTACTCGACAAGGCGAATATGGCGTTGATGCTATTAACCATTGGATCGCCGAGCGACTGTCAACGCAGGGTAACTTTGCGCAGAGTCAGCAGTATTATCATGGTATGCCAATTATGATCAGTGAAAATGACTATCAGCTAGGTTTGTTTAATGGTGATATTGGTTTGCTTTGGCGTGGGGATAGCACTAACGGCGTTAATAGCAGTGATGGCAGTGATAATCAGCCTGAGCAGTTGATGGCGCTCTTTGAAAAGAGGCTTGAGATAACAGACGAAGAGAACGTTATTCAGCAAGATGAAAATCAAAGTAAGCGCTATAAAAGCTTATTACCATCGCGCTTACCTAAGTTTGAACCGGTTTACGCCATGACAATTCATAAAACCCAAGGCAGTGAATTTGAACATGTTGCGATGGTTTTACCGAAAAATAGTAATAATCAATTGCTCAGCCGCGAATTACTTTATACTGGCATCACTCGCGCTAAAAAGTTACTCACTATTGCGAGTAGTCAACAACCTTGGCAACAAGGTGTTACTCAGGCGGTAAGGCGAAATTCAGGTTTAAAGCTTTAAAGCCAGAGTCATTTTTTATTTTTATTGGAATGTTATAAATGCAGTTAATTAATGTCGATAAAGCCCTTTATCGAAAAAACTTAAATATTGTTATTGCGAGCTTTATTGTCACGTTATTAGTGTTGGCTTTGGCTTTTGGTCAGCTACTTATTATTAATTTGGCAGAGCAGGGGGTAAATAACTTTAGGTATAACTTACTCGGCGTGGTGCTTTCGTTATTAGCTTGCGCCGCCATTTTACACAGCGCGAAAAAAAGTCAATTTTTTAAAGAAATTTACTACGTTTGGCAGTTAAAGCAATTACAAAATAGCATTTATAGAAAGCTTGCTAAAATAAAGCTTGCCGCAAAAAATAATGAAGAAAATGCTTTGATCATCTTAGTGTTTTACTATCAAAGCTTAAAGCTTGTTTATTTACTTGATGATAATACGTTAACGATGTCGAAAGTTGAAAAAGAAATAACCAATTTACAAGAAACCATTGCTAACAATAATTTAGCGATAACGGCTGAGCAATTTGATAAAAGCTTGTTAACTTCATATCGTTAATGGGGGTTTGCGTCCATCCCCTCGAAATTGCTTATAGGGCATTTTTTGAACCATTGTGACTATTTCACTTGAAAAAGTCACATCCAAATAAAACCAGTATCGGTACAGACTATTGCTCATTTGACACTAAACGTGTGGCCATATTCACTGACCCACTATGTACAACGTTATAAATATTTTGGACATGCTTAGTCATGAGAGTAAAGCAGCCACTAATATAGAGTAAAACTGCTTTAATCTGCCCCTTCACCAAATAAGTTGCTTTCAATTCCTATCATAGTAGAGGGTATTTGAATGTACCTTTTTATCATAAATTGAATGCTAGTGCTGTACTGCTTTGATAATCCCAAATTCAGGCTGATTTATAATCTAACTTTATTTATAAGCTACCTGCTCTAAATAGCATTTTTTACTAAACTTCAATGCTATTTTTCCTCTTTAAATTATTTATATTCAGCAATTTTATAGATAAAACATACTCGAATTTAACTTATATCATTCTGATACTAATCTTCAATAAGAAGAATAAAGTTTTGGCGTTTCTTACAATAGTTAACACTTATCGCGATAAAAATAACAGTTTTTAAAAACTAAAGTTACATATTAAAACGTGATTCTTGAATAAAATCTTTCTACTTCCCCAGCTATATTAGAATGGATCATGTCATGAATACCGTAGAAAAATTACAACACATATTAAGCAAAATTATTAATATTCCCGCTGAATCAATTTCTGTGAGCATGCCACTAATTGGTGAGTATGCAGAACTAGATTCGATGGGAGTTATGATTTTGCTCATGGAAATAGAAAATAACTTTGATATTGATATCAATGATATTGACTTATCAACGGAAACCTTCACAACACTGAGTAGTCTACAATTTTCCGTAGAAGGTGCCGTTAAGTTCTTGGTATAAAATAATTAATATGAAAAATACTATTGTCAGCCTATTTATAAATATGATCATTTGGATGTTAAAGTCATTTAAACGAAATCAACGACAAACGTTTGCCAAGATTCTTGCAAAGCTCATTTTTAAAAGCTCAAAAAAAACCAGAAATCGTGCCATTAGTAATATTACTTTGGCACTACCAAATTTAACTGAAACTCAGGTTGAAAAATTAGCACTTGAGTCATATCGAAATATTGTTTGCGGTGTTCTGGAGTGTTTTTGGCTTGACGAACTCGATATTGATATTGAATGTGATGAATCAACATTACAGTTGCTCCATAATGAAAAAGGTGCAGCGGTAGCTACTATGCACATGAGTTGCTATGAAATAGCACCGGTCGCCATTGAGCGCTTAGTGGGTAAAGTCACTACGATGTCGAAAATCCCATCTTTTGTTAAATCAGCCGCAGATATTTATAAAAAATCGAACATAACGGTGATTAATGCAAAAGACTCAAATGCATTTATGCAATTACTGCAAGCGACAAAGAAAAAAAATGTTATTTGTTTACATGCCGATCATTTTTCAAGAAATATATCGATGAATTTTTTTGGCCGTGCAACAAGTGCACCCAGTGGTATTGCCATGGTTTCTGCCTATCAAAAAGTTCCATTGCTTATTTGTTATGCATTATTACAAGAAAATGGACGATATAAAGTGGTGGTAGAAACCGTAAACTCAGGTCAAGTGGAAAATAATGCTCAAGCGATTACTCAAGCTATGGGCGCTATTTACCATCGTTTTGAAAAAATAATTAAAACTCATCCAGAGCAATGGTATTGGTCTTATAACCGTTGGCGTAGTGAGGACATGAGTGTAAAAATGAATTACTTACCCGAAAATAGTGCTAGGTATAATCAGCATCAGAAAAAAAAGTCTTGGTCTCGTTTATTTAGCTATTTCTCTTCACATAAGTTGAAGATAGCTTTTGCGTTATTGGCATTATGTGTCTTTAGCATCGTAGATGCAGGCATGATTTACTTTGTTAAACCACTTGTTGATGATGGCTTGGCTCAATCTAACAGTGCTACGCTTGAAATGGGCGCGTTACTTGTTGTAGTTATTTTTCTTGCTCGTGGTAGCGCAGGCTTCGTTTATAACTATATGCTATCCTATGTCAGTAATTATATTACCTATGATATTCGCCAGCAAGCATTTAATAAATTGCAATATTTACCTATGCACTATTTTGATAAATGTAATCGCGGCACACTAATATCAAAGCTTATTTACGATACAGAGCAAATATCTAAGGCAACTTCTTCTGCATTAGTGACCGTGTTTAGAGAATCTATTATTGTACTTGTTTTACTGACAATGATGTTTTATCAAAGTTGGAAGTTATCATTAATTTTCGTGCTTATTGGGCCGTTAATTGCTTTTATCGTAATGAAGGTAATTAAACGCTTCAAGCAAGTTAGTATCGCGCTGCAAAACAGCATGGGTGATATCACAAAAATAGCCGAACAGTCGCTTACTAATCATCAAGAAATATTAGCGTATAACATGGCTAATAGGTTATCGAAGCAGTTTTTGAAGGCGAATAATAAAAATCGTCAACAAATGATGAAACTTGCAACGGCGAGTGCATTAAGTAATCCAACCATTCAGTTAATAGCATCCTTTTCAATTTCAGCAGTTCTCTTGTTAGCCAGTAATGAAAGTATTATTCAAGAATTAACTCCCGGCACATTTACTATGGTGCTATTTGCCATTGGTTCATTGTTGCGTCCTTTAAAGCAATTGACGACAGTTAATCAGCAATTACAACGAGGTATCGCTGCGGCAAATAGTATTTTTGAGCTACTAGATCAACACGAAGAATATGATGATGGGAATAAAGTACTATCAGGAGAGGGGTTTAGTATTGAATTTAAACGGCTTAACTTTTCATACTCCTTAGGTGCTTCGCGAACCTTAAATGATATCTCGCTTGTTATTCCGTCAAAAACTTCAATTGCCATTGTTGGTGAAACAGGCAGTGGCAAGTCAACATTAGCTAATTTACTGTTGAGGCTTTATGACGTACCAGATTCATCAATCTATATAAATAACACACCAATAGAGCAATATGGCTTGGCATCACTTCGAGCAAATATTGCGCTTGTTTCTCAGCAGATTGTTTTGTTCGATGATAGCTTGGCGAATAATATTTTATTTGGCTGTGAACGTGAAGTAACCCGAGCCGAGTTAGAAAATATTGCTGAAAAATCAAACGTGATGGCATTCGCGTCATCATTACCTTTAGGGTTGGATTCTGCTATAGGAGAGAATGGTTGCTTACTTTCTGGCGGACAACGACAACGTGTTGCTATTGCACGCGCTATGCTCAAAGATGCACCCATTGTTATTTTAGATGAAGCGACCTCAGCTCTCGACAATAAGTCAGAGTTTTTAATACAACAAGCATTCAACCGATTGGGTGTAAACAAAACAATGGTAATCATCGCACATCGATTATCAACGATTGAAAAGGCAGACCAAATTATCGTACTTAATCAAGGTCGTATCGTTGAAAGAGGCAATCACCAAACACTCCTTTCAAATGGCAGTACCTATTATGAAATGCATCAACAACAGTTTACTCGAGACGAAAAATAATATGGCTATGTTATTACATGAATTATTAGAAAAAAGTTATTAAAAACGATAGCAACACAGATAATCACCACATTAGCACGGGTTCCTCCCTTGTGGGTTAATCTAGCACAACAGGTTTGGTCATCGGAAATAGGAGAAATATTCGTGCTTTTGAAGGGCTTAACCATCTTTTTCAAAAAGACAAGAAAGGCATTGGGCCAGAAGAATATTGGGAAATCGAGATAGCTATAGAAGAAGAGGTAATCGAAAATATCAATACTTGGACAAACGCTATACAAGTTACTTAAACGGACAATAATGGCTTTTATCGTTCCCCAACATTTTAGTCAGCTACATTTTGCATCTTTACAGGGCGTTAGCTCTTTTAAGATAGTGAGCACTGATCATGTAAACCAAAAATAAGTCCCAAATATGAATTGTAAAACAGACAAAATTATATCTCTTCAAAACAATGATTTTTGTCGTTGGAATAGCAGTGAAAATATCTCAATAATCCTAATTTTCATTTTAGCCATTTTTATTTCTGGTTGCTCCTATGGTCCTCGTCCACAAATGCCGAAAGACCGACCATATGTTATAGAAAAAGTATCATTTTCTAGTGTTAACTCTAATATCCAGCTAGCAGGTGAATTAACAATCCCTTATGGAAAGGGCTCTTATCCTGCAGTAATTTTAATAACCGGGTCTGGAAAACAGGATCGTGATGAAACGGTTCTAGGCCACAAACCTTTTTTGGTTATATCTGATTACTTGACGCGAATGGGATTTGCTGTTTTAAGATACGATGATAGATGTGTTGGCAAAAGTACAGGAAATTACGAAACCGCTGATTTGAGAGATTTTGCTGATGATGCGGCAGGAGCTTACTTATGGCTAGAAAAACAGCCTCATTTTGATGTGGGAAAAATTGGATATTTAGGGCATTCCGAAGGAGGGTATATTGCTCCGCTCGCGGCTTTAAGTAACGATTCAAGCTTTATGGTGATTTTAGCTGGGTCAGCAAAACCCTTACTTCCTAATGTTATGATCACCCAATCGCAAGATATTGCACGTGCTCAAGGGCTATCTACAACAGTAATTAATGACTACGAACGTCAATACTTGAAGCTCACGAGTATTCTTAAGCAAGCAACCAGTGTTGATGAGGCTAGACGAAACCTAACTCATTGGCTTAATGCAGAGGGTGCCTCAAATTCTGAGATTAAAGCCACTCTAGATATGTTTGCTAATCGTTGGGGAATATACTTCGCAAAACACGATCCAAAACCAGTTTTAACTGCATTCTCCAGATCTGTTTTTGCTTTGTTTGGTAAGAAAGACGTACAGGTTTCAGCGCGAGAAAATGCATCATTTATGGACCAAGTGTTATCAGCCCCAGAGTCAAAGGTATGTGTTTTGGACAATATGAATCATTTATTTCAAAACTCAACAACTGGCAGTATTGATGAATATCATAAGATTACTACGACCATTGAGCCTGAGGTCTTAGCGCTGATATCGAATTGGCTGAAAAATATCACTAAAATGAATGAACACTCTCCTTTGCGCTGCGATTTTTCGCGAGGCTAACAAAGTAATACAGCAGACAAGTCATAAATATGACGTTATCTTTATAAAGGATATCTATGAAACAAAGAATTATGGGATTTGATCTTGCTAGAGCTTTAGCCATCTTAGGAATGGTTATCGTTAATTTCAAAGTTGCGATGCATGCTGAAACAGGTAGCGAACTTTTAATGTGGTTTTCTGCGCTGTTTGAAGGGCGGGCATCTGCTCTTTTTGTCATCCTTGCGGGAGTTAGTGTGACATTTATAACAAATAAAGCCAGAAAATCAGGAAATAGCGCTGCTGTAAATAAGAGTAGATTATCCTTAATAAAAAGAGCGTTATTACTTATCACTATCGGGCTGTTTTATACACCTGTCTGGGAGGCCGATATACTGCATTTTTATGGCTTTTATTTTTTGATTGCTGCGACAGTATTTATGACGAGTGATAGGTTCTTATTGCGATTATCGATTGCTATTACGTTATGTTTTCCTGCTTTAATGTTGTTCTTTGATTATGATAAAAATTGGGATTGGTCTGCGTTAACATACATGGATCTATGGTCTTTCGACGGAATGATAAGGCATATTCTTTTTAATGGTTTTCATCCAATATTCCCTTGGGCTGCCTTTCTTATCTTTGGAATGTGGCTTGGAAGAATCGACCTATCCCAAACATTAACAAGAAATCGATTACTTATATGGTCAGTTATTACTTTAATAACTACTGAAGTTGTGTTTTACTTAGTTCGGCTTTATATGGGAAATGGAGTAGAGTTTGGAATTTCTCCAGAAGAAGTTATTTTACTTTTTTCTACTGCTATAATACCTCCTTTTCCTCAATATATTATTTCTGCGGGCAGCTCTGCTTGCATAGTTTTGGTTGGCTGTTTATATCTTTCAGATAAATTTAACGAAAGTCATATTATTAAATGGTTATGCCAAACAGGTCAGTTGTCTTTAACTCTCTATGTCGCACATGTCATATTAGGCATGGGAGTTCTTGAGAGTATAAATAGGTTAAGTAACCAGACTATAGGGTTTTCTTTATTTAGTTCTTTAATATTCGGTACTTGCGGAGTAGCTTTCAGTGTTTTTTGGCTTAAATATTTCAAAATTGGACCACTAGAATGGATGTTTCGCAAGGTGGCAACTTAGTATCAAGGTTGTAACCTAAAAGTTAAATAAATTCGTGCTTTATTATTTATATTTTTTATTTCGCCGTCTAACGAAATTCAGATTGGCTAAGTATGTGAATACGTTTAGTGTTTTGAATGGCGATGACTGTTTATCTTAAGCATTTCTTCATTATCATACATCAATCAATTGTATGAAAAATAGACTTGATAGCAATCTCGAGGGGATGGGCGCAAAACCCTTAATGGCATAAAAAAAACCAGCATCTTCGATAAAAAGAATGCTGGTTTTGTTTTACGTATCTTGTGTACGTAAATTATCTTGCGCGGAAAATAATGCGACCTTTAGATAAATCGTATGGTGTTAATTCAACCGTTACTTTATCGCCAGTTAAAATGCGAATATAGTTTTTACGCATTTTACCCGAAATA
>MAAC01018563.1_pt1 | contig 53329 bp, 46 predicted proteins | sample 1115981 | NCBI WGS metagenome assembly MAAC01 (sample SAMN04961126, study PRJNA320927) | seawater metagenome | isolation source: sample BD02T64 sea water enriched with oil for 64 days | place: USA:Gulf of Mexico | collected 2013-07-27 | reverse complement strand
ATGCTGACATTGGAAATATATTCATCACACGGACTGGCAGAGGATGTAGCCCCACAAAGAATGGGTACCGAACCAGATATAATTATGGTATAATCCTCTACTTCGCCCCATATTGAGGTTCCACACGGGGTAATCTGACCGTCATCTGGTAAAAAAGACATCCTAACTCGCATCCGTACCGTAGCTGTTTGCACATTTGAAGGAACTGAAATACTACCCGTAAGAGGTAATACGGTACTGACTGAATAGGTTTCTACAAACACCTGTTCATTCGCATCGGTAAAATCGCCATCGCTATTCCAATCAATCCAAACCGCTACTTGATCATTGGTGTACCCTGCCCCAGTACCCCCTATTTGTGCTGTGGAGATACTTAAGGAAACGGTAGTTCCAGAACTCATGATGGTAGATTGGGAAGTGAAATCCGAATAATTCCCACAGGAGGACGTATTGTTAATGGACCCAATCGTTACATTACTAATGTATTCATCACACGGACTGGTTGACGAAGTGGCCGCACAATAATTGGTAGGGGTTCCTCCACCACCGGTGAATCCGTCTGAACTAAATAAACCACGTCCATGAGTGGCCGCAATTACTTGGTTATCGGAAGTTCTGATTTGCAGCATATCCACCCGTACATTGGCCAGTCCCGAATTGGACGGGGTCCACGAAGGCGAACTTTGATTAAAATCGGTAGAAGCCCAAACGCCAACTTCGGTGGCTAAAATAACCTCATTGTAATTTAATGGATTGAACAAAGCCCAGCGTACTGGCATATCCGGAAGATTCCCCTCTTTGGAAGTCCAAGAGGTCCCCCCATTGGAAGTATACCAAACAGAAGTAGTTCCATAATTGGAAAAGGTCACTATCATTTCATTTTCATTTTGCCCAAATTCAATACACGAAATAGAACCTGTAGGAAAAGAGCTTCCGGTAATCTCTGTTTTGGATGGGCTGGTATTGGCATTAGAAATCCGATACAAACGACCTGCAACAGTACCGATAAACAATTTTGAAGAGGAGCTGGTATACGGTGAGACCTTTAAACAAGAAGCGGGAGACAGAATACTCGAAAACGTCACAGTAGATGCTACCGGAGAAGCGGATTCGAAACCGGTTATTTTATACACCGAAGTATACGATTTATAGGTATACAAAATGTTTTGGCTATCGTCCAAATCACTTGGGTTAATAAACCGACCGGTTAATTGATCTGCTAACACACTACTGGAAGTCGTAAACCCATCATTCGAATGATCTACCACATTGTACACATATTGGGCCGATTGATAATTTCCATTGCTCTGATCAATATGACAAAAAGCGCCATCTCCACCCATAATTTCGGTGGTGGAATTCACTCCTGTAGCACTATATTGTTGGGTTCCGTTATCCTGGGATCCCGCCAAGTATTGGTTACTCGATGCTGTTGGGTGTATGGCACACGCATAATATTGGGTCACGTTATACTCTTTATTTCTATGATTCAAGGTAGGACTAAAACTGGTCATATTACTGGAATAAGCTACTCCTCCATCATTTCCAAAAATGACGGTTGAAGAAGAACCCGGCTTATACACAATGGCATGCTGATCGGCATGAATTCCTGGTAAGCCAAATCCCCCATACCAATGCGATAATTGCGACCAAGCGCTTCCTCCATTGGTAGATTTAAACAAATCAATTCCACCAATAATCAAGGTATTCATATTGGTGGGGTCTACATCAATGGTTAAATCGTACCACGCTTGACCTCGTGTAAAATCAGAGGCCGAAATATCCGGATCCGAGTCCTGAGGCTCCGATTTCGAGACCCATGTAACACCATCGTTCGTAGTCATTTTTACGGCATCTAGTTTTGAATTAACTTCAAACAAAGCATATACATAATTAGAATTGGAAGGGGCACATGCCAAGTTTACTCTACCACTTTGACTATGGGTATATTCTAAATTAAAAGAAGTTCCAGAAACAGAGGAATAAACCCGTCCTCCTCCTGAACTAGAGGAGTTATTGGTGGTTCCAAGCCAAAGTTCATTATCCGATGCAATATCCAAATCAGAAAGTTCAATGGGTGTTCCACCCGCATTCATCATGACTTGGGTCCAAGAGGAACCGCCATTAACCGATCTTTGTAATCCGCTATTTGATCCGTGCCATTGACCTTGATAATACGATTTTGAAACGGCTGCATAAATAACGGATGTACCACTTTCGTTACGTACTACCATATCATTGATATAATAAAACCCAGAAGTGGCGGTCAATTGAGAAAACGAGGTTCCCCCATTGGTAGATTTCCAAATCCCAGCACCTCTATTAGCCGAAGCATAACTTTCACCGGTGGCCACATATATAGTGTTCGAGTTATTGGGATCAAAAACAATGGTCGTCACCGAAACATTGTCCCAAAAGTCATTAACGGATTGCCAGGAGGAAGAACTACTGGTAATATTATTGTTATACCACAATCCTCCGGCCACACCTCCTGCCCAAACCTTATTGGTTACGCTGGGATCCCACGCCAAAGCACGGGTTCTACCACCCACATTATTAGGACCTCTTTCTACCCACGGTGAGCTAGCCGATCCGGGTGTTCTGGCGGCCATTTGTTGCAGATTCTTGGTTCTCTCCATAATGGGAAACAAACGTTCAATTTCTGGTTTTCCGGTAGCTGGATCTAGGGTGGCCAAGAAATTTTGTTCAAAAGCCAAATCCGGTCGGTCTCGTTTTGGAATTTCATTTATAGAAGTCTCCGATAACCTTCTATTGAATGCATGATTTTGCAAAAATGCTTCGTAAGCAATTCGTTTGGACGCTACTGAATTGGCGGTAGAAGAATCAAAGGCGGGGTAATAATTTATTGTGGTAATGAGTAAAGCCACCAAAAAGGTGGTTGTAGCTGTGTAAAGTTTTATTCTCATTTGTAATGAATTAGGAAATTACCTAACAAAAATAAACGGAACTGAGGAATAAGTAAAGTGGTGTTCAAAACTATTTTAAACGTAAACAAATACCGATATTTGTACCTAACAAACACATTGTAAATGTTTCGAAACCGCCTTCTTCCCATTACCGTTGCCATCCTCTTCATTTCGTTAGGGTCCTGTGTTTCCACTGAAAATACGACCAAAATTCCCACCGAAAACTTAACTATTCTATCCGCAACTTATACCCCAGTAATTAGAGGTGCAGGTCGGTCCAAGGGGGTGAAAATCCAAATTACAGCCCTCCGTTCAGAGGGTATTTCCGTTGATTCCATTCATTATGAAATGCTATTTAAACCTGCGGAGTTGGTCCGCAATTCAGAAGATACTATTTGGCTCGAAGCATTTTTTTACCCCAATCACAAAAAAGAAGGTTCCGAACTAGAAACCGGTTTCTCAAGCGCTGAGTGCCGTTTATTTTACACTTCTAATAAGGAAACCAAAAGTCTATTCCTAAAAAACATGGAATTGGTTTCCTCACCTACACAATGGAAATAAGTTACCTTTTTTTTAAATGCCTAACAAATATCATTTTTTGAAGCCCATACTCCCCTAAATTTGCCCACTTGAAATATTCCGTATGAAAATAGTTTTTACATTCATTATTCTATTCTGTAGTATCTCTGGTTCTTATGCTCAAAAAGGATGGAACCAAGATTACAGTCGTAAAAATCAATTCTTCGGACATTGGGGATACAATGTTTCGGGGTACTCCAATTCAGATATATCCTTTGTAGGTCAGGATTACAATTTCACGTTGTATGATGTACAAGCCACGGACCGTCCCACTCCATTTGATTGGGATACTTATTTCAATCCAGGTACTATTTCTATTCCGCAATGGAATTTACGTTTCGGTTATTTCATTAGCAATCGTTGGAGTTTGTCCATAGGTACCGATCATATGAAATACGTTATGGTTCAAGATCAATACGTGGCTATGGAAGGCTATATTAACATTGAAAACGGTTCTCATAACGGAGCCTATAATCGCCAAGCTAAAAAGCTCACGGATGATTTCTTGAAATTTGAACATACGGATGGCTTGAATTATGCGAGTGTGGAAGCAGAATACCATGGGAACATTTATCAATTTAACGAAAAACACAGTATTGATTATTATATTGGCCCTGGTATTGGACTACTTGTTCCACGTTCTAACGTTACTCTAATGGAGTTCCCTCGTTACGATGCCTTTCATTTAGCCGGATTCGGAATGTCGGCTAAAATGGGTATTCAAGCTATATTATGGAAACATTTAACTTTTAATGCCGAATGGAAAAACGGGTTCATTAGTATGCAAGACATTCTAACGACTGGCAAAAGCCCGAATGACCGATCGATGCAAAATTTTTGGTTTACTGAATTTACCGGCACCATTGGTTTTATTATGGATTTCACGAAGAAAACTAAAAAGATAGAATAAGCTAGGCTTGATTTCTTTTTCCTAAAGCGATCATTATTTTATAGGTAATCGCTAAAGTGACGGATCCAATAAAAAGACCAATTATTCCAAAAGCAATCATACCCCCAATAGAACCTAGAAGGATAACCAACATCGGTACTTCCACTCCTCTACCCATTAACATCGGTTTAATAATGTTATCGGATGCACTCCAAACAAATGACCAAACGGCAAAAACCACGGCCACCAAGGTACTTTCTACTGAAAAAACATAAATAATCACCGGTAGAACCACCAGGCTAGGTGGGAGTTGAATAATGGCTACAATCAACACCAAAACGGTCCAAATGCCTGCCCCTGGAACCCCGATCACAAACATTCCAATTCCAATAAAAATGGTTTGAATGATAGCGGTACCCAACACCCCTTGAACCACCCCTTTAATGGTCCCTTTGGAAAGCGTCACAAAAGAATCGCCTTCTTTACCGATAATGGTTTGGAATAACCCGCTCGCTGCTTTTTTACCTCCATCGGCATTCACCAGAAATAATCCAGCGATGATCACTGAAAAGATGAATTGAAATATGGTTCCCACTACTCCAGCTGCCGATGAAAATAAAGTGGGTAGGTATTCTGTCAAATACGGTTTTAATTTTTCAATAAGCAACATCAAGTTATTGGACGAAGCCAACCAGAAGTCATATAAACGCCCCCCAAATACTCGCCATTGATTAAGTTCTTCGGGAGGAGGGGGTAAAACAAATGTTCCGGCATTTAATTTAGCCAAAAACACCTCAATACCATGTACGGTACTCATAATTACCACGGCAAATGGCACCACAAATACGGCAATTCCAATCGCTACAATAATGGCAGATGCCCATTTATCCTTTCCGCCCAATATTTTGGACAAGCGTACAAACAAGGGATAAACAGCAATACTAATTATGATTCCCCATACAATGGGTAAAACAAAAGGAGCCAAAATCTTAAAACTAATAATAAATAGAAAAGCTATAAATGATAAACGGAGCGCTATTGCAATAACTGAATGCGCTTGTTCGTCTAATTGGCTGGAAGAGTTTTTCATAATTGATAATGTTGAAAGATAATATTAGACTATTAATTCGAATTACAGAGATAGACAACGTTTTTTTTATAGATTCGTCTTCCGTTAACTTAAATAAGTAATCATACCACAACTCCTTCATTTATAAGCCATAGAAAAAATGAAATGCATTCTAAAGTCCCCCATTCTTTTCACCTTTATCTTCACATTAATCTCTCTATTTGGCTCGGCTCAACCCCCATTGAATTTGGGGAGTACACCCAATGTAATTTGTAAAGACTCTACCTACACCATTACCTGGTCCGGAGGCGCCTCCACCGACACCGTGAGAATTTATTTAGCAGACATAGTCGCATTTACAAGTGAGTTATATATTGGCCAAAACTTACCGAATACCGGTTCTTTTACTTGGACTGCACAAGCGGGTATATTTGGACTCGGCTTAAAACAGTTTTATATTGAAAACACCATTCGTACCCGTTGGGATTATGGATCTCATTTTAACCTTATTCAATGTTGCAATGCTACTTATGCGACTATTTACGACACTGCATGTGGGCAGGCCATTTCCCCAAGTACGAATTATATATGGAACCAAACGGGTATTTACCTAGACACCTTGACCAATACAGGAGGTTGCGATAGTATTATTTCTTACCATCTGACTATTAATTCTTCGGATACAACCCTCCTTAACCAAACAGCCTGTGGAAGCTTTTTTTGGGGTGTAAACAGTACCAACTATCTTACCACAGGGGTTTATTTTCACACCATTTCCTCTACACACGGATGTGACTCGGTTCTGCAACTCAATTTGACCGTCCAAAATTCAACCAGCGCCAACCTTATTCAGGTGGCTTGTCACCAATTTGTATCACCAAGTGGTAACTTTACATGGAATACTACCGGAGTTTATCAAGATACCATACTAAATTCATGGGGGTGTGATTCCGTAATTTCGATCCAATTAACCATCCATTCATTAGTTACCTACGATACACTATCGCCAGTGGCATGTATCAACTATATATCTCCATCGGGTTTATATACTTGGTCTAGCAGTGGAACCTATACAGATACGATTCCAAATCAATTTAATTGTGACTCCATTATTACCATTCATTTAACCATTGGCTATCCTTCTGTATCCAGTATCCATATTACCACCTGTGAGAACTATTCATCTCCTTCAAACAACCATTTATGGACTAGTACTGGTATTTATCATGACACCCTTACTAGCCAAACCGGATGTGACTCTATAATAATTGTTCATTTGACCATTAACACTATTTCTACATCCACCCTAAACCTCACTTCTTGCCATCCCATTACGTCCCCCTCCGGGAACTATTTATGGCAGCAAACTGGAACTTTTTTGGATACGGTTTCTAATGCTATGGGGTGTGACTCTATCATTACCGCTTTAGTTATAATTAACCCGCAACATCTTACCCAATTCACCGTGTCGAGTTGCGACTTTTACACCTCCCCTTCCGGGAATCACATTTGGAATAATACGGGAGTGTATTTTGATACTTTAACCAATGTTTTTGGATGCGATTCTATTTTGGAAATTAATATCCTCCTAAATCAGTCCTCCTTTGATACGTAACAGTAGCCGCATGTAATTCGTTTACCTCTCCTTCCAACCTCCATACTTGGACTGTAAGTGGCACCTACAATGACACCCTAATCAATACAACGGGGTGTGATTCCATCCTGACCATTCATTTAAACATCTCAATCCCCAGTAGCCAAACCATTTCCTTTAATGCGTGTGACTCCTTCGGTTCTCCATCTGGCAACCATACTTGGTTTCAAACGGGCACCTATACAGATACTCTTATAAACAGCGAAGGATGTGATTCCATTTTAACTATTAATTTAACCTTAAATCCTAGTTATTATATTCAACAAACCATTACCTCCTGTTCTAGTTTTGTTTCACCATCTGGTAGTTATACCTGGCAAAACACCGGGATATATATAGATACGCTGACCACTCAAATGGGATGCGATTCTATTTTGGAGATTAATCTACTCATAATTCCGCCCTCTTTTGATACGGTAACAGTAGCCGCATGTAATTCGTTTACCTCTCCTTCCAACCTACAAACGTGGACGGTAAGTGGCACCTACAACGACACCTTGACAAACTCAATGAGTTGTGATTCCATACTGACCATTCACTTAAATATTTTAAACCCAAGTATTCATACCATTTCAATGAATGCGTGCGACTCTTTGGTTTCTCCATCTGGAAATCAAACTTGGTATCAAACGGGTACATATACAGATACCTTAATAAACAGTCTGGGTTGTGATTCAATGGTAACCATAAATTTAACGCTACACCCTAGCTATTACATGCAACAATCCATTACCTCTTGTTCTAGTTTAGTTTCACCATCTGGTAATTATACCTGGCAAAACACGGGGATCTATTTGGATACATTGACCACTAAAATGGGATGCGATTCTATTATTGAAATATCCTTAACCATTCCTCCAACTACATCTACTACCTTAACAGAGTCCGCTTGTAAAAAATACCATTCCCCATCCGGCAATTATGTATGGTTTACCTCTGGAACCTATATCGACACGATACCAAATCATCAAGGATGTGATTCCATAATAACTATCCATTTAACTATTGACACAGTAAATATCACGGTTTTGTACCGAAATGATTCCTTAATATCTACGGCAAATAACGCTTCATTTCAATGGCTAAATTGTAATACAAATACGGTTATTCCAGATGCCACAGACTCTGTATTACTACTTTTACAAAATGGAAAGTTTAGTGTAGAGATAAACTCCAGTGGATGTATAGATACTTCTAATTGCATCCTTGTGACCACTGTAGGAATAGAGCCCCCTAGGTTTGGAACTATAAAAATCTCCCCAAACCCAACGATTGGCACTATAAACATTGATGGGATCATCCCAACTGAAAATACGGTCATAGAAATCTATACTATTCTAGGCTCTTTAATTTTGAAGACAAATAGCCAAAACGTGGACCATATCGATCTGGAAATACCCGGATTAAGGGGAACCTATTTGATGGTATTATACACTCCCAGAGGAATACAACGATTTACAATTGTAAAGCAATAAAATCAGGCAAATGATGGTTGTTAAATCCATCATTCCTATCATTGTGCCATGGAACCACTGGAGATTTTGTATCAGGATGCACATGTTGTTGCGATAAATAAACCACACGGATTATTAGTTCATCGGAGCAAAATTGCCACCAATACCGATGTATATGCATTGCAGTTACTTCGAGATCAAATGGGTCAGAAGGTATTTCCAGCGCATCGATTGGATCGAAAAACCAGTGGGGTTTTATTATTTGCCTTGACACCCGAAGCCAATTCACTTTTACAAAAGCAGTTTGCCGAAAACAGGGTCCGAAAAAGCTACCTGTCCATTGTGAGAGGATTTACTCCCAAACAAGAAACCATAGATTATGCGTTGACCAATGAATCGGGAAAAACGCAAGATGCCGTTACCTCCTATTCTACGTTAAAACAATCGGAAATTGAGGTGCCATTTGGTCAATTCCCCACTTCTAGGTATTCATTAATCGAGGTGCTTCCTACTACCGGACGGTTTCATCAAATTAGAAAACACCTAGCGCATATTTTTCACCCTATCATTGGCGATCGACCTCACGGTTGTAACAAGCAGAACAAGCTTTTCAAAGAAAAATGGAATATGATGCGCATGATGTTACACGCAAATTCACTGGAGTTCATTCATCCTATTACGGATGAACCTGTGATAATAAATGCGGATTTAAGTACAGAATTTAAGCGTACCCTATCCTTTTTAGAATTAAATTAAACGACATTTGAGTCACCTAAAAGTGGCTTATTATGAAACATTTAATTTGGACCGGACTATTTCTGATCTCCTTTACCGGAATATCTCAAAACTTTAATGCCGGTATTCGCATTCAGAAAACCAACGGAATGTATTGGGAAAACGGGATCTCTTTTCAATATTCATTTAAAAATCTAAAAACCGATCAGCTCTATTTCGGATTTGATTACGTGACCACTAGATGGGGATCGGCTATGGGTTCCAATGCATTAAAACAGGATAACTATCTATTTTCCTCCAGTTGGGCTTTTCGGAAAGAGAAATCCTTTCGACCGATAGTGAGATTAAATATAGGTTACCTGAACGTAGATTTTGAAGAGGAAATATTTGAGTCCTTACCCCATTCCGCATTCTTACTCTCCCCTGAATTTTTAGTAAGTTATGCCTTCAAAAACATTCCTGTTTCCATCCATTTGGGTTCAGGGTATTACATCGATTTTGCAGAAGAAGGCCATTCACCGGGTACCTTTCAACCTTTGTATTACCATCTAAACATTTATTACACCCTTCTAAAAACGAAAACCAATGAATAAATTAACCTATTTAGCCATTCTTTGCATTTCAATATGTATGACTTCTTGTGGAGATCCTGAGGATATTTCAAAAGATTTATTGGATGGGAATGTCATTTTTGATGCCTCTATCTATCAACCCGAAAAATTTTTGGTATCTGCAAAATATCCCAATCCAACCCTTTCAGATTTGAACAAACACATTCTAATTGCCGTACATGGTTATTCTGCCACTACTTTTGAGTGGCAAGAATTTCAAGATTACTCCGATCCCAATGGTCCATATAGAGTCTCCCAAGTATTATTAGATGGACATGGTAGAACCTATTCCGATTTCAAAGATGCCACCTGGAATGACTGGAGTTGGGCTATTAAACGAGAATATGAGAAGTTAGAAGAGCTAGGCTATACCAAAATCAGTATGGTTGGTTCTTCTACCGGAGGCCCTTTATTACTGGAGCTCGTATCCTCGGGTTATTTTAATTCTCATATCCCTCCAAAAAACATCTTTTTAATCGACCCTATTGTGGTCAGTTCTATCAAACTACAATCTATTGCAGGAATTGTAGGCCCCATGTTAGGCTATGTAAAAAAGGAACAAGAAGGAGATGAAAAAAAATATTGGTATAAATTTAGACCTCATGAAACCGTAAATGAATTAAACAATTTAATGAAATTAATTCGGAAAGAATTGGAATCGGGCTTTTCCTTACCCCAAGGAACCTACTTAAAATGTTACCATTCAAAACATGACCCCACTGCTAGCTCCACCAGTACCGTGATGATTTACAAAGGATTAACCACTTGTTCGGGTCAACCCATTGACGTAGAAATTATGGATTCCGAGTTTCATGTATTTACTCGGCTTGCATTACGAAAGGCTAGCACGGCATTGGATTTTGCGAACCAAGAAAAGGCCTTTTCTGAAATGGCTTCCAAACTATCTAATTAGTTGATAAACTGTGTAAAAGTGTTCCAATGACATGAGTTATTTTAACGATAAAAACAGCTAATAAAATTTTAGTACGATTATATTTGCATTCAATTCAAAGTAAAAAATGAGGCTAGGACAACTCTCCAGAAAAATAAACGTTAAACCAACTGTAATCCTTTCGTACTTAAAAAACGAATTTGACATCGAGATTGGTTCCCATTTAAACACGAAAGTAGAAGATGCTTTAGCCGAAAAGGTGATGGCCAAATTTGTGGTCGTACCTAAAGTGGCGGTCGTCAAAGAAAAAAAGGCCGTAGTTGTTTCTGAGTCGGTTCAAGAAAAAACCACTACCGAAATTCAACCCGAGGAAGCCGGTTCTCCGGAACCCGAAACACCGGTGGATGAATTACCTAGCGAAGAAAGCATTGAATTTCAAGCTAGTGAGGAAGTGGATGCCGACATTATTTTGAATGCAGAACTGATTAAAGCACCTAAAGTGGAACTCCCGGGTCCTAAAGTAGTTGGGAAAATTGAGCTTCCTCCCACATTGGAAGAGCAAATGGTGGAAGTAGATGGAGTGATGATGAGCAAAGCCGAATTGGCCAATCGTAAACGAGAGGAACGGAATGAACGAAGAGCCAAACGGGAAACGGGGAGAGTAAAAGGCATGCGATCTTCGGCTACGGTAAGAACCTCTAGAGCTAAATCGGAAGCGCAATTGGATCAAATGAAACGCGACAAAGAAGCCGATGAAAGAGCACGGAAATTGGAACGTAGAGAACAGCGAATTGCCACGAAGAAAAAGGCCGAAGCGAAATTAAAACCCAAATTTGTTCCTAAAGCACCCAAGAAAAAAAGTGCGGCTATCCTTGCCGTTGCGGAAAAGAAAAAAGTAGAAGAAGCGAAACCAAAACCAAGTACTTGGTATGGTAAATTATGGTTATGGTTTAACACCTAATTGTAACCAAATTCTACCCCAAGAAATAATTTGGATTTAAGCGAATTTTTATTGTGGGTTTGTTCCGGTTAAATTATACTTTTGAAGTCTATAAAAAGAGTTCTAAAACATTCTTTTTAAATAACATTAAGCAATATTAAAATCAATATATCGTGGTAAACAAAAAAGCGCAAGAATTAATCGCCAAAATGCAAAAAAGCGTTGAGGATAACGGAATTAACGTGGACGAGTTAGTAGCTGATTTACAAACTTTACGCCCTTTTTCTATTGCAGAAAAACTTCCTCGTTTAACTAAAGCTATTCGTTTAACTAACGAACACATTGCCGAATATAAAGGATTCTTTATTCCGCAACCCGAAGACGAAATGATAGATGAAGAAGGCGAAGTAATTGGTGTTATTGAAGCCACATCAGAAACGGATACCGATAGTTTAATATATTTATTTTCTATCATGCAAGATGCGGAGAACAAAATGAATGCCGAAGAATTAAAAGAATACAATGATGCTTTAAAAGAGTACGCTGAAAACAACTAATTCTGAATTCTAAGATATTTAAATCCCGTTTCTAACTGAAACGGGATTTTTTTTTGCCTAATTCTTTACATTTTATTCTTACCTACTTAACTTGTTCCCACTTATTAACGTTACCAAAGTATGAGCAAATTTCTTTTATTCGTTTTAACGATAACCCTGAATTTTTTTGCATTCTCTCAAAATACCACGGTGGTTCATACCCTCCCATTTACGGTATTGGATTCGGAAACAAAGGAACCGATTCCCTATGCCACCATTTATAGTCATGCTACGGGTACGGGAACTGTCACCAATTTAAAGGGCCAGTTTAATTGGGATTCTTTAACTTCCAACGACACCCTTAGGCTATCATTTGTTGGATTTGAATCTCAAATCTTCACCAGTAACCATCCTATTCCTACTGTTATTTATTTAAAACCCAAAATCGAAGTCCTTCAATCGGCCTATGTATATGGGAATATGTCTTTTTTGTATGCACTCGTATCCGGCTGTAAAGAATCTCGGTCTAACCGGACAAAACCTGCAAAAACGTACCTGAGTTTAGCGTCTATAATAAAAGGCCAAACCATCGAGAGAATGGAGGCATATTACAATGGTTATTTCTCCGGATACGATTGCCAAGAGTTAAAGCTCAAAACCGGAAGACTAGCTATTTCCAATTTCGGTGATCGTTTTTTTATTTCTACAGAAACCACCAAAGCGCTTTACCTACACCAATTATTTAATTCCGACTCCTATTTCCCTACTGGTCCCATGGGACTAAACAAAAAGAAACTATCCAAATGGTTTACCCTTCAATTTGTAAAGTCCTATCAAGACGATAATCAACACACGGTTTATCAAATTAATTACACCCCTAATAAGGAGTGTGAAGACTGTTTCCACGGTACGCTTTGGGTGGATTCTCTCCAACATCAAATTCAACGTATTACGCTATTTACAAATAATACAAAACAACATCCCTTTATTCCGTTAGGAAATTCCGATTCCTTACTTAATGTTTCGCTAGAAATCACAAAAAATTATACCACTACCCAATCCCATGTTCAATTTAAGTCTACCGATTTCAATTACCAGTTGGTGTACAAAACCCGAACCGACTCTGTATTCACGGTAAACACGAATGCGCTGGTATATGCATTCGATCATCAAACCCAATTTGATCTCCCTCATTTTGAGTATGGAAACATTAGTTATCAAGATTACATTTTGATTGGTTCGATTCCTTACAACGCTTCCTTTTGGCAGAATTACAAGGAATTCCACATGATTAATAGTCAAGAGACTTCCAAACTGTTTCAATCTCTCCATCCCGAACAAACCGGCACCTTTGTGAATACCACTCACCGCAACTTTAAAAAACCGTTTTTTGAACATGCTTATAAACCCTGGAGTATCAAGCGAATTCAATTAAATCATGTATTAGATGAGAAAGTAAAAGGAAGTGTCCCATTAGAAGCTCCACCTTCACAACAATACCATTTGGAAACACAAATATATCTGGATGTCAATGAATTTAATGATTCCATTCATGTGATCACCAAAAGTTACTTTGATCCGTATGACAGCTTTTTCTATTTACCTCAAACATCCAATACGGATGCTTTTGTAAATATGTATTTTGATCTCACCGAGATAAAAAGACGGGAACTGATTATTCTAACTCAAAAAGCGACTTCTAAAAGCCAAGTAGAAGCCATCTATCAAAAATGCATGACCGATTTAAAGGAAGAGCACAAAACTTTTGTAAAAGAAACCCAACGAGGGTATAAACTAAATGGAATGACGGAGTGGAATGAATACATCTATCGCCATTTAAGAATTGATAATATGGAATTGTTTCATCTCCTAGAAAATCCATAGATCCCCATGGATATTTCAAAAATGAGAAACCTACCATGAACTATTTTATACCTCCTTCTCAATTCCAACTAAAACTAATACCAGATTCACCCCGTACCTACCTAGATCCATAAATAAACATGAACAAATTATTTATTGTATTAATTACGATAATCCTTAGTTTTCAAGGAGTTTCTCAAAACCCGACTGATTCAACCGATCAAATTTACACGGTATTGGATAAAGATAGCCAGGAACCAGTACCGTATGCCACCCTTTACAATAGCACTACTGGCACTGGAACAGTGACCAATTTAATGGGCCAATTTAATTGGGGAGTTTTAAATACAAGGGATGTTTTAACCCTTTCTTTTATAGGGTACACATCTCAAATTTTCACCATCAAAAACCCTATTCCCGCCATCATTTACTTACAACCCAAAACGGAAATACTACAATCTGCTTTTGTGTATGGTAACATGACTTTTTTATACCATTTAATTTCAAAATGCAAAGAACCTCGGTCCAGTAAAACACAACTGGCCAAAACATACTTCACTTTAGAATCGAAAGTGGAGAACCAACCCATCGAAAATCTAGAATCCTATTACAATGGGTATTTTTCGGGGTATAACTGTCAAGAATTAAAGATTAAAACAGGTCGATTAGCCATTACTAATTTCGGAGATCGTTATTTTTTATCTTTAGAAACATCCAAAGCACTAAATCTCCATCATCTATTTTATTCGGGTTCTCACTTCCCTACTAGCCCATTGGGTATGCGTAAAAAGAAGCTTGCTAAGTTCTATACTTTACAATTTGTTAAATCCTATTTGGATGATCACAACCATACCATTTACCAAATTAATTACACGCCTAAGAAAGCGTGTGATGATTGTTTTCATGGAACCCTTTGGGTAGACTCGTTACAACATCAAATTCAAAAAGCGGTGCTTATCACAGACCGTACCAATAAACACCCTTTTGCCCCTTGGGCAAACGCACGTCCTCTTCTTCATGTTTCTTTAGAAATCACAAAGAACTACAATACTTCTGCTCCCGAAGTTCAATTCATTTCCACCGACTTTAACTACCAAGTAAAATTCAAAGCCAACTTAGACTCAATAAACGATACCCTTCTTACCATTAATACGCATGCCTTACTTTTCGCTTATGACTATCAAAACACCTTTAAACTACCCTTATTTGATTTTAGTCGAATTAGTTATAGAGATTATTCCATCATTGGTCTGATCCCTTACAACCCTTATTTCTGGAATAAATACGATGCGTTTAAGATGGGAAAAAGCAAGAATATTTCCAATTTATTTCTTTCCAATACCCCAGGTCAAACGGGGATATTTATTCGGTCCACTAATTTTCACACTAATCAATTTATCGGCCATTTTTTTGGGCGTGCACTTACACCTTGGGGTACAAACAGAATCAAAATGATGCACGGTATAGATGGTTTGGCACCCAACAACACCCCAATTGAAGCCCCTCCATCACAACAATACCATTTGGAAACCCAAATATTTATGGATGTCAATGAATTTAACGATTCACTTCATATTACGACCGTTTCCTATTTTGATCGTTATGAGAGTTTTTTTTATTTACCACAAACCCCAAATACGGATGCTTTTGTAAACATGTACTTTGACCTAACAGAGATCAAAAGGCGAGAATTAGTAAAACTTACAAAAAAAGCGACTTCACAAAAGCAGGTGGAGGACATGTATCAAAAGGGTATTAGAGACCTAGAGTTGCAACACAAATCCTTTATAAAAGAAACGCAACGTGGATATAGAGTAAAGGGTATGAAAAAATGGAATGATTTTATTCTAAAGCGCTTACAAATTGATAATGTGGCTTTGTTTCGGTTACTAGATGAGGATACATAAAAAAAGGAGGGATCACCAGATGACCACTCCCTTTTATATGTAAAGGCTCCTTATATTTTATAACTAAGTCCAGCGTGAAACAAAGCACCACCAAATAAACCGAACTCCAAATTCACTCCTAGATTATCCATAAAGAAATAACGCGCTCCAGCGGCTAATCTAAAAGAAATGGGAATTGGAAATTCTTCATTATCATTTAAGTAAAAGGGGTCATTCGTTTCATACTTATATTTTAACGAACCATAACCTGCTCCTACGGAAGTATAGGCATCAAATTTTTCTGTTTGTACATAATGGAAATTGAACTTGGCCATCGCTCTAAACCGAGGTACACTGACCTTGTAATTATAGTTGACCCCTGTATAGTCTTCATTCCAAGAAATATAAGAATCGGAATAATTCACATCAAACCCGATTCCAAATTTTTCGGTTACAATATACTCCCCTCTTATTCCTAGAGGCCCTATACCACCGACTTTAACATTTTGTTCGATCCCAGATACTTCGTCCACATAGGCATTTTTTAATACCGTGGTTTATAAATTAGGGAAACCCACGTAGCCCTCAATTAAAAAGTTTCCTTCCTCCAAAATTTGCCCTTGAACAGGATTAACAAAAATGGCTCCTAAGGCCAATAGCATGGATGTTATGGTTATTAATTTAATAACCATTTTAGAAATAAGTTTAAATAGTTAAATTTTAATAATAATAATAATAATTTCAATCCGTTTCACCAATTTCATGCCAAAAATTTTCTTGCAAAAACAAAGGACCCAATAATTAGAAGTACTTCATGAAGCACAACCCTCAAATGGTATTTTACAGGGTCAAAACAGTTACCCGTTCCATTTCCGAAACTTCACTCGTATCTTCTGGAAGGTAAATCAATGCATTGGTAATGGCATAGGTATGCATCATGGCCGAACTTTGTCCTTCCAAAATCTCCACGCCTTCTTTGGTTAGGAATCCTTTAAGAAATTGTGCTCGATCTCCTTTTTTGGAATACCCACCAATTAAAGGGAGCTGACTTAATTTCAATCCTTCAAATCCTTTACCACTCATTTGATTTAAAGCAGGTAAAATGTAATAATACAAACTGGTTAATGCAGAAGCCGGATTTCCCGGTAAAGCAAAAATTACCGTCTCCTTTTTAGTCGCAAAGAATAAAGGTTTACCTGGCTTTTGTTTCACTTTGTAAAAATGTTCATCTACCTCCAAATCTCTAAACGCTCTACCAACAAAGTCATAATCACCTACCGAAATTCCACCTGAGGTAATCACTACATCACTTTCATTTAAAGCCACTTGCAAACCATCAAGAGTGGCTTTATAGGTGTCTTTTATAAAATGAATTTTAGTCACCGGAAAACCATATTGCGCTAATGCCGAGGCTAAGGTGACCGAATTACTTTCGTAAATTTCACCGTATTTCAGCAGCTCACCCGGAGCGACTAATTCATTACCAGTGACCACCAAATGAATAACGGGTTTCTTAATTACCTTCATTTGAGCATAGCCCATCATGGCTAAAAAACCAATGCCCGAAGGCGTCACTATTGTTCCTTCTTGCAATCCCGTATCACCCGACATGATTTGCTCCCCTTGTTCGCGAATATTAGCGCCATCCATCACCGTTTTATTCACGGTTATCTGTCCTTCCATTCGGGTCACCACCTCTTGAATCACCACGGTAGTTGCATCTTTGGGTACAGCTGCACCGGTAAAAATCCGAACAGCTTGTCCAGGAATAATCTCAACCTCCTGGGTATCTCCTGCTTGAACTTCGCCTATCAAGGTAAACGAATCACCTATTTCAATATCGCCTAGCGCATTCACGGCATAGCCATCCATAGCCGATTGCGGAAAACTAGGGATATCAATTTTTGAAAAGACATCCATAGCCAATACCCTACCCAAACATTGGGCAATGGGTAAGGTCTCGTTCCCTAATACTTTTACTTTTTGTTGCACTAAATCTAAAGCCTGCTCTACGGATACCATATTCTCAAAGTTGTTCTACAAATAACGGACTTCCCAATTAAAAACCCTTTATAAACCCAGCTTAAAATCAACAATTTATTGACGTATACTTCCCACAAAATTAAAGACTCTCCGGTCCCTATTCTTTACCTTGGATTTATTAAATTCGCAACTATCATAAAATTCGAGAACTTAAAAAAAATAATATATAATGGGAGAAGTAAAAAGCGACTTGGAGATTGCTCAGGCAGCACAATTAGATCACATCAGAACGATCGCCAGTAAACTTGGCGTGAATGAAGACGATATGGAGATGTATGGAAAATACAAAGCCAAACTTCCATTGAATCTTATTGATGATGCCAAGGTAGATAAAAGCAATCTTATTTTAGTGACTGCTTTGACTCCTACCCCAGCCGGAGAAGGTAAAACAACGGTTACCATTGGATTAACAGAAGGGTTAAACAAAATTGGTAAACAAGCGATGGCTGTATTAAGAGAGCCTTCTTTAGGTCCTGTATTTGGAATTAAAGGTGGCGCTGCTGGTGGGGGTTATTCACAAGTAATTCCAATGGAAGACATTAACCTTCACTTTACCGGTGATTTTAATGCGATTGAAAAAGCGAATAACTTACTTTCTGCTGTAATTGACAATAATTTACAAAGTAAAACACGTAATCTAGGTATCGATGGGAGAACCATTAAATGGAAACGTGTGATTGATATGAATGATCGTGCTTTACGCGATATCACTATCGGTTTAGGTGGTTTAGCCAATGGAATTCCTCGTCAAGATGGATTTAACATTACCGCTGCTTCTGAGATCATGGCTATCCTTTGTATGAGTAAAGATATCAGTGATTTAAAAGACAAATTAGGTAAGATTTACATTGGATTAACTTTTGACAAACGCCCGGTTTATGCAAAAGAATTGAATTGTGTAGGTGCCATGGCTCTTTTATTGAAAGATGCGATTAAACCCAACTTGGTTCAAACACTAGAACACAACCCGGTATTGATTCACGGGGGACCATTTGCCAATATTGCCCAAGGAACCAACTCCATTATTGCGACTAAAATGGGCATGTCTTTATCGGATTTCGTAGTCACTGAAGCTGGTTTCGGTGCCGATTTAGGAGCTGAAAAATTCTTGGATTTAAAATGTGCACATGCAGGTTTAAAGCCAAAAACAGTGGTAATTGTTGCCACCGTTAGAGCATTACGTCATCATGGTGGTGCACCAAAAGAAGAATACAACACGCCTAATACCGAGCGTGTAACTAAGGGAATGGCTAACCTAGAAAAGCATATCGAAAACATTAAAAAGTTTGGTCTTAACCCAGTGGTTGCTATCAATAATTTCATATCTGATACAGACGATGAAATTCAAATCATTAAAGCTAAATGTGCTGCAGTTGGTGTAAAAGCGATCCTTTCGGAAGGATGGGCTAAAGGAGGAGAAGGAACCAAAGAACTAGCAGAAGCAGTAGTCGCAGAAATTGAATCCGGTTCGGCAAACTTTAAACCTTTATACGATTGGGCTACCACCAACGTCATAGAGAAAATGGATATCATAGCGAAACAGATTTACGGTGCGGATAACGTTATTCTTAGTAAAAAAGCGCAAACCGATTTAAAGCGTATTCAGAACCTAGGAATGGATAACCTACCTATTTGTATGGCGAAGACACAAAATTCGTTCTCAGATAATCCTAAGGTATTTGGAAGACCTACTGGTTTTGATGTAAACGTTCGTGAATTTGAAATTGCAGCAGGTGCCGGATTCATTGTTCCTATTTTAGGCCCAATGATGCGTATGCCTGGTTTACCAGCTATACCAGCCTCTGAAGGTATGGACATCGATGAAAATGGTGTGATTACTGGATTGAGTTAGAGTTAGGAGACGGGAGTTGGAAGTCGGAAGTTGGAAGTTGGAAGACGGAAGACGGAAGACGGAAGACGGAAGTTGGGAGACGGAAGACGGAAGTTGGGAGACGGAAGACGGAAGTTGGGAGACGGAAGACCGAAGTTGGAAGACGGGAGTTGGAAGACGGAAGACGGGAGACCTAATAAATAAAATTAAGCCGCTGCATTTATGTAGCGGTTTTTTTAGGGGATATCATTTTTAAAACGATCGCTACCCAAGCGAATAACTTACATTTGAACTCAAATACAAACACATTGAATTCAGGCAATCCCATACGTAAATACCAAGGTTTAAAGGTAATTCCACACACCATTCTACCGGTGGATGATTATTTAACGGTAGAAGAAGCGATGGCCATTACTATTAATGGTAAAAACTTTACGGTCACCATGCGCACACCCGGTGATGAGCTAGAATTAGTCAGAGGTTTACTATACTCGGAAGACATTTACCGAAACAAAGAAGTAAATCCGGAGGTATTGAACATAAAGAAGAACAAAATGGGATACATTTCTAAGGTGCATCTCCAAATCCCACCTGAATCCTTAGGCACCGGTTATAAAAACAGTCGTAGCTTACTTTCTGTTTCTTCTTGTGGCATTTGTGGCAAGCAAGAGTTGATGGCCATTGTACCCGAAGCGCAGATAGATACAGGAAACCTAAAAATAGGACTACCCGAAATCACCAAGATGTACGCCATTTTGGAAAATGGTCAAGTCCAATTTGAAAAATCAGGAGGGATCCATGCGGCTGCCATCTTTAATACGCACCATGAGCTTCTTTCGTTAAAAGAAGACATTGGGCGCCATAATGCAGTAGATAAAGCCATTGGCGACTTGTTACTAGCCAAAAACATAAAAGGAGCTGAGTTTCTTTTAGTCAGTGGCCGGGTATCCTACGAAATTATTACGAAAGCCTTTGCGGCACGTATTCCCTTTTTAGCTGCCGTATCTGCCCCATCTTCTTTAGCGGTTGATTATGCCAAAGAATTAGGCATCACGCTAATGGGGTTTTGTAGAGAAAACAAGTTTACCGTGTACTCTCATGTAGAAAGAATCATTCAATAACGACCCTTTAAGTCACTGAATTTCAATCACTAACATCCTGTCACATTCTTACAACTACAAATATAGTTGTGTAATTAGTTTTATAGTTATAGATTTGAAGCGTTGAAATTAAACTCAGCGTATGAAAAGGGAATTAACAAAAGCGGAAGAACAAATTATGCAGGCCATCTGGCACGTAGAAAAAGGATTTGCCAAAGACATTCTAGAGGTCTTACCAGAACCTAAGCCGGCATACAATACTGTTTTGACGGTGGTCCGAGTTTTGGTTCAAAAGGGTTTTGTTGCATTTCAAACCTTTGGAAAATCGAACGAGTATTACCCTACCATCTCCAAGGATGATTATTCTCGGGGACAAATGCAAACCATGAAGAAGAAGTATTTCAATAATTCAAGTAAAAAGATGTTATCCTTCTTTTTAAAGGAAAACAAATTGGACTTAGAAAACGTAGATGAAATCCTAAAAATGATAAACGATGACGAGTAATAGTATATTGAATTCGATTTTAGAAATAAATCTTTATATTTTAATATTCAGTACTTTATGGATAGTCATTAAAAGTAGAATATCGTTTATATCTCAACGTATACTTCTTTTATCCATCCCTTTAATTGGCGTTTTAGTTTGGGCCATCAAGCCCTTATTAATGGCCAAAGAAATGGTGTATACCAGTACTGTTTTAACTCCCGTAAACATCCTGCCTAAGGTTTCAAATCTTACAGAAAATGCGACAAGTGTCCTGACTGGATCAGGAATGTACGGAGGTGTTACTGGAGGATTAGTCTTGTATTTCCTTTTCAAAATTGCCAACGTGTTGTGGTTCTTTAAGGATGCAAAGAAGCGAGGAGATATTTCGTTAAAGACTTCTTCTATGGAAGATTCCTTTTCATTTTTCAAATTCATTCATTTACGTGCCGGTATGGATGAAGCAGAAAAAAAGGTGGTATTACAACACGAGTTAATTCATTACCAAAAACGCCACTCTTTTGATTTAGTAGTTATGGAGGTACTCCATTCCCTTTTCTGGATCAATCCCCTATTCTTCTATTTAAAGAAAGAGTTGGTAAATATTCACGAGTTTGAAGTAGATCAAGAAATGTACAAAGCACATAAATCAAATTATATGCGGCATTTATTGAACTACGCCTTAGGCTCGGTGGATTCTCACTATTTATTAACAAGTCCGTTTTACAACCGACTCACTATTACAAAAAGAATTAAAATGATGAAAACTTCCAATAAATCAAATTACATCCTCCTATTTACTATTCCTATATTCGCCCTATTTTTAACCGTAACTTCGTGTGAAAAAAAGTCTGAAATAACGAACATTCCACCACCACCTCCAACCGTAACAAACAATCCCCCTCCCCCACCTATTCCTAGTGAATACCTACAAGAGGGTGAACTCTCAAAAACGCCCGTGTTCTCCGGAGGCAAAAATGCGTTGAACACCTATTTAGCCACGAACATCACATACTCAAAAGCAGCTCAGGAAGAAGGATTATCGGGTAGGGTTTTTATTAATTTCACCGTTAAAAAGGATGGTTCCATAGCCTTTGTAACCCTACAAAAAGGGATTACAAAAGAATTGGACCAAGAAGCTTTGCGTGTCATTAAAAATATGCCCAATTGGACTCCTGCAGAAATTGATGGTCGCCAAGTAGCGTGCCAAATGACGCTACCCATTACCTTTCAATTGACCAGCAACAACGACCAAGAGTCACCAGCCATATCCAAGGAAACAATCGAAAAAAAACACGCTCCGATTAACTCCAAATTAGACCTGGATAAATTATTAAAAACGCAAAAAGAACAGGGCGTAGAACATGATGTTTCCAAGCTTTCATCGAAGCCTGAATTTAAAGGTGGTCTAGAGGAAATGTACACATTCATTGGCGAAAATATGAACTACCCAGAATATGCTATTACCCACAAAATTGAAGGCCGTGTGTACGTCAACTTTATTGTTACAGCGGCTGGAGAAATTAAGGATGCCACCGTTTTAAGGAAGGTAAATGATGCACTAGATTCTGAAGCGCTAAGAGTGATCAACTCCATGCCCAATTGGAACCCTGCAGAAATAGACAATATTCCGGTGAGTGTTGCTTTCACCTTACCTATTGTATTTAAATTAGACTAATCATAAGCAGGTTCTTCGAACCAAAGAGGAGCCTGTTTCTACTCATTTTCAAACTACCCACTATTAGGTATTGTACGCTCTGATAATGAACCGTTTATTTGCAGCATGGTAATGATTCACCGAAAAGCATCTAAAGACATCAGTACTCAAATATTGGGGTACACGGTTAGACGAGCGAAAAAGAAAAAAACGAAGTCGCAATGTTGCGATAAGATTTCACGAAAAGGACGCTATTGTAAAAGCTGTCCCCTGAAGTGCTAAAAGCAATTTAGCACATCGTAAATGGAAAGCTTCTATATTTATTTAGACAAGGTCCGTTCGATACCAATTCCGTAAAACATTCGAAATGACTTGGTATTTACTAAGAAATCATTGAATTCTGGACTCATCCCATAATTAGCCGAAATCATGGGCGATATGGCTAAATTTTCAGCAATATACATATCGTATGCTACTCTAATTTTTAAATCTGCGGTCACCTTCTTATTGAAACCCGAAACGTTATCATAATATTCGGAATTGGAATCGTACCTCCCATCCACCACTCCCCACCAATCTTTTTGTTGCGTGGTTTTTTCGTTCACCAGAAAACCCAACTCGACCCCTAAATTAATATCAAAGTGAGCTAATCTAAAATTCCCAGGATAAATCCCTACCATGATTTTTGATTTTTTCACATACCCACTTTGAGATATCCCTCCAACTTTCCCTTTAGAATACCCATCATACCCACCTTGATACTGTTCAAAGCCTAAAGTAAATCGATACACCATAAACGCATACCTTAAACTATCCAGCGCCATATACACTCCAAATCCATTACCGGAAGAATAAGAAGCTTCCATGGATGGACTTGAACTATTAGAAGGACGACTATAAAATGAATTTTGGTTTACCCCACCAAACGCCTCCATTTTTTGCGCATGTAATCCGCCTTCGATGGTAAGAAATAAAAGAATAATCAGGGAAATATTTTTGAGCATATTCGTTCGTTTAAGGGGAAGCTAAAATATGGCTATTGGTACCATGCTCCAAATATTTTCTTAGGTAGGTATGGAACTACAATATTTAGAACGGTCCTTCCTTTTTTGCGATCGAAAAAATATTCATCGTCCCTTCCTCTACTGTTTTCTCCCATGACATTCCATTCCTTTTAGCCACCGTTTCGGAACCAATATTCTCTACATGGACCATAGACATTAACCGATCGGTAAAACCACGTTCAAAGCCTTCTAGCTTGCATTTTTGAGCAGCTTCGGATGCATACCCCATACCCCAGTACTCGGGTAGTACCGAATAGCCAATTTCCATGCGTTGCTCCCCTTCTATATCTTGAATTAACAAACCACATTGACCGATCAGTTTCCCGGTAGATTTGGATATTAACGCATTCATACCTCCCAAATCATTTTCGTAGCGATGAAAAACCTTATCAAACCATTTTTGACATTGCTGTTTTTCACCCATGCTTTGATCCATACCTAGGTACCGAGCTACATTAGCTACAGCAAATAAAGGCAACCAATTCTCAAAATCATTTGGGCGTAATAATCTAAAACTCAAGCGATCCGTTTCTACTTCTGGCAATAGGTATTTCATGGGCTAAAGATCGGTAAAATGAGGCAATCTACTCTTATCCTTGCCGTTATTTCACGCGTTTAAACCGCCAAATATAACTCCCTAAAAAAACAAATAATCCGCCAATCAACATCGGTGCAAAATTGGGTCCTAACCCACTTCTTAATCCCATAGCCGTTTGAATAGTGACGTAATTAATATAGTTAAATAGAATAATTAGGACCACATTCAAAAACTGAATCATTTGTGTCCCAATAGCATATATTCGTTTGGAGTTATCCGCTGTAATAGCTACCGGATAATTAAGCCCTTCGGGTTTATCTTTTAAGTAGTACAGTAAACTCCATAAAAACAAACCGATTAGTGGCATAAAGAAAACCATTTTCTTGGTACTAAAATGATCGGGTTCTCCACTAAATCCATAATGAATTGGAATTTGATCCGGTAAATTACTGTAATAGAAAAACGAAATAACGATTAAGTTAATAAGTCCCAAAATAGCCGCACCCGATAGCCATTGAGAAACTATGGCTGGGCTAGAGTTTGACGTATTCATCTGTTTTTATCTTTTGTAATAATCGCCTTCAGGTAGTTCTGTAAAAGCAGTCGCCAAATCCGAAGGTGGACTTGTTAAAATTCTTTTATCCGTATCCATCCAAGCTCCATGCACCGTTAGATGTGCCACTTTTACATCATCTTGATTTATCATTTCATGATGAATCACCCAACGAGAACCATCTGGACGAATATCTCCTTTTAGCATATTTACCCGAATAATATCTTCTGGTCTTATTTCCCGAATAAAAGAACATTCCTCCTTAAATAAAATCGGACCAATGGCATTCTGCACCAATTCTTTCGCTCCAAACCCCGCTTCATCTATGCATTTGATCCGTACAAAGGCGGCATAGTCGTAATACGCAGAATGACGAACATGACGATTTTGATCTACATCTGACCAACGGATTTCAATGGTTTTCTCGAATTTATTCATGGGGAAATTGTCCTTTTTGATTGGATTCAAATGTAGGTTAAAACCGAGGTTGTGTTTGGGTTTTAACCCAAACAATTTTCGGGATTCTCCCTATTAATTATTCACATAGTATTGTTTTAAATACTTTTCCCATCTGGGAAGAGGCAAGGTATCCGCAGGGCCTACAATTTTGTACTTACCTAGTAAACACACATCCTTAGCATAAAACTCAAAATACTCCTCTGGGCGTCCTAAGGTTTGCTTCTAATGCATTCCAATCACGTTTTCAAAAGTCCTATTATTCGGAAGAGTTAGAGTGGTATCTACCACAACAATTGTCAGATCAACTCGTTCATATTTAGTATTTACCAATATAAATACCACCCTAAATTTTCGCCTAACAACACCCTACTGTAGCAACTATTAGGGTTATAATAAACCGTGTAATTCTTCAAATATTTTCCTTGATACACTAGGAATTTAGGGGTTTCGATTAAAGTACAGGTCGTGAGTTCTGTTTGCCCGTAATTACTTTCACTTTCAAAAATTTCTCCAATTTCAAATTCATCCGAAGTCAGGATTTTGGAACCATCCGAATATTCCCAGTAAGACCCGGGATAAGCGGGTAAATAGGATTTAGGATAATGGGTTTCATACTCCCTGTCTTTTTTACAAGAACCTAAGAAAACAAGAGCCGAAAGAGCTAGAATATACCTATTCATGGAAACCAGATTAGGTGTCTAAGGCAATCCAATATTTAGCGAGTTACAAGAATAAAAAGATCACCCTACATCAAAACCCCTCTTTTATTAGGTGGAATCGTTTCTGGGATTTCATTTTCGTTCAATAATTCCTTCAAATTTATTTCTATTGTTCTACAAATAGCCGACATAGGGATATCCGAATCTCTATTCATAAAGGGATCTTGTAGGTAATAGGCTATATTTTCTAACATATTAAAGAAAAAGGATACCAATAAACAAATCAGAATCACAAATGGCCCGGTAGAGTACAACATCCCAAAAGGTAACATCATGGTGAAAATAATAAGCCCTTTGTGGGTATAGGATCTGTAATGTGTTGGGAATACCGTGTTTTTAATTCGTTCGGCTTTTCCCATATGGTCGCATAAATCCTTAATGGTTTGATCTAATGCTATATGTTGAAATGAGTCGATCATTTCGGCCTTTTTCAAATCTGAATTTACCTGAGTGATAAACTTTAATATCTCATTGGGTACATTACTTTTCCCTTTTAGGTATGCGATTTCCGAAACACTCAAATAATCGGCTACTCCCTCCAACGCATTTAAGTTTCGTAAACTATGCTTTAATGAAATACACCACGCTATTTGGTAATAAGCCATTTTTTTGACCGGTGCGGGCATGCTTTTTTGATGGGTAAAACCAATCGCTTGCCGTACCAAAGTTCGACTATCATTAATGATACCTCCCCAAATTTTCCGTGCCTCCCACCAGCGATCGTACGAAGCATTGGTACGAAAACCTAATAACAAGGCTACGGCAAATCCCAATACGGTGGCGATAGACATTTTTATATCAATTTCAGTATAACCAAAATACGCATAGGCTAAATACACTGCGGTAACATAAGGTCCATACCAAAGGAGTTGGGGTCCAAACCCCTTTATCATTCTTGAAAAATCTATAGTGCTTTTGGTATACATATGGAATTAATTTACACTGCGAATATAAAAAAGGAATGCCAGGTTTGTGTCTTAAAACTGCACACCCATACGAATAAAAAAACCATACATCTGACCATTAAAAATAGCTTCCTCTTTGCGTACTCGAAATAGCCAATATCGATATCCTGGCGCGACATATAACCATTTATTCAATAAAAAATTAACATTCATGGTCATTTGGTTAGTCAGTTCAGGGCCAACCCTAAAAGGTCCATAATCCACATACCCTGTACATTCAATTCGAGGAGTGGGAATATATTTAATCCGTAAAGCGGCCACAGGTTCCACCCAAAAACCTTCACGTTCCCCATAAAATTCTTGTTTGATTCCGTAGGTAGTTCGTACCGAAATCTTATTATATATAACCTTAGCCCCAATAAAGCCTTGGACCTTAAACTTTCTATGAGTGACTATTTCATATCCCACTAAAGCCTCTCCAAAAGCCATTGCCAAACGGTATTTCGAATTTTTTAATAGGATTTCCTTTGGTGTAATTGCATCTCCTTCCAAAATAAAGGAAGTGGCATTCAGAACCCCCAAGTATCTATTATTATGATATTCTGTATTTATCAATAATGCAAATTTCAATGAGTTCTTTATCTCATTAAAAGGGACACTTAACTCATATTTTGAATCTGGCTCTGGTAGGGTAGCAGGTATTGGTGGTCTTTCTAAACTAGCCTTCATGCCAATAAACCAGAAATAAGGGCCGACTCTAAATTTCCAATTATCGGTTTCATTTATGGGGTTTGGTACGGAATCTTGCCCCAATAGACTGGTAGCGATAAATAGAAGTAGAAGTAAAACCAAACTGGATCGCATGTTTCAAATATAAAAAAAAATGCCCCTTTAAAAAAAGGGGCATTTACTACAATAATGGTAAACGATTAACAGCAACTAACTGGCGCGCAATTACAATCGCATTGACAGCTTACTGTTTCGTTGGTATTACCGTTACAATTGCAATTTTGAGTGTTGCAGCAATTTTCTTGATCTTTCATTTTTTTGTGTTTTAAAATTCAACTTACTTTCATCTATATAGACGGCCAAGTTGAAAAAAGACGCAATTGAAAGTTAACAATTACAGTTATCGGAAGAAATGATATTCCCATATTTATCAGACTCCAATCCACAACAATCTACAAAAGACTGTTTGAGTTTTACCCGAGCTCGTTGCAAACGAGACTTCACTGTAGAATAACTCATTTCGTGAGAAGCCGCATATTCCTTTTGCGATACATTGTTATAGGTAGTAGCCATCAGCAGGTCTCGTTCTACTTTAGGCATTTGTAAAATAAATGGACGCAAACATTTGGAAAAATCTTTAGTCACCTCCTCCACCTCATCCGGTAAAGAGGATTCTAAATCCAAATCACTTGTTTCCAATTTCTTTTTTCGGTAGAAATCAATAATGGTGTTTCGGGTAATTTGATACACCCAACTAGCGACTTTATCCTGGTTTTGAAGCTGCTTAATGGTTTTATGAATCTTGATAAAGACCTCTTGTAAAATGTCTTTAGCTACCTCATCTTCATTGACTCGGCTTTTAATAAACCCTAAAAGCTCTTCGTTAAATTCTTTCCAAATTTTAGTCGTCATACACCTCGTTTTGAGAGTAGACGAAGTTACTGGAAAAAGACGCACTAATAAACCGGTCCACGAGACATTTCGGTTTCAACCGAAACGTCTCGTGACTTAAATCTAAAACCCTTTAGTAGCTAGTTTATACTCCATAAAAGGCAAGATACCAATCGCTTTCATAAAGGTATTATTTGGATCAATGGCAAATTGTCGGACGTTTGAATTGATTTTAATTTGCTTGCCTTCATGCTCCAAAATAAACTGCATATTAATTTTCGTTTTCCCAGGATGATCACTAAACAGCGCTTCTAAATCTTCTAATAAAGCGGTATGCAAGCCAGCCATCTCAATGGTGATATTTAAGTTCTTGGCAAACTTTTCTCTTATCTCGTCCAGAAAGTCCATTTGTGTGATTTTCAAACGAGGTTCCCCATCAGGAATCCAACTGGGTACATTGAACTTTCCTTGAATAAATAGGTACAAATTCTTATGAAAATAATCCTTAAATTTCAAATAATCATCTTTAAAGAAACGTACTTCCATACTCCCGGTATAATCGGAAATAGTAATGATTCCCCAAGGATTACCATTTTTGGCTACCATATGACGGAAATCGGTCACCATTCCTCCAATACGTAAATCCTGTCCTACAATGCTCTTATCAGGCTTTTGCATTTTCTCTACGGTAATGTTACAGAAACTATCAATATCTACTTTGTAATCATCCAGTGGATGTCCAGATATATATACCCCAACGACCTCTTTTTCTTTATTGAATTTCTCCAATATCATCCATTCTTCGGCTAAGGGAATTACCGGTTCGGGTAACTGAATTTCTGATCCTCCGCCAAATAAACTGACTTGGGATGAATTGACATTTTCTTGGTGTCGCGCCCCAAATTTCACGACTGTTTCTAGGAATGTTTTTCCATTTTGATCTAACGCAAAGAACTGTTCTCTATTTACTCCGGTAGAATCGAAGGCGCCACCTAAAACTAAAGTCTCAATAGACTTTCGATTGACCGAACGTAACTCGACCCTTTTAACCAAATCAAAAATGGACGTATAATTTCCATTTTCTTCTCTTTCTCTAATTAATGCTTGTACTGCAGCGGTACCAATTCCTTTCATGGCCGCTAATCCAAAACGAATTGCCCCATCGTTATTTACCGTAAACTTGGTAAAGGACTCATTGATATCTGGACCAAAAACCTTTAATCCCATTCGCTTACATTCCTCCATGAAATCCGTTACTTTCGAAATATCATTCAGGTTATGTGTTAATACAGAGGCCATATAAGCCGCAGGATAATTGGCTTTTAAATATCCCGTTTGAAACGCAATGACCGAATAACAAGTGGAATGAGATTTATTAAATGCATAAGCCGCAAATGCTTCCCAATCCTTCCAAACCTTACCTGCTTTCTCCTTATCATGACCACGCTCTACACAGCCTTCTAGGAATAAAGGACGTAATTGATCAATCAGCGCACGGTTTTTCTTACCCATCGCCTTACGTAGCGTATCGGCTTGACCTTTGGAGAACCCAGCTAATTTCTGAGATAGTAGCATTACCTGTTCCTGGTATACCGTAATCCCATAGGTTTCACCTAGGAGATCTTCCATTCCTTCCAAATCGTAAACAATATCCTCTTCTCCGTGCTTACGTGCAATAAAGTTAGGGATGTATTCAATAGGTCCCGGACGATACAAAGCATTCATTGCAATTAAATCATCAAACTTATCGGGCTTTAAGTTCATTAGATGCTTTTGCATCCCGGGAGATTCAAACTGGAACAATCCTTTAGTTTGACCACTTTGAAAAAGCGCGTAAGTCGCTTCGTCATCTAATGGAATATCATCCGGTTCAATTTTCACATCATGACGAAACTCCGCAATTTTAATGGCATCGTTAATGATACTCAAGGTTTTCAAACCCAAGAAATCCATTTTCAATAAACCGGCATCCTCCACCACCGCATTATCAAACTGGGTTACCCATAAATCAGAATCTTTGGCTACCGCAACCGGAACGTACTCCGTAATGTCATTTGGTGTAATAATTACCCCACATGCGTGAATACCTGTATTTCGCATCGAACCTTCTAATGCTCGGGCTTTATTTAAGGCAATAGCTCGATCATTATTCCCTATGGCTATTTTTTTGAGTTCTTCGGCCATTACCAAGTCCTCGGCACGAAGCTTGGCTTTTAAGTCCTTTTCACTCAATCCGAAAATCTTCTTAAGAGACATTCCAAAAGGAACTAATTTGGCAATTTGATCGGAATCCGCTAATGGTAAATCCAATACACGTGATACATCACGAATACTCGATTTTGCAGCCATGGATCCGTAGGTAATAATTTGAGCCACTTGATTGGCACCATATTTCTCCACCACGTAATCAATAACCCGAGAACGACCTTCATCATCAAAATCAATATCAATATCGGGCATCGATACCCGTTCTGGATTCAAAAAACGCTCAAAAAGCAAATCGTACTTAATGGGATCCACATTTGTAATTCCAATACAATAGGCCACTACTGATCCGGCAGCCGATCCCCTTCCTGGACCTACCGCTACTCCCATATTTCGAGCTTCGGTGGTAAAATCTTGTACAATTAAAAAATAACCCGGATACCCCGTCTTTTCAATTACAGAAAGCTCAAAATCAAGTCTTTCCCGAATAGATTCGGTAATTTCAGGATAGCGTTTATTAGCTCCTATGTAGGTAATATGACGTAAAAATGCATTTTCCCCGTTTTTTGTTCCGTTTATTTCATCCGTAGGATCCACAAACTCCTCTCCAATATCAAAGGCAGGTAAAAGGACATCCCGGGCCAATACATACCCGGTACATTTAGCGTTCATTTCCGCAGCGGTTTCTATAGCCTCCGGCAAATCCGAAAACAAAGCGGCCATTTCTTGGGGTGTTTTCAAATACCATTCCTCATTGGGATAGCCAAAACGTGACTCACGCCCCGTTCTACCTAGGAAAGTCTTAGGCATGGAAAGCAACTTATTGTCTTTCACACATAGGAGTACATCCAAGGATTCCGCTCCCTTTTGGGTCGGGTAAAACACATTATTGGATGCAAAGTATTTGACCCCATGTTTCTTGGCAAACCGTAAAAGAGTTTCGTTCACTACATCTTCCTCTTCTATTCCGTGACGGACCAACTCCACGTAAAAATCATCTCCAAACAACTCATGCCACCACATAAAAGCATCTTCGGCTTCTTTCTCACCAACGTTTAGAATCAGACTTGGAATCTCAGACCACAAACCACCGGTTGTGACCATGATTTCCTCTTTATATTTTTCAATAACCGGTTTACTCACCCGCGGCACATAGTATTTCCCTTCGGTAAACGAAATCGAAGATATTTTAGCCAGGTTATGGTACCCTTTTTTGTTTTTTGCAATTAATACTTGATGGTAACCATTATCCTTTACCGAGTGATTGGTGTGATCCTTACACACATAAATATCGGTACCCACAATGGGTTTTATGTCGGCTTTATTACAGGCATTAACAAATGCAAAAGCGCCCATCATATTCCCAACATCTGTCATCGCCAAGGCATTCATACCTGCTTCTTTCGCTACCGCCACATAATCGGCCGGTTGCCCGACAGCTTCCAATATGGAAAATTGGGTATGTACATGAAAGTGTGCAAAATTGGCCAATACCTGCTCCGACACCTGCGAAACCGTTACTTGGGCAACCGCTTCTTGGGATTGAACCTCTACCGAATCCGTATCGGAATCTATAGGTTTGTAGGGGGCAATGTTTAATCCAATTAATTCAAATGTATGCGGGTTTTTAGCCTTGAAATTTTGAATGAAGGTTTCTTCTTTCCCTAATCGCTCCGCGGAAATGACCCCTCTTCGAATTAACTCTAAAAATGCCCGAGTAGTAGCCTCTACATCGGCACTTGCATTATGCGCCTCCTCAAATCCCTTTTGGAATAGTTTGACATACAATTCGGTAAGTGTAGGCCATTTAAACCGTCCTCCACGGCCTCCGGTAATTTGACAGTATTCGGTCGCCTCATCCTTAGTATCAATGGTGGGAATGTTTTGTAACGGAGAGGCAATTTCTTTACGAAGGTATTCACAAGCGGCAATGTTAACATCAAACTCAATGTTATGTCCTACAACGTACTGTGCCTTCCCCAGTGCTTCGTTAAACTCATTCAGGACATACTCCAAGGGCATCCCTTCTTTGGTTGCACGATCGGTAGAAATGCCATGAATTTTTTGCGATACAAATGGAATATTATAGCCTTCGGGTTTAATAATGAAGTTTTTGACTTCTACCAATGCCCCATTTTCATCGTGAATTTGCCACGCCAATTGAACCATTCTTGGCCAATTATCAAAATCAGTCAACGGTGCTTTCCAATCTCTTGGGAGTCCAGTGGTCTCTGTATCGTATATTAAAAACATCTGCTATTCAAGGCTTTAAATGAAAAACCATTTTCATTTTGAAGGGGTTCAAATTACTACTCTCCTTTGGAATTTTAGGCATTGAAAATCGTTAAGTTTTGAACAAAATAGGATCCATCCCTTCCTGTCAAATTAGACGATAAATTTTAAATCCGTATCTTTCTACTCAATCAAAACCAAGTCATTATGAAAAAAGCAGAAATGGTAGTTCGAATTCTACTGGGTCTTATGTTGGTCGTTTTTGGCCTCAACAAATTTTTACAATTTATGCCTATGCCTCCCCCCGAAGGCGATGTGTTAACCGCATTTTCTGGATTAATGGTCATGGGAGTCATGCCCATAGTTGGTGTAATTGAAGTGGTGGGTGGCACCCTATTATTAACGAATAAACAAACTTCGGTCACCTTATTATTCTTAATCCCAGTGGCATTTTGTGCGGTTTTATTTCACGTGGTTTTAGCCCCATCCGGAATCGGCCCCGCAGCTTTTTACCTCCTCGGAATTTTATTCTTGATGTATTATAGGAAAGAAAAATTCATGGCATTATTGGATTAATTTAATCCTCATTTCCAAATAGAAAAAGGAGGCTAATTAGCCTCCTTTTTCTATTTAATGCTGTACGTTACTCGCTTGGGTAGGATACTGAAATACTTTTAATCCAAACTCGGGAACTACCGCCAAAATATGATCAAAAATATCGGATTGAACGGCTTCGTAGGCTACCCACTCAGTAGTTTTAGTGAACAGGTAAATTTCAATGGGTAATCCTTTTTCATTGGGAGCCAATTGACGTACCATAAAGGTCATATCGGTATTGATGTCTTTTCGAGTACTTAAATAGGATTCTAAATAGGCTCTGAAGACACCGATGTTGGTTTGTCTTCGACCATTTACCCTTACCTCTGGATTAATCTTATTTTCGGTATTGTACTTTTGAATATCTGTCTCGGTCGTATTAATGTAGGGAGTCAAGGCTTCCATCTCCTTGTATTTTGAAATCATTTCCGGGGTACAGAATCGGATACTATGTACATCAATAAATAAAGAACGTTTAATCCTTCTCCCCCCCGACTCTTGCATTCCTTTCCAGTTCTGAAAAGATTCGCTCACCAAACTATAGGTAGGAATAGTCACAATGGTATTGTCCCAGTTTTGAACCTTAACAGTGGTTAAATTGATTTCGGTTACGGTACCATCCGCACCAAACCTAGGCATGGAGATCCAATCGTCAATGGCTAACATTTTATTAAAAATGAGTTGTAATCCGCCTACAAACCCCAAAATCGCATCCTTAAATATCAACATGATTACTGCGGATACGGCACCCAAGCTAACTACAAGTGAGCTCAGGTTCTTATCAAAAAGGATCGCAACAACACCAAATAAAGCCACGATATAGGAAACAATTTTAAAGATTTGGATCACACTTTTTATGGGATGATCTTTCGAAAATTCATATCGGCTATAAAAGTCATTCACCGTATTTAGTACACTGTTAAAAACGACTATGGCGATGACCACAAAACTTACTTCTAAACTTAAGAAAATTATATTCCCAATTAAGGGCATTTTTTGTAAAATGTCTCCCACAAAATAATACATGATTAAAGCAGGTACCACATAGGCTAGGTTTCTGAAAAAATGGTGTTCTACTAAAAAATCATCAAATTGATTCTTAGATTTTTTTAAGACTGGAATAATAATTTTCCACATCAAACGCACCGTAATCTTATAAACAATGTAGGAGACCCCAAATAGGATCAACAAGCTGATAAACTCACTTAAAAACCCAGCTAACGAAGAATCTAACCCAAGAGTATGGTTTAAAAACTCAAACAAGTGAAGAACTTGTCCTTTAATTATATCATGCATATTCATTGGTTTTTCACAAAAATTTAAACCAAGCAAAAATACTGAAATTCTACCTCATCCCTACCTCTGGTTTAGGAAGATCTTGGATCGCTATTCCAACATATTAATTACATTCAAACCTGCCGAGATAATAAACTCAATTCCAATAGCAATCACAATAAATCCAACAATACGAGACAAGGCATTAATACCCGATGCACCCAGAACCTTTACAATGAGATGGGAGCCACGAAGCATAAAAAATATCAAAATGCAACACGTTAATATTGCTCCTAAAACAATGAGGGTATACATCCATCCGCTCGACTCTTGGTTATAGCTAATCAATAAAGAAATAGATCCTGGACCTGCAATCATGGGGATGGCTAAAGGGGTTAAGGCAATATCTTCACGAGAGGCAATATCCTTTTTAACCTTGTCTCTCTTCATTCCTTTATGTTCAGAGAATTTGCCTGTTAATAGCGCAAAACCCGAAGAAGCAATAATTAATCCCCCGGCAATTTTTAGAGAATCTACACTAATTCCGAAAAACAGTAAAATATACTTCCCAACAAAATAAGAAATAAACAATATGATCCACACATTAAAAGCCGTTTTCATAGCAATGGAAGATCGTTCCGCTTTCGTATGTTCATGGGTTAAGCTCACAAAAATAGGGACGGTACTTAGGGGGTTCATAATCGAAAACAAAGCGGCAAATACGACAAAAAATAGTTCCATGAGTTTTTGCTACAAAACAAGAACGGCAACCTTGTTTTGATCGTTCATTCACATTAGGAAATAGTTAATAAAATGGGGGAACGGACGCTAAAATATTTACAAATCCATAACCTTAAATAATTAGTTTTGCTGCCCTTAAAGTTTTAAGATCCTTATGAAGTCCTTATTTTTATCCTGTGTCGTATCCCTTTTGAGTCTAAGCCATATCTACGCACAGATCCCTGTGGGCCATGGGTACGATTTGGATGGAAATCCATTTTATGGGAACTACGATGAATTTTCTTACTCTCCAACCCTTTTGCTAAAAGTATATATGGAACAAGATGATATGATTCTTGGACAAATCACCTATCAGGATCACAAAAAAGAACAAATTCCAATGTTGTTTCGAAAGGGGGATTTATATACCCGTCATGCGGATGGGAGTGCTTCTGAAAGAATAAAAGCTAAAAACTTCCTATCTGCCATTATTGGAACGGACTCTCTTTTTACCATTTCGAAGTATAGTAAACGGGACCCTTCCAATCAACAAGTCTTTTTGAAACAAGGTCCCTTTATTTGTCTTTTCACTCTAAAAATCGACCACATGGAGTTTGCACAGATTTTTGGCGGCACAAAATCCAATCCCACTTCAAAATACATTTTTAAACATACGGGGAGTGATCGGTGGGAAAGTTTGGACTTCTCAAAAAAAGGCGAATTTAAACGGTTCGTTCAAAAACATTTTGATCCTATCTCGGATATTGTATTTTCAGGACCTAACGAAAATCACACTAAAAAAAGCACCCCAACTCTTATTCAAACTATTTTATACTCTAATGCTCTTAAAACAGGTACGTTACTCTATTACGACCAATTTTGGAATCTAAAAAATGCTCCAGGAAAGGCTGTTTATACGGCCAAAATCATTTCTTTTAATGACCCAATTTGGGAAGTAGATTATTACAAATCCGATCAAAAGCTTCATACTGTTCATTATTCAAAACTTGTTCCTCTTATTAAGGAGGGCCTTTACACCCGTTATTACGTATCGGGAAGAACCAAAAGTGAAATTATCTTTAAAAAGGACCAATTTGAACTAGCAAAATATTTCGACTCCAATGGAAAAATAGCGTTTCAATATGCCAAGTCAGTTGTGGATCCCTATGCCCCTTTAATAACCTATAGAAACTCTTATTCAATTAGCTATAATCAGATCTTAAACCTTACCCCTAATAGCGCTGACTCTATCCATTATTTTGATTCACTTCATCAAAAAGTGATCTATGAAAAGTATGAGAATAGTGAACTGATCGACTCCTATTTTATGGAAAACGGAAAACAGATTTATCATTTCACGAATTCTAACACCCATCTAAAAATCACCAAGATTCAAGACTACATAAATTTCAAAGTTCAAGACGTTAATTTTAGTTGTTCCCTAAAAATGGATGCTCAGGGAATTTCACTTCTAAAAGTACGAGTAGACCCTAAAGGAGACATTGTTAGTATTAAACACCTCTTTTCCCCTAATGAAAGTCATCAACTATTCCTGGAGACTCACTTGGATCCAAATCCAGCCTATCTCAGAAAACTAGGTAAGTATAGGATAAATGGAAAAGCAGTAAATTACGAGGTGGTTCTTCCTATTCAATTCGTTCGTGCCAATACCGTTCCAAATGTCAAGAATTTTCATGTAGACCCCGTATTATTGTCCCCAAGTAAATCGGCAACAGAATTGCCCCAAATCATTTGTTATTAATGAGCACGCTCCGTTCTGTTATCTATCACTTAAACAAAAACATTTTTTGTTCTGATACCAAATACGCATTTATTCCATCTATGAAATTCTTGTTCCTTGCCTGTGCTTTTACGCTATTCCAATTCACCATTTACCCCCAAGTACCGGTAGGTTACGTTTATGATTTGGATGGCACGCCCTTTTATGGCTGGTATAACGGTTTTAACTACCAACCCAAAAAATCTTTAAGAGTGCCCATGGTTTTAGATGATTTCATTGCTTGCCAAGCCATTAGCGCTAAAGGAGATACCCAAGAAATTAAACTCCGTTCAATGGGTGGTGGAATATATACTTCGGTACGAGATGGGTATGGCACAAAAAAAATAAAACCTACAGATTATCAATACATTATTATGGGAATGGACTCCCTCTTTTCATTTAGTGGTTCCTATAGGCAAACCGATTACATAAAATCGGATAATATGTTTCTTTGGTTTCTAGAAAGGGATGATTCCACCGAGTTTGCCATGGAAGTCACTGGTGGTGATTACAATCCCGTAAATTATTTTGCCAGGCGGATTGGAAGTCATCAATGGGCAAAACTAAAGGCTGGTTCCAATAATAAATTAAAGCAAGAGTTACTGCTCTTTATGGGGCATATTCCAGAACTTAAGCAAGACATTTTAGAAAACAAGTACAAGGAGAAGGATATTCCTAAACTAATAAAAAAGTTGAAATACTTTAATGCTTTAAAAACAGGAGAACCCTTGCCATACGATCATTTTTGGAAAGAGCAAAAACAGGTTACAAATAGCGAAAATAAAATCCGTGTAAAGGGCTATGATGGAAATCTTTGGCAATTAGAACTTACGCAAAATGGAAATATTATACAATCCGGTTATTTCAGCGCATTAACCCCTTTAATCGCTGATAGCCTGTTAAACTTCTTTGACGATCACCAACAGTTATTTAAGACGGAGTTTTATTCGAATGAAATTTTAGACAGCTCACACATTTTTAATGCCCAAGGCACCATTGCCTACGCCATTAAATTTAAAGTAATAGACCCGAATGCCTTTGAATTAAAGTACCGAAAAAAATACTCCATCATAAATACCCTCCCCGTTTCCTCTATCGATATTTATGACACCCTTGAATTAAGCATTATCGGGGAAACCAAGCTGTGTTACCAAAAATATGAACGAGCAAAACTAACGTCCTCTTACTACCTGGAAGATGGAAAAAAGATTTACCAAATGGTTTCGCGTGATTTTCATCCAAAAACCGGTTCGATACAAGGTAAATTGTCCAAATTTTCTGATACTATTAATTTTGCTAGCTCTATAAAAGCCCAAGCAGAAGGGCATACCCTACTCTGGGTAAGGGTAAACGAAAAAGGAAAAATTGAACAAATGAACACCCTTTACACGCCATTTGAAAAACATGACAAATTTATCCAGTACTTTTTTGACTCCAAATACAAAAAGCGCCCTACTTTAGGTAAATACAAGGTAAATAATGAGGCAGTTACCTATGAGGTTTTGTTACCCATCAACTTCCTTCTAACCAATCAATCCAGTGTATACCAGCATTATATGAACCCATACAGAGATCCTTATTTTTCCACCCCCTATCCAGGACAACCTAATTTAGGTCCATTAAATTACGAATATCAAAACCCCAGTTATGGAATACCCAGGTAAAAGGGACACTTCATCCTAAAAATACGACAGTTGAGTAAAGTTAAATTTCTAAAACAGAACTAACGCTGCACATTTGCTTTCACAAACTATAAGTTATGAAAACAACGGTACTCGCATTTATATTATTCATCACGGCTTCGATTTCCGCACAAACCATTTCAGGGCTAGTCACCGATAAGGACGGGAATCCCCTACCAGGAGCAAATGTGTACATCGAAAACACCTTTTCAGGAACCTCTTCTGATGCCGATGGAAAGTATTCCTTCCCCTTTACGGATACCGGTAGATTTGTTCTAGTTACCGAATTTGTAGGATTTGAAAATTACAAACAAGCGATATCTCTTTTTGGAAAGAGCCCTAATTACACTATTTCTCTTAAAGAAAAATTCAACGAACTTACAGCCGTTATCATTACTGCAGGAAGTTATGGAACTGGAAAATCAGAAAAAGCCATTGTGATGACCTCCCTTGAAATGGTTACTACCGCTGGGTCCTTGGGCGACATCAATGCAGCCATGCGTTCTTTACCGGGTACGAGTAACAATGGCGAATCGGGAAAATTATTTGTACATGGGGGTGATGGTCGCGAAACGGGAACGTATATAGATGGTATTTATGTACACCAACCCTATACCTCAAGTGCTCCAAACATGGCGGTACGTGGACGATTTAACCCATTTATGTTTCAAGGCACTTCTTTCAGTACCGGGGGATACTCGGCTGAGTACGGTCAAGCTTTATCGTCCGTGCTTACCCTAAACACGAACGACATGCCAGATGAAGATGCTTTAAACATCTCCTTAATGACTGTAGGAGGAGATTTAGCAGGAACTAAAAAATGGAAAAACGGAGCGATAACCGCTTCAGTTAATTACATCAACTTAAAACCCTACATGCAGATTACACCTCAGAACTATGATTGGAATCAAGAACCCACCGCCTACGGAGGATCTATGAATTTTCGACAAAAGACCAAAGGTTCTGGAATGTTAAAAGTATATGCCTCAATGGACCAATCCAATCTTTCACAATTTCAACCAACTCGAGACGGAACCAGCAACACCATACAAACGGATGTGCAAAACAACAATCAATTTATTAATGTAAACTGGCACGGGTCTCCTTCAACAAAATGGCATACAACCCTTGGAACTTCATTTACCAATAACGTAGATCAATTTACTCGAAAAGAGGATATCCTGACTCAAAGAATGATTGGCAATCATATCAAAGGAACCGTAAAATACCATTTAACTCAGAAAATAAAATTACGTACCGGTATCGAAAACACTTTTACGGATTATGAAAACCAATATGCTAGAATGGCACAACCTGGGGATAGTACTATAGGCTTTCAAGAAAACCTATCCGCTGCATTTGTGGAAGCTCAAATATATACTTCTTCCAAGCTTTTATTCAATATAGGTTTTCGTGGAGAAAACTCACAGTACTTACAACGTAGCACACTGAGCCCTCGACTTTCTATGGCGTACAAAACAGGCAAAAACTCCAGTTTATCTGCGGCATATGGATGGTTTTATCAAAACCCCATGAATGAACATTTATTAGGCAAAGACTATTTGAGCAACGAAATGGCGCAACACTATATTATTAGTTACACTAAGAATATTAAAGACCGTACGTTCAGAACCGAACTTTTTTACAAAGGGTACCATGATTTAGTCAAATATGGAAACAGTATGAGCGCCCCATATTCCAATTCGGGGGATGGATTTGCCTACGGGTTGGACGTGTATTTTAAGGATAAAAAAACAATAAAAAATGGCTCCTATTGGATTTCGTATTCTTACTTAAAAGCAGAAAGAAATTACCGCCACTATCCACAATCAGCCACCCCTACATTTACGGTTCCTCACAGTATAACATTGGTATACAAACATTGGATTGGTGATTGGCGATCGTATGTGGGTGGTGCTTTTAGATATGGAAGTGCGCGGGTATTTAATGACAAAAATTCGGATGAATTTAATTCTGGTAAACTACCGGATAACCTAAGCTTAGATTTAAACTGGAGTTTCCTTTACCGTCAAAACATTATTCTCTACGCATCGGCTACCAACGTATTGGGTTTTGAACAAATTTATGGATACACCTATGACGTAGTACCCAATTCCGAAGGAGTTTATGGGCGTACTCCAATCCTACCTGCCGCCAAGAGTTTCTTTTTTGTAGGATGCTTCCTTACCCTAACAAAAACAGGGGAAACCAATCAATTAGATAAAATCAACTTTTAAACAACCAAAAATCAGAATCATGAAAACATTGACAACCATTATTGCGGTACTATTCTCGGTACTCACTTTTGCTGGGAACCCAGCCTACAACGAGGCCATGAAATCAGCTCTTGGACAATTTGCCACCTCCAAAAGTGTGGATGAACTTCAATCCACCGCCAACTCATTTCAACGCATCTCCAACTTAGCAGATCAGGAATGGTTACCTCAGTATTACCAAGCGCATTGTTACATTTTAATGAGTTTTATGACCCAAGATGGTGCGCAAAGGGATGCGTATCTCGATGTTGCTGAAAGCGCCATCACTAAGGTAATGGAAATGCAACCTACTAATTCAGAAACCTATGCCCTTCAAGCCTTTATGTATACGGGTAGATTGGTGGTAGATCCTATGAATCGCGGACAAGAATTCAGTATTAAATCGCACCAATCTTTAAAGAAATCCTTAGCTATTAATCCAACTAACCCCAGAGCTTTGTATTTGCAACTCACCAATGAAATTGGGACAGCCGATTTCTTTGGAACCGATTCCTCTATTTTTTGCGAGCGAATTTCGAACCTTCAAAAAAACTGGGATGCCTACAATCAAGTAGATGGTTTAGAACCATCCTGGGGAAAAGATCAAGCACAAACTTTAAAAGCAAATTGTAACCAATAAATTTATATCACCTAAAACATTTCACATGAAAACAATTATTCTATCAGCCGCTCTCGCCATTTTTTCTTTCGCTTCCATGGCTCAAAACACATTGACTATCAAAATAACCGACTTAAAACAAAATTCGGGGATCGTATATGTTTCTCTTTTAGATGCGAAAGAGGAATCGGTACAAAAAATAAAGGGAATGGTAAGTGAGGGCGTTTGCACCGTGATGCTCACCGATATTCCAGCTGGAACTTATGCCGTGCAGTATTACCATGACGCCAATAGCAATGGAGAAATGGATACCGGTATGTTTGGAAAACCAGAAGAAGGATACGGTTATTCAAATGATGCCCGTGGTTTTATGGGTCCTGCAAAATTTGAAGATCAAATATTTGAAATCACTTCAGATCTTCAAATCACGTTGAAAACAGTTAATTAATCTAAGTTTCCATTCTACGTCTAAAAAGAAATTATTTTTGAAAAATGAAGTTTATTTCCGTCATAAAACCGTTTAAAAACATTTGGCAAGTAATTATTGCCATGACCTTATTAGACTTCATTTTTCTTCATTATTTATTTCCTGATGCGTATGATAATGTCCGATCATTTATTGTAGCCAATATTTGGGGAACATCCATTTGGGTAACTCAAAGTTTAGGAAACAGTTCGGTATTTCATTTTTTGGATGATAAATTACCTTGGAGAAAAGGCTTACTCAAACGTGCAATAGCCAATATCATTGGCATTGGTTTGTACTCTACTATCGCATTTCTAATTGTTCAAGTGATCATGTATAGCCTTTTTCTTCCCCATGTCAATTGGGCCCAAATTTGGGAACAATCTCTAGAGGCTACAAAAATCACCTTAACCATTTCATTCTCTATCTCATTTATTCTAACTTTTGTTGGTTTTGGCAAAAACATGATTGCCATGGAAGTAGAAAAAGAACGTCTCCAAACAGAAATGATTCGTTACAAATACGAATCCTTAAAGAGTCACATAAACCCCCACTTTTTATTTAACAGCTTTAACGTACTTACCGAGTTGGTTTATGAAGATCAAAAACTAGCCGAGAAGTTTATTCGTCAACTCAGTGAATTGTATCGTTATGTTCTCCATGCGAAAGACGTGGAGTTAATTTCACTGGAAAAGGAATTCCAATTTATTGAATCCTTTACCTTTCTTTTGAAAACCCGTTTTGAAAATCGGGTTCAATTTGAGATTGACCTTCCTTATTCGGATAATGAAATGGTTATTCCTATGTCGATACAATTGTTGATTGAAAACTGTATCAAGCATAATCAAGCGACATCACACTCTCCATTAGTTGTAAAAGTTTCCATACAAGATCATTTTGTGGTCGTTGAAAATAATAAACAAGCCATGTTGACATCTATTGAATCTTTTAAAATTGGATTATCCAACTTAAAAGAACAATACGCCTATTTTACAGACCACCAAGTAGCGTTTTTTGAATCGGATAAAATATTTAGGGTTTCAATTCCCATCATTCTATCTAAATAAGTATGAGAGCTATTATTATTGAGGACGAGCCACGAGCAGCAAAACGGCTAGAGAAACTCATCCATGAGGTGGATCCAACTATTGAGGTATTGGCCAAATTGGAATCCATCCAAGAGTCCAAATCCTATCTACAGGACAATACATCTATTGATTTGATTTTTAGCGATATTGAATTAGCCGATGGTTTAAGTTTTGATATCTATGCATCTATACCTAAACTACCGCCAATAATTTTCACCACGGCCTATGATCAATATGCGATTAAAGCGTTTAAAAATAATGGAATTGATTACCTATTAAAACCTATAGAGCAAACAGAACTCGCAAAATCCTTAGATAAGTTAAAGTCACTTTCTTCACCCGTTATTGATTCTTCGATTCTTCACTTATTAGCATCGCAATTAGCCAGCGGTAAAAAGACGTTTAAGGACCGGTTTATGGTGAAAGTAGGAACGCATATCAAAACCATTTTAACTTCCAATATTAACGCCTTTTATAGTTTGGATAAAGGAACCTATGTGTGTACAAGTGACCAACGCACCTTCATTTTAGATTATTCTTTAGAACAACTGCAAGAAACGCTTGATCCTAAAAAGTTCTTTCGAATTAACAGGAACTTTATTATTTGTATTGATGCCCCCATGGATATCATTGCTTGGAGTAATAGTCGTTTAAAAATTGACCTTCCAGGATATAAGGAAGACCTGATAATAGTAGCTCGTAACCGTACCAAAGAATTTAAAAATTGGCTCGGTGACACCTAGACTTTTCGCCTAATTCATACACAGATTTTGTTTTAATCGAATAACCTAATTGTCTGGTTATATTTGCATTCGTAAAATCTAATTCAATGAATAAATCAATTCTATTATTTCTTAGCGTTTTATCGCTAGGAGTGGTTTCCTGTAGTACTTCTACAGAAACCAATAAACCCAAACCACAAGAAGAAGTTGTCATTTATGACTCTACAGACTTCCATACTTATTCTCAAAAAAAGGATGCCTATGTCACCCATTTAAATTGGGATGCACAAGTAGACTTTGAAACCCAAATCATTACGGCAACTGCCACATGGGATTTTATTAATGTAAGTGATACCGATACCATTGTATTTGATATAGTTGACTTAAACATTACAAAGGTAACGCTTGACAACGGTCAAGAAACCGGATATAGTATTGGTCAAACGAAAGCCCATATGGGAGCTCCTTTATATGTAGCCATTACTTCAGAAACTAAATCCGTAAGTATTTCTTACGAAAGTGCTCCTACTGCAGGAGCGGTGTTATGGTTGAACTCGCAACAAACCTACGGAAAGAAACATCCATTTATGTTTACGCAATCCGAAGCAATTTTGGCTAGAACTTGGATTCCATGTCAGGATAGTCCTGGGGTTAAATTCACGTATAATGCGAAAGTTAAAGTGCCAACAGATTTGTTAGCCTTAATGAGTGCGACTAATCCACAAGAGAAAAACGAAACTGGCGTTTACGAATTTGAAATGAACCAACCGATTCCGAGTTACTTATTGGCATTGGCTGTAGGTGACTTAGAATTTGGATCTCTTGGCGATCGTACCGGTGTATATGCTGAACCTGGGCAATTAGACGCATCTATTTACGAATTCGGAGAGACGGAAAAAATGGTTCAAATTGCGGAAGAGTTATTCGGTGAATATGCTTGGGAACGATACGATCTGTTAGTCCTTCCTCCCTCTTTCCCATTTGGCGGAATGGAAAATCCACGTTTAACATTTGTTACCCCAACAATAATTGCAGGCGACCGTTCATTAACTGCTTTGATAGCACATGAATTAGCCCATTCTTGGTCGGGTAACTTAGTCACCAATGCCAACTGGAATGACTTTTGGATGAATGAAGGATTCACCGTTTATTTAGAGCGTAGAATTATGGATTCTCTTAATGGAACAGATTATTCGGATATGTTATCCATTTTAGGTTCTCAAGATTTGGCATTTACATTAACCGATTTACCAAAGGAGGACACTCGATTAAAACTGGAATTGAAAGGAAGGAATCCAGATGATGGAATGACGGACATTGCCTATGAAAAAGGATTTTTCTTTCTCTCCATGTTGAAAGAAGAATATGGAAAGAAAAGAATGGATAATTTCTTGAAGCAGTATTTTACGGATCATACTTTCAAAAATATTACTACGGAAGAATTCATCACCTATTTGGATCGTCATCTTACGGGGCAGGATTCATTAAAACGTCCAAAATTAATGATCGAAAAATGGATTTATGAATCCGGATTACCTCAAAACGCACCTGAGTTTACCTCAGAACGATTCCAAAGAGTGGGTTCTTCCATGAAAGCATGGACAGATGGAGCGTTTGAAATTGATGAAATTGAAGTAGCGGATTGGAGCACCAACGAATGGTTACAATTTCTCCGTAAATTACCAGATACTTTGAGTGTCAACAAATATGCAGAATTGGATAAAGCCTTTCATTTTACGCAATCGGGAAATAATGAAATTTTGGCTATTTGGTTGGAGAAAAGTATCCTCGCTAAATACACTAAAGTGGATGCTAAGGTAGAGGAATTCCTTATTCATGTAGGAAGACGTAAGTTCTTAACGCCATTGTATCGGGCTTTACTAGAAGTAGACCCTAAAGGGAAGCACGCCATGTATATTTATATGAAGGCTCGACCAAATTATCATTCTGTATCTACCGAAACATTAGATAAACTTTTGAACTACTCTCATTAACGAATTGCTTACATTAGCATCAAACTAAAACACAACCTAAAATTAAATTATGATTAATAAACTTCTAGTTGCATTAACAGGAATCCTTTTGATACCTGCCTTGGGTTTTTCTCAAATCGATATTACACCTCATGTAGGATATAACTTTGGAGCGCGTGTTCCTATTTATGGCGGGGAGGTGAAAGTAAAAGGAAATACGACATATGGTATTAACATTGATTACAACTTAGACAGAGACAACGCTATTCAATTTACTTATAGTACAACAATTTCTACCGTAAAAATCAATGACTATTACTACCCTGGAGGTGGAATATCTAATGGTACTTTTTCAGATGTATTGGAAAACTACTTTTTGTTAGGAGGATTGAGATACTTTAGTGATGGACCGGTTCAGCCATACGGTAACTTTAATGTAGGATTAGCTTATTATAAATTTTCAAATATTAGTGATTACTACCTTCAATATGGACAAAGTGATATGACTCGTTTTGCCATAGGTTTTGGTTTAGGAGCTAAGATAATGATGTCGGATAGAATTGGCATTGACTTACATATTAGAGCTCTTGCCCCTATTCAATGGGGAGGAGTTGGTATTGGTGTAGGTACGGGAGGAGCAAGTGCAGGAGTTTATGCCGGTTCTAGCTTTATTTCAGGAGATGTCGGTGGTGGATTAGTGATCCGTTTGGGAGAGTAATTCCACTCCAAAAAATACGAAATAAAAAAAGGGACGCATGGCGTCCCTTTTTTTATTTCTATCTTTAAATAAGCACTAAATAATAGTTAATAAATATTCCCAACTTTAACCAACCTTGGCGCATCCAACACCATGATTTTTCTACCGTTGGTTTTAATCAAATTCTCCTCTTTAAAATCGTGTAATAATCGAATAACGGTCTCTGTAGCGGTACCCACAATATTGGCTAAATCTTCCCGAGTCATATTGATTTGGGCTATATCCGTTGGGTTCTCCTCATCTCGGTACACATCCTTTAACATCAACAACGAAACAGCCAGCCTTTCACGTACCGTTTTTTGGGCCAAATTGGTTAACATTTCAGTCATCATACCCAGCTCATGACAGGCTTCTTTTAATAACATTTTGCTAAAATCTGTCGACTCTTCCATGAGTCGAACAAATTCGTCTTTGGGTACAAAACAAACTTGAACATCTTCTAATGCTTCAGCTGTTACAGGATACAAGTCTTCACCAATCATCGCACGATAGCCTAACAAATCACCTGATTTAGCAATCTGAATAATTTGATCTTTACCATCATCCCCCGTTTTATAAATTTTCAGTCGGCCCCTATTCACACAGAAAACGCCTAAAGGACGGGTATCTTCGTGAAAGATAACTTGTCCTTTTTTGTATGCTGTACAGGATTTATTATAATTAATTTTATCTAAATCCTCGCTGCATAGCATCCCAAACTTGGAAATATCTTTCACCTGACAATCCTCACAGGCAATGGTAACTCTACGTCCTCTCATTCTTGAATTATTTACGATACAAAGTAAACCTATTTTTACTAGTTCATGAGTAGTTAAAAAGGGAATAAATCTTTAGATTTTCACTAATTCAAGAGGGAGATTTTATTAATTTAGCACCAATAATTGCGGCATATGACATATAAAATTCTAATTACGGAAGATGACAAGGTAACTGCGCTATTTATTCAGCGGGTTATTAAGCAAATGGGTCATACACCAGTTGGAATTGCATATTCAGGTGTCGAAGCATTAAAACTCGTTAAGTCCACCAAACCCGATTTAGTTTTAATGGATATATCCTTACCTGGAGAGCTAGATGGTATTTCTGTCACGAATAAAATCATGGAAGAGCATAAGCTTCCAGTGGTCTTTATTACCGGGATGTCTGACCGAGATACGGTAGGTCGGGCGTTAAAAGCGCATCCTTATGGCTATATATCCAAACCGGTCACCGAAAGTAGCTTGCAAACGGTTATAGAACTTTCCATCCAACGATTTAATTTGGAAAAGAAGTTATTAAAAAGCCAGGATCAATTAAAGCAGTTAAACTCCAACTTGGAGGAAAAGGTAAAAGAACGAACCGCAGAAATAAATTCTAAAAATCAAGATTTAAAAAAGGAAGTAGGTAAACGAAAAAAATCAGAAGCTCAATTAAAAGTTTCGTTAGCCAAAGAAAGGGAGTTAAACGAATTAAAATCTCGGATTGTAAATATTATTTCACACGAAATTAAAACCCCACTAACGAGTATTAAAAGTTCGGCTGAACTCATTGAAATTCATATTGAAAATCGATCAACACCCGAGAAAATCAATAAACACCTTAGGAGTATTGATCGGTCGGTTAATTCCCTTACCAATATAATAAATGAAACATTGCTCATTGGAAAAATTGAATCGGGCGCTTTAAAACCGGAATTAGAACCGGTACATCTAAGAGAGTTAATTAACGATATTATTTTAACCATTGAATCAGGGATTGGTAAAAATCATGCTTTGGTATTAGAAATTGGTTCAGAAATACCCGTTTTATTTAGAACCGATAAAAGGCTATTCACTCAAATATTCACCAATTTATTGAGTAATGCTGCAAAATATTCCCCGGATGCAGAAATTGTAGAGATCAATTTCCATATGGACGATAATCAGCTCCATTTTTCAATCATAGATTATGGTTTAGGTATTCCTGAAAAAGACCAAAAATTTCTTTTTGAAATGTTTCATCGAGCATCTAACACCACAGATATTGAGGGGGTTGGATTAGGACTCGCCATTGTAAAAAAATCGGTCGAAGAACTACAAGGTAAACTGGAGTTTATCAGTTCCGAAAACCAAGGCACCACATTTATGGTCAGTCTACCATCCTAAATAAACATCTGCGTATTTTGTAAAATTTCAGCAATGACTAGCTACACAAAAATCGGTACGTTTTTATTTTTATTCACCGTACTCCATATTACTGCTTTGGGCAACACTCCTATTACAGAGGTAAAAAGAGATACGGCCATTGCGCAGGTAGTTTATGGTTCCGACTTTCTTTTCGATGGCATGGATAGTCTTTCCACGAAAGAACTATACCAATACAAGGATTCGCTAACATACTTGAATTCACCCCCAAAAGAACTTATAAATCAACTTCATATCTACTTAAAAATAAGGACCATGGATTTCAATCAAATCTATGCGACCATTGACTCTCTATTTGAATTGAATACGATCCCTTATCCACTTATTAATGAATTAAATCGCTACATCGCCAATCATCAAGAAACGCTCAACAATTTTGAAACAGAGATCATTGATACCTCTCAATATCCTGCTGATCACTACTACCACTCCTGGAATACCATTACCCCCAATCCCTATGGAGCGAACTATCTTACGACCCCTGATTCGGTGATTGAACTACAACTTATAGGTACCCCAAGAAGCCCTGAGTTTGTGATGCCAGTAGTAGACAAGCTCACCTCCAAATATGGGTGGCGATCCGGAAGAATGCATAAAGGGATTGATATTGACCTACAAGTTTGGGATACAGTGGTCACAGCTTTCTCAGGGATGGTAAGAGTCGCCCGCAATTACAAGGGATATGGTCGTGTGGTTGTCGTACGTCATTTTAATGGTTTAGAAACCCTTTATGCACATCTACATCGAATAAAAGTACAACCCGGGCAAATGGTACAAGCGGGTGAACTAATTGGTTTAGGAGGAAGTTCAGGACATTCCACGGGAAGTCATTTACATTGGGAAATACGATTTAAGGGGCACCCCATAAACCCTTTAAATTTGGTCGACTACCAAAACCACAAACTAACTCATTCTACTCTAGTATTACGCAAAACCAAGCATGGGTTTGCGGGATATCCTAAAGGAAGTATTTTTTATGTAGTGCAAAATGGCGATTATTTGTATAAAATTGCATCCGATTATGGAACCACCGTTAATAAATTATGTAAACTAAATGACATTAACAGAAATTCACGATTATCAGTGGGCCAAAAACTTCGAATAATATGAATTTACCATCATTTGATTTTACAAACTGGAGGAATCACCCAACCGATAATAGGTATACCATTTTCTTTTTTAAAACAAGGAATGAAAGTGACTATTTTGAAAATGAGCTCACCCGTAATAAAATTAAGTTTGAGTATCATTTTGATGATGATGAACCTACCTACAAGTACTATTATGCCGTTAATAAGGTAAACGAAAAGGCGGTCATCAAATTAAACCACCTAGCCGTTGGGGCATATAGGAAACCCTTTATTCAAATAAACTTCCTACGTTATACGTTAATTATTGCAATGATCATCATTCTAGGCATAGGTATCATTGGATATTTCAAATCTCATTAAGATGAAAAACATACTGCTCACAGGTATCTTGATATCCGTTTTTTTTACGGGGTATTCTCAAGATAATGGGTATTTAGGTGGTTTTCAATTCAAACCTATTTTGGGAAGTGGCGTATTTTCTAATGATCCTGAAATGGGAAATACGGATTCTTTAAATATTGGTATTCAACAAAATTTCGGATACTCCTTTGGGATGACCATTCGAAAACAGTTTACCAAAATTTTAGCCGTTGAAACAGGGCTCAGATTAACGCAACGTAATTTTACCGTAAGCATTGATAGCCTACAAAATAGTTACACGAATTCTTTAGGTTATAGGGTGGTTGCGTACGACCTCCCTTTTAAGGCAATGGTACGATTAAGGAGTTCAGATAACTCCTATTTAAGTATATCACTTGGAGGTCAAATGGATTTATATCCAAGTGATGTGTTTGCCTACAACACGGATTGGCAGGTCCAAGTGAATCGAAAAAGCTGGGTCCAAGGATCTTTTGTGGCCAATTTAGGTTGGGAAATTCATCCCATCAAAAAGGGAATATTTTACATGGGCCTCTCTTACAACCAACCTTTCTCCACGCCCTATGCGGCTTTGGTAGGTTCGCGAAATAGTAATTACTCTATCACCAATATTAAACAAAATGGTACGTCCTTCGCCTTAGATTTCAGGTATTATTTTGAACCTAAAAAGGAAAAGCCAAAACGCAAGGATAAATTTTAGGTTACCAACACCCCTTGGTGATAAAAGTTAATTTAAATAAATTGGGCTAATCATAAAATAATATCTTTGGCAGCTAATAAATTATCGAAATGGGAAATAATCTTTTAAAAGGAAAAAGAGGAATTATATTTGGAGCACTGGATGAAAGCTCTATTGCTTGGAAAACAGCAGAAAAGGCCCACGAAGAGGGAGCCAAATTTGTTTTAACTAATGCCCCAATTGCGATGAGAATGGGAGCGTTAGATAAACTGGCTGCCGACACAAATTCTCAAATCATATCTGCTGATGCAACTAGCATGGAAGATTTGGAAAAACTTATTTCGGAATCGGTAGAAATTCTTGGAGGACCATTAGATTTTATTCTACACTCTATAGGAATGTCTCCAAACGTAAGAAAAGGAAAACATTACACAGATGTAAATTACGACTGGTTCCACAAAACCCTAGATGTATCTGCAATGTCGCTACACCGGGTGTTACAAACGGCTTATAAAATGGATGCAATGGCTGAATGGGGATCTATCATCAGTTTATCCTTTGTGGCCTCACAAAGAGCATTCCCAGGTTACAATGATATGGCAGATGCTAAATCATTAATGGAATCTATTACACGAAACTTTGGTTACCAATATGGAAATTCGAAGAACGTACGTGTAAATACTATTTCACAATCTCCGACTTTAACTACCGCAGGAAAAGGGGTTGGTGGTTTTGATCAATTCATCAACTTTGCCGAAGATATTTCTCCATTAGGAAATGCTTCTGCAGAACAATGTGCCGATTACACGGTTATGATGTTCTCTGACTATACCAAAATGGTAACTATGCAAAACTTATTTCATGACGGAGGTTTCTCTTTTACTGGAATTAGTGAAAAAGTAATGACTAAATACGGGATGTAATCCGTTTTAAAATACATAATTTTAAGGGGTGGTTTTCCACCCCTTTTTTTATGAACATCATTTTATGAGTCGACTAAAAACAGCTTTTCAATACCTACAACACCAGATAAAGGGTTTCAATAGGCATGGAGTACACTCTCCTTTTGTATATGATTTTTTAGAAAATGTATTGTACAAAGATGCGAAGCCCCCAAAATTTGATGAATTGGTGAATCAACGAAAAAAACTTTTTAATGATACTCGAAAAATCAAAATAACGGACCTAGGAGCAGGATCTAAAATCAATACAAGCACAAGTCGATTGGTCAAAGATGTGGCCAAAAACTCGTCTAAACAGCCAAAGTACGGAAGATTATTTCATCGAATAGTTCGTTTTTATAAAATTGGAAATGTTATTGAATTAGGTACATCATTAGGTTTAAGTACCATCTATTTTGCGTGTGATAATCCAAAGGTAAACGTAACCACACTAGAAGGCTGTCCAGAAACCTTGAAAATTGCGCAAGAAAATTTTGATTTTTTAGCGTTTTCTAATATAAAAACAGTTTTGGGTGATTTTAAAACCACCCTACCCCGGGTACTTCACAAAGAGGAAGTTCCAGAGCTCATTTTTTTTGACGGGAATCATCAAGAACAAGCCACATTGGAATACTTCCACCAGGCCTTAAAAACGGTATCCAGTACAAGTATTTATATTTTCGATGATATTCATTGGTC
>MAAC01010455.1_pt1 | contig 53381 bp, 48 predicted proteins | sample 1115981 | NCBI WGS metagenome assembly MAAC01 (sample SAMN04961126, study PRJNA320927) | seawater metagenome | isolation source: sample BD02T64 sea water enriched with oil for 64 days | place: USA:Gulf of Mexico | collected 2013-07-27 | reverse complement strand
CAAAGAGCGTTATGTTCAGGACGAACGGTATTAGCGGTGGCACGGATGCCAAAGAGCGTTATGTTCAGGACGAACGGTATTAGCGGTGGCACGGATGCCAGAGAGCGTTATGTTCAGGACGAACGGTATTAGCGGTGGCACGGATGCCAAAGAGCGTTATGTTCAGGACGAATCAGTCAAGTGGCTGATACGGATTTAAAAAAGACCTATGCCTTGAGTAATACTTAGTGCAGAAACCATCTGAGCGCTGATGCTCTTGAAGCAACTATTTTACAACGAGAGCAAATTTAGGAATGACGGACAGCGTGAATGCCTAAAATCGAAAAAACAGCAGTAATACTTGTCAATATCGGCACCCCAACCAATGCCGATGCTAAATCAGTGCGCGCTTTCTTAGGGGAGTTTTTGGCGGATCAAAGAGTCATTGAAGGAAATGGTCCCAGGCGCTGGCTGTGGCTGTTCATTCTAAACTTCATTGTCTTGCGCCGCAGGCCAAAAAAAGTGGCTAAGTTGTATGCGCAAATTTGGCAGCAGGGCTCGCCGATGCGACACATATTGAATGCTCAAGTACTGGCTTTGCAAAAAGCCCTGCAACAGAACTATAAAGAACCTGCGGATGTGTTTCCCGCTATGACTTATGGTGAGGGAAACCTCACAGAAGTTTTGCATAAGTTGCATGCACAAAACTACAGTAAAGTATTTGTGATGCCTTTATTTCCACAGTATTCGGCGACATCAACCGGTGCCGTGTACGATAAAGTGGCACAATTTCAAAGCAGTATCAGAGATGTATTAGATATTCGTATTCTAAAATCTTATTATCAACAGCCCAAGTTTATCCAGGGATTAGCACAGAGTATTGAGCAGCACTGGCAGCAACATTCACCAGCACAGTGTTTGATGTTTTCCTATCACGGCATTCCTCAGCAGTATGCAGATGCTGGCGATCCCTACCCCGAACAGTGTCTGGCGACTACCGAGGCGGTCAAGTCAGCGCTGGGTGTAGCAGGTAAAGACTACAGCGGCCAGTTTATCAGTAGTTTTCAGTCGAGGTTTGGTGTGACCCAGTGGGTGCAGCCTTATACCGACCATACTTTAAAGCAGTTAGCTGAGCAGGGGGTGACGTCTATTGATGTTATCTGTCCGGCGTTTTCCGCCGATTGCCTGGAGACTCTGGAAGAGATTGCCAAGACCAACAGAAATTTATTTATAGAAAGTGGTGGAATAGAGTATCGCTATATTCCGGCGCTAAACGATCAACGTTTATTTATAGAGTGCCTATCAGATATTTTGCAACAACAAACAGCTGATTGGCTAGGAGAGAAAATTGACACTTGATGTACTTTTTGGCTTTCACGCAGTCAAAACCACCTTAAAACACGATGCTTCCAGAGTGCAAAAACTATACGTCATCGCCGATAGAAAAGATGAACGAATTGGCGAGGTGATCGAGAGCGCGCAACAGCTAAATATAGTCATAGAGCGATGCAACCGTAAAGTTTTGGATGAACTTACCTCAAGAGCTGTACATCAAGGTGTGGCGATACAGTGCGAGGCGGTGCAGGCAAAAAATGAAGACTACCTTGATAAGCTATTGGATTCGTTGACAGAACCGGCATTTTTATTGGTGTTGGATGGGGTGACTGACCCGCATAATTTAGGGGCCTGTATCCGCAGCGCAGACGCCGCCGGGGTGCACGCTGTGATTGCGCCGAAAAACAACTCGGCCCCCTTAAACCCGACGGTGGCTAAAGTAGCTTGTGGTGCCATTGATGTTATGCCCTACGTGCAAGTAACTAATTTATCGCGAACGCTGCAGCAGTTACAGCAGCGCGGTGTATGGATAGCTGGAACCACAGGGGAGGCAGAGCAAGACGTCTACCAGGCTAATTTATCGGGTCCACTGGCGATAGTCATGGGTGCAGAGGGCAAAGGCATGCGTCGTCTGACTAAAGAAAACTGTGATTTCCTGGTGAAATTACCTATGGCGGGTGAGGTGAGTAGCCTGAATGTCTCAGTCGCCACTGGGGTTTGTCTATACGAGGCCGTCAGGCAGAGAAAAAAGTAATTCTTCAATAAAAACAAGATTAAATAACCCGCTACTGCGGGTTTTTTTATATTAAATAGTATTGATTTTGCACAGATATTATAACTGTTTGCCACCCATCACGTGCAAATGAATATGATAGATAACTTGCCCGCCTTCTTTATTACAATTAAACACAGTGCGGTAGCCACTTTCTGCAATTCCCACTTTGGCGGCTAGAGTACTGGCAGTCTTGACTAATTTACCCACCAGTGGAGCATCGGCATCTGTCAGGTCATTTAAGGTACTAATGTGCTTTTTAGGGATGACTAAAAAATGATGTGGCGCCTTAGGGTATATATCATCAAATGCAATCATCTCTTCATCTTCATAGATAATTTTGGCCGGAATCTCTCGGTTGATAATTTTACAAAAAAGACAATCCATTATTTTCTCACTTTAAACATTAACAAACTAATTCAGGGACACGATGGTGGCTATGGGTATATTGCCTGGCTGCCATCACCTTGATGAACATTATAGCTTACAGGTCCACTTTGGAAGAGCGGATAACTCAATCGCTTATTATAACGCTATGAAATAGAGAAATGCTTGTTAAATCTTACCGCTGAGAAAAGCTACCTTGTTAGAGAGTAGGCGTGAGAGCCATAAAAATAGCATGCCTAATACCAGGCCCCAAAAAGCCGCTCCTATGCTGAAGAAATTCACTCCGGATACTGTGACTAACAAAGTAATCAGGGCAGCTTCGCGCTCAGTGCTTTTTTGCAGGGCAACATTTAAGCTATTAGCCAATGTGTTGAGTAGAGCTAGGCCGGCGATAGCCACTACTAGTGCCTTGGGGGCGATTAGAAATAGACTAACGACGGTGGCGCCAAACAGGCCAATAATAATATAGAAAACCCCCGTGCAAATACCGGCGATATAACGGGTCTTTTTATTGCTATCCACCTCTTGCGAACAGCAAATAGCGGCGGTAATAGCCGCTAAATTGTAGGAGAAGCCACCCAGAGGAGCCAGTAGAACGGTGCAGAGTCCGGTAACACATAGGGCTTGAGAGGTGGGGGGCTGGTAGCCAGCTGCTTTAAGGGTGGCGGCACCGGGGATGTTTTGGGAAGTCATAGTGACCACAAACAGCGGAATGGCTACGCTGATGATAGTGGCTATCGAGAAGCTGGGAGTGACCCACACAGGGACAGCAAAACTTAAATCTATGCTCTGCTGGATGAACAAGCCCTGTTGGGCACAAATCAAAACACCGAGCACTAATACACAGGGAATGTTGAAGTTTTTTAGCAATGGTTTTCCCAGTAAATAGCCGATGCCCATAGCAGCGACTAAAAATACCTCTTGCTGTAACGAGTGGAAAATCCCTATACCAAACTGAAACAGTATTCCCGCCAGCATCGCACTGGCGATAGACGGGGGGATCAGCTGTTGGATTTTATCAAACCAGCCACTGAGACCACAGATAAAGATCAGTAGGCCACAGACAATAAAACTGCCAATTGCCTGTTGCATCTCGACGCCTGCCAGCGAGGTAACTAATAAAGCGGCCCCCGGGGTGGACCATGCGGTGATCACTGGCATGCGGTAAACACTGGAGAGCGCAATGGAAGTAATACCCATGCCCACTCCCAGGGCCAGCATCCAGCTGTTTAATTGTTGCTGACTTGCACCTAGTGATTCAGCGGCCTGAAAGATAATAGCAACACTGCTGCTATAGCCGACTAAAACGGCGATGAAGCCCGCAGAAATATGAGAGAGTTTTAATGATTTCATAAATTTCCTTTACATTGAACTGCCAGTTGAATATGCAGAATAATAACGGGGTCTAGCAGTTCAATAAGTGTCGCTGAGCAGTTATAATTAGTTGTGCGCTATAGCGCACAGAAGGATATGTTATCATCGTGCGTTATAACGCACAATAGCTTGTGGTTGATTTATGTTTAATACGATTATTGCAAATAACTTAAAACAATTTCGAAACTCTCGTGGCTGGAGCTTAGCCCGAGCCGCCGATGAAACGGGTGTAAGCAAGGCAATGTTAGGTCAGATAGAGAGAGGCGAATCTAGTCCCACAATGGCCACCTTGTGGAAGATTACCCAAGGCTTTCAAATACCTATGTCCGTTGTACTCGAGCCACCGCGGGACAATTCCCAGAGTGTAGAACATCAGTCTAAAAAGCAGTTGAGCTTTGACGAGAATATACAGTTCAGGGTATTGTTTGCCTTTGACCCATTACTGCGCTGTGAAATGTTTGCCCACCAATTAGCGCCTGGAAAAACGCACTTGTCCAGCTCTCATGAAAGAGGGGTTATAGAAGATATTATTGTCATTGAGGGTGCTTTAGAGATTAAATTAACTGACCAGTGGCAGCTTTTACAGGCGGGGGAAACCTTAAGGTTCAAAGCTGATCAAGACCACGGCTATCGAAATAGTTCGGCTGAAAGAACTATTTTTCACAATGTTATTCACTACCCTAAAACGATTGCAGATCACTGATCTAAAAAAACTAGCGGCCAATTTAATAACCCAATAACAAGGACATCTATGCACAGATATAAAAGCCAGAGGACACAGGCCAGCTTTGGGTTACACGGCCATCCGGTTGTTAGTATGAGGGATAGTTTACAAGCTTATATGACCTTAGACCAGTCGGCTCCAGGTGATGCCTATGGTAGTGGTGCTATTATAAATGACTTTGAGCAAGAAATAGCCTTGGAGCTGGGCAAGCAGCTGGCAAATTTTTTTCCCAGTGGGACTATGGCGCAACAAGTTGCATTGCGAATAGCTTGTGATAACAGAGATATAGCCACAGTAGCCTACCATCCTCTTTGCCATCTGCAAATTCACGAACAGCAGGGATTAAAACACCTACATAGAATTGATAGTGTTTTGTTGGGAGAGCCTAATCGCTTGTTTAGTTTGCAAGACCTGCAAAACGTGGAAGCTGTTGCCGCGGTTTTATTTGAATTACCGCAGCGAGAAATTGGCGGCCAGCTACCCACTTGGGATGAGTTGCAAAAAATGTGTGACTGGTGCAGGCAGCGGGGGATTCACAGTCACTTAGATGGGGCCAGATTGTTTGAAATACTTCCATACTATAAAAAAACTGCCGCCCAAGTGTGTGCCCTGTTTGATTCGGTTTATATTTCGTTTTATAAGGGGTTTGGCGGTGTATCGGGAGCTATCTTGGCTGGTGACAGAGGCTTTATGGACAGTGCTAAGCTGTGGAAGAGGCGACAAGGTGGGGATATCTTTCAGCTTTATCCTTACATCGTCAGTGCCCAGTACAACTACCGATTGAGGCGAGATAAGATGCCGGTTTACTGGAAAAATGCATTGAGTTTGGCTGAGCAATTCAATCAGATACCGGGTATAAGTACAGTTCCGAAAAAACCTGTGAGTAACATGTTCCATGTATATTTCACAGTGGATAGCCAGTTGCTGGAAGCAAGTCTCATTGAGGTTCTGGAAAAGTATGATTTAGCGTTGTTGCCTGCCAGTAGATGCGATCGGGATAATAGAAAGTATTTTGAATTTTGGGTCGGAGATCAGTTTTCTGCGGTTGACCCCGAAATAGTGGCACAGGCAATGTGCTTTTTGGCCGCGGCGTTAAAAAGAGGAGCTGCAATTTAGCAATGAAGGTAAATTGCAGCTTGGCTATAGCGATTCCGGGCGCATCTCCGGGAAATGAAAAGTTTTCAGAATCTCCCCTTGAGCTGTCACCGACTCCAGGTGGATATCAAATCCCCACAGCTGATGTAAGTGTTGTAATACGCTGGGGACTGACTCGGCAAGTGGGCGTTGCTGATGGACAAAATGTCGCAGTGTCAGTGACCTGTCACCGCGCACTTCGACGTTGTATATTTGTATGTTGGGCTCCAGGTAGCCTAGATCATATTGATTAGCTAAGTCGTTACGCACTTGTTTGTAGCCTGCCTCATTATGGATAGCTGACACTTTTAGGGTTGGTTTATCGCTGTTATCTAAAATAGAGAAAAGTTTCAGCTCGCGGATTAAGCGCGGCGATAAATACTGGCGGATAAAGCTTTCATCTTTGAAATTTTTCATCACGTAATGGACTGTATCAAGCCAGGGGCTGCCCGCTATATCGGGGAACCACTCTCTATCTTCTGCTGTAGGATGCTGACAGATACGTTTAATATCTATCATCATGTTAAAGCCAAGAGTGTAAGGGTTAATGCCGTTGTAATAGGGGCTGTCAAAGGGAGGTTGATAGATAACACTCGTGTGGGACTGCAGGAACTCCATCATAAATCCCTCTGTAACCAATCCCTCCTCGTACATTTGATGTAATAGTGTGTAATGCCAAAAGCAGGCCCAGCCCTCATTCATTACTTGAGTTTGTTTCTGCGGGTAAAAATATTGTGCCATCTTACGTACGATACGAATTATTTCCCGTTGCCAAGGTTCCAGTAAAGGTGCATTTTTCTCGATAAAATACAGCAGATTCTCCTCTGGATCTTGGGGGAAGTTGGCTTGTTTGTTCTCAGATGATTCTTTTATAGTGACTGTGGTCCACAGTGTGTTGATGTGTCGCTGTATATACTCTTCTCGCTCAGCGACTTTTTTGCTCTCTTGCTCTGGGGTTAAAACCGGGGGGCGAATGTAGCGATTGACACCGAAATTCATCAAGCTGTGACAGGAATCTAACATAGCTTCGACAGCATCAATACCATGACGCTCCTCACATTTGGCAATATAGTTTTTGGCAAATACTAAGTAGTCAATAATGGCAGAGGCATCTGTCCAAGTGCGGAACAGGTAATTTCCCTTGAAGAAAGAATTGTGACCATAACAGGCGTGAGCGATAACCAGCGCCTGCATCATCATAGTGTTTTCTTCCATCAGGTAGGCGATACAGGGGTCGGAGTTAATCACAATTTCATAGGCGAGGCCCATGCGCCCGCGCTGGTAATTCTGGCTGGTGTCTAAAAATCTTTTCCCGTATGACCAGTGGTTGTAATGCAGCGGCATCCCCACTGATGCATAAGCATCCATCATCTGTTCAGAGTTAATTATCTCAATTTGATTCGGGTAAGTATCAAGTTTGAAGTTGGCTGCAATTCTACCGATTTCCGCCTCATAGCGTTCAATCAGCTCAAATGTCCATTCTGCATCTGTCGAAATAGGCGACTGTTTTTTCATATAGCTGCACTCACTTGTTCGCAGTTGATTATCTCAATTTGATTCGGGCAAGTATCAAGTTTGAAGTTGTCGGTAATACCACCGATTTGCGCTTCATAGCGTTCAATCAGCTCAAATGTCCACTGTGCATCTTTCGAAATAGGCGTCTTCTTTTTCATGTGATTGCACTCACTTAAAATAATTAGCAGGTATTCGAACCAGCACTTCAGTCTGAATTGAAGGGCAGAGAACTATAGGCGTAGAGAGAATTTTGCGCGTTAAAGCGTCAGGATTTCTGCTCAGTTTTGGAGGCAAAAAGCTCTCGAAATACCGGATAAATATCTGCACTGCCACGCACATTCTGCATAGCAAATTCATTGGCGAACTGTTCCTGGATGTTTTTATATTCGTTCCATAAGTTTTGATGCATGCCGGAGGTGATCTCGACGTAAGCAAAATATTGAATAATCGGCAGAATACGCTGCTGCAAAAGTTTGCAGCATATTTCGGAATCGTTATCCCAATTATCCCCATCCGAAGCTTGAGCTACATAAACATTGTACTGATCTTGCGGGTAGCGCTGCTCGATGATATCCGCAGTTAGTTCCAGCGCACTGGAGACGATGGTACCGCCTGTTTCTCTAGAGTAAAAAAACTCTTGTTCGTCTACTTCGGTGGCTCGGGTGTGGTGGCGAATAAATACAACCTCGGTCTTTTGATAATTGCGACGAATAAATAGATACAGCAAAATGAAAAATCGTTTGGCCAGCTCTTTAATGGTTTGGGTCATGGAACCTGAGACATCCATCACACAGATAATCACCGCTTTTGAGGAGGGCATCGGTACGCGTACATAATTGCGATAGCGCAAATCAAAAGTGTCAAGAAACGGGATTCTCTTTTTATCTATTTGTTTTAGCTCACTTATTTTTTTCTTTAAATCGATAATTTTTCGACTGTTGCTCTCGTTGACAGGTTGTTCTTCGAGTGCCCAGAGGCTTTTTTTGAGTTCGGTAAGCTCTTTTTTTCCAGGACCTGATAATGCAATTCTGCGGGCGTAAGCGGCGCGTAATGAGCGAATTAAATGCAGCTTTTCGGGAGAACTATGGCTGGTAAATCCTGCGTGATGGGTTTCAAAATTGGTCGTGCTTTTAAGCTGTTTTTTAACCAGATAAGGCAGTTCAAGGCCCTCAAACATAAAGTCTAAGAATTCATCCTGACTGATATGGAAAGTAAACTCATCTTCCCCCACACCGGTATTGCTGGCGCTGCCTTCACCTGAACCACTACCGCTGCCCCCGCCTTGATCAGGGCGCTGAAATTCATCCCCGGTACTAAACTCTTTGTTGCCGGGAAACACTCGAGTCTGACTGCCGCCTCTGCCGTGTTGAAAAAATGGCTCAGTGGTTGCGTCGCGATCGATAGTAATATCGCTACCTCTGTCGACGTCTTCAATAGAGCGCTTCTTCAGAGACTCTTCAACAGCGCGCTTAATCTGTTTGCGGTAGCGCTTGAGAAAACGTTGCCTATTGACGGCGCTCTTCTTTTTACTATTTAGGCGACGGTCGATGATATAACTCATATTCCGTATTCCTATGTCAGGAGAGAACCGCAATAAGCTTGCTGATTCTCTAAATGTGTAGAAGTCCTACATACAACACTACGCTTGTGGACCAAGTTAGCAACTCAATATCCGCCCGGCTGTAAGCTAAACCGGGTGATTAACAGCTACTGGGACTTTCTAACTCTTATATACCACTCAGATAATAACCTCACCTGTTTCTCGGTATAGCCACGTTTGGTCATGCGTTTCACAAACTCAAAGTGTTTGTTGTTTTCATCGGTAGACGCCTTGGTATTGAAAGAGATCACCGGCAGTAAATCTTCGGTGTTGGAAAACATTTTTTTCTCTATTACCGAGCGCATTTTTTCAAAACTCATCCAAGATGGATTTTTTCCGTCGTTACTGGCCCTGGCACGCAGTACAAAGTTAACAATTTCATGGCGAAAATCTTTGGGGTTACTGATGCCAGCGGGCTTTTCAATTTTTTCCAGCTCTTCGTTGATATTCTGTCGGTTGAGCATATCACCCGTCTCCGGATCACGGTATTCCTGATCCTGGATCCAGAAATCGGCATAAGTTACATAGCGGTCAAAGACATTTTGTCCGTATTCAGAATAGGATTCCAAATAGGCGGTTTGAATTTCTTTACCTAAAAGCTCGATGTATTTAGGGGCTATATACTCTTTAATAAAGCCGATATATTTGTCCTGAACTTCTTTAGAAAATTGTTGCTGCTCTATTTCTCTCTCCAATACATACATTAAGTGCACTGGGTTGGCGGCAATCTCAGTGGGGTCAAAATTAAATACTTTTGACAAAATCTTAAAGGCAAAGCGGGTCGACAAACCGTTCATGCCTTCATCGACACCGGCGTAATCCTTATATTCCTGAATGGGTTTTGCCTTGGGGTCTGTATCTTTTAAATTATCTCCATTGTAGATGCGCATCTTGGAATATATATTGGAGTTTTCTGGCTCTTTTAAGCGCGACAGTACTGAAAATTGGGCCAGCATATTTAGCGTGTCTGGGGCGCAGGGGGATTCGGACAGTGAGCTTTCACGCAACAGCTTTTCATAGATTTTAATTTCTTCAGAGACCCGGATACAGTAGGGGATTTTTACGATGTTTACCCGGTCAATAAAGGCCTCATTGGTTTTGTTGTTTTTAAATGACTGCCACTCAGATTCGTTAGAGTGCGCCAGGATGATGCCGGAAAATGGAATGGAACCCATGCCCTCTGTGCTGTTGTAATTGCCTTCTTGTGTCGCAGTGAGCAGTGGGTGCAATACCTTAATTGGCGCCTTGAACATTTCCACAAACTCCATCAACCCCTGATTGGCACGACAGAGGGCTCCGGAGAAACTATAGGCATCGGGATCTTGCTGAGGAAACTCTTCCAATTTACGGATGTCGACCTTACCCACCAGGCTGGAGATGTCTTGATTGTTATCATCGCCAGGCTCGGTTTTAGCGATGGCTACTTGATTAAGTATTGAGGGGTAGAGCTTAATCACTGTAAATTTTTCAATATCACCGCCGTATTCGTTAAGGCGTTTCACAGCCCATGGCGAGATAACGCCTTTTAGGTAGCGGTTGGCAATACCGTACTCGCGCTCAAGTATTTCCCCGTCTTCGCGGGGGCTGAATAATCCCAGTGGTGACTCGAACACAGGAGAGCCTTTTATCGCATAAAATGGAATATGTTCCATCAGCTCCTTAATCTTCTCGGCGATAGACGATTTACCGCCGCCTACCGGGCCCAGTAGATAGAGAATTTGTTTGCGTTCTTCCAAGCCTTGAGCGGCATGGCGAAAATAGGCAACGATGTTTTCTATAGCATCTTCTGCGCCGTAGAACTGGTCAAAACTGGGGTAGCGTTTTATGACTTTGTTGGAAAAAATCCGGCTTAGTACAGGGTCTCGTGCAGTGTCAATCAGCTCAGGCTCGCCGATCGCATGTAGCAAACGTTCGGCGGCACTGGCATATGTTTCAGGTTTGTCTCTGCACAACTGCAGATATTCTTGAAGGGATAATTCTTCTTGAGTGGTAGATAGAAAACGTGCTTGATAGCGCTCGAAGATACTCATGATGATCACCTTCTATGTTAAGGAAGTCACCGATTAGCATAGAGGGTCGCTTACCATCGGTACTCCACTATTCATAGTTAATTGATTGTCTGACCTGGATGAGATTTTTCTCATCTAAATCAACCTCTATTTGAATTATAGACGCTCCTTTGGCATTGACACTTTTAAAGTTAAATTAATTGTGTCTCAGAGAAGGTCAGGCAAATGTTTAAAACGGCAGTGTATAAGTATTGTCTTTTAGAACACGCGAATATTGTAGGGTTTCGCTGGGGTAGAACAGCCCGTTTATGCTGGATGACCCTTAGAGGTATTGACTGGATCTGGAAATACTCTGTTGGCCAGAGGCATGTGGACTTGAACAATTGTTCGTTAGACCTTTAACAGTATGACTTAATCACAAGGTATAAGTTCCTTTAATTGCAGGGCAACTATTTGTAAATTGCAGGTAAAAAGTGCATCGAAAACTGAACTTATCGGGATTTTAAAGGTTACATAGTAAGGGTGGCTAATAAAGGTCGCTCTGCTGGTTAATTAGCAGTGTTTAGGGATACTGCTTTTAGTTTATTACCAGTATAATCTGGGATTGACCCAATACGAATACTAACAATAGGCTCATATGCGAATTCTAACATTGACATTTCTCTCGCTAATCCTCGCACACTCGCCAATCACCCATGCTATACAGGACTACGGTGTTTCCAAGGGGGCGGAAGAGCTGCTTTTACAGGGATTCGAATCTATAGCGGAGCAGAAATTTGATATAGCGCTTGAACAGATGCAAGAACTGGTTACTATCAGACCCGATTTTCGATTGGCGCAGTTAGTCTACGCCGATTTGTTGATCGCTCAGGTAAATCCTCTGTCGCAAGTGGGCAGCAGTTTTACCGGTGACCAGCAGACAAAACTCAAAGGTTTGATTGCAGAGGCGAAGGCCAGAATTAATCTGCGTAAAACTAAACCGGGCCCCGATTTAATTCCTCAGGACATAGTGCTACTCAGTGATAAGCAGAAATACGTCATAGTGCAAGACATGAGTTTGTCTCGGTTGTTTGTTTTTGAAAATAGAAACGGGGTGCCGTTTTTAATCAAAGACTATTACGCCTCCCACGGCACTGGAGGCACCGGCAAGAGAAAGCAGGGTGATCGTAAATCACCGGTGGGTGTATATTTCACCACCGGACGGCTGTTAGATGAAAATTTGCCCGCCAGATATGGTGCCGGAGCACTGCCACTTAATTACCCAAATGCATGGGATTACAGGAATAAACGCACTGGCAATGGTATTTGGCTACACGGATCCCCAGTAGATACTTATAGCCGTCCGCCGCTCGCCAGTTTAGGTTGTTTGTCACTGACCAATCCAGATTTTCAAGAAGTTGATCAACTGATTAAAAATGGCACGCCAATGATCTTAGGAGAGAATCTAACATGGATCTCCAGAGAGGCATGGAAAAAGCAAAAAAATGAAATGATCGCTGTGGTCAAAGATTGGGAGGCCGATTGGGAGAGTTTAGACTACAACCGCTATATAGAAAATTACTCGCAGAGTTTTAGTGATGGCAAAATTAAATTTCAGAAATTTGCCGCGCATAAGAAACGTGTTAACAGTGCCAAGGCATTTATCGAAATTGGCTTAAACGATTTAAACATATTTACCTACCCGGACTCAGATTTAATGGTAGTTTCTTTTGATCAGCAATATAAATCCAGCAACTATAAAGGTTCCGGTCTGAAGAGGCAGTACTGGCAAAAAGAAACGGACGGCTGGAAAATAGCCTACGAGGGCGCGCCATCTCAAGGGAAACCTTAAATTAGCGGCTGTAGTCTCACTCTCAGTGTTGCTGATCGTTAATAATAATAAAGCCAGTAACACTTTAATCTTTTCCAACAGGGATGAACGAAGTGCAAAACCTATCAAGTCAGCAAAGCATCGTGCGAACTGATTTTACCTTAAAATATTATGCTCTGGATGAAAAACTAGCCAGCGATCCGCTACTAAAAGTTCATGGCCCTGATGCTGGGTTGTTCATACGCAGTTGGTTGGAATATGCAGGGGCCGGTGGTAACTGCATTATTCATTGGGCAGAGGGCGACTTTGCTGCCTTACTAAGCAGCATTAATGATAGATTTCAATCCAATGTCGATAGCACTGATGGTTTACTAGAGCTTTTGGCAGAGCAAGGGGCACAGCGAAAAGTAATATTTGTAGTTGATGCGCAACAGGTCCCCAGCACACAATTTTCTCTACTATTTCAGACTCTACGCAATAGCGATTCACAAAACAAAACAGACAATGCCACGCGATACCCTGCCAAATTGGTGCTGTATTTTAAGGCTGAAGAGATTGCCAGTTATCAAAAAGTGCTTAGTGCTTTTAGCCAGTCTTTGCAAATTGGTGCTGCTGCTGGACAAGGCGTAGCTGCTGGGAAAAAATATTTTGCAACTGGGATGCTCGGCGCTTTACTGCTCGCCTTCATTATAGGCGGCGTTAGTTACTGGCAAGTGCTGAAAAATAGCGACAGCGAGTTTTCTCTGTGGATAGCAAACATCAGCGGCTGGCAGCCGGACCCCGGTACTGCAAAGCTGTCCAGTGCTGGGGCTGCGAGGGATGACAACTTCACTAGTGCTGATGCTGCTCCCAAAGCAAAAAATACTAATCTATTAGCCAGTGGCGACTCCGCCGCGACTATAAGCAAAACACAATCAATAGCAGCGACTAAAAATGTTGAGCCCGCAGTTGCAGCTGTTATTGAAGATAATAATGTTACTGTAAAAAACGTTACGGAAAAAAATGCGGCTATAGCGAAGCCTGCTGATAAAAGTGCAGAGGTAACGGATAATCAAAGCGGGTTGTTGTTGCAAGATAGCAATGCCTCAAGCTCAATAGCGGGTGCCTCAGGCGCTATTACCCTGATCGATGACCAAGTAACACAGACAAGTAAGGACGACCCAGAGGCGGTTGCAGAGCTTATCGCAACAACCGATACTCAAATCCCGCCCCAGCAGGCAGAGCTAGCTACAACTGAGGCTGACGCCAACACAGAAGAGCAAGTGCTGACAGTGGGAAAAAAGGCAGACACTGGGCAGCAATCTATCGCCAGTGCTGAGAGTATAGAAAGCCCGACAGTCATCATTGATCCAGTTGTAACAGAAAAAGATCAGCAATTAGTGGTGCAGCAACACTTAGAGTTATTAATCGACGATTGGATCGCGGCATGGCAGCAGCAGGACTTCAAAAAATACAGCGCTTTTTATGGGCCAAAATTCACAGTTGGTAAAAAGCTTAGTCACAGAGGCTGGCTTAAGTGGCGCAAGCAGCGTATTGAAAAACCTAAATGGATCAAATTGTCTCGCTCAGCGATCAGTTTTATCACTCCTGATGGCGATGAGCAGGTGAGTATGACCTTTACTTTAAATTACGAGTCGCCTAACTACCAAGATGAGACTTTAAAAAAGTTAACATTAAAGTCATCCGCACAGAGTTATCAAATCATTCTCGAAGAGAATGTGCAAGTGACCAGAATCCGCTAGCAGCGTCTACCCTCTAGAAAGTTTAAGGAGGGCTCAGGCTCTCCTTTTTTACGGCCGGAGAAGGCTTTAAGTCGCAAGTAGTTAGTATTTAGTAGTTACTGCAAATGGCTATGGATTCACTAGAGGGGGTGCAGCAGGTAGGTAACAAAATTAGGCGATAAAAAAAGCGTATTTACCGAGGTAAATACGCTTTTTTTATGAGTGCTAGTGTAACGGTCAATTATATATTTTGTTCCTTACTGATCAGCCATTTAGCGCCTACTTTTCTTAACGTTAGCTTTTTCTTGGTTTGATCTTTGTAGGTGTTGGCTTGATACTTTTGCAAGAAAGTAACTTCAACAACGCCGCTAGCGATTCTGGTGCTTTTAAGGTTTGAGAGTTTTACTTTAATAAAAGCAGGCTTAGTGAGTCTAGAAGTACGCAGCTTTCTCCACTGAGTATGGCTCACATTTTTCTTTGGCTTATAGCCATCCACATAGCTACCTAGATATGCATTTACGTTTTGTGTCGACCAGGTCCAGCTCCAGCGATTAACTGCTTTGATGGCAGCAGCAGTACTGCTCCCTTGGGCTTTGGCGGTTTTAGTGGTGTTGTTAGTGTCGACTCTTACAATACTTTGCTTAACTGCAGGGGCTTTTTTAGCCGGTTTAATCACCAGTTTAGCGATTTCTACTTTAGGCTCCGGATCGCTGAGTTTTGGAATAGGCAGCGCTACTTGTTTTCTGGCCGCGATCACTATAGGTTTAGCAGGCTCAGTGATACTTTTGCTTGTTTGCCTGGCAGTGCTGCTAGCTGCAACTTTGCTGGTCAGCTTTTTATCGGTGCTGTTGGCCGCTATGCTCGAACTTAGACTTGCGTGGGAGACGGCGGGTAAGCTGGGACTGGATATTCTTCTCAGCACTATTAAATTTGGCGTCTGTTTAGTATCGGAGTTCAAATCCAGGGCGCGGTTGTAGGCTAGCGAGGCTACAGATGAGTATACTTCCCGAAGATTTTCATTTACTTGCGCGTAGCTAGGGTGGGTTGAGAAGGCCAGCAGTAAAGTCTCAATAGCCTTGCCATAATCACCTTGATCCGAGTAAATGATCGCAAGGTTATTATACAGTTCAGGAGAAGTTGGGTGGCGAGCTATAGCATTTCGCAATAGTGATTCTGCCTCTTTGACCTCGCCCATGTTATTCAAAACCAGGCCCTTGGTCAGTTCAGCTTCCAGGTTGTTTGGGTGTTGCGCAAGGAAAGTATTGATCGCTGCCATAGCATTGCGATGCTCACCCCTTTGAGTCATTGCCTCAATGCGCACCAATTCTGGATCAGTGGCGGCCGGGTTGCGAACTTGTAGCGCTTTAGTGGAAGGCGTCGATTTACTGATTGCCGAGTCAGGGTTTTCCTTGATGGTTTTTAACCAGGATTTTATATCCGAGAGCTTGGAGTTCATCCAGGCCTCAGTATTCGGGTTATTAACGGTATCAGTGGAATCAGTCCCTTCTCTCTGCGCTTGTTCATTGCAGCTATAGTCACTGGAGGTGCCACCATTTCGACAGTATTCTTGAGTACCGTTTGCAGTAGCCGAAGTATTTTTATTAGCATCTAGTTTGCTGGCACTACAACCGGAGGCAATTAATGCGGTAATAAGTACGGCCAGTTTAGTTCGTTTTAAATCCATGAAAAGCACATTGTATCCAGTCAATAAGGAAAAATTTTTGCAAGCTGCATCAACGGTCTGCAAGTGCTATACACTGTGTTACCGGTGGGTTTGCAGCAGGGTCCCTGAGTTTTTAATCAGCACTTATCAAGAGGGCTATAATAGCTCTTAAGTAACAGTAACTGGTTGTATTGTTTTATTAAAGACAAGTAATAGTATCTGTGTAGAAACAGCCTGTAAAGCTATTGATAAATTAAGCTTATGCTAACGTTTCAGCGACAGTCACTTAGACAGTGATGTCGCTGGCTGATAACTAAGCCTGGCTCTCTCTATCGATCGCCCGATAGGCGATGTCAGTGCGATAAAAAGCTTGCTGCCACTGGATATTTTTCACTGTTGAATAAGCAGCGCGCTGGGCACTAGTGACAGTATCGCCCAGTGAGGCAATGCATAATACCCGCCCACCAGTGGTCACTAGTTGATCATCCACAATGGCAGTGCCGGCGTGAAAAACTTTAGTATCACTGGAGTGCGTACTATTGATCGTTATCGGGTTGCCTTTTGCGTAGCTATCCGGGTAGCCACCTGAGGCCATCACTACTCCCACTGCAGGACGTGGATCCCACTGTACATCTAAGCGTGAAAAGTCACGATCCAGCGCGGCGTTACACATATCGACAATGCTGGTTTTTAGGCGCAGCATAATCGGCTGAGTTTCCGGATCGCCGAAGCGGCAGTTGAACTCAATAACTTTTGGCTGGCCGCTATCGTCGATCATCAATCCTGCGTACAAAAAGCCTGTATATTCGTGTCCTTCAGCTTTCATGCCAAGTACCGTAGGCATAATCACCTGATCCATAATTCGCTGGTGGATTTCACTGTTGACCACAGGGGCAGGTGAGTAGGCACCCATGCCTCCGGTATTGGGGCCAGTATCGCCGTTACCAACACGCTTATGATCTTGGCTGGTGGCCATAGGTAAAACATTGTCACCATCAACCATAACAATAAAAGAGGCTTCTTCGCCCTGTAAAAACTCTTCGATCACCACTGTGCTACCGGCATCACCGAATTTGTTGCCCGCCAGCATATCGCGAACAGCTGCTTCCGCCTCTTCAAGTGTCATAGCGACAATTACGCCCTTACCGGCGGCCAGGCCATCGGCTTTAATAACGATCGGAGCGCCCACTTTTTGCAGGTAACTGATCGCGGGGTCGATTTCGGTGAAGTTCTGATAGGCACCAGTAGGTATATTCTGGCGCTGCAAAAAGTCTTTGCTAAAGGCTTTAGAGCCCTCCAGCTGTGCAGCGGCGGCCGTGGGGCCAAAAATTGCTAGGTTTGCAGCTCTAAAGTCATCTACTACGCCTGCGACCAACGGGGCTTCGGGGCCTACGATAGTTAAGCTTACTTGATTGTCTTGAGCAAATTTGATCAGCGCAGCAGAATCTGCGATGTCCAATGGCACATTTTGCATTTTTGCCTCAGTGGCAGTACCACCGTTGCCTGGGGCGACAAAAACTGTTTCAACATTGGTATCTTTAGCTGCAGACCAGGCCAGTGCGTGTTCTCTACCACCGGAACCTAAAATAAGTACGTTCATTGTTGGAGCTCCAAAATATTGCCAGGCCCGTTTGACAGCGGGCCCGATAGAGAAAGTTTTAGTGTCTGAAGTGGCGCATGCCAGTGAAAACCATCGCCATACCTGCGGCATCGGCTGCGGCTATCACTTCGTCGTCACGCATCGAGCCGCCCGGTTGAATTACCGCGCTTATACCTGCAGCTGCGGCAGCTTCAATACCGTCGCTAAACGGGAAGAAAGCATCGGAAGCCATCACTGACCCCGCAACTTGTAAGCCTTCATCGGCCGCTTTAATGTTGGCAATCTTGGCGCTGTACACGCGGCTCATCTGACCGGCACCTATACCGATACTCTGGCCGTCTTTAGCGTAGACAATTGCATTAGATTTTACGTATTTAGCTATTTTCCAGCAGAACAATAAGTCCTGGATTTGCGCCGCTGATGGAGCAACCTTAGTGACGACTTTTAAATCTTGCTCAGTGATAATACCCATGTCTCTATCTTGAACTAACAGGCCACCGTTAACCCGCTTATAATCTAACCCGTTCAGGCGAGTCTTGGCGAACTCGCCACAGATCAATACTCTGACGTTAACTTTAGCGGCTAATACCGCCTTGGCAGCATCGTCAATACTGGGGGCAATGATTACTTCAACAAACTGACGTTCGATAATCGCGCTGGCAGTCGCCGCATCTAAAGTACGGTTAAAAGCGATGATGCCGCCAAACGCTGAGGTCTTGTCAGTGGCATAGGCCAAGTTATAGGCTGTTAACAAATCGCCACCAATAGCAACACCGCAAGGGTTGGCGTGTTTAACAATAACGCAGGCTGCTTCGCTAAAAGATTTAACACACTCTAGTGCCGCATCGGTATCTGCGACGTTATTGTAAGAGAGGGCTTTGCCTTGCAGTTGTACTGCAGTGCTGATAGACGCTTCACCCGGGTTGCTCTCGACATAAAAAGCTGAGCGCTGGTGGCTGTTTTCGCCGTAGCGCATATCTTGTTTTTTGATAAACTGGCTATTAAAAGTGCGTGGGAACGCTGAGCTATCCACGGGCGCCTGAGTATCATCGGCGGCGGTTGGTCCTTCTACTACCGCACCTAGATAGTTGGCAATCATGCCGTCGTAGGCAGCGGTGTGTTCAAAAGCTTGTACGGCTAAGTCGAATCTGTCGGCAATAGTTAAACCGTTGTGTTGGTTTATTTGCTCTAGTATATGTGGATAACTGCTGGCATTAACAACAATCGCCACATCTTTATGGTTTTTGGCCGCAGAGCGAACCATAGTCGGACCGCCAATGTCGATGTTCTCAATTGCCAGTGGCAAGTTGCAGTCAGGGCGCTCAATGGTTTGCTTGAAAGGATACAAATTGACGACGACCATATCGATAGGGTCAATACCGTGCTCAGTCATTACCGTATCGTCGATGCCTCTGCGAGCCAAAATTCCACCGTGGATTTTAGGGTGCAAGGTCTTAACCCTGCCGTCCATCATCTCGGGAAAGCCGGTGTAGTCAGATACTTCAGTAGCGGGGATGTTGTTATCCCTTAACAGTTTGAAAGTACCGCCTGTGGATAGAATTTCAACGCCACTGCTCTGTAGAGCTGCCGCGAATTCTACGATGCCGGTTTTATCTGAAACACTGATCAGTGCTCTGCGAATAGAAGTATATTTCTGCTCTGCCATTTTAATGCCATTATCTCTGAGTAAAAGGGAACTGGGAAATCTGTCGGTAAATTTGTCTTTGCAGGAGAGCGCGCGAGGTATTGCAGGGGATAGTATTTACACTGCTGGTAAATGTATAGCTTGTAAGGGGTAAAGCTAGATTATCCATAGTCAATACTCGGTTAAATCTCTTAGCTTCCTGGCCAAATTACGGATAACACAGCCTGCTGCTAAACAATAGTTTAATAGCAGGCTGTGTTTTTGCTAATTAGCGTTTTACAGTAAACCGTATTCTTTTAACTTTTTACGCAGTGTACCGCGGTTTAAGCCCAGTAGTTCTGAGGCTTTAGTCTGATTGTCTTTAGTGTAAGCCATTACTGTCTCTAGCAATGGAGCCTCGATTTCAGCGAGTACCATCTTGTAGACGTCAGTCACAGGCTGACCGTCTAGCTGTCTGAAGTAATTGTTCATGGACGTTTCAACACTATCCCTTAAAGTCTGGCCTTGAGTGATGACCGGGTTGGAAGCAGGGACGAAGTTAGCTTGCTGATTTTCTATTGTGTTCACGTTACATTGTATCCGAAATTAAATGTTAAGCGGCAGTTGTGGTTAACTGAGCGTTTATAAAGTACTGCTCTATCGCTGCCAATTGTTTATCTCTACTATCCAGTTTATTAAAGCTGGAGCGAAATGTTTTACTGTCTTGCATAGATTGTAAATACCAAGCTACATGTTTACGAGCAATTCGCACTCCCAGGTAGTCACCATAAAATTGGTGTAGGGCATGTAAATGGGTAATTAAAACTTGCTTGATCTCTTGTATCTGGATAGCGGGTAAGTGCTTACCAGATGCTAAATAGTGATCAATTTCTCTAAAAATCCAAGGGCGTCCCTGCGCTCCTCTCCCAAGCATTACAGCATCGGCATTGGTAAAAGCTAGCACTTGTTGCGCTTTTTCCGGGCTGTCGATATCACCGTTGGCAAACAGCGGGATATCAATAACCGCAGCGACATCGGCGATGGTTTGGTATTCGACCTCACCTTTAAAAGCACAGGCCTTAGTGCGCCCGTGTACTGCCAGTGCAGCTATGCCAATATCCTCAGCCATTCTAGCAATAGTCGGCGCATTAATATTGTGTTTGTCCCAACCAGTGCGAATCTTCAGGGTAACTGGAACATCCACAGCGCTAACCACGGCCTGTAAAATAGAGCGTACTAAAGGCTCGTCTTTCAACAGTGCCGATCCCGCCGCCTTACTACATACTTTTTTAGCCGGGCAGCCCATATTAATATCAATAATCTGAGCGCCACGTTCTACATTCATCTTTGCTGCATGAGCCATCATCTGTGGATCGCCACCGGCAATCTGCACAGATCTTGGCTCTATTTCAGAATCGTGGTTTAAACGAAAACTTGATTTTCGCGAGTTCCAAAGTTTGGTATCGCTGGTCACCATTTCTGAAACCACAAGCCCTGCTCCCAATTGTTTACACAGTCGCCTAAAGGGCTGATCTGTGACACCTGCCATAGGCGCAAGGATGACCTTGCTGTCTATGTGGAAGGAGCCGATTTGAAACATAGTGTGCCTTAAAAATATTTTCGTTCCACTCAGGCTGAACATTCAGGCTTGAGAGATAGTTTACTTGAATAATAAAGGTGGCGAATTCTACACACATTCAGCGCAATTCACCATGATTTTTTTGGCTGATTTTTGATCGTTTAGGCTTGACTAATGGCTAATATCTGCAGGGGAAATCAACTGGAGTTTATAATTGAGTCCACGGCTGGCCGTTTGCAGTATGGAGAGCTGGCCAGTTATTATCTGCGCCGGTTCGATTTTGCTCGGTACTGGGCTCTGATGACTCAAGTACTGCTGTGCACTAAACTCGCGCTGGGCTACTAGACGTCCCTGCAAGTCACTAAAAATAAGTTTTACGTCAGGCAAGTGTTGTTCGAATGTCGCCTTGTTAGTAAAACTGAAGTTGATCGCCAATAAGTTCTTGTATTGGCTGTCAGGTTCAATCGACAGTGAGAGTTGCTCCAGGGATTCTATGATGGGTCTGTCCGGGTGTAACAATTGAGCGGCCTTTAAGTAGATCGGTTGCAGCCAGGGAATCTTCGACCAACTATTACTATTGAAATACAGCAGCTGCAAACTGGCAGTTATCAGCAGCGAGATACAGAGAACAAGCATGCTGCGACTGGTTTTAGAAGGCCTGTGGGGCCGCTCACTCCCATGGTAGTGGGTAGCTGCTGCTATTCTCTGGCTGGGGCTGAACTTTAGTTTAGGAGAGGACTCAGTGCTGTTTTTCGTTTCCTGCTCCTCGTCCTGTAGCTGGTTTCTTTTTGCATCAAACATACAGCCGCATTGCTTACAGCGAATTTTACCCGCTGCCAAAGTGAACTGGCCGGGCGTGACCCGCCAGTATTTAAAACAACTGGGACATTTAGTAATGTATTGAGCAGAAGAAGCCATAGTGATTATTTTCTAGTGCCGGTCACCCTGATCCAACCGTCGAGTTCAACGGCTGGATCCAGTGTGAACCAAGTGGAATAGGCGTCAATAATGTCTTGCAGTTGATCGACTAAAAGCCCCGATAGCGCCAGTAACCCGTTGCTGTTTACCCTCTGTGCAAGTGTGGGAGCCAGCTCGACTAAGGGGCCGGATAATATATTAGCCACTAAAATGTCGGATTTCTGCGCTGGTGCGTGCTCGGGAAGGTAGGTACTTAGCTGTGATTCATGCAGAGAATTTCTTTGCAGGTTAGTCTCAGTTGCCTGCAGTGCCTGCAAGTCGATATCCACAGCCAATACTGATTTGGCACCTAAGAGCAGGGCCGCTACCCCCAAAATACCAGAGCCACATCCGTAGTCGGTCACGGTTTTGTTCTGACATTCTATACTGTCTAACCAGCGCAGGCAGAGCTCAGTCGTCGGGTGAGTACCCGTGCCAAATGCCAGCCCTGGATCTAACATTAAATTAATTGCATCCGGATTGGGGGCGTCACACCAGCTGGGACATACCCAGAGCCTTTGGCCAAATTGCATCGGTTTGTAAGACTTCATCCACTCCCTTTCCCAGTCTTTATCTTCCAGTATCTCTATGCGTAATTCAGGAAAAGGCTCTTTGGATTCCTGCTGTTTATATGCCTGGCGCAACTGCTGCTCCATTTCTTGCATATCCTGCTGAGCATCAAATAGCCCACTGATTACTGTATTGGTCCACAGTGGTGTTGTGCCCAACTCGGGTTCATAAATAGGCTTGTCCTCGCTGTCCTGATAAGTCACGGATAACGCGCCTGCTACCAGTAGCAAATCTTCGAACTGGTCTGCCAGTTGGGGTTTGATTTCAATTTTAACTTGTAGCCAGGGCATAGATGTTCCTTAAATAGCGAGAGTGTCGTACAAATTCATAGACACTTAAAACTGCTAAGTCTACAAGAATCATAGCGAAGATTCATCTCTGTTAAGCAGGGCATAACTGCTATAGCGGTAACGGAGCAGATAAGGTATTTTGTCTCGGCGTTAAAGTTTTCAACGCAAGGGTGAAATACTTACAAGTAAGTAGGAGGCCAGTACCGCAAAACAGAAGCTTGAGTGTTGCCCAGAGTGCAGTAATGCAGTTAATAAAATCTTTAGTTACAACAGAGGCAGTCGATAGGTGAATAATTTTAATCGCTACTAAACCGGCTAAGTAGCGACTTTATTTTCCTCTGCTGAACAACTAGCAGCTAACTTAATTGATTACATTTTCAGGCAATGAGGTGATTTAAAAGCATTGTTCGCGCGATGTAATTGAGTATAGTTGTGCAATCCAGGGAAGAAGTTGCATCTTTAAAATTCGTGGCAATAAAACCACTGCACCGTAAATTGAATATTATTAGGCCTTTATGACAGAGCACTCAAACAATAGTTCGATAAAAAACCCTTGCGTCGGTGTTTGCGCCCTAGATGATAGGGACTTGTGTATTGCCTGTAAAAGGTCGGGGATCGAAATAGCCGAGTGGGGGCTGTATACGCCTGTGCAAAAAGTGTCTGTATTACAAAGCATCCAGCAGCGTTTTGCCGATGATGACTGAGAATGTTGAGGAAAATTAATGCACTATAAAAATATTGAATACGCAGCTTTTAAGGCCTGGCCGGCGAAAGAGCAACATGGCAGTGACGCTGTGGTGATGCGCTTTGCAGATGGTTATACCAAGAGAGCCAACAGCGCTACGGTACTGAGCGCTTCAAACACTGAAGATGCAAGCTTAAGGCGTAGTTGTGAGCAGTTTTATCTGCGGCGGAATTTACCTTGCATTATTCGCATCACCTCCCGTTCGCAAGCACATCAGTTGGACGTGCATCTGGCCGGTTGTGGTTACGAGTACCGGGATAGGTCTTTAATATTGGATAGGGTGCTTAGCGGCGAACAGCAACCTAGTGCGTCGCTGCAAGAATCGCAACAAGGATCAGGTTTAGTGATTGTGCAACCGCGGCAGTGGCTACAGGATTTTTGTCAATTAAGTGGCAGCGATTATCAAGAGCATCTGGCGCATTTGGCTATCTTAGAGCGAATTGACCAGCAGATGATATTGGCTCAGTGGCAAGTGCAGGGGAGGGTAGTTGCCTGTGGGGTCGGAGTAATCAGTAACGGCTATTTTGGCGTTTTTGATCTGCTTACAGATCCCGCGAGTAGGAATTGTGGCTATGCCACGAAGCTGTTAAGCGCGATGTCGAACTGGGCAATAGAGCATGATGCGACGCACAGCTATCTACAAGTTGTTGCCGCTAATACTGCCGCCATCAACTTGTATCAAAAGTTAGGTTACCGTCAGAGTTACGAGTATTGGTATCGAATTAAGGAAAATTAGTCAAACTTGTAGCTGCGCCGAAACGGGTGTTTGCTTTAAGCTTGAAAGTTTAAGGTTGAAATTGTTTTTGATTCTTGGCAGTATTGAAGAAATAGCTGTCCAATTAAAATCAGTAGCAGCTAAATCTTAAACGTTAAGGATACATAAAATGAGTTGCCCCTATAATCCAGCATCGGACGGTGCAGAAATGGACTTCAATGACAAAATGTCATATGGAGACTATCTACAATTAGATAGTATCTTAAATAGCCAAACTCCTTTGTCAGAAGCCCACGATGAAATGTTGTTCATAATTCAGCATCAGACATCTGAGTTGTGGTTAAAATTGGCGATCCATGAGATGCATGCCACTTTACACGAGATCAGAACGGACAACTTGCGCCCGGCCTTTAAACATTTGAGCCGCGTATCGAGAATCTTTGAGCAATTAAACAGTGCCTGGGATGTGTTGCGTACAATGACTCCTAGCGAGTACACCACCTTTCGCGATTCGCTCGGTCAGTCTTCTGGGTTCCAGTCCTTCCAGTATCGTGCTATAGAGTTTGTGGTTGGCAATAGAAATTTGGCAATGCTCAAACCTCATGATCACGATCCAAAAGTGACAGAGAAGCTGGAAGCTATCCTAGCAATGCCCAGTTTGTATGATGAAACGCTTTTGTTACTACAGCGTAAAGGGTTTAATTTATCTAAAGTGTTAGATGATCGAAATTGGCGCGAAAAGCACAGCGCCAGTGTTGAAGTAGAAGAAGCCTGGCAGCAGATATATAAAGACCCTGAGCAGCATTGGGCACTGTATGAGCTGGCAGAAAAGTTAGTTGATTTTGAAGATTATTTCCGTCGCTGGCGCTTTAATCATGTGACCACGGTGGAGAGAATTATCGGCTTAAAGCGCGGTACTGGCGGCACAGGTGGTGTCTCGTATTTAAGACGTATGTTAGACACAGTTCTGTTCCCGGAACTGTGGACGGTTCGTACCAAGATGTAGGGTTGACAGTTATAAAGTACAAGCGCTCGGGCCCGCTGTGTTAGTAATTGCAGCAGGCGAGCTGGCACTTGTGCTTTTTAAGTTTTGCCTAAATAGCTATTGCTCGCGATGACTGTTCTCAAGTGCGCTATTACACCCAGCGACTTACCCAGACACAGTATTGCAACTAGTAGTTACACCTAGGATAGACGAGTGGCTTGTCGACAAAATAAAAATAACTTGATGGGTAAATAGGTAATGAATAAATTAGCGATAGCAGTAGCGTTAGGGCTGACAGTATCAGCGGCGAGTTCACTGGTCTTAGCGGCACCGGTTAAAGTCGGCATGATTACTACATTGACTGGCGGCGGTGCCAGCTTGGGAATAGATATCCGCGACGGCTTTATGCTGGCGGTAAAGCAAGCGAACAATGCTGATCTGAGCGTCGTGGTTGAAGATGACGCTCGCAAGCCACCACTGGCGGTGCAAATAGCCGATAAGATGATCCAGCGCGAGAAAGTGGATATTTTAACCGGTATTGTCTGGTCAAACCTGGCGATGGCAGTGGTGCCCAGTGCCGTAGCTCAGGGGAAATTTTACCTCTCTCCCAACGCCGGCCCCTCGGCATTAGCGGGCAAGCGCTGTCATAAAAACTATTTTAACGTCGCCTGGCAAAATGATAACTTGCACGAGGCAATGGGTAGCTATGCCACCAACGAAGGCTACACTAAACCTTATATTCTGGCACCCAATTACCCAGCGGGTAAAGATGCGCTGGTAGGCTTTAAGCGTATGTTTAAAGGTGAGGCTTCCGGTGAGACTTACACTAAGTTAGGGCAAAAAGATTACGCGGCAGAAATCGCGCAAATCCGTGCCTCTGGTGCCGATAGCATTTACTTCTTCCTACCCGGCGGTATGGGGATCTCATTTATGAAGCAGTTGACTCAATCGGGCATTAAACTGCCGGTGATGGGGCCTGCATTCTCCTTTGATCAGGGCATCTTAAAAGCGGTTGGTAAAGCGGCTCTGGGGGTTAAAAACTCTTCACAGTGGAGTAAGGATATCGACAATACTGCTAACCAGGCGTTCGTTAAAACCTTTAACAGCGAATATGGTCGCCTGCCATCACTGTATGCCAGCCAGGGTTTTGATACGGCTAATTTGATTTTATCGGCGATGAAAACCGCGGATGTTAAAGATACCGATGCCTTCAGAGCTGCACTGGTCGCCGCCAACTTTGACTCAGTGCGAGGCGATTTCAAGTTCAATGCCAATCAGCATCCTATCCAAAATATCTATGTGCGTGAAGTTATCGAAGAGAACGGTATCTTAACCAATAAGATAGTGGCCACTGCCCTGGAAAATCACGGCAACGTCTACGCCAGCGAATGTAGCTTATAAGTCTTGCACTAACGCTATATACCATTAGCACGGCTGCGTAACGCTAAGCATTAGAGTCACGCAGCTGCTGCCTTCAAGTTACTTATTTGATGTTATACAGCAGCGTGCGGCTGTGTTTTTTGTCGCCCGGTGATTAATAATACGACAACTATAATAATTTGTTCTCGGGATAACTATGACCGCTATTTTGTTATTTGAGCAGCTCTTAAACGGTTTGCAGTTCGGCATGATGTTGTTTTTGATGTCTGCAGGTCTGACTTTAGTCTTTGGGGTAATGGGGCTGATCAACTTGGCCCACGGTGTTCTCTACATGGTAGGCGCTTTTGCCTGCGCCATTATTGCCGGGCTGACCGGCTCTTTCTGGCTGGGGTTAATGGCGAGCCTGATCGTTGCGGCTATGGCCGGGGCACTGATAGAAGTGGGGGTGATACGCAAGCTCTACCAGCGCGATCACTTAGATCAAGTACTGGCCACTTACGCACTCATATTAATTTTTTCCGGCGCCACCCGCTGGCTCTTTGGCGCTTTTCCACTGTATTTGGATGTACCGGAAATACTCTCTACCCCAGTGAACCTTTTTGGTCTGTTAGATTATTCCAGCTACCGGCTATTTATCATTGGTATCGGCATAACGGTGGCTTTGGGGTTGTATTTTTTAATCGCCAAGACGCGTCTGGGTATGCGCATTCGTGCCGGAGCATCTGATCGGGAGATGATTGCGGCGCTGGGCGTAGATATTCGGACTTTGTATACCTTAGTGTTTGCCTTGGGGGCAGCATTGGCTGGCCTGGCAGGAGCATTATTGGGCGCTGTACAGTCGGTAGAAGTGGGCATGGGTGACTCTGTACTTATATTGGCTTTTGTAGTGATCGTCATTGGCGGAATCGGCTCGATCAAAGGCGCTTTCATCGGGGCATTGCTGGTGGGGCTGGTGGATACCATGGGACGTTTCTTACTGCCTTACTTATTTGCCCTAGTACTACCCCCGGATACCGCCGCCAGCATCGGTGGCGCGCTCTCCTCAGTGGCTATTTATATTTTAATGGCAGTCATCCTTATCGTTAAACCAAAGGGGTTAATAGCTGCTAATGGGTAATTTAACAATCGAGTACAAGCTCAATGTATCTTTAGTGCTGCTGTTGTTGGCGATCCCCGCAATAGCGCTGATGCTGGATGAGCCTTTTTATATCACTCTGGCAACAAAAGTGGTTATTTTGGCCACCGCGGGGGTGGGGCTGAATTTAGCATTGGGCCTAGGGGGACTGATCTCTTTTGGTCACGCCGCATTTTTTGGCATAGGCGGTTACATAGCGGGCATCCTCGCCAGCCATTCGCTAAACGCCGAACTGATGTTCACTCTGGCGGGCACCGAGTTTGATGGCACAACTAATATGCTGGTTATCTGGCCACTGGCACTGCTGGTTAGTGCGCTAGTTGCCGTATTTATCGGCTACTTTAGTTTGCGCACTAAAGGGGTCTATTTCATTATGATTACATTGGCGTTTGCGCAAATGATCTATTACTTTGCCATTGCCTGGCCCGCTTATGGTGGCGAAGACGGCTTGTCTATCTATGTGCGCAACCAATTTATGGGGCTAAACACTTTAGACCCCATCATTTTTTATGGTATTTGTTTCGCGCTGTTGATGTCGGTGTTGTTACTGGTTTCGAAATTGAAAAATTCTCATTTTGGTTCCGCATTGCAAGCGGCTCGACAAAATGAGCAGCGCCTTGCGGCAGTGGGGATCCGCCCCTTCGGCATCAAGCTAACCGCCTTTGTAATATCGGCAATGATCACCGCGCTGGCGGGGGCACTGTTTGCCGATCTCAACCGCTTTGTCAGCCCGGATATGTTCTCATGGCACACCTCCGGGGAAATTATGATCTTTGTTATTCTCGGCGGTGTCGGGCGGCTGTTTGGGCCAGTGGTGGGGGCCGGGCTATTTATCTTGTTTGAATATTACCTCGGAGGCCTTACCGAGCACTGGGCACTGTTTTTGGGGCTGGTATTGTTAGCGGTAGTGCTGTTCGCGAGAGGCGGTTTAGTGGGATTGATCGCCGGGGAGGTGAAGCATGACTGATAGTATTTTAAAAATAACCGGTTTGCAGAAAAGCTTTGGTATGCTCAAGGCCACTGACAATCTGAGTCTTGATTTGCGTGCCGGTGAAATACATGCAGTGATAGGCCCCAATGGTGCCGGTAAATCTACCTTAATTAAGCAGATCTGCGGCGAATTGGCGCCGGATTCTGGCAGTGTTGAATTTCTAGGTAAGGAAATTACCGCCTTAGATGTGGCCGCCAGAGCGCGTCTGGGGCTAGGTCGTACCTTTCAGGTCTCCTCGCTGGCGATGGAGTACTCGGCGCTGCGAAATGTGATGTTAGCAGTGCAGTCAGTGCAGGGATCCAGTTTCAAGTTTTTTAAATCATTAGCCGCTGATCAGCCACTGCGTGATACGGCTATGCACTGCTTAACTGAAGTGGGACTCGAGCGTCGTGCAGATATCTGCGCCGCACAGCTCTCCCACGGAGAACGCCGTCAGTTGGAAATAGCGGTAGTCTTGGCGCTGCAACCTAAGGCCTTTTTACTGGATGAGCCTATGGCGGGAATGGGTGCACAGGGCTCGCAACGACTCACAGGCTTTCTCGATCAATTGCGTCAGCGGGCACCGATATTAATGGTAGAGCATGATATGGATGCTGTCTTTTCCCTGGCAGATCGAATTTCGGTATTAGTGTATGGAAAAATCATTATGACCGGTACCGTTGATCAAGTGCGCAGTGACGCCAGAGTGCGCGAAGCTTATTTGGGGGAGGAGTAACCATGGCTGCACTATTAGAGATATCCGCCATAGAGACTTATTACGGTCAATCGCAGGCCCTGTTTGGCGTTGATCTGAATATACAAGAGGGACAAGTGCTGGCAATGATGGGTCGTAATGGCATGGGTAAAACCACCACTATTCGCTCAATTTGTGGCATGTCGAGGATAGCCGCGGGAGCAATGCAGTTTAAAGGTATCGATATTGCCAGCTTGCCCTCACACAAAGTGGCACAGTTGGGAATAGGGTTAGTGCCGGAAGGACGGCGCTGCTTTGGAAATTTAAGCGTCGAAGAAAACTTACTGGTGGCCGCCAGAGCGGCAAGTACTGAATTGCAACCTTGGGATTTAGCCAGAGTAACACAACTGTTTCCGCGCCTTGGCGAGCGCAGCGAACAGAACGCCGATACCTTGTCCGGAGGTGAACAGCAAATGCTTGCTATCGGCAGGGCGTTGATGACTAACCCGGCACTGTTGATTTTGGACGAGGCCACCGAGGGGTTGGCGCCTGTTATTCGCCAGGAAATCTGGCGGGCAGTGCAGCTGTTAAAAGAATCCGGCCAGTCGATTTTGATCGTCGATAAGACCCTCAAAGAGCTGTTGCCTATCGCCGACCACTGCATCATTTTAGAGCGCGGTAAAACGGTGTTTAGCGGCAGTCCCGCACAGCTCGATGGACAAGTACAGAGCCGCTATTTAGGGGTTTAGGAAAAAGTAGGAAGTCGTAAGTGGGAAGTAGTGAGTCGAAAGTAGGAAGTAGGAAGTAGGAAGTGGGAAGTGGGAAGTAGGAAGTAATAAGTAATAAGGGGAGGTAAGGGTTATGGCTGGGTATCATTTAGCACAGCGGGTTTTGTTTCAGCACTGCGATCCGGCCGGGATCGTCTTTTATCCCAGGTATTTTGAAATGATCAATGCCACGGTTGAGCAGTGGTTTGCAGACGAGTTGCAGTTCTCTTTCGCCAAAATGCACTTAACTGAAAAAGTAGGGGTGCCGACAGCAGCGATTGAAACGCATTTTAAAGCCCCGAGCTTTTTAGAAGACCGTTTAGACTTTAACTTGCAAGTAGAGAAAATTGGCACTAAAAGTGTCAATTTGCAGCTGCGGGTCAGCTGTGCAGAGCAGTTGCGGCTGGAAGCTAAAATCACTTTAGTTTTTGTCTGCTTGCAAGGGGCTGTTCCCAAGTCGATTGTCTGGCGGTCTGATCTACGGGAAAAGTTTGCTGCATTCCAATTTGACTGATATTTAAGCTTAAGTAAATGTGCGCATTCGTAGTGTCATTGACTTGTTTTTCTGATCATATTCGTTAAATATCATTGCCAAGCCTTTAACCCATTATAGGTAATCCTTTGACCATTAAAGCTATTCTCTTTGACCACGACGGAACTCTGGTAGACTCCGAAATTGCCCACTTTCAGATGTGGGTTGAAGTCCTAAAAGAATATGGTGTATCGCTGTCCAGCAGCAGTACAAAAGTCACTATGCGGGAATCCCAACACCTGCCAATGCTGTAGATATGGTGCAGCGCTTTGCTTTACCGGTTAGTCCCGAGTATCTGATAGCAGAGAAACATTTTGCCACCCAGGCGCTTCTTAGCCGCGAGGCATTTCCCTTGATGCCGGGGGCCCAGGAGTCAATTGCATTTTTTCAGAGCTGTGGAATACAACTCGCGGTGGTTACGGGTGCGGGCAGAGAGGGGGTCGATGTCAGTATCCGCGGGCATGCATTACAGGGCTGTTTTTCGACGGTTGTCTCTGGGGATGATGTAGCCCATAGCAAACCTGCAGCTGACTGTTACCTGCTGGCCATGCAACGTTTGGGTTTCAGCGCAGAACAATGTATCGCGATAGAAGATACCCAAAATGGTGTTATAGCTGCGAGCTCTGCCGGAATTACCTGCCTGGCAGTGCCTAATGCTATGTCCGAGCAGCACGATTTTAGCCGTGCAGCAGAGGTATTTCATAACCTTGAAGAGGCGACACACTGGATTGAAAATCGTTTTGCACTCAGTCGATCCTGAAAGAGTACTGCTTATTCAGAGCGGCATTGAAAATACAAAAAGTATTGTCATGTAAGTGTGTTACAGCGATTATTTTTCCCAATCTAAGCTAGCTATGATCCTTAAACGCTAAGGCAGAGGATCTGGATACTATTCGCAGGTCACCTAAGGTAAAAGTGATCAGTGCGATATATTCCTATACAAACACAATGCCTCGATAATCTCAGCCTAGAGGTCTATTATTGGTTTAAGAGGTTCCTTTGAAGATGTGTTAGGTGAAAAGCTATTGAACAAAGTCATCCAGAGCTACCGCGATGAAAAATCCTACCCTCATGGTAGTGCCGGGATAAACGATTTCTCGGTTGCTAATCGCTATCTAAAAATACCTGGCAAAATGGCTAAAATACTCGCTGCGATGATTATCGGGCTTTTACTATTCTCTACCCAAAGTACCGCCAGAACACTTGAATTAGTCACCTTACAATACCCACCATATATCTATAGTGAAGATGGAAACATTAAGGGAATTGCGGTGCAAATTATCCGCGAGGGTTTTCACAGGATGCAGCAGCCGATAAAGATAAGGCTGTTACCTTGGTCACGGGCTATCACGCAAATTCAAAATGGCAATGCTGACGCAATATTTACCGCGTATAAAAACCCTGAAAGAGAAACATTTGCCGATTACTCAAAGGGCATCGTGATGCCGCAAATTGTTTCTCTGTTTGTATTAAAAGATTCTTCCATAGCCTGGGAGGGGGAATTTAAAGCACTTACAAAATATTCGATTGGCGTGGTAAGGAAAGTCAGTTATGGGAAGTTATTTGATCAGGCGGTTGAAAACCACACTCTAAGCAACATTCAGTACGCCGGCACCGGCGAGCAGAACATGGAGAAGTTGCTAAAAGGCAGGTTCGATGTGCTGGTGAGTAATAAATACGGAGCCCTAAATATCCTGAAAAAAATGGGAAAGTCTAATGACGTTATAGAATTGGCCCCAGAAATACAAAGCGTGCCAAGTTATATAGCGTTTTCAAAAAAGCGTAATCTATCGGCGCTAAGAGATCAATTTGACATTGTACTTGAGCAGATGAAAATTGACGGTACTTACGCGCGCATCATTAGCGGATATTTCCAGAGCAGCCCCACAATCACTGATAATCAATAGTTGCATTTTGATTCGTTGATATGCAGCTGGCCAATATAAATTATCAGCCACTGGCTAAAAACTCTGTAGTATTAGCATGTTAATTGAATATTTGGCTGACGGATCAATATTCAGGGGCTGGAATATATTCATTTTCTGAAGGTCACCACTGGCTTTAAGACACTGATCATAGCTATGCGCAGATTTAGTGCTATTTTTAATACAGTTCAATAAATTAACTCAGTACTAGAATCAGCAAATACTTTAGGGAACATATGATTAGCCCGCAGAGAAAGTATTGGACTTATTCACATGTTCCTTAGTATGGTGATTCTTTTCTGTGAGATGAAAGTCATAGATATCGTAAACTATCGAATATTCATTGATCAGCGTTTTTATTATTAGGAGTCACACATGGATCGAACTAACCCTATCGAAGAGAAACTGTTTGAAAGCCGCCAGGTTATCATTTGCGAAGAGATTGAACAGAAGATGGCGAAGCGTGTCTGCAGTCAATTACTGGCGCTTGCAGCCGCTGGTGATGACGACATATTACTGTTTGTAAACTCTCAAGGTGGGCATGTGGAATCGGGTGACTCTATCCACGATGTGATCAAATTTATAAAGCCCAGAGTGGTGGTGATAGGTACAGGCTTTGTCGCCAGTGCCGGTACCCACATCTATTTAGCGGTAGAAAAAGCCGATAGATACTGCCTGCCAAATACGCGTTTTTTGATCCACCAACCCAGCGGTGGTATCACCGGGCAGGCATCAGACATACGCATTCAGGCGGAACAAATTGTCATTATGCGTAAACGTTTGGCACATGTGATTGCCGACGCCACCGGGCAAGAGTTTGATCAAGTGATGAAAGACATAGACCGGGATAATTGGACAACTGCGCAAGAGGCGGTTGAATACGGTTTGTGTAATAAAATCATCTCCAGTGTAAAGGATCTGATGTAAGCTTGCCCCTGTACTCTAAGCTGCAGATCCTGATTCAGTTCAAGGTTTGCAGCTTCACAGGATTGCTAATCAGGCTTAATTGTCTTTGTATATTTCAACACAGCGGTGTAATTCGCTGGACTGATTAGACAGCTCTTCACTCATTTGGGAGTTTTGTTGAGACGCCTCCAGTGCCTGATCGGTAATACTGCGAATGGATGCGACCCTTATATTCACTTCACTGGCTACTGAACTCTGCTGTTCGATGGCTGCGGCTATCATATTGGTCATATCGGTAATCAACGTTGTGTGGTCAGTTATTTCATTGAGCATGAGACCCGCGGCACTGGCTTTATCTGAACTTTGTTCTCCCTGAACCAGGCAGTTACTGAATAAACTTTCCATGTTTTGGGTGCGGGTCTGTAATTTGTTGATGATCGCTTCAATTTCCTGAGTCGATTCCTGAGTGCGACTGGCTAAGGTTCTCACTTCGTCGGCGACTACCGCAAACCCCCTGCCTTGCTCGCCAGCTCTTGCAGCTTCAATGGCAGCATTTAACGCTAAAAGATTAGTTTGATCGGCAATGCTGCGAATTACATCCAATACAGTGCCAATATTTTCACTGTCTAATACTAACTTTTTCACTTGCTCTTCAGAGGCTTCGAGGTTTTGCGAGAGTAACGCCAACTGCTCGATTGTCTCTTGTACCCCCTGTTGGCCATTGAGGGCGCTCTTATTGGTTTCTTGTGCTTTTGATGCAGTATCCGTAGTGTTCTTGGCAATTTCATCTATGGTTAAGACCATTTCAGACATCGCTGTTGAGACCTTAGCGGTTTCATCCATCTGCTGCTCTACACCGGTATTACTATTGCTAATGTTAGTTGATAAGCTCGCGGTAGCACCGTTGAGAGTATTTACAGATAGGTTGACTTGATTGATGATAGTGGAAAACTGGCTGAGCAAGATATTAAACTGCTGGGACATTTCCGCGATCTCATCTTTACCGCTATCATCTGCTCGCAGAGATAGCACATTAGTCGTGCTGATAGTGACCATTAAATTACGTAAATTGTTGATTGGTAATAAAATACTTTTACCGAGAATGACCGAGACGCTCACCACAATGATCAATATGAGTAAAAACAGCAGATAAAATAAATTATCCATAGTCTCAGTGGTATCCAGCAGCTGACCTTTGGTATCAGTCACTAGTTTAGTTAATAAAGTCTGGATATTATGCGCTGCGTCGCGCATTTGCCCTAATATGCCTTCGGTGGGCTTCATTCCCATTACTTGGTAAGCCTTAGTTAGCGCGATAAAATTACTCTGGTAATCGGTCAAAATCTGTGCGGTTTTTGGTTCTGCTGAAAGCTGCCCGAGGAAGCTTTTATAGTAGTTATTAAACTTATCAATATACTTAGGATCCAGGCGCAACATAAAGTCTTTTTCCGCCCTGCGCAGCTGTAATAAACTAATCAGGTGTTTTTCGGGGAGTTTTTTTACTTCAGCTTCTACTTGGTGCGAGGCATCGCGCAACTTACCGTAAAGCCCTGAAGTGGCATCAAAGCCGATGATTTTTTGTTGATCTATCAGTTGAGAAAAAAGACCTATATAGGCTTTTACAGCCGCTTCAAGTTGAGTTAAATCGCTTTTCTGCAGGTCGTATTTTTCGAAGAGGGTTTCTAAACTGTGCAGATCGTCTATTAATGTGATACTATGTTTTTTATGTTTTTAGATATATTTCAATTGTTTACGTGAAATAAAGTCTTTTTCATCACGTCGTAATTCCAGTATATCAACCTCAATTGAACCAATCAGTACTACCCCAGTGGAAAGTCCATTGGTATAAGTTGTCGTATAGGCTTTTACTGATAATAAAATTAGCAAGCTGACGACCAGCAACAAAGTGCTTAAGGTGAGTTTGTATTTAATTGACATGACTGCTCTCCATAAGCTTATCTCAACGACTAAAAAGAGGCCGCAGGTTTCGCTCAATAAAGCCTGCGGGCCTTTGATTAATTTCAGTTGCGACTAAAGTGCCTGCGAATAAAAAACTTCAGGTATAACTCAGTCATGCATTCAATTAATTATATAGGCTGAGTCGCCTTCGCTAGCCACTGTTGATCAGCGGGGTTTAACAGTGGTGTTAATTGCTCTGCCACTGTTAAGTGGTAGTCGTTCAACCATAACCGCTCTTCAACACTGAGCAAATCAGAGATAATCTGATTTGTTGCTATAGGCGCTAAGGTTAGCGTCTTAAATCCGTAGAAAGTGCCAAAGTTATTTTCTGCCACGGCGACAACTTGCAGTATATTTTCAATCCTGATGCCGTATTCCCCCTCGCGGTAGACTCCGGGCTCAACGGTAATCGTCATGCCGGGCACTAAGGGTTCGGTATCTTTCACCGATTGAGAGAAATTTTGTGGCCCCTCGTGCACATTCAAGCAGATCCCCACCCCGTGACCGGTACCGCATTTATAATCCACACATTGCTGCCAAAGCGCACCACGCGCCAAAATATCCAGGTTATTGCCAGCAGTTCCCTTTAAAAACTTCGCTTGGGACAAGCGAATGACTCCTTTTAAAACCAAAGTGTAATCAGTTTTTTGTTGCTCACTGAGCTCACAAAATGAAAAAGTGCGGGTAATGTCAGTGGTGCCACCTAAATACTGTCCTCCGGAGTCGAGTAGAAAGTAATTATCTGTGCCTATGACTTTATTTGAATCACGGGTAGCGCTGTAGTGCATAATGGCACCGTGTTCCGCGTAACCAGCAATAGTACTAAAACTGTCACTGATATAATTCGGCAGTGCTTTACGGTAACTGCGCAGTTGCTGTTCGGCGCTCAATTCAGTGACTTCACCGCTGTGAACATGCTCTTCTAACCAGCGCATAAACTGCACTATTGCAGTACCATCATATTTTAGCGCCAGCTGATGTTGCTCTGACTCAGTGGCATTTTTGACGATTTTACCGCTTTGCGCATAAGTATTGCCTTGAAGGCAAGTAACCCCCTGGCGAATGCGACTGACCAGCAGGCTGTTAGTTGTATAGGGGCTATATTTAAAGTTTAGCTCTGTTGCCAGCAGGGCCAAAGTGTCCGCAAGTTCATGATAATCCCAGCAGCTAACACCCTGTTGCAGCAGCGTTTTACACACAACTGCAGGAAGCTTTTTACTGTCGATGAACAGCTGTGCTGTCTCCTGGCTAATAAGAGCATAGGCTTCTGATCCGGGGAAAAATGCATTGTCCTGGCCGCGTATATTCATCAGCCACATCACATCATCGGTGGCTGAAATTAACACTTGATCCACTTTGTCGCTCAGCATCAAAGAGCGAATGTCCGTTAGCTTTTGCGCACAGCTTTTGCCTGCATATTGTATATCGTGTAAAAACACCGCTTTAGACGGACGGGCAGGGCGCTGTTGCCAGATATTGCCGACTAAATCTTCAGTGATAATTAATTCAATATTTTTTGCCGCGAAAGCATCTTTGAGCTCTAAAAAGAATGTTTGATTAATAGTTCGGCCATCGACCCCGACCCGACTATTGGCTGTTAGTTGCTCCGCCAGGTGTTCAGGGATAGTCGGGGTACCTGGCAGGCGCTTGCGAAACAGCTCAATACCTGTTCCCTCAAGCTGTTCAATCGCCTGGATAAAATAGCGACCATCAGTCCATAAGCCGCCGCCGGATTTAGTCACTAAAAGATCACCTGCAGAACCTGTAAAACCGCACAGCCACTTTCTTGCCAGCCAGTGATCTGCAGAGTATTCACTGTTGTGTGGGTCAGCGTTGGTCACTAAATAGGCGTCTATGCGCCGGCTTTGCATTTGTTGGCGCAAATTTTCTAATCGTTGTTGAATTACCGGTAAAGAGTCAGTCATTGCTTATTTCCCAATTGCTATATCGCTTATATTTGAACATTGTTGCAGTAAATTTGATGGCTCTGTGCTCCTGACAATAGCGGCGATTGTTCCGCGCATTGATCGCTGACTTGTGGACAGCGGGTTCTGAAAACACAGCCACTGGGTGGATCGATTGGTGAGGGCAAATCGCCGAGTAGCAACTGGACTTCCCTGTTACGCGAGCGCTTAGGATCGGCGATAGGTACAGCGGAGAGCAGTGCCCGGGTGTAGGGGTGTGCTGCACGATCAAAAACCGCTCGATAATCGCCGCTCTCCATTTGTTTGCCCAAATACATCACCATCACTCTGTCACTGATATGTCTGACTACACTTAGATCATGGGCTATCATCACCAGCGCCAGATTCAGCTCTTTTTGCAGCTCTTTGAGTAAATTGATCACTTGCGCCTGAATTGAGACATCTAAAGCGCTGACGGGCTCATCGCAAATAATCAATTTAGGCTTGAGAATCAGTGCCCTGGCTATCCCGACTCTCTGGCACTGTCCACCGGAGAATTCATGGGGGTAGCGGTTGCGCTGCGAGGCAGACAGCCCAACCCGGGTCATCATTTTGATCACTTGTGCTTCAATGTCTTTTCTGGACAAGTGCGGCTCGTGGGTATACAGCGGTTCAGCAATGCACTCGGCCACTGTTAACCTTGGATTTAAGCTGGCCGCAGGATCCTGAAAAATCATTTGAAATTCACGACGCCTGTTAATTAACTGGCGTTTATCAAAAGCCAGCATGTTTTGATTACACCATTCTAAACTGCCACCTGTCGGCTCGATTAAACGCAGCAGCGCTCTGGCCAACGTCGATTTTCCACAGCCAGACTCTCCGACTATACCCAGTGTTTCTCCGGCATAGACTTCCAGGTTTATGCCGTCGACTGCTTTAACCACTTGCGCCGGGCTCCGGGAAAACAAGGATTTGCGCAAGTTAAAATACACTTGTAAATTTTCAGCTTTTAACAATAACTCTGCGGATTTCATGCGGCTGTACCTCCCACTGCAAAATCGATCATACTCGTGTTGTGACAGGCGATAGCTCGGCTGGCTGAGAAACTATTGGCGTTGGGTGTAGTGGTTTTACATAAGTCACTGGCCTGTTGACAGCGCGGCTGAAAAGGGCAGCCTTTAGTATCAAACAATGCGCTCGGTGGATTTCCGGGAATAGTCAGTAGCTCGGGTAAATCTTCAGTGATAGAAGGAATAGCCTTAAGCAGGCCACGGGTGTAGGGGTGCGCCGGATTCTCAAATAGCTCATCGACATTGGCCTGCTCCATTTTTCGACCGCCGTACATCACTAACACCCGATCGCAGACTTGTGCTACGACACCCATATCGTGGGTAATCAATAAAACCGCGGTATTAAATTCCTGCTGTAGCTCTTTTAGCAGTGTTAAAATTTGTGCCTGGACGGTGACATCCAACGCCGTGGTTGGCTCATCGGCAATTAACAGTTCTGGTTTACACAGTAGAGCCATGGCTATCATCACTCGCTGGCGCATACCCCCGGAGAGCTCGTGCGGGTATTGACTCATTCGCGCGGTGGCAGAGGGGATACGCACCGCATCCAGCATAGCTACCGATTCGCTAAAAGCTTGCTTATAGCTCAAACCCTTATGCTTTTGCAGCACTTCAGTGAGTTGTTTGCCAATGCGCAAAAAAGGGTTCAAAGAGTTCATCGGGTCCTGGAAGATCATGCCTATTTTTGACGCTCTGATCTTATTCAGGGCTCTGTTGTCCATGGTCAGTAGGTTTTGCCCTTTAAATATCGCCTCTCCGCTGGTTTCTCCGTTATCCGCGGTGAGTCCCATTAATGCAAATACCGATTGGCTTTTGCCGGAACCCGATTCGCCGACTATGCCTAAAGTTTCACCGGCGCTAATTGAGAAACTGAGATCGGAAACTGCATGTACTTGTCCGTCATCCGTATTGAAACGAACGTTCATATTATTTAACGAGAGAATACTCATAGTGACTCCTAACGGTCTTTTGGATCGAGAGCGTCGCGTAAACCGTCGCCGATAAAATTAAAACAAAACAGTGTGGTGACTAGAAACAGTGACGGAAAGGCCAGTTGCCAGATAGCTACATCTAAGGTTTTTGCGCCTGCCGAGATCAGTACTCCCCAACTGGTATCTGGTGGCTGTACTCCTAAGCCGAGAAAGCTTAAGAATGATTCAAAAATAATAAAGCCCGGGACCATCAAAGATGCATAAACCATCACAATGCCCAATACATTTGGGATGATATGGCGCAGCACTATTTTCCAGTGTGATACTCCTATCGAGTGAGCAGCTTCAATAAACTCGCGATTCTTTAAACTAAATGTGACACCCCGTACCACGCGGGCTATGCCAAGCCAAGAGACCATGCCGATAACGATAAATATCAGGTAGATGTTATTGCCAAAAAGTGTCACAAACAAAATCACCATAAACATAAAGGGCACTGAGTCTAAAACTTCAATCACTCTCATCATCAGACTGTCTAATGCGCCACCGACAAAACCGGAAATACTCCCCCATACAGAGCCGATGACAACGGCCACGAATGCCCCCATAAAACCGACTAAAATAGACAGCCTTCCACCTTGCATAGTACGGGCGAATAAATCTTGTCCCAGATCATCTGTGCCAAAATAATGGCCGCTCTCTATCGATGGTTTACCCAACTCGTAGGGGTCAGCAAGCACCGCCCAGTCAATGTCCTCATGGGTAAAGGGCGTCAGCATAGGCCCAAAAACCAGGCATAAAACAATAAAACTGAGGATGTAAACTGAGTTCATCGCCGCTCTATTTTTCTTAAATCGCAACCAGGCGGCTTGCCACAAGCTGCGCCCCTGCACATCAGTTGCTAACGAATTTTCAACCACATTAGCTAACACTTTGTCATCAAAGATTTTTTTCAGCATAAAGTGCTCCTACAAGCGAATACGTGGATCGATCAATGCGTACAGCAAATCCACTATCAGATTAAATAAGATGGTCAGTGTGGCCACGATTAGAGTGATGCCCATGACTAAACCGTAGTCGCGATTCAGTGCTCCCGAGACAAAGTGCTGGCCCATGCCACCGGTACCAAAAAATATATCGATGATTACCGAACCAGTAATAACCGCGACAAAACTGGGGCCTAACATTGCAACCACAGGTATCAGCGAGGGGCGCAGTGCGTGTTGTGCCAAAATATAGGCGGTCGATAAACCTTTGGCGCGGGCGGTGCGAATGTAGGGCTGATTGAGTGTTTCTATCATGGCGCCGCGCATCACCCTGGCGATACCTGCTATTGAGGCAATTGCCAGGCTGAGCACCGGCAAAATCATATATGAGACTTTGCCCCCTTCCCAGCCCCCTGCGGGAAGCCAGCCCAAGTGAATCGAAAAAATAGTCACCAGTATTGGCGCCAGCACAAAGGCGGGGACCACTACACCGGTCATCGAAAGCGACATCAGTAAGTAGTCGAGTTTGGAGTTGCGATTGAGAGCTGCAATAGTGCCCAGTAGCATCCCCAGTGGTACGGATATACTAAAAGACAAGGCCCCTAAAATCGCTGAAACCGGCCAGGACTGGGCAACTAACTGAGTGACGCTGAAGTCCTGATAAACAAAACTTGGCCCCAGGTCTCCCTGGACAAAATTAGTGATATAGATATAAAACTGCACCAGAAATGGCTCGTTAAGGTGGAACTTAGCCTCAATGTTTGCCCTGACAATTTCTGGCATCGGCCGCTCCATATCAAAGGGGCCGCCGGGTGCGATGTGCATCAACCAATAGGAGATCAATGCGATGAATAATAAAGTGGGAATGGCCACAAACAAGCGGCGCAATATAAATAACAGCATACTTAACCTTTAAGCGAAGACTGAATGCATTTTGTTAGATGTGCGCAAGCCAAGGCAAAGAGGTGGTATTTGCCAAATTAGCCTTGGAATAGAAGTGTTAACCGACTTTCGACCCGGCTATCACTAGCAGCAGTGAATAAGCCGCTAAACCAGAGGCCGTTGCCTGTGGTTTAGCGGTGTTTAAATCAAGCGCAACGATTAGTTGGCTTTGATATAAAGGTTCTTGCGGTAGAAGGAGTTTTCAGGATTAGTCAGCTCGTAACCACCGACTTTAGTTTGCAGCAAGTACTTGTTATCGCCATTGCGATACAGTGGCAAAATTGCCATGTCATCGATTAGTTGTCTCTCTGCCTGGTTATACTCTTTGGAAGGGTCAGCCATGGTTTTAGCGGATTTCATCAACTTGTCGTAATTGGCGTTAGCGTATTTCGAGTTGTTGTTAACGGATTGCGAAGTGAAGATATCTAACCAGGTAGATGCTTCATTGTAATCGGCTGTCCAACCACCGCGATGCACGTTACCGGGAGTAGTAGATGCGTAAAAAACTTTAGGCTCTAACTGTTGAATATCAACTTGCGCACCTAAAATTTGCTTCCACATGCCTGCCATAGCCGTTGCCATTCTAATGTCTTTAGAGTAGGTCGGTGTGGTGAAAGATAGCTTTAAAGGGTTGCTCTTGTTATAGCCAGCTTGTGCAATTAAGGCCTTGGCCTTTTCGTTGCGTTGCTTTTGAGTCCACTTTGAAAACTCTGGCTTGTAACTGGTAAAACCGTCTGTTTGCGGCGGTACTAACGTAAACATCGGTACTTGGCCTGCTTTGTTAATGGCCTTAGTGATAATGTCTCTGTCGATAGAGTAGGCCAGGGCTTTACGTACTTTGATGTCTTTGGTTGGGCCTTTAGTGGTATTGAAATAGTAGAAAGTAGAGCCCAGTGAGGCATTGTGGGTCATTACCATCTCTGGGTGTGCTTTGAGCAATTTGTTTTTTTGTGCAGCGGGGATGCTTCTCGCCTCGGCAATCTCACCGGCTAAGAATCTGTTTAAGCTGACGTTGGCATCACCGATAGGTAACCAGGTGATTTTATTCAGCACTACATTTGCAGCGTCCCAGTATTTAGCGTTTTTAACCATGACCATCTTTTCATTCACTTTCCAGTCGCTGACTGTAAAAGCACCATTAGTCACGATGTTGCCAGGTTGCGTCCACTGGCTGCCGTGCTTTTCAACGCTCGCCTGATGTACAGGCGCTAACACTGGATGGGAGAGCAGTTTAACAAAGAAGGGAACCGGAGCAGCTAAAGTCACTTCAAACGTTTGTGCATCGATGGCGCGCACCCCAAGAGAAGAGGCGGGCTTATCGCCTTTCATAATGGCGTCGGCGTTTTTAATCCCGGGAATAGCGGCGAACCAAGCGTAAGGGGATGCCGTTGCAGGGTCGATCAGACGCTGCCAGCTGTAGACAAAATCATTCGCCGTTAGCGGCTCACCATTTGACCAAGTGCTTTCACGCAGTGTGAAAGTGTAAACCGTATTATCACTGTTGGCGCTCCAGCTGGTGGCGATACCTGGAATAGTGCGACCGAGCTTATCTTGTAAAGTCAGGCCTTCAAATAAATCTCTCCCCAAGTTAAAAGCGGGTTCAGCACCTTGCTTAGCGGGGTCAATGGAGGTTACTTCGGCGCTGTTATTGAGCACTATTTCCTGCTTCTCAGCCAATACCGTGCCGGCGGGAACAGGGTTGGCGTAACTATTAACAGTAGCGGTGAGAATGGCTGTGCAAAGAAGGGCGGTTTTGAATTTCATAAGGTTGCCTCGTATAAAGAACAGTCAAACGAAAACAAACAGTCTCTGGCTGGCAGGAGTGCTGGTGGCTCGATTGCTGTTCATAGTTTTATTGTAATTATGTAAACGAGGGCTGAGTGTAGTATGTCGACAAATTGAATACAAACTATTTTATACAATATATTGTATACAATTTTGTCAATTATTTTGAATAAATATCCATTTTTAAACGCAGTTGGAGCTCAGAAATCCCCCTTATAAGATTTAAATGTTTGATTAATTGATAAATATTTTAAATTGATAACCAGTGCGAGAAGCTTGAATTCGTCTATCAATGCTGGATAATTTAATGCTCGGTAAAGATACGCTACAGGGACGTAAGCGAGTTACTTTGGGCGATATTATTGGCTGTTATAAGTGGTTTCGCTGTTATTGAAAACAAATAATCAGGCAAGTTGGCGGTGCTTTTGTTACATGTCGGTTGCGTTAATTAAGCTATGATTATCTGTTAATTTTTTAAAAACTCCCAAATTTTATTTCTAATTCTGTATGTAGTGTCATATTGCCAATTAGATTTGAGGCAACTATGCAATTCAACAACACTCCACTGAAAATGATAAATCGCTTAACGGTTGCAGAGCAGGCGTTTGAAATTTTAAAACAGCGTATTATCTGTGAACAGTACCCCAGTGGTTATCAACTGCGTCAGGATGAACTGGCAAAAGACATGGGGCTCAGCCGTATTCCTTTAAGAGAGGCATTGTTGAGGCTGCAAGCGGAAGGTTTTATTGATTTAGTGGCTCACAAAGGGGGAGTGGTCAGAGGTCTCTCTTTTGCAGAAGCCATAGAGTTGTTTGAGTTAAGGCTATTGCTGGAGACTGATTTACTGGCTAAAGCAATCCCATTACTCAGTGATGAGAACCTGTTAGCTGCAGAAAAAGCACTGAACGCGTTTGATCAGCTGGCTGAAGATCACGACAAACTCAGTAACGCCACAGAACTCAATTGGCAGTTCCACTACTGGTTGTATGAGCCTGCCGGAAAAATCGAAACCATCAAAATTTTGCGGAAACTACACAGCAACAGCGAAAGATATTTACGTAAGCAAATTTTGCAAGAAAATGCTTTTGCGGTTGCCCATGAGCAGCACTTTCAGATTTTGCAGCACTGTCGCAACCGTGATAGTAAAGCGGCGGTGGCTGAGCTTAGCCAACACATTTCCGGTGTCTTCGCGCAACTCAAAGGGATGCAAGCGGATTTCGATTCATAAGCTCAATACTTATGCAAAGATGCGTGCGGGCTTATCACTAATATGCTCAGGATTTGGCCAGCTCTGCAATAGCCTTTGCACCTAAACGGAAAATGCTCAGCTCTTCGAGGTCCTGAGCGCCGATTTTTTGATAAAATTTAATTGCCGAGTCATTGCTCTTTAACGCCCACCACTCAAAGCGCGCGCAGTCTTGCTCAACGGCTAATTGTGCTAAATACACCAGCGCAGCTCTGCCGATCCCCAGTCCTTGGTATTCAGGTTCAATGTATAAATCATCCAGATGCAAGCCGCGTTTACCAGTGGTTGTGGAAAAGCTGTAATAGTAAACCGCGAAACCACAGGGCTTGTCGTGTCGATAAAATATAAGCGCATGAGCCGTGGGCGAATGATTAAACAAGTTTTTTTCTAAATCATCTATGGTCACAGCGACAGCAAAAGGGAAGTTCTCGGCGATGGCTAATGCTTTAATGTAATGCAGTACCAGTGCACAGTCCCGCTTAGTTGCAGATCGAATTTCTAACATGTTTTTCCCACCTGTTAATGAATGCTTGAAAACGGTGCTAAGAGCATAATTTAGTTTTGTCGTTACAGTTGAGAATTGTTTAGCGGCTACGACTGCTGTAGAGCAAGGCATGCTCGAGCAGGTATTCGCCGCGTAACTCGACTGTCTGTTTTGCGACCTGTAATTGATTGACAGATTTAACATAGGCGAAGACTTTAATCGGCGCTGTTAGTTGATCGCTGACAACGGCTAATTCTATGCGCCTGTACCCATCAGCTTGGTCTGTGCGTTCTAACTTGTCCATCTTTGCTAAGCCAGCACTGTCTACTGTAAATACCTGGCCCTTTACCTGGTGCCCTTTCCCCGGATCCAGGATCAGCCAGGGAGAAAAGCGCTCGCCTACTATGTACAGCGGGTATTTTTGCAACGTATGATAGTTGCCAGATAAGCGCATACCGCTGTTGCAATTGTGATTGGGGAAACCTTGTTTTAAGGTCCCGAAAACAAATACTTGCTGCATATACACTCCTGAAGAAAGACTTGCGGGAAATCTACTCCCGCTTGATAATAGTTACTGCCATTAACCCTATTTTGCACTAGTAATTCAAGGTTTTATCAGCTCTTAAACTCTCTGCAATCAAGTCGACAAAAGTGCGCACTTTGGCTGATGGGTTGCGCCCCTCGCGGTGAACTACATGAATAGGTAGCGGGGCGAGTTCGTAATCTTCCAGTAGCAGCACTAATTCATTGTTCGCAAGTGCCTCGGCCACTTGGTAGGAGAGTAACCTGGCAATGCCAAAGCCCTGCTTGGCGGCGTCGAGAATGGCATCATTGCTAGTGACCGACAGTCTGGCGTGAATGCGTAAATTCCTGTCAGTGCCGTTTTCTGCAAAGCGCCAATCTAAGACTTGATTGGCAGTGCCTGAGGAAATCAGACTGTGCTGGCACAGCTGATCAGGGGTTAACACAGTGCCATGTTGTTTAATGTATTCGGGTGAGGCGCAAGTAATAGTGCGCACCCTACCTACTCGCAGTGCCCGTTCACTTGAGTCGGGCAGCTCGCCAATGCGCACAGCAACGTCTAATCCCTCCTCCAGTAAATTGATCATTCGATCGAGAAACACTGCCTGTACTTGAGTATCGGTATAGCGTTGCAGGTAGTCGATAATTGCCGGCATCACAAAGAGTTTGCCAAACAGTGCCGGTGCGGTGACTGCGAGGCGTCCACTGGGCTTCGCGTAAATTCCGGCGGCGGCGTCATCGGCAGCTTCTGTCTGTGTCAAAATACGCCGTACATCTTCCAGGTAACGAAGCCCTGCATCGGTAGTGCGCACGTGGCGGGTACTGCGGACAAACAGTGAAATACCCAGGCGCTTCTCCAGCGAGGCTATTGCCCGGGTAACTGCCGGTGGGGACATTTTCAGACGTCTGGCGGCAGCGGCAAAGCCTCGCTCTTCTGCGACGGCGACAAACACTTGCATACTGTGAAAACGGTCCATTTTATTATTCCACTTATCGAAATAATCAATTATGAAATTTGAGTATTCTTTTGTAAAGTGAAATTAGGCATTATCTCTGCATCGGCAATCGCCGAACAACAAATTACTGGAGAATAGCTATGAGCCGTATAAATACCGTCAACTATGAGACTGCCAACAATGAGCAAAAAGAACTGTTTGATGCGATCCAGTCAAAGCTGGGCATGGTACCCAATTTTTTAAAGATCTTCGCCAACTCGCCAGAGGCGTTAAAATCCTTTTTAGGGTTGTACAACATTGCCGAAAATGGCAGCTTAGATCCATTGACCCGCGAGCGCATCGCTTTAACTTTAGCGCAGCAAAATAGTTGTGAATACTGCCTCTCTGCACACACCGCCATAGGCAAAAAAGCCGGTTTGGATGATGCCGAGATTGAAGCGAACCGCGAGGGTAGCAGTGTCGATGTGAAAGCTGCTGCCGCGGTTAGTTTTGCCCGCGCTCTGGCTGAGCACAATGGAGAAGTGACTAGCGCTGAAATCCATGCGGTGCGCGAAGCGGGTTACACTGAGTCGGATATTGTGGAAATTATTACTCACGTGGGTATGAATGTAATGACCAATATACTCGGCAAAGCCAGTAGAGTAGAAATTGATTTCCCAAAAGTTTCATTGGCTTAATAGGTTACTAATAAGTGACTGATAGGTGACTGATAGGTGACTAAAAGGGCCGTAGCAGGATGCGGCCTTTTACAGAGAATAACTGAGAATAAGGAGCGCAGTATGGGACACAAATTCGCCGAGATCGCCTTTACCAAAACAGTGCGCGAGCAGCAGCAAGTACTGGGTAGTCGAAGTGGCTACGCCGCTATGGATGAGGGAGCGGACTACAACCATATACTGCGCAACAGTGAAGCGGCATTTATCAGCGCCAGAAACAGTTTTTATATGGCCAGTGTCAGCGAGACTGACTGGCCATATATTCAGCATCGCGGTGGTCCGGTTGGCTTTATGCGGGTATTAGATGAAAAGACCATTGGCTTCGCCGATTTTAGTGGCAACCGTCAGTATGTCAGTACCGGTAATTTTAAGAACAATGACAAAGTGGCGCTGTTTTTTATGGATTACGCCAATAAAACCCGGCTTAAATTGTTGGGGCGAGTACGCCAGCTCGAGGAGAGTGAAACTGAACTGCTCGCTGCCCTGGAAGATGACAGTTATAGAGCCAGAGTAGAGCGCGGTTTTATTATTACAGTGGAAGCCTTTGATTGGAACTGCCCGAAGTTCATCCCAGCGCTGTACAGTGAAGCCCAAGTTGAGCAAGTGATGGGATCATTGCAGGTAGAAAATGCCGCCTTAAAAAAAGCGCAGCAAAGCAGCGCACCCATCTTACCCAGTGAATTAGGTGATGGGCCGCTACCACTCGTAATCAGTGCCATAGCCCAGCAGGCGCCGAATATTCGCAGCTACCAGTTGCGCCACAAAGACGGGCTGGAGCTGCCACAAGTGCTGGCTGGCTCACACATACGAGTGCCGGTGGTATTGGCCAACGGGCAGCGCAGTGTACGCGACTATACCATCAGCTCTAACCCGGAACAGCGCCACTACTACGAGATTGCAGTGCAGCGCGAAGCGCATGGAGAGGGCGGATCGCAGGCGGTACATCAGCTCTACAACTTAGGATTAGTCATCAACTGCAGTAACCCGTTAAACGAATTTCAATTAGACACGACTGCCCCCGCGGCTGTGTTAATCGCAGGTGGCATTGGCATCACCCCTATTAAAGCGATGGCCAGTGCTCTGGCGGCAAAAAGTATTGGGTTGCATGTGCATTATGCTGGGCGCAACTTACAGAGCATGGCCTTTGTGGAAAAACTGCAATACCAGTTTGGCGATCAGTTGTCGCTGTATAGTTCAGAGGCGGGTGAGCGCCTGAATATTGCAAACATTTTACGCAGCGCCCCTGTAGAGGCTGTTTTTTATGTCTGTGGTCCGCAGCGCTTAATTGATGCGGTCGCACAAATAGCCGATGAGCTGTCGATAGACTTAAAACGGATTCGCTATGAGCGATTTAACCGAGATTGACCGCCGTAAAAAACAGAGTTATTAGTAGGAAGTTGGAAGTTGGAAGTGGGAAGTAGCTGGTAGAAAATACATTAATTTAAGACGAAATAATCGCTGTAGGTTTGGTTACGGTTTTCAAATAAAACAAGAGGAATTAATATGATAGAGCGCGTAGCCGGTATTTACCCGGGCCGAAATAAGTCATCGGCGTACAAAGATTTAGTCTACAGCGTCGCCACTGCCGCTGATACTTCTAAAAACTTGGCTGAGCAAACGCTGATGAGTTTAGAGACCATCCAGCAGAATTTGCTAGAATTGGGCAGTGATAAGAGTCGAATCCTCAGTGCACAAGTGTTTATCGCCGATATGAATGCCAAAGCGCAGATGGATCAGGTCTGGTGTGATTGGTTTGGTGACAATCCACAAAACTGGCCTCAGCGCGCCTGTTTAGGCGTTGATCTTGAGGGAGATGTGCTCGTTGAGATCACTGTCACCGCAGTGCGTGGCTAATTGAGTCGCCGCCATCATCTAACAAAATTATTGCGATTATCTGCGTTAAATGCATAGGAGCATGTTTGTTTAATCTTTTGAATTGGCTTGTTGTATAAACAAAAACTACGCTGCGCTTTAGTTGTTTGAATTCTGCGTTGCGCTCACTAGCCGCTATCGTGTTCAAAAAAATATTTATCTTAAACACGAATGATGTAACAAGTTCGACAAAGCTTTCATATTGCATTCATAAAGTTATAATAACGCTGTTTTTAATTAATAATCGTTATTATTACTATCTGGAGTATATAACTATGAAAGCAGTAGTATCCACGACTCTTTTGAGCCTGGTTATTTCAACGAGCGTGGCTGCCCATGTCACCCTTGAGACTAAACAAGCACAGTCAGACAGTACCTACAAAGCTGTGATGCGTATAGCTCATGGTTGTGACGGCGAAGCGACTCTAAAAGTACAAATTAAGATTCCAGAAGGTGTTATTAAAGTAAAGCCAATGCCAAAAGCAAACTGGACCCTGCAAACACTCAACGCTAAATATGAAAATACTTATAGTTATCACGGCAAAGAAGTGACCGATGGGGTCAAGGAAATTATCTGGAGTGGCACCTTGGAAAATGATCACTACGATGAATTTATCTTCCGTGCCCGTATTACAGACGCTTTTAAAGCGGGGGATATCGTCTATTTCCCTGCTATTCAGACATGTGCCAGCGGCAAAAATGAGTGGATTGAAATACCGGTAGATGAGCAAAAGTTAAAGCGACCTGCACCGGCGCTAGAAGTACTTGAAGGCGATGTGAAAAAGCATCATTAACAAAGTTGGAAGTTGGAAGTTGGAAGTTGGAAGTTGGAAGTTGGAAGTCAAAGGCTGAACAGAGTGTTGCCTCTTACCGTTACTTTACTGTGCATTTTGTGAAAAAGGCTTGCTTCACGTCTCTATAAACGTGCCCTGGAATACAGGGCACGATCCTTAAATATATGCTGCTGATGTTTTATTCATTAACTATTTAGTTGCATAGCGATTTTGTAGATAGGCAAAAACAGCGCGTACACCAAAAGCTTCACCGCCCAGTGGCCGGCCTGAAAGCGCCCGGTTGTTCCAGCCCATGATATCGAAATGTAACCAGTCAGTGCCTGGGTTGATAAACTCTTGCAAGTACAGTGCCGCTGCAATTGAGCCGCCCTGAGGCATGATAGAGCAGTTGGTCATGTCGGCCACTTCGCTCTTAAGATAATCTTTATAGGGGGTGTACAGTGGCATTTGCCAGACTGGGTCACTCACCTGGGCGCCCGCTGCTGTCACTTGTGCGGCAATTTTCTGGTTAGTTGAGAAAAAACCCGGCAGTTCAGTTCCCAGAGCGATACGCATGGCTCCGGTAAGGGTGGCGAAATCAATCAGCAGCTCAGGGGCGTCATTTTCGGCCTCCGCCAGGGCATCACAAAGTACCAGACGCCCCTCGGCATCGGTATTGTGGATTTCAACACTGATACCTTTACGGGTGACAATTACATCCCCCGGGCGCAGTGCGTTACTCGATACCGCATTCTCAACCGCGGGGATAATAACCCGTAGGCGCACTGGCAGGTTTTTGGCCATAATCAGCTGTGCCAACCCCATCACGTGTGCAGCGCCGCCCATATCTTTTTTCATGTTGCGCATTCCGGCGCTGGCTTTTATATCTAAGCCGCCACTGTCAAAACAAACCCCTTTACCGACGAGTGTGATTTTAGGGTCGCTATGTTGGCCCCAGCTCAGATCCAAAAGTCTCGGCTGGTGGATACTGGCGCGGCCCACTGCGTGGATAGTCGGGTAGTTTTCACTTAGCAGTTGCTCACCAACCACTTGTTTAAAGTCAGCGTTGAATTCATCTGCCAGGCTCTGCATGGTTTCTGCCAAATGCTCAGGCATCATATCCATAGGGGGGGTGTTGATTAAATCACGCACCAGCGAAATGGCACGGGCATGCATGTTGGCCTCATTAACGAGTGCTTGATCATCGACAGCTAAAATCGCCTGCTGGCTGCTGTTTTCTCTATAGTGGTCGAAACGGTAGCTGCCAACAGCCCAGGAAAAAGCAATCGCTTTGTGGTATTGCTGATCGGCAACCAGTAGGAATTGTTCTGCGGGTAGCTGTTTGGCCAGATCGCCACAGGAAAAATAGTGATCGAGGTCATCATGGACAAATACGGCCTGTGCTATTTTACCATCAGCTCCCGGAATAAGAGACAGCCCCAGGCCACTAAATTGAGTGTGCAACAGCCAATTTTGCGTCACTGCAGGCTGCATCACCAGCCAGGTTTTATATTGATCACTGTTGCTTACAACTAGTTCAATACCTTGATTTGCTGCGACTAAAGTAGTGTTCATGGGTTACCTTTAACTATAGTGGTTAATATCATTTTACTGACCGTAGTTTAACTCAGATACAGCATGCAAGATATTAAGTCGTCAGTAGGAAGTAGGAAGTAGGAAGTAGGAAGTAGGAAGTAGAGAGTAGGGGATAATTAGATGTTGTTCAAATCCAGGGGATAAAAAAGCCCGCTACAGCGGGCTTTTAAAACACTATTAGCGATTTTCGCTTAATTCATACCAATAGAGAACATTGAATCTAAATCGAATTTAGAGAAAGTTTTAAAAGCGATCATGGTCTGAGTTGACACTATTGAGTCAATCTTACCAAACTCACCAGAGACTAAATCCGCCAGCTGCTCGTTGTTCTCAGTGCGTACTAATGCGACCAAATCATAGGCTCCCGCCACTGAATATACTTCAGTTACACCGGTCATTTCCGCAAGTCTTTCGCCTACGTTACTCGATTGTCCACGCTCGACATTCATTAATACTATTGTTGAAACCATCAGTTATTTCCCTTGTTAAACCTTAGTTTTTAAGCACTTCTATTGAGATAGATTATGGACTAGCTAAGGGCTAAATAAAACTTAAATTATAGCTAATAGCGCTTGCCGAGCAACAAGGCGAGGGGCGAGGGGAGGCACAGGGGGAGAGTCGAATAAATTCAGTCAATTTGCTCCCTATATAACTGCTCAAACGCCCGGCAGACATTCTGGCCTAATGATTTTAATAGCCGATGCGTTTTGACCTGGTTGGGTGTTGCCTTATCTGATTCTTCCCAAACGGAAATATCGGATGATAATGTAATAATACGCCTTTAACAGCAACTGCAAGGGAATGAAAAAGTAAATTATTGCCAACCGGACAAATAGACTAACCTTCTACACTCAGGTCGGAAATGAACCAGCACTTACCTAAAACCCTTATGAATATGCAAAATGATGACGCGATTAGATAAGTTGTCCGCATCCCTATAAATTAATATTGCTAATTAAACAGTACGAAGAATATCTCGGTAGATATTCTGAGGCTTTTGCATCGTTGCTCTATTGGATAACACAAAATGTTCCGGGCACCCTGCAAATACCTCGTTTACATAAATCATTATTAGTGTTGCCCCCGATAAATCGGACAGCGCGGAGTGCTCTACATGTCAAAGTTTCCTAAAAGTGCAAAGGTAGTTATCATCGGTCAAGGTGGGATCGTTGGTGCTTCTGTGGTCCATCATCTAATTGAGAGGGGCTGGGATAATATCGTCGGTATCGATAAATCTGCTATTCCGACTGATATAGGCTCTACTGCGCACGCATCGGATTTTTGTTTCAATACTGCCCATGACCAGATGACTATATTTACCACTAAATACAGCATCGACTTCTTCGAGAAGCGTGGTAATTACGAACGTATCGGTGGTATCGAAGTGGCACGTCACGGTGATTCCGAGCGTATGGATGAGCTTAAGCGCCGCGTTACATCGGGTAAAGCTTTTGGTAATAACGTGCGCATGATGAGCACCGCTGAAGCCAAAGAAAAATTCCCACTACTAGAAGAAGACGTGATTCAAGGTGCACTTTGGGATCCGGATGCCGGCCTGGTTATTCCACGCTCGCAAACTGTAGCGGGTGACTTAGTTGAAGAAGCTGTTGCAACCGGTAAGTTAGAAATTTTCGCCAATACCTCTTGTACCGGTTTAAAAATTGAAGATGGACGTATTAAAGGTGTTGAAACAGATCGCGGCTATATCGAAGCGGATCACGTGGTGGTTTGCGCAGGTCTTTGGGGTCGTTTGATTGCCGAAATGGCCGGTGAAGATTTACCGGTAATGCCGGTTGACCACCCACTGACTTTCTTCAAAGGATTTGATAAATTTGCCGATACTGGTAAAGAGATTGGCTATCCACTGCTTCGTGATCAGGGCAACTCTGCTTATTTACGTGACACAGGCGACCCGAAAACAGCTGAGGGTGGACAGTTGGAATGGGGTTACTACGAAGAGAAAGAGCCGCGTATGTGTCACCCACGCGATATTCTGGAAAAAGAATTTGCCCGTTTGTCTCCTTCACAGCGTGATTTAGAGCTTGAAGAAGTAATAGATCCTCTGGAGCGTGCTATTGAGCTGACACCTGCGCTCGGTGAGCTAGGTTACGACGATAAGTACTCTTTCAACGGTCTGTTGCAAGTAACTGCAGACGGCGGTCCATCAATCGGTGAATCCTCCAATGTTCGAGGCTTGTGGTACGGCGTATCGGTATGGGTTAAAGATGGCCCAGGTACAGG
>MAAC01013521.1_pt1 | contig 53433 bp, 55 predicted proteins | sample 1115981 | NCBI WGS metagenome assembly MAAC01 (sample SAMN04961126, study PRJNA320927) | seawater metagenome | isolation source: sample BD02T64 sea water enriched with oil for 64 days | place: USA:Gulf of Mexico | collected 2013-07-27 | reverse complement strand
GATGAGCTGTTAGAAACCTTGGCTGACTTGGGTGTGACGTTATTACTATTCACAATTGGCCTAAAGCTGAACATTAGAAGTTTGTTTAAAACTGAGGTTTGGGTTGGCGCGGCTGGCCAAATGAGTGTTGTTGTTCTATTGACAATGCTTAGCTGCTTGATGTTTGCCTCTCTCGGTTTAGCCTATTTTTCAGGGTTAGATTTGCAAACCGCTGCATTAATTGGTTTTGCAGTTAGTTTTAGTAGCACGGTTTGTGCTGTGCAGGTGCTTGAAGAGAAAGGCGAGGTTAAGGCTCGCCATGGGCAAATAGCAATTGCTATTCTAATCATTCAAGACATTGTTGCGGTTATATTTGTCACATTCGCCACGGGAGAGGCCCCTTCTTGGTGGGCGTTATCATTACTTGCTTTACCGTTGTTTAGACCCCTACTTTTTAAGCTACTTGCAAGAAGTGGCCATGGAGAAGTACTGTTATTGGCGGGGTTCTTCTTGGCGTTTAGCGGTGCAGAATTATTCAAAGCGGTTGGTTTAGAAGCTCACCTGGGAGCCTTGGTGATGGCTGCATTGTTGAGTGGTCACGGTAAATCTATAGAACTTGCGAAATCGTTGTTGAGTTTTAAAGATATATTTTTGATTGGTTTTTTTCTTTCAATTGGATTTACCGCGCTGCCTACCGTGGAAATGCTGGGGGTAGCACTCATTATGGCAATAGCGTTACCTGTTAAAGCAGGGCTACTATTCATTTTGTTAACGAGTCTTAAAGTACGTGGCAGGACGGCATTTTTAACGGCACTGAATTTAGCAAACTACAGTGAATTTGGTTTGATAGTATGTTCTGTGAGCGTAATGCACGGGCTACTGTCGAAAGAGTGGCTTGTCATTATGGCGTTAACGGTTTCGTTATCATTTATCTTTTCAAGTATTATCAATATGAAAGCCCATGTACTCTATGTTCGCTGGAGTCGCTATATTAATCGTTTCGAAAGACTAGAACGTTTACCTGAAGATAGCTTCTCTCAACCTAAAGGAGCCAGTGTACTTGTTCTCGGCATGGGGCGGGTGGGAACCGGTGCTTATGATTCAATGCAAGAAAGCTTAAAAAATGAAGTGTGTGGTGTAGATGTCGACAGAGGACGTGTTGCTTCACTTTGTGATACAGGAAGAAACGTTATCGCAGCTGACGCAGAGGACCCTAATTTCTGGACTCATATTCAGTTAGATACAATCAATTTGATCATGCTTGCCATGCCCAATTATTTAGATGCTTTAGAAGTGATAAAACAGATTCAACATGCGGGTTATAAGGGGAAAATCGCAGGTATCGCTCGATATCGTGATGAAGAAAAAGCGTTACTTGAAGCCGGCATAAATGTAGTGTTTAACTTTTACGCAAAGGCGGGAACAGGTTTAGCGGATGAAAGTATTCATTTGTTGGGTAGAAAATAATTGTCAGATTTATTTTATAAAAAATCCATTGAAGATTCCCGGATCCGTCGTACCTTGGATGAACGTTTTTAATGGATGATACTTATATCTTACAAGCGTTGGCTATGTTTTTCTTTAGCTTATGGAAAACCTATATCGGCCCACTGATGGCTGCTGGCCTTGGTTTCAGTTATTGGGAGATGTTGACCTACAATTTGGGGGCGGCGGTAATTTCTACCCTGGGCGTTTTAGGTACGAACGATTGGTTTTTAGCTCGTCGTAAAACTAAGGTGAAAGGTTTCGATAAGAATCTGCGCCGGATTTTACGGTTTTGGAGAAGGTACGGAAAGTGGGGGGCAGCGCTATTATCACCGGTATTATTTGGAATTCCCACTTACGCTTTTGTTGCGAGGCGCTTGAAAGATAAGCGACGAGATATCCTAATGGAAATTTCAGTGGTAACATTTATTTGGTGTTCAGTGCTTTACTGGCTGGGATTACAGGGAATAATAATAGCAGAAACAAATAGCCTTCTATATTTATCCTAATGAAAGAAATGATAGGTCGAGCAAGTAAACAGTGGCTTATACGTCCATAACGCTAAGAATATAATTTTGACAAATTGGAATCACTCGGAGAAAAATAAATGTCGAAGACCCCTCAGATAAGGAATTTCAGTTTGTTATGATAGATGTGGCCGGTGATGCAGCTATCTTTTAACGAAACAAAAAACAATTGAAAAAAACACTGGCCGTTGGAGGAACGCATTCCAATGCGAAATCTTCAACCTTTACCTCCTTCGGAAGCAGTGATTTTGTCGTTGGCTAACGCAGTATGATTTTGTGGAAATAAGGTAAGCTTGCATGTCCAGTTACTTAAACCAATAAACCATTTTTCATCAGCGGTAAAATGGTTTATTGGTTTATGCGCATTACAAGTTTTTTGATAATAATCGACAAGTAAAATTATCCGGATTTGAACAATGTGTTGTTGGCTGCTTTTTATTGAGTGTCATTAGAGTACTTTGTTCCCACCAGGTCTCGTTGGCATCGGGATAATCAATGTCGACTATTTGTCCAATTTTGGGTGTTAGCAATTCAAAGTTTTCTGATTTCGAGTATTGGTATAGTTGCTGAATTGGGTCATACCAAGTGTGCAGTGACAGTTCGAACATACCCCAGTGGATAGGGAAATATTTCTCTGCTTTTAAATCTTTAAATGCTTTAACACCTTCACTTGGTAACATATGTACATCTTGCCAATTTTCGTTGTATTGACCGGATTCAATAAAGGCTACGTCAAAAGGACCATATTTTGTTCCAATGTCTTTAAAGTGAGACCCATATCCAGAGTCGCCACTAAAATATACATTATGATCATTACTCTTAATTACCCAAGATGCCCAAAGTGTTGCATTTGCATCGAATCCATTCCGACCAGAAAAATGATGAGCAGGCGTTGCAGTAAATGTAATGGAATCAAAGGTGGCTGTTTGCCACCAATCTTTTTCGATTATTTTACTCTCTTGGACTCCCCATTTCTTAAGGTGGCTACCCACACCTAAAGGCGTAACAAACGTAACATCTTTATCCACAAAGAACTTTATGCTTTTCATATCTAGGTGATCATAATGATCATGGGATATTAAAATGTAGTTGATATCTGGAAGTTCTTCTAGATCGAGAATGGGTTTTTGAAAACGTTTAACAAAAGACTTTATGGGGGAAGCCGCTTCCGAAAATACAGGATCTACTAAAATGATATTTCCGTCCATATTCATTAGAAATGAGGAATGGCCAAACCAAATGGTTTTGAGGTTCTTGCTGGGTTTTAAAAATGCGGCTAAATCTGGTTTCAGTTCCGGAAGTTTATTGGCAGGAACACGGTCTATCTCTGGTGTAATCCAGTCTTTGATGATTTTCCAATTGATGTTGCTTTTTTTCATTTCTGTAATAGGTTGGGCTTTACGATTTATAAATCGGCCTTTTTCTGGATTGTAATTCGTTGATGTTTGTATTCTCGTTAAATCACTTCCTTTTGGGGATTTACCCAGTTCATTCCAGTCAAACATCATTATTCCTCCAATTATTACGGCAATAGTAATTCCAAAAAATATCTTCATCGATTTCACCTGACTTATCCTGATTTATCCTCCTGTTCCTTTGAGGTCTTCTTTGTTAAAGTAAACATCTGTGTGTACTTTGAAGTATTTGTGGTTGAAAATCAACGAAAAGTAAACAAAAGTGTTTACATATTTTTAAAGCTAAATAAAAACAGGGGGTTACGTGGCAGTAAAAGATAAGAAAATAGCTCAAATTCATAAGGCTGCGATCCAGGAATTTCTAAAAAAGGGTTTGGATGCCGCGTCTATGCACAGTATTGCTGAATCTGCTGAGGTTTCCAAAAGGACGCTCTACAAGTATTTTCCCACGAAAGGTGAACTTTATGGTGCTCTTATTGATGAACTTCTGGATCGGGTTTATGAGAATCAGTTGCATTACTTCAACGATATTCCAATAAAGAATCAACTGGAAAAGATTGTGAATGATAAAATTGATCTTTTTATGTCGGAGTCTTTTCTCAACATGTCGAAAATCGTTCTGGGCGAAATGCTAAAATCTCGGAAACCATCTGACGACCAATTGGAGAGAATGTACAGTGCAGAAACCATGTTTATTAATTGGATTGACGAAGCAAGAAAGGATAAAAAAATAAGTTCAGAAGTAGATAGTGAAATAATCGCGAGCCAATTTCATTCAATTCTGAAAGGGCAAACGTTTTACCCCATTCTTTTCTATTTTGCTGATATCAAAATGATTGATAAAAAAGGTGCTAGAGACATGACGGTAAGCTTCTTTCTACGTTCATTTTGTTCCTAGTTATCGCATCTAGCCATTGAGAATAAAGGCCCGGATATTCCAGAAGAAGAAAAAATTCATTTAGTGAAAAGTACCCTGAATATTTTTCATAACGGGGCCGCTGTTTCGAAATAGAACGATTTACTTGGAGAAATACAATGTCGAAAACCTCACGTATTATGGTATCCACTAAGCGAAAGAGAAAAAAGGAAACCGTTGTTCTTCGAGATGAACTTCCTGCTTTACAAAAAGGGGAGGTTCGCATTGCGGTTGATAAGTTTGGACTCAGTACCAATAACGTGTTCTACGCTCAAATGGGTGAGGCGCCTTTGCTGAAATTCTTCCACGTTTATCCACTAGAGAAGCATAAAGATCTGGTGAATGTACCTGCGTGGGGGTTGGGCACCATTATCGAATCAGAGAATCCTGAGTTTACCGTTGGCGAGCGTTATCGAGGTTTTTTTCATATGACGAACGTAGTACAGATGAAAGCCAGGCGGTCATCTGATGGTTTGGTTGCTATTGGAGGCAGTCGGGATAAGTTAAACAAAGCTTACAATCGTTTCGTGAGGGTGAGTGATGGGCCGACCTCGCCATTTACAGGAGTAGGCAGTAAACCTGATCTCGCAATGGTTGCCGCTCCAGGGGCGCTGAGTGGTTTCGTTATCTATGAGTTGTTGAGAATGAAAAATTATTATGGGGGCAACAGTGTTGTTTTGACCTCTGCCTCTTCCAAACTGTCACTTGCTACAGCGGTATGCCTACAGGAAGCGCGTGCAAATGGAACTGTTAAGAAAGTGGTTGGTTACACTTCAATAGCTAATGCAGAATTTGTTCAGTCGACGGGCCTCTTTGACGATGTGTTGACCTATGATCAAAACCTGTCCTCTAATAAAGAACTTCAGTTTGTTATGATAGATGTGGCGGGTGACGCAGCTATTTTCCAACGAAACAAAAAACATTTGAAAAAAGCACTGGCTGTAGGTGGTACTCACTCCAATGCGAAAGCGTCAACCTTTACCGCTTTTGGGCCATCGGGGTTGGCAAAAATGGTGAGTGGAATGATAGCCCCTAAGTCAATTGCGAGTTGGGTAGACAGTAAACTCAATCCGAAACTGGAAATGTTTTTTGCACCCAGCGTAATGGCTGTGTTGATGGATAAGTTTGGGAAGGAAGAATTTGAAAAAATGGGGGACGCTGCATTGAACATGTTTGTTGTTGCTGCCATTGATAATGGTTGGATTACCGTGGTTCGAGGCGACGAACCCGAAGCCGTTCAAGCAAGTTATGAGCGGGTATTTCGAGGTAAGTTGCCGCCTTCAGAAGCCGTTATTTTGTCGTTGACGAACGCCAAATAGCATTTATAGATGATGACGACTTGTTTGTATTCATCATCTATACTTCGTTTGTTAGGGTGGGTGATGATCCTATGGCGAAGGTTAGTTAATAGCTAGTTATATTTTTTTGGGGGGGGCTCATGCTCACTAAAGAACAGATTACATTGTATATAAAACTGGATGGCAGTATTGATTCTTATCAGATTTTAGAAAACAAACTTGAGCCAAACGAAACAATACCCGGTGATGTTTGGGCGGTAATCGTTGATATAGTTCAACGATTAGTCCTTCGTCGTTGTAAAGTTGAGTCAAAAACATACGCTAGTGAAACGGATGAGCTTATAGAGAAGCATTTACACGACCAAGAATCACTTGAGCTATTGATTTCATTTTGCAATGATAACAAAAGGAACTAGGAGCCCAATTTTCAATGTTAAAATACCCCAATGAGTTATTCTAACTGATCCGCGAAAATGTTATTGGAAACAAGTCAGATTTTCAGTGTACGGGACTCTAACCTGCTAGACGACCTTATATCCCTCGTTGGAGCAGTGCCCAACGGTAGTGACTGTTGGTCCTGATAACGTCATCAGATTTAGGGTTTTCATCAGGTTAATGCTACAAAAGATGAATGAGTCGCTTCTAAAGGCCTTTAAATAATGTATATAGTCACCTAGACTGAGTTTGACCGTTTATTATTCCATCAAGTCTACCTCGAAAAAAATGAATGAAGCCGACAGCTAACCCGAAGAGACCTGTTCTTTTTTTGATCGCCATCTTTGTTGTGATGCTGGCAATGCCCCTGAGCGCGAATAACGAGTTTAATGCCCCTAATCTCACGCCTATAACCGTTCAGTTAAAGTGGAAGCATCAGTTTCAGTTTGCGGGTTATTACGCGGCGGTGGCAAAAGGTTTCTATCAACAAGCCGGGTTTAATGTCACCCTTAAAGAAGCTAACCCCAAGATTGACCCAGTTGAAGAGGTAATGTCGGGGCGTGCCGACTATGGTGTGGCGAATTCGGAACTAATGCTTTATCGATTAAACGGTGTGCCAGTAACTGCTCTAGCAGCATTTATCCAGCACTCCCCTGTGGTTTTGATGAGCCTTAAAGATTCAAATATTTATAGTCCTCAAGACTTAATCGGGAAAAAAGTCATGTACCCGCCCGGTCCTTATGGAGCAAACACCCGAGGTATTCTATTAAGGGAGGGGATCGAGTTATCTCAAATTGAATCGGTACCTCTTTCATTCAATATTAATGATCTTATTAATCATGACGTGGATGTGATGGTTGGTTACGTTACTGATCAGCCTTATTTGTTGCAGCAGCGTGATATCGCTTATAACCTTATCGACCCACGAAACTATGGTATAGATTTTTATGGCGATACGTTGTTTACACAAGAAAGGCGTGTTGATCAAGAGGCCGAGGAGGTTGCTCAATTTCGTGCTGCAACGATAGCGGGGTGGCGATATGCCATTCAGCACCCTGACGAGGTTATTGATATTCTATTGAATCAATACCATTCAGAGAAAAATAAAGATGAACTTCAATATGAAGCTAATGCGACCATAAAATTGATTGTTCCCAAGCTTGTGGATGTAGGGCACATGAATCCTGGACGCTGGGAACATATTGCAGAGGTTTTTATTGGTATGGCGATGACTGACGGGGTGTTTCAAAACGATGGTTTTATTTATACTCCTGAGAAAGAAAAAGCGGCTCAAACATTGCGACTGTTTTTTCGCGTTGCATTTGTTATATCCGTCATCGTTGTTCTTTTTGTTGCTATATTATTTTATTTTAATAAAAAATTAAAAGATGTCGTATCTGAGAAAACCTTAACACTAAAGCGTAGTAATAAAGTTAAAGACGAATTCCTTGCAACGATAAGCCATGAGCTTAGAACACCCATGAACGGCATTATTAATGCCATGCAGCTTATTCGCCACACAAGTCTTAGCGATGAACAAAACGAGTTAATACACATTGCGAGCCAGTCCTCTGATAACATGCTTTCACTTATCGATAATATCCTCGGCTTTACGGAAGCTCAGTCGGGATCATTGCTGCTTAGAGAGGAGCCCTTTCTAATACAAGAGCTTTTGGTTGATCTGAAAGGGCGTTTTAAAACAGTATGTAATGATAATGGTATTATTTTTAAAAGTAACATTGACTCTAATGTTCCCATTTGTCTTGTTGGTGATGAAGAAAAGCTGAAGAAGCTACTTGGGTACTTTTTGGAGAATTGCGTAAAATTTACTACAAGAGGTACTGTTGAAGTAAAAATAAGCATAAAGAAAGGCTCTGAAAACAAAAAAATGAAATGGATGCAGTGTGAAGTTATTGATACGGGTATTGGTATCGAAGAAGAACTCAAGAAAAATATATTCGAGGTTTTTCATCAAGCAGACGGGTCTCATTCTCGTCGTTATGGTGGATTAGGTATGGGGCTTTCGATTGCCAAACAAGTGTGTACTTTGATGAAAGGTACTATAGATTTTCAGTCTCAGCTTGGCAAGGGGACTCATGTCACAATAGTTGTTCCAATGATGGAGGCTGACTATTCTGCGCATGCCGTCGGAGCTAATGCCAATCGAAAGCCTGAGAATACCCGTGTTCTGATTGTCGAAGATAATCAGACCAATCAAATCGTACTTAAAAAAATTGTCGAGCTAAAAGGCTATGAAACCAAAGTTGCTGAAAATGGACAGGTGGCACTCGATATTATTGCAGATTACTGCCCTCACCTTGTGTTAATGGATTGTCAAATGCCGGTAATGGATGGTTTTGTGGCAACAAAGAATATCCGAAAGTTAAGAAAACCCCTCAGCGAGGTCCCAATTATTGCAGTGACTGCCAATGTCATGGCGGGTGATAAGCAGCGTTGCCTTGAAGCGGGTATGGATGATTATCTTAAAAAACCTACCAATAAAGCAATACTTCAAAAGCGTATTGCTCATTGGTTGTCTTATCAGCGATGCCGTGATTTGGATAAGCACTCAGCATAAGAACCCTGTGTGATGGCCTGTTGGAGCTGTAGGGCGTACATAGAGTGCAGATAGAGTTATAAGCTGGCCGCGCTCCATGAAATGAACCCGGTAATGTTTGTCCTATGCGGTTCATGCCAATTTATTTAGATGAGTATACAAGCAGCGTTTGTTTGCTATTCGTTGTATACTAATTTTCAAAAAATGAAGTCTCACTAGGAATAATATAATGAAAATAATAAAAACCACTGTTCTTTTGATTATCAGCACAGCAGGAATGGCTCATGCCGCTGACACAGTTACTTGTCCGGGCACAGTGACCTGTGAGCAATCAAAAACGGCCGTTTGGGATAAAGGGTTTAAAGAAGACTGTGCAGAGGTTATCAGCGTCACTAAAATTTCAAATGAACGCCTAGAGATAGAATGCTCGGTAAACAACACCAAAGGTTGGCGCTATGCGTTGATAGTAAATGCTGATGGCTACGATATTCAGCAACTGAGTAAACCTGAGAAAATGAAGTGATAAGTGTGGTGTTTGCGTTATCTATCGCTAATACCTTGCATTGAGATGTTTCGATTAAAAATTAATTATAAATACGTTCAAACCCCTTTTTGTTAAAACCATTCATGCGTTTTTTTCCAACAAGTATTACCGGCACGCCGGTGGCGCCCATTTTCTTGTACCGCCTTTTTGCTTTTTTATTTTTGTCGATGTCATATTCGGTATAGGCAATGTTATTTTTTTTGAAGTATTGTCGTGCTTTTTTACAGTAGTGACACCAATCGGTTGAGTACATTACAACCTTCGGACCAACATCAAAAACAGAGTTGTCAAAGGTGACGTTGGTGTAGGTGTTTACCTTAAGTTTTAGTTCTTCAGCTTTAATGAGTTCAGGCTTCTTGTCGCTAAACTGTATCTTCCCATTTTGATCAATCCATTTGTAGACCTCAGCATGGGAAAATTCTGCAAACAGAAATAATGAAATTAAGAGCGGTAGTAATTTCATGTTTGATGCCCTCAAGCTTTAGCTCGACGTGATTTCAGGTGATCCGTCAATGTATTTTGGCTTGTTTAAATCAAATGCTCGATATTCAAATCGGTACTGCTCGGCAATGGCTTTGACTTTGTGTTCGGAGCGACCTGCGGCAATCGACGAATCCCTGCTGGTGACATTCTCTGGTAATAAGCTTACCCGAGTAGCCGTTGCAGCCATACAGTAACCATGGTTTGATTGTCACGAGCTGCTCCGATTAGGTGTGTGATTTACACTATATCATTTTCAGCTTTGAACCGGTAAGCCCCAATAGTAGAGTGTACCATTATCACTGCCACCAATACACGCGGTAGCTTCTGCATTAATTTGCATCGGCCAATTCATAATGCTGGTGTCGTGACGCCAATATTGAAAACCTGTTGCTCCATCAAATAAATAGAAGCTGCCTATTGTTTCATTTGAGGTGTCATAAGGTTGACCTGTGGCGCAGGTGAGATACTTTGCTTGGACATCAAAATTCAAACCTGGATTTGGTGGGTATTCAATACGTTGTTGCCATTGAACGGCACTGGCATAACCAGAAGGTTGGCTGCTATCAGCAACATTCTTTAGTACGTAAACTAATCCAGGTTGTACTTGAAACGCTTTAGATGCTTCTGATTGAACGGTACTGGTTACGGAGATATTGGTACCTACCGCAACCATCACTTCTTGGTTGGTATTATATGCTACGGCTGCAGCATACGTTAGATCACAAGGGTATGCTGGCGTGTAGCTCCATAATGGAGTAGGGCTTGCTGTGCTGTATAAATAGACGTGACCCGCATTGTCTGTTGCTGCGAAATACTTACCATCATCAATCATTGCAATACGTAATATTTCATTGGTGGTGGTGATTGTATTTTGATGCGTGAATGTTCCACTCGTATTCTCGTAGGTACAGATAATACCGGTTGATGGTGCACCGCCTGATCCGTCGATACCTCCGGCAGCGACAGCCCAGGTATCATTTGTGCTGGTTGAGCAGGTTCGCATGTAGGCTTGTGCTGAAGGTGTTGTCGTTTCCTGGTTAAATACACCTCCGGTATATTTCCCTAAAATGACGTTGGACCCTTGTACGGCGATAAACTGATCTCCAAGCCCGGTAAATTCAATTTCATTTACCCTAGAGGTGAAACTAGTAAAGCTCCCAACTGAGTCTCCTGTCACAACGTCATAGATGTATATGTATCCATTGTCAGACGCAGTGTGCCCGGCTGCTGCGCAATAGTTGCCTATGGGTGACATGGCGACCCAAAACGTTCCCGAGTCAACATCGGTAGCGATAGTTTGGGACCAACTTAATGTGGCTGATTTGCCGTCAGTATTGTAGCAAAATACATCAACACTGGTCTTGCCGTACTCTTGAGAGGTGCCGGTAAAAATATTATTTCCTGATGCATCAAATGCGACGGAATTTAGTTGTTGTCCTTGTTCTGGAGTGATACTCCATGTTGGTTGAGAATGATCAGATAAAGCCATTTAAAACTCCATAGTGGTATACCGTTGTATAACGAAGATAGGTGTTTATTTGCGGTGCCTTTTCTTTGCCCCTTTTTACTATAGCTAGAATCAGGTTTTTGCATAATTTTCTGTGCTTCATTTTTTTTAAGCTAGATTTAAAGTACGTGGATTCAAATCTTACGTGAATCATGCTTATTAAAATTTGGAGTTATTAATGTCAAAACCCCCTCTCATCATCATTCAAGACGGCGCTGTTGATGAATTTATGTCTATTGCTCTTGCCGCTTCTTTTCCAGATGTCGACCTTGTTAGTGTGGTTGTGGTTAATGGCGACTGTGTAGGGCAGCCAACGGTTGAGGTCACACAAAAATTGTTAGCAAAATTAGGTCAAGTGCAAGCAGGGGTCTATCTGAGCGATGCTCGCGCTGTTAACGCGTTTCCTTGGGCTTTTAGGGAGAGTTGCCTTATTTGTAATCTATTACCGTTATTAAATACCAATGCTGATGGGGGGCTGCTTGACTATTCAGCAATAAAAACCACGCAAGATGACTTGGTTGTGCAAGTATCTAAAGCTGCAGCGGACAGTGATGAACAAGTCACCCTTCTTGTATTGTCGCCTCTAACACCGGTGGCTACGGCTCTTGAAGATCCTGATTTTAAGGCTCTTGTTAAGGAGGTTGTTTGGATGGGAGGAGCTTACCCTCCATCTTCAGGTAATGTGAGCCCTGGCACGGCGCCAGGAAGTAACCCAAATGCGGAGTGGAATGCGTATTGGGACCCTTTTGCCGTGGAAACGGTGTTTGCATCAGGATTGAATATCACTATGTTCCCGCTTAACGTTACAGACCTTGTGCCGTTTGGACCTCAATGGATACTGGACAATTTGGTGCCAGAAAGTCAGCAATACCCCATTTTTGATCTCGCTGCACAAATGTATGCAACTGTCGCGTTTCAACCAGGCTTTAGTTTTTGGGATACAGTGACAACTGCATATTTAGGAAAACCTGATTTGTTTACTTTCCAGGAAATGAAGCTGTCAATCGATACGAGTATTGAAACGTCTGAACAAGGGTCTATCACGGTTGACCCTGTCAGTGGTTATACTGTGAATGTTGCACAAACAGTTGATACTGATGATTTCTATAATTTTTATTTAAGTCAGTTGAAGTTGCTTCCGTTTCAATAGGGCGACTAAAAGCAATGAAATATTTTTACAGTTCAATTCTCATTGGGTTTTTATCTCAATCTGTATTCGCAGGTGGTCTGGATAATCAGTATCAAAAGTGCCCAAAAGAAAGGGGGGGATTTTGTATTGAATTATATGACCCAGTTTGCGCCGTTAAAGATACCGGTATTCGATGTGTTAAGGCACCTTGTCCTGCTACAGAACAGTTAACTTTTTCAAACAGTTGCAAGGCGTGTAGTGACCTTAAAGTATATGGATACGAATCTGGGGCATGCTCAGGTCAGGCTGATGGCAAAAAATATGGGGAAGGTAATAATGGCAAGTAAGGACTTTATTCTGCAGCGAATAAATATTTTTGCAGGGAAGAAAATCGACCCCTATGTCGATAAGCAGGTACATGAAATGTTAAAGGAAAAATTTGACATTATGCTCCCGCAGCGTCGATCAATGAATGAATCGCTGTCTTCTACTACCAGTGACCATGAGGTTATAGAGTTAATCTTGCAGTATCGAACAATGCGGTAAGAATAGTCTGATGTATTCGTAAGCTTATCTTGGCAAAGCCCAACTGGAATTTCCACAATGTTTTTCCAAAAAATCCATAAAAATTCGCACCTTGGGTGGTAGGTGTTCTCGGTGCGGGTAGAGCGCATAAACACCTATTGGTTCTAATTCATAATCTTCCAATAGCGGTACCAGCTTGCCGGTATGTAATTCTTCGCAGATAGTTGTTTTGGCGATGATGGATATTCCTAATCCGTGTTTAGCTGCGGCTACTACACCTTCTACAGAATTGATTTTGAGGTTGCCACTGACCTGAGGGTTTTCTTCTTGTTGTGTTATTTTATGTCGAAATGATCTTCTCATAGGTGTAGAGGTGACTGATAAGTTAATCCATTGATGCTCGCATAACTCGGTTGGTGTTTGTGGTGTACCATAGCGTGCTAAATATTCGGGTGAGGCAAACACCACCGCGGGTGTGTCACATAGTTTTTTCACGATTAAGTTTGAGTCTTGTAACCGCCCGACTCGTATAGTGAGGTCAATGCCTTCTTCCACCATGTCTATCACACGATCGTTTAGTTGTAGGTCAATCTTCAATAATGGGTATAGGCAGCGCAATTCTTTGATAACTGGAATCAGGAGCGAGGTACCAAAAGAGATTGTACTGGACACGCGAAGGGTACCGGTGGGTTGATTTTGGTACTGGCGCAGCTCATTAAGGGCGATATTGGCGCGATCCACAATCTGCTCACAGTGACGGTAGTAGATCTCGCCAGCCTCGGTAAGGCTCAGTTTGCGGGTGGATCGATTAAGCAAGCGTGCACCGACTTCCTGCTCTAGTAAGCTGATTTGTTTGCTTACCGCAGATTTTGCCACTCCGAGTTTGCGTGCCGCACCGGAAAAACTTTGTGCTTGAACCACTTTGGTAAACACACCGATTCGCTTAAGTTCGTCCATCATATCGCCCTTGTGTAGATTTCATCGTTCACTTAAAGAGAACAGTATTGTATAAAAACTCCGACTAGTAAAGATAATGGAAACTGTCACACTTGTTCTCAGCTTAACGAGTTGCCCTAAACTGGAGAAAGACAATGAGTCGTGAACATTTATTTACCAAAGTAGATCTAGGCGCAGGCCTGACCCTCAATAACCGTCTGATCATGGCGCCACTGACCCGTAGTATGGCCGATGATGAATTAGTGCCAACTGAAGATATGGCGACATATTATGCGCGTCGCTCAGATACCGGCTTGATCATTACCGAAGCCACACAAATTTCCAAAGGGGCCCAGGGCTACCCGAACACACCGGGTTTATATACTGAGGAGCAAATAGATGGATGGAAGAACGTAACTCAGCGGGTGCATCAAAACGGTGGCAAGATATTTGCCCAGTTATGGCATACAGGCCGAGTGTCGCACGAAGTCTTTCGGGGCGAGCAACCCATTGCCCCTTCTGCTATTGGTATTAACGGAACGGTACCGCGCTCTAGAGATCTAACCTACGGTGTGCCTCGGGCCATGAACGCCGAAGATATTGAACAGGTTATTGCGGACTTCGCTTCGTCTGCGGCTAATGCCAAAAAAGCGGGTTTTGATGGGGTTGAAATTCATGCCGCCAATGGTTATCTGATCGATCAGTTTTTACATTACACGGCTAACCAACGTGAGGATGATTGGGGCGGGACGCCAGAGAATATGTCGCGCTTTTTATTCGCGATAATCGAGGCGGTGAAACCTCACATTCAACAGGTGGGCGTGCGTTTATCACCCGCTGCGTATTTTAATATAGAGCATGATGCCCGTGATGTAGCGGTGTTTGATTACGTGTTGCCAAAGCTAAATGCGTTGGAACTTAGTTACGTGCATACCGGTATGTTTGAAGATGACCCAATTGATTATTTGGGTGGTACGGTAACGCAATATATTCGTCGCCACTACCATGGTACTGTGATCGCAAGCGGGGGGTATTCACCGGAATCTGCAGGCAAAGCCGTGGTGCGTGGTGATGCGGATCTGATTGCCATTGGCCGCCCCATTATTGCGAACCCAGATTATGTAGAGAAAGTTCGTACACAAGGACCATTAGTTGAGTATGACGAAAGTATGTTGTTGGAATTGGTGTAATGGTAAGCAGATAACCATTCTCGCGTCAGAGTAATGCCTTTTTTCATACGTAGTCATGTGTTATTTCTAGAAAAAATATTATGCATTAAGTTTTACAACCTAATCCATTACAAAAAAAATGGTTGAACACTATATTTCACACCTTGTTATCCCCAGCCTAGTGCAAGCAAGGTCTACGTTGGGGGTCTATACTTAATCATTAGAGTGAATTCTTGTCACGCTAGGTAGAGTATGCGTACTTTTATTATCGTATTATTTTTACTGAATGTTAGCTTGCAGAGCACGTTATGCTCTGCTTGTCCTGATGTGGAAAAAAACAAATCTAATAAAATTGTTTTTGGTGTTTCCCCTTGGATTTCTTCTCAAGTCGCTTCACTTTGGTCTGAAAAAATATCGAGTCACTTTAAAACACAAGCATGTTATAGAGTGGGATTCCAAAGTAAGGAAAATTATGAAAAATTCATAACATCAGCATTGGCGGGGGAATATGACATTATTGATCTGCCGCCTCATGTTGCGAGCTATTTGATAAAAGAGTACCAATTTAGGCCCGTCGCCATTGAACTTTATCATACTGATATCGTTATCTTTTCTAATGAGGAGAGGGGTGTTAGACGGTTGCGTGACTTGGCGGGTGAGACCATTGCTGTTCCGGATCCTCTGGGGTTGGTAACATTGGTTGCCCAAGAAAAAATAGAAGCTGCATTACATAACCCGCCTCATTTTAAATATTTTGGTAAACATGACCGCGTTGTTAGTGCTGTTCTGAATAATCAAGCGGCGGCAGGGGTTACAATATCAGCGCTACTGGATGCATATGTGCAGCCTTTTAGGAAAAACATACATATTATAAAAACTTTCACAGAGCATGTGGACGGAATCGTTGTTGCGAGACCGAAACTGGATGATGATGTGTTAATCGGTGTTAGAGATGCATTGGTATCATTCAAGTCGAATGACTTTACTCTTTGGAAATCGTGGAAGCCAGTAAGTGAAGCTGAAATTAAGGAGCTACATATACAGCAAGAACCTTATGTTGGTTTTTTGAAACGGCATTTTAAAAGCAAGCAATAGTGATCAGTGGGTGATTTAGTTAAGTATTGTATATTGATACCCTTCGCAGCAGGGTGTGGCACAGCCTAGGTTTCAGTAGTACGAGTGAGTTTTTCCTTTTAATAAGAATTGTACCATTGTCTATGGCGACAGCGGACCTTTGTTCTGAAAGGGTTTAGGTAGAAAGAATTAATGAATGTATGTATGGCTTATGAGAGGAAAAGCGGGTGTATTGGGGGGGGGTACCTGCATTGAGCCTAAAAAACATGTCAAATGGAGCTTAGAAATCAGTTTTTATTGTGTATATGGCGTATCATGCTAATACCTGTGATGAATTATGCGCATACGGTGTGTTTTACGGTCAGTTATGCGCAATTTTCTCAAGGTTGATCCCGCTTAAGTTCCGATACCTTCTCTATAAGCTAATTATAGAGAAGAAGAGTCATGAATAGATCAAATACAAAATCAAATACTGTTAACCAACAAGATAGAAGTAAATGTTAATACTAACTCGTTCAATTACTCAAACCATCATCATTGGTGATGATATCAGTGTTTCCGTTTTGGGTGTAAAAGGCAATCAGGTGAGAATCGGAATCGATGCACCAAAAGATGTCCCAGTCCATAGGTCAGAAATATACGATAGAATCGTCAATGAGCGCCTAGTTCCAGGTGAAGGCGAACATACAGCTTCAAGTCAAGGCGCGTATACGGTTTCAAGTGAAGATGCACGCCCGGTTTCAAGTGTGCTCCCCAAAAGTGACTTGTATAATAAATTGGTCGCCAAACAGGGCATTTCAGACGGCGACAGAGGCACTAAAAGTGTTAAAGAAACCACAATTACGGTCAAAAAACGGCGGAAAGTGGTTATTTAGATCTAGCGTTCGGATAATTTAATAAAGATAGATGCCTTTTACTGTAATACATATGGGCCCAGGGATTTTGATTAAGGCACTCTTGCAGAGTAGCTTTAGTTTAATGGTGTTTGGTTGGACTCAAATTGTAATGGATATTCAGCCTCTGGTTGTGATGTTTACCGGAGAAGGGCATTTACACGGTTTTACGCATACGTACGTTGGAGCGACCCTGCTTGCTATTTTTTCTGCATTTACGGGTAAATACCTTTCGGAGATAGGTCTAAGGATATTAGGTTTAGCTGAAAATGGCTCGATCACTATTCTATGGTGGGTTAGCTTCCTAAGTGCTTTTGTTGGTAGCGTTAGCCATGTTTTTTTAGATAGTATTATGCATACTGATGTAGAGCCGTTTTACCCTCTTACATTAGCGAACGGCTTTCATGGTTTGGTATCGATACCAGCATTACATAAAATATGCATGTATAGTGGCCTTGTCGGTACAATAATTTATTATGTGGTTAATTATTATACTTCGGTGCGAGACAAAGAGTATAAAGGCCGTCCATAAAATTGGCCCGACTAAGTCTGTGATATCGTATTTTTGATCCTTTGAATGGTAAATTGTCATAGGTTATTTATGTGGAGATTTGAATTGATGTTAAAGGAAGCCGTACTGATATTAGCGCTTTCGATTGTCAGTAGCGTGGAGGCAACGTCCATTTACAAATGTATTGGTGAAAATGGCCGAACTGAATTTTCCCAGTCTCCTTGCTCTGATTCTGCAGAGCATCTTATTATTGATGTTCCGAAAATAGGGACAGCAGGAAGTACTAATGCACGTAAAGTTGTGGATGATATAGAGAAATCGAATCGATTAAGAGAGATTAATCGAGAGACAAAAAAGCTTGAAAAAGAAATCAGCAATTATCAAAAAGAAATGGATTCTGAGATTCGACGATTGAGGGATAAAAAACTATATGCCGCAAACAACCTTGCTGGGGCCACTTGGGAAGAGAGTATATCAACTGAAATGGGTGCAATTGTCGAAAGTATTAAAACAAAAATTGATGCAGCTAGAGAAAAAATCAAAAGTCTTAAAGATGAAAAAGAAAGGAATACTACGAATTGATTTTGTTAGCTACTTCAGATGAATTGAAAGGTAATAAGTCGGAAGGAGTTAGTCTGGGCTTCATGGCTGACTACAGTGGGTAGAGGTGCTGTTGCACCGCATCTATGACGTGATATATTTTTGTTTCATTGATGACCTCTTTAGGAGTATAAAAAATATTCCTGTATTTCCGCAAAATAGCCTATGTTTATCTATGTGATATTGACAGAGTACTTATGATGAACGATGAAGAATTTCAGGGTTATTTGGATAATTGCTACGAGGCGCTTGAGAAAAAACAGCAAGCGTTGATAGACGAGTATGGATTTGGGTTACTTGATCAGTTTAATCATGACTTTGATAAAGAGGAAATATATTTTCTTCGTGATAATACCTTAGAAGTAAAAGCGAAAATTATTCCAATTGGCAGTTGCAGCGCTGAGTTTGAAACATGGGTGTGGGCCTGGGCAGATAATGTGTTTCCTGAGGAGCTTCGCGCAAAATCGCAAAAACTCAAAGAGCTTGAGTACATGACGGGTTTTGAAATGTTTGGTAGTGAAACCATACAAGTAGATGAGGATATGGTGTGGGAGATAACCGCAATGGCTCTTGAAATGTGGGGTTCTGAAGGCGCTTATAAAGCGCCAATTGATGATGTGTTGTACTTTTATGCGCTGAGTGATGTTAAAAAGGTTGTGCAGTAAAGGCGAAAAAGGAAAAGCGGCAGGTCTGCTAGAGTGGTGCGATTGCTATTGCTGATGAATTTTCCAATATCAGGTAATATTTTGTCTGGGCAAGGAGCTGGGATATATTCATATGGTGATCATGGCCATTGGGAATGCGGAGACGTGGGAGGGTTTCTTTATAGTGCAACTCGAGGAGGCCCAGCGGTGCTGGATTGCCCTTGTGATAGCCCGTACTAGAGGAAAATCTATTATTTACTCATTGATTTAAAAAGGCTCTTCTCGATCTGGCAATTAACATTTTTGAGGTGGTTAGGGGCAACATTTTGTACCCTGTAAAAACAAGTATAAATGACAAATTTAAAAATATGGTAGTCGTAATGTATGAATAATCCTTATAAGCCACCTGTAGCCGATATGGATGAGACTGGGAACTTGGTTTCTGTCAATAAAATATGGTGGAAAATCGTGTTATTTGTGTTTGTACCTCTCGAGGTATGGGGTGAGTACGAATCTTTTGCTGTGAATGAATATGATCAGAGTTTGATATGGCGAGTTGTATCATTGCTTATTTATTTGGTGTTTTATGTGGCTCTTGTTGGACTGGCTTTTGATAAAAAAATATTAAATCCAATGTTTTGGATTTCGTTTTTTCCGGTTATCATTTTGAATGATATAGGTGAATTATATTTGGTGTTTTCAGTATTTGATGAAGAATTGATGGCAACTATTATTACCATTGCTGTGATTTTTCCTATATTGATAATTCCTTGGTATGCAGTGTACAAATATTATAGAGTTCTTAAATTTAACAGATAAAAATAGGGAGAGTTAAATAGTGTCTAGACGTATTCTGGCGGAAGACCGTATTAATAAAGACATTCGAGCCCGTATTGTGGGTTTTGGCGAAAAGGTTGTTGATGAAGTTGATGATTGCGTAAAGCAACAACGGGTTGTTATTGTTGGCATGGCAATGGCGGTGAGTGTTAAGCAAGCCAAGTCGTATATGGATTCTATTAAAGAACCTTATGCTTATCTGGAGTACGGTAGCTATCTTTCCGGGTGGCGAGAACGTACAGCAATAAAGCTTTGGAGCGGGTGGACGACATTTCCATTGGTTTTTGTTAATGGGGATCTTATCGGTGGTGCTTCAGATCTAAAACGCTATATTTCTGCTGGCGGATTTGGCGGTGGTGAATGATGATAATATTTATTCTTTGATATCTAACACAAGCGTCTGATATTTCTCCCAATAGTGATGTTTATTTGATGGTGATATAAACCACGATTTATTTAGATCTCGAAGTTTACCAGTGTCCCGGGTATCAATGAGTATTTTATTTATCTTGGTAATGACACCTCTTCCCCAGGGGGTGTCTGGACATTCTACTGTGCCACGAATGAATTCTTTTTTGTTTTCAATCATTGGGATTTCAATAAAGTCACTCATATTTGCACCTATTTTATTCACGGCAAATTTCATCACAAAATTATATTCAATAAAATAGTCTATTCGCTTTCGGTGTAACATTTTGACTAAACCATCAACAAGGTCTTGGCCTGATCGTCTAAATAAATGAGCATCACTTTCATGAGACTTTAAAATAGGTGTGAGTATCGGCCCAAATTCGAGGTCAGCCCTAACACCCAAGATAAGTTTGGGGTTATTGAGGAGTGAGGTGAGAGATGCTTCTTGTAGCGATGGGAATTTACCCTTGTTATCTTTATGTATATAGATGTTATGCCCGGAAACCATTGCGATGGGGATTGAGGTTACACCATAATTGGCCTCTTCCTCATAAACATTGGTGGGATAGCAGCCCTCTTCACCGCGTTCTATGTATTTTAGAAGTCTAGAATAGGGCAGAAAGGTACGTTCGTGTCGATAGTCGGACAGTTCATGTTCTAGAATATCAATGATTTGCTCAGCATACCCCTGACCTTTTCTAGGGCCATCTAAAATGAATGCAGGAGGCCAGTTGGTGATATACCATGTTAACAACGGTTTATCGTCCGCCAGAGCATTAGTCGATATAACAAATAATAAGGCAAGGACTACTCGCACTTAGCTTTACTTCCTACAGGTGAAGAGGATTTCCAGTATAGATTGCCTAATATGGGGTGTCTATTAATTGATGTAGTAAGACAATTGGATGTTGATCGACCAGGGGGGGGATAAAGTCATAAAGGGGCTGATACGTTATTGCAAAAACTTAGTCAGTATAGTTGCAGGGTAGGAGGGGCACTAATTGCCTTGCATTCGATTCCGTTGAGTTGGTTAAGCACAAAATGGGGCAAGCCTCATTTTGTGCTTACTTTAATTATCCTTGCTGACGCTTTCTCGCTAATGAGAAACCAAACATGCCAAGACCAAAGAGTAGTATAGAGCTTGGTTCGGGCACTTCGGTAAACGTTAGGTTGAAATCCCAATGATGCGAATTCATATCGTCTGATTGAATCCATGCAGATCCACCAAATTCATTTTCATCTTTTGCATTTGCGCCTTCACCAAACTGAAAAGCATAATTGCCTACGAATCTGTCAATATCATATTCGGTGCCGTCAATATCAATGGTTCCCATTACACCACTAAAGAAGTCCATGGTGGCCGCGTCATAAGCAGCTCCACCTTCTTGCTTGTAAGTGCCCCAGGTATCGTTAAAACCTGAAAAAGTTAGGTATATATCGGCACTAATACTTTGTGGGTTTAGCGCTGTTGCATCCAATATTGCAGTCCAATTGGCGCTATCTGCATCATCATTATTCAGTGTAAACGTACCATCAATGGAAAAGTAGTTTGAGCAGCTACCGCCTGAAATGTCGCTGTTAGTCCATAATCCGTGAGCGGCCCCTGTACAGTTAACTTTCGATGTATTGGTTACACCGTAAATAACGGAGGCTTGAGAAGAAAGAGCAATAAGGCTGCATGCAAGTAATAGCACTGACTTAAAAAAGATTTTCATATGATTTCGCCCGGACCGTGAATAGTAGTTGAAAGAGTGCATTATTCACGCCACTATTTATTGCCATATTAAACAAGATGTTATGTCTAGCCGTGTATTTGTATGTAAAATATATCGACTTTTTTTGAGCAGTTAGGGCCGCTACAGTTTGGAAAGGAGGCCGAAATGAAATTATGACTGATATTGTAAGAGCGAGCGAGTATGTGTTTGGGGACTAAAATGTCGAAAATGGTTGCCTTAAAAAATTGGATTCCTGAGGTGTAGAATCTCGGCCAAGTATTTTATTTCTATGAGGGAAACGACCAAATTTCTTTATAATTTGTCGGTGCCGAAGGGCGCCTATATATTCCATTGTAAGAATGGGCTTAGATAAATAGTTAGCGTCCTTTATCGCTTTTTTATATAAAGACACGCATTTGTCTTGTAGCGATAAATCTTCTTTGTGCATAAGAGGCAAATAGAAAAAATGCTTGGTTACCGCATCAAATAGGTTGTCATCACTAATCTCTAGTGCGTTAGCAGCCAATTCAAAAACTTTTTTATCTTGAGTAAATGCCTTTGCGGTTCCTCGATGGATATTTCTTGGAAATTGATCAAGTAATATAATCAGTGCCAGTCGTCCAATAGGGTGTGCGCCCCAAGAATCATATTTTCCATTGCTGGCATTTTCAAGATCAGCACCAAATTTGGTTCGGATTTCATTGTCTGCTTTTTGGAAAAAATCAAAAAAGTGCCCTCCCCAATAAGGAAGCCTAGCAATAGAAAGTCTCATTTCCTTTAGACCAAACCGTTTGTCGGGGATTCTGCCAAACCAAAATATCAAGATTGCTTCAATCCTTTGTTGGTCAACGGTTTTTGGTGTCGTTATATTATCTAGCATCAGAATGGCTCCCTGTTAACACTTTGATAGGCATCGAAGTATTGTTTGTACAGTATGTGATTGTTAAATCAATGTCAAACTACAGAATTGTCATGTCGGATATCATTAATTTGAATAACCCTATAATGCTTCGATCTTACCTGGTCGAAATAAGCTCAGGTATAGTGGGTTTAAGAGAGGATGGCAATGGGTTCTAGGGATTTGCATAATATGTGATAGTAAGGTGTGATTATGAAAGGTGCTTCTTTAACGTTTAAATCTGTGGGTAATATTTTATTAATCATTGCATTAGCAACAGTTGCTCAGGCTGAAGAGATTTCTAAAGGTTCTACGAGAAAACCTGTTTTTGATCACTGGACGATAGAGCGTATTAACGAGGCAACCCCTCGAGATCTAGTGATAGATCATAGAGGGTTGGGGTATTTAAAAGGAAAAGGCGGTAATTTGAAGCCCCATGGCCATCAGATTGAAGCAATTAATACCACGGCTACTACATCGGCAGTTAAGCCAGCAGCTAGGCCATCATCTGATGCCGATATATCGCCTCCTACCATTACTAACATGGATCCCGCGCAAGGTAGTGTATTTGACGCAGCCTATACCTTTTCGGCAGTTGTTACCGATGCAAGTGGACTTAAATCTGTCGTGTTTGTAGTTGAGTATCCTGATGGCGTGACAACGCAGAGCTTTAATCCATCACGTAGCGGAGATGTGTGGGCAGTGAGTCTGCAAGGCTTCGCCGATGGTGATTGGAGTTGGTGGGTAGTTGCAAAAGACAAGGCGGCAAAAGGTGGCAACACGGCTACCTCTGTAGTTGTAGATTTCACTGTGGGCGTTAGTGGAAGCGGTACTGGAAATGGCACAGACTCCGGTACGATTATCAATGGTGCGTGGAGCTTTGATGGAGCGGTGCAAACCGCGGCAGGTAGAATCTATTTCGAAATGCCAAATAATCCTAAATGGAAACGTTGGGCTGGCTATGTTTGTTCCGGTACGGTTGTTGTTGATGGTGTTACTGGACGATCTATTATTCTTACGGCGGCGCATTGTGTTTACGATGAAGTTAACAATGCGTTTGCACGTAATGTAATGTTTATTCCTAATCAGGCGGGTACCACTGGTTCGGAAACGGATTTGAATTGTGATAATGATCCTGTGGGCTGCTGGACTGCCTCTTATGGTGTTGTGGATACCGAATGGGCAAATCGAACGTTTCCAGATAACGTTAAATGGGATTATGCATTTTATGTGGTAGATGATAATGACGTCAATGCCTATGAAGGTAATGGTATTCTTGGTGATGTTTTAGATGTCGCAACAAGTCCCTTAATGATGCAATTTTCATCTCCCTCCGTTGATGATGGTGATGTTGGGGAATTTAGCCTTGATTTCACCCATGCGCTTGGTTACTCCTACAGTGACGATCCAAATTTCATGTATTGTGCTGAAGACCTAACAATGGAAAGTGCTGTAAATTGGTGGCTACCAAGTTGTGGGTTGTCTGGTGGCGCTTCGGGTGGTCCTTGGGTTCAACCTATGTCTGAGGGGACGGGTGATGGGCCCATTATTTCTGTTAATTCTTGGGGGTATACCACATCACCAGGAATGGCAGGGCCGAGATTTGATGATACTTCAACATCCTGTGTGTTCTCTTATGCGGTGTTGGAAGCGGAGCCTGAGTCATCGGCCCCAGGAACTGCTGGCGTAGTACTTACTTGTCCTTAGCCATAATTTTTATTGTTATTTTTGCGCATTAATGGAAAGTTTGGATGCATAAGCGCTTAGCGTTTTCCCTGCTGCTTTTTTAAAGGCTCTGCTGAAATTGGCTTGGGTATATAGACTTGAAAACAATGAGTCAACAAGTAGGTGTTCAAATGCAGGGCTGACAGTGGTGTTCATTGATACTGAAATGCGGTTTTTTTTAGATTAGATGTATCGAAATATTAGGAGTCTTAATCTCAAAAAAATCGCAAGTTTATGTTGGTAACTATGATTCTGAATTTCATCCGTGGAATCGGAGTGACCGTCAGTTATTTGAACCATGGATTAAAAAGCATAAAGAGGGTGGGGAGGTATTGTGTCTGGATTTTGAAAAAATAACCCCTTCCAAGAAATATCCATTATCGGAGGGGGCGTCATAGTGGAGATTTTTTGTAGCCCTATTGCCATAAAAAAGCAGATACTTTGGCATCATACATAAATTCATCGAATACGTTGATGGCTGTAGCATTTGATGATATCGCTGCACCAAAACAAACATGCAGTGGTAGAAGGTGCTCTTCTCTCGGGTGGCTAAAGAGGGCTTTTGGTGCCTTTTTCCACTGGATTAATGCGTCTTCTTTTTGTTGTATGCTCAGTGAATTTGATGTGATGACGTGGTTTAACCAAGTATCAAAAAGCTGGCTTTTATGGGCAACCTCTTCGCTGTCGAGTTGTAAGGCATTCATATTGTGAAAGGAAAAGCCGGAACCAACAATAAGAACACCTTGCTCTCTTAATTTACCTATCGCTTTTCCAATATCAATATGATGCTGAGGATCAAGTGTATTTACCAACGATAATTGTACAACGGGTATATTTGCTAAAGGATACATCAGTGTTAACGGTACAAAGGTGCCGTGGTCCAAGCCACGTGTTGCATTGGTGGAAGCCGAAAGCCCATAGTTGTTGATTAACTGGGTTACGTGTTGGGCCAGCTCTGGATTGCCAGGCGCGGGGTAAGTCAGTTTGTAGCTCTCTGCTGGGAATCCAGAGTAGTCGTAGATAACGTCAGGGTTGTCAGCGCTGGTTGTTGTTGCAATATCTGCCTCCCAATGAGCACTGATAACTAATATGGCCTTTGGTTGGCCAAGTTTGGAGCCAATGTTTTTAAGGAAGTGAATCAACGAACGGTGATTGGGTTCGTTTAGTAAAGGCATTGGCCCCCCTCCGTGGGGGACAAAAATGATTGGAGTTGTGATGCCAGACATAATCGTGCCTTTTTTCATGTGTGTTAAGCGCTAACGCTAGAGAACCAGACACTATCATTTTTACGGGCGGATATAACCGTAATTGCCATTAGTGCTAACACTAATGCGGGAACCGCTGCTGATAATGGCGTAAAAAACACGTGGAACCCTATGGCTCCTAACATAATGGCAAGTATCCCAGTAGCGGCTGTGGCACTTAAACGAGGGACCAACAAGCCGATAGCGCCGCTAAGTTCACATAGGCCGATAAAATAGCCAAACCATTCAGGTAGCCCCATAAGTTTGAAGGATTGATGCAACATATCGACGCCCATTAGTTTACCTACACCCGCCGCACCTATAGGTAGGGCCAATAGAATAACCGCTATCCAAGTACCAATCGCTTTTTTATCTTTCATTGTGTTTGCCTCTTTAATTTAGTGAGTGTACTGAGTTGAGATGGGTTAAGAAGAATTGAGACCAGTATCTATGGAGAGTAACTTAATATATATTGAATGATTATTAACAACATATTAAGGTTTGGTTAATGTGTTGCGAAGTGAATATACCTAATGACATTAGACCAGTTGAAAATGCTCAAGCTTGTAGCGGAGCTGGGTACCTTGAAGGCAGCAAGCGATGTGTTGTTTAAGAGCCAACCTGCGATCAGCCAGGGCCTCAAGCAGCTGGAGACCCAGCTTGGTGTGCGCTTGTTTAGTCGTCAGGGTTATCGGCTTGAACTCACCGATCAAGGTCGGCAAATTTATCTACGAACTTTGCGATTGCTAAATGAGGCCAGTGAGATTCAGCAGCTATCAGCACATTTGGCAAAAGGTGTTGAGGCGAGTGTAACCTTGGCATTCGAGGCGTCTTTTGATTTAACACGGGTTTTGCCCATGTTAGAGGTTACTCAAGGGGAGTTTCCAGATACCTCCATAATCCTTAAGCAGGAGTATATGTCAGGAGCCTTTGAAGCTGTTCTTCAAGGTGCTGCAGAATTGGCGATTATCGCAAGTAGCCATTATTTTATCGAAGCAGAAGCCATCGAAAGTATTCGGTTATATCGGGGCGCATTAGTATCCGTTGCAGCGCCTCGATTGTTGACCCGTCACCCGAACTTGATTGGTGTTGAGGAGTTGCGCAACGAATATCAAATAGTTGTGCAAGATTCGGGTCAAGCAACCAAGGGCAAGGAGATGGGCGTGCAGCAAGGCCAACGCCGTTGGTATGTGAACGATTTTAGTACGAAGAAAACGCTGATATTAAGTGGGATGGGGTGGGGCAAGTTGCCGGATAATTTAATTGCGGATGAGTTAACAAGTGGCATGCTGTGTCGGTTGCAACTTAATGATGTTCTCAATGAGATAGAAGTGGATTATTTCGCGATCAAAGAAAAAAATAAAATCTTAGGTCCGGTGGCAACTAGGTTGTGGGAACATTTTTTGTCACTCAACCAATAGTTGTTTTGTGGGTTTCTCTGCCGCGGGTACTTTGTAGCCCACGACATTAAACGCCATGATTATTTGAATTAGATATCATTCTCATGTTGTGCGATGCAGCTGTGGATTTTCTTTATATTGACAGTCCATGTTTCTAACATTGCATCTTTGTTGGGGCCATTAAATGATGGTGTTAATACATCAAATAAGGCTTGGTACATACCACCAAATATATTGCTTGGCACTCCAATAAGCCGGTGGTGCGATAACATATCCTTTATCGTAAGCAATGCGGATTTAGGATTGTCTCCAAATAACATGAAATTTTCAAGAATTTCTTGCATCATGTAACTTTCCCACTCGCTATTGCTATCGCGAAAATTTTCTAACTCTGGAAAACGTTTGTACATGATGTCGAATACAGCCCGCGTTGGGTCACCAAATTTTTCGACAATATGTTCGAGTGACTGGTTTATGATTTCTTCCTGTAACATAATCGATGGCCTTTAAATTAAATTTAATAAGTGTGCTGATCAATTTTACAGGGATGTGAAACAAAAAAATTGTTCTACATCAACTCATCTTTTCTATTCAGGTATTGTTCTTGGTTTTTAGCCGTTTTTAGGTGTGCTTTGTGCCGTTGATGTGTTTGTAAATTGTCGAATAACGTCAGCCGTTTGCATCGGCGCTTCGATCATTGGCGCGTGGCCAATATTTTCGAATATATGTATTTTTGAATTTGGGATGAGTGATTTAAAGATGGGCGCGTTCCCTGCACTCAGTACTCTGTCATGCCTTCCCCAGGCAACAAGTGTGGGTGCTTTTATTCGAGTTAGTTCGTTTTTAAAATCGTAATTATGTTCAGATTCAAAAATATCGATCCAAATCTTTTTGTTTGCTTCAAGTCGCCCTACCATTTTTTCTGCCGACACCGCGGTAATAGGGAATGGAGAAAAAGGGGCGTTCTCCATGACAAAATCCACTAGAAAAGGGAAGTCATCAACGCTCTTGGGAATGAGAGGGTTTTCGCCTTTGCTGAGGTATTCATCATATTCACTTTTTACATCATTGATAAAACCTGGATCGAGTAATATAGCGCTTAAAATATCGTCTGGATATGTTGCAGCATATAGCGCAGTTATGGCACCCCCCATAGAGTTTCCAGCAAGATGAAAGGGTTTATCTGAAATGGAGTTCATAAAGGTGTGAAGGGTCTTTACTTGAAGATCTATATCGTAATTTCTATTCAAATCAATAGTGCTCTCGCCATGACCCGGCAGGTCAAGGGTGATGATATGAAAGTCATCTTTTAGCAAGGCCGACAGTAGTAGCCAGTTTTCTTTATATGCGCCAAAACCATGAACAAATACCAGGGTGGGCTTTTTCCCCCGTTGGTCATTCTCTAGATAAGAAATATCAACACCGTCAACCTGAGCATGTTTTTTAACCGTATTGGCTTCCGTCGCCAAATGATCCATTGCTGCCTGGTAAATGTCATAGCGGTAGTACATTCCACCAACATAGATGCCGGCGCTAGCAATAACGACGATTAAACACAGTGGTAGCAGTAGCTTTTTCATGGTAGAAATCCAGTGAGGTCGTGACACGAGGTATAGATGTTACCTTAATAGTTATAAGGTTTTTGCGGCGATTGTGCATACCCTAAATGGAGTATGGCGGTCCGGTTGTTCATCTATACCTGGTATAAACCGACTGCTATGATCTTAAGCGTATGTCTATAAGCGCATGAACATAAGATAATAGAGAGGTAACCGTGCCAGATTCAATCCCCCCCAAGAAACCATTTGCAGATCGGTTGAAGGATATAGAGCCCTTCCGGGTAGTGGAAGTGCTTACGCGTGCGAAACAGCTTGAGCAAGAAGGGCGGGACATCGTGCATATGGAGGCTGGTGAGCCCGATTTCGATACAGCATCCCCTATTGTTGAAGCAGCTCAAGCAGCGCTAGCGCGAGGTGACACTCATTATACTCAAGCGGCTGGCATACCGGCGTTGCGTGAGGCGATATCTCGTCACTATAAAAAAGATTACGGTTTAGACATTGGGCCAGAGAGAATTATGGTGACCTCCGGCGCATCGGGCGCATTGTTGCTGATCGCTGGGTTATTGATTAACCCGGGCGACAGCATGCTAATGGCTGATCCAGGTTACCCCTGTAATCGCCACTTTTTACGGCTGGTTGAAGGGAGAGGGCAGTTGATTCCCGTTGGCCCTGAAGATCGGTATCAACTAACTGCTCCTGTTGCAGAAGACTAGGTATTATGGTGGCGTCTCCCGCCAATCCCACGGGAGAGATATTGAGCAAGCAAGAGCTGAGGGACCTTTATCACTTGTGTGAACGCAAAGGAGGGCATTTGGTTGTGGATGAGATTTATCACGGTCTCACATACGGAGACGATGCACCGTCCATTTTGGAAATAACCGATCAGGTATTTGTGATGAATAGTTTTTCCAAATACTTTGGTATGACCGGGTGGCGTTTAGGGTGGCTGGTTGCGCCGGAAGCTGCTGTTGCTGAAATGGAAAAGTTGGCGCAAAATATTTTTATATCAACATCAACAATGGCTCAGCATGCAGCGTTAGCGGCGTTTGAACCTGCGGCGAGAAAAATTTTAGATGGGCGTAGAGATGAGTTTGCAGAGCGTCGTGATTACCTGCTTCCAGAGCTTCGTCGGTTAGGTTTCGATATTCCGAATGTTCCTGCCGGGGCGTTGTATTTGTATGCGGGTATTAAAAAATTCTCCAATGATAGTCAACGGTTTTGCATGGACATGTTAGAACAACACGGTATAGCAATTACACCGGGTTTGGATTTTGGGCACCATAAAAATAACGAGTATGTACGATTTGCTTATACAACAAGTATGGAGCGGCTAAAAGAAGCTGTTCGTCGTATGGATAGCGTATTAGTAAATTAGGCCAGGAAGTTAAGTTAAACAGTTAGATTAAGAATAAAATCGAGGAATTATTATGTTCGAAATTAATCACACGTTAACAGTGAATGCACCGCCCGAAACCGTATGGAACGTTATTTCTGATCTAGATGCTTATGGAGAATGGAATCCGTTTGTGGTGGCATGTAATTCAACGTTAGAGATAAATGCTCCGATTAACATGCAGGTAAAGCTGGTGCCGTTTTTTGCATTTCCTCAAAAGGAAACGATTATCTCACATGACCCTAGTCATCAACTAAGTTATGGCATTCGTTTGCCATTTAACGCGTTGAGTAGTGTGCGTTGCCATCAGGTAAAAAACTTGACCCCTGGAGTGACGGAATATAAGTCAACATTTGAACTGTCAGGATGGCTTTCGCCACTTGTGAAGTGGATGTTGCAATCGCGTCTGAAAAAGGGGTTTGATGGAATGGCTGAGGGGCTCCAGTTGCGTTCGGAGTCATTCAGCCAATAGAGTAAAATTGGTATGTCAGGAAGCTAGCATATTTGCGTTTTATCGGTCTGTAAGGCGTGTGTTTCGGAGGTGGTGGTCATTTCAATGAATTATATGGTACTATCGTGCTTCATGTGAAATCAGGCCAATGAATAATGAAACTAAGCGATAAAACTATCTTAATTACAGGGGCCTCCTCTGGTATTGGGCGCAGTGTTGCTGAGCAATTGGGGGCTCAAGGGAATAACTTGATTATCACGGCAAGGAGGGAAGGGGCGCTTAATGATGTCGCTAAAACAATTAACGATAACGGAGGGCGTTGTTTGGCTATTGCAACGGATGCGTTGGATGAGAAGGGAGCCGTGGTTGTTGTGAAAGCCGCAGTAGAACGTTTTGGGGGTATTGATGTTGCTCTGTTTAATATTGGTGATGGCCCATCATTTAATATGGCAACAACGACAGCGGCCGAAGTCAAACGTAACATGCAGGTAAACTATGACTCGATGGTGAACTATTTGGTACCAGTGATTCAGCAAATGAAGTATCAGCGCCATGGCATTATTGCACATACCAACTCGTTGGCAGGTTTTTTGGGTTTGCCTATGCAGGGACCATACTCTGCGGCGAAAGCAGCGGGGCGTATACTGTTGGATAGTTGTCGTATTGAATTGGATGCGTTTAATATTAAAGTAGTGTCGTTGTACCCAGGTTTTGTTGCGACAGAGCGTGTCGCTGACGACGGTATTCCGGCACCGTTTGAAATATCTGAAGAGAAGGCAGCAAAACATATGATTAAGGGAATAGCGTCAGAGAAGTCTGATTATTTGTTTCCCCTTAGTTTAAATATGTTGATTCGATTGGCAAGGGTGTTACCGAAGTCGTTGCTTGGAAATATTTTAAAACGCTCGATCCCTGAAGCGTATTAGTTGTGTTATTTGAACAGCCATTAGCAGACTTACTCCAAACATTATTTCCACTCTGATCAAGCTTAACCCGTTTTCTGTCTTGTACGCTTGATGTAATAACAATAACGTTTTCTGGAGTGGTGGCGTTATACTGGTGCTCTTTCCATTATAATTAGAAACGTGTGATCTGCACTGGTTAAGCTCAGGATAGGCGACATGAGCACGTTCAAAGAGTCTGGCGACATACGTAACATGACGAAACGTTCAATATGCACCCAATGTAAACGCCCTCTTAAGGTGTGTTATTGCCATACTATCCAACATATCGCTAACCGATGGCCTATTCATATCCTGCAACACCCAACAGAAAGTAAGCATGCAATTGGTACAGCGCGTATCGCGTCTCTCAGTCTTAACCAATGTCAATTGCAGATTGGAGAGAACTTTGATGATGACGCGTTGAGATTGATAATGACGCAGGGCGTTATCACTGAAATGTCGCAGCCATTATTGGTTTACCCTGGAGAACATAGTCAAAATCTAGCGGAGTTGGATCCATTACAGCCTCAGACCCTAGTATTCATTGATGCGAGTTGGCGTAAAAGTAGGAGAATGTTATTAGAGTCACCGGCATTGATGCAATTGCCAAAGGTAAGCTTTCAGCCGGAGTCAGTTTCACGTTATCGTATCCGAAAGGAGCCGGACCAGTATGCGTTATCGACATTAGAGGCGATCGTCTATGCTTTGTCAGTATTGGAAGGTAATGCAGTTACATACCAGCCATTATTAGACAGCATGGATTGGATGATTGAGAAACAGATTGAATTGATGGGAAAGGATGTGTTTGAGAGGAATTATAAGCATTATCGGAAGTAGATCTAAATTAGAGGGGCTGTCTGAATTGCGTACGATTTACTAGACGGTTTGTTCCGTTATCAAAAAACCTCATATTTAAGTGCTTTTGGGTTTCTTTTAAGTCATTGATAGATATAGAAAATTTCGATATATGACACCTAAAAAAGAGTGATAGTTTGTTTTTAATAATATGAAAGCCTGGCATGCTGCCGCAGGCGTTATTCTTGCCATTAGTGACATAGACAGTAAATGGATAAATAGTAACACCGTATCAGTAACCCCTAAAACTGAAAATAGCCAGAGAAATAATCTTCTGTTGGTCAATCGCTGAAATTTCTGAAAGAATATGGAAAATAAATCATATTTAGACTGGAGTGGACGAAAACGAGTTTTTCTATACCCTCGTTATCTTTCATAGGGATCTATGAGAATATTATTAATTATCAGTAGTATGTTTTTATCGAGCTATGCGTACGCTACAGGTATAGATATACCGAATTCATTTGTTTACATAGGGTTTAGCTGTTTTTTGGTTATTCCTGTTATTGTCGTTTTATTAATAACTATCAAATCAAAACTAAATCGGAATAAAAAGAAAGCGTTAGTTGGTAGTGTTTTAGCTTCTATGTTATTTCCTATCATGCTAATTAATTTACCTGATATTGGACTAGGTTTTAATGCTCTTTTTATGCTCCCATTTTCACCTACTATTATGTCATTATTATGGCTTGGCTATTGGTTATTTGAATCATGCAGAGAAAGCTAACAAGCGTATCAGAAGGTGGTTTGAACAGTTTAGTCAGGGTAAACTACAAGCAATAAAGTACGGGCTCGTCGCGTAACAGATACTAGTACTGTCTCTCTAACGAGTGAATGCAGAAGGGTACTAAAAATGTCTCAAAATGGAGTTTAGGATTTATGAGTTCTAGGTTTAGTGTGCTGCTAATGTTATTGATCTTTATGTTGGGTTGCGCGTCAAAGGATGAGCTTCAATCGGAAGCCATGACTGATAGGGAGTCGGCAGAGGATTGGCGGAAACATAGAGATCCAGCATTAGGAAAATACTATTCCAAAATGTATAAAAAGAATGCTGCAGAAAAAGAAGTTAAAGCAGATTCAATGATGTTTAATGATGGGTTGTTGTCGTTTGTTGCAGAGGGTATATCGGTAATGTTTGGTGATGGCGATTAAATTGAGTTTTTGGACGTCGTGTGTCAAGGTTGATCATGCTTCAGCGATCGTCGGGCGTTATAAATAATTTAGATATTTGGAGAGATAGTGAGTACTAAGAATAATATTCTAATTGGATTATGCCTTCTGCTTTCAAGCGAAGTTCTAATAGCAGCAGTTGATACAACTAGCGAAGCATATAAAAATGGTAATTTGGCCGGGAAGATAGTTCTTGCGATGGTTGCGGTCGTGGTAATCAGAAAATTCTTGTTTAAGAAACGATACGTTTTGAATAGGCCAAGTATTAATAGAAGCGGTAGAAGTAATGGTTTTCGTGAATTGAGAATTGGATGAACTGCTCTGGATATTGGTCGGAATTATTATGGCTTTATCTGTGGAAATCATGTTCGAGAATATCGCTGTTTTGGAGTCTAACCGAGATTGGGTTAAACACGTTCATTCTAATCACTATTTTTAAAGAACATCAATAATCTACTGGTGATTGCCTCTGATAAGAAAAAGTTAATGGCCCATGAAGCGAAGCAAAACCCCCAGTATTCTGAGATAGATGGGCAAGAGGTCCTTGTGACATTAGAGGGGCCTCATGATTACATATCTCCTTCGTGGTACAGTAGTCCTGGAGTAGCAACATGGAATTATCAAGCAGTACACATATACGGGAAATGTTCAGTCTTTGATGATTTGACTAAACTCAAAGAAGTAGTTGATAAATTAAAAATATTTGGATCAAGTGCATTGGCCGAGGCTATGGATCGCAATGAGTTATAACAAGCTTTACTTGACACAAAAGTGAGCTGACGTTCTATCCTGGTACTTTGATGCAAGAAAAGCCCGTTAGGCATACCCACTACACGATCGTGCAATATCGGCCTTCAAAGGGCTTGAGCTGTATGATGCGAAACTATCGCGTACAGTTCTTAGGGGTGAAGGGCCGTAAGGCCCCTCGCTACCCGGTTGCACCAAGGAGAGTAAATTGAATCGAAAGCACATATCGAGTGGCTCAGATTTCGAAACAAAAATCGGATATTCACGTGCAGTTGTAGATGGTGACTATGTATTTGTATCCGGAACCACCGGTTACAACTACGACACGATGTCAATTTCTAGCGATCCCGTGGAACAAGCGGATCAGTGTTTTAAGAATATTGAGAAAGCGCTTATTGAAGCAGGCAGCAATATAGATGATATCGTAAGGGTTCATTACATCTATCCAAATAAGCAAGACTTTGAGCCTTGCTGGCCCGTTTTCAAAAAATATTTATCAAGTGCCAAACCTGCTGCCACAATGTTCGTGGCAGGATTGCTCGATGACGCCATGAAGTTGGAAATAGAAGTAACTGCGAGATTAAGTGCATAACAATCGCAGACAATCTGAAAAAGTGGTGCGTCATCCGTTTTGCAAAAGGCGCAAAACGACCGCCACACCATTTTTCAGTTGCTTCGGGCGTTAATATTATTTCAGCATTTGGAGTGCAGGTCTGAAAATGGAAGCTCACAAATTAGCTTTCTTAATAGAAAGCGAATCATTTTCGTTCTAGGGTTTTTTGTTATTTAATTGGTCTTTTGTATTATTTTTTACCAAAACAGAATCAATGCTTCGAGAATGTACAGCAATTAGAAGGTCATTATTTCCAATAGTATTTCCTTCTCCTTTTAATAGTGTGAGGGCAAACAAAGGCAACCAGCCAATGGTTGATGTGCTGTATGGTTCATAATATGGAAAAGCTATGGAAGTACGGGACAGTATAATTAAAAGCGATTATGTATCGATAAAACTCTATTTTCGAGTGTTAATTGATCTGCTCTTGCGAATGCCCAGGATTCTAAAATCGTGGTAGACTTTCTGTATTCGAAAATTAAATATATAAATTAATAAATACGTTGGGCGAAGGGAAATTGCGTTCGAAAATCGATTTTTTCTACACCCTCGTTAGCTTCCCGTCCCACTAGTAAGGATTACTAATGAACATTAATCAGATCAATAAGTACCTTTTCAATTCACTAATAGGACTTACACACTGGATCACAGAGACTGAGCGCCGTAACGTCATTGGGAAACCGGTCATGAGGGGGCTAGGCAGCATGACGCTTGCGGTAAAAAAAGCTGATGAGAAAAGTACCGTTATAGAGTCGGCAGAGGAATGGCAGAGAATGTTCCCATCGAAAAAGATGGTGCCAATCACGAGTATTGATGGAGATACAGTTCATGCAGAAATACGTAGTGAGTGTCCGTATCGAGGAAGTGGTAATGTTGAAGGGTGCTACCGTATGATGGAGTATGATCGAAAAATGATGGAGAAAATTGGTGCTACATTCACTGTCGTAAAGTCTCAAGCAGAACCTGGAGTATCTCATTGCCAAATTGCTATAAGCAAGAACACAATAAACTCTCTCGTCGAAGCGAAAGATCGTATTGCTAAGGAGATTAGTTTTGAATCCAAAAGTTAGCAAGGCACCTGTACGGACCAAAGCTGCTATCAATTTTGGACTCATAGCGTGGTGTTAAATTTCTTTGGGGAGAACGTGAATAGATCCACAATTATCGTAGAAGGTACCTTTCAAGAATACTATGAAGCGTTTTTTCCTGAGTACTGCTTGGGCGCCTTAATGCCCATTACGCTACGTTTCATTCTTGCATAAAATCGCCCAAGCAGTACCACTCCGTTATCTACAACTTGCTTTGTATTCTGCGGTATTATCATGTTTGGATGATTTTCTTGAATAGATACAGAATATAAATCGGCCTGTTTCTTCGCTGGGCCTTTGTCCTGCCAAAGTTCCTACAGCGCTTTACCATTAATACCCCATAACCGCGCCCGTTAGTTGTCGTAACATGAACGCTAAACCCATTTCATCATAACCATGCCAATTGCTGTAATCTCGCTTTATCATTTTTTTTGTACTCCCAATGACTTGCCGAAACCACTCGCCGTCAGCCTCGTTAGGTTGGCCGTATTGTTCAAAGTTTTCTAAAATTATCGCCCGTGTATTTTTGAATAGCTCAAGTGTTTCTGTTACACAAGATTTATCACCATTGTTAAAATGACTCGATATAAATCTATCAAAATTCAGCTTCGCCGCCTCTTCTAATGCATGAATTTGGCCGTAATGATTGTAATCTGGATAACCGAAAGGAAAGAACGTCTGACAAAGTGCCAAATCAGGTCCATACAGTAATTTATCTTTTGGGAAATAAAACCCATATAGATGTTCCGCATGAGCGTGTTCGAAATCAATAAGTTTTATTTCATGATTGCCAAATTTTAGCGATTGACTACCACTTATATAGTGCGTTGGTTTTAGCGTTTTGGTGCCAAGATAGTGATCAAAATGCCATCGCGTGTTCTCATGTGCAATAACTTTACCGGGGTTGAGCTCATAACCACCGCTTGCGTGATCTAGGTGATGGTGAGAGTAAATTAGATGTGAAACTGGCTTTTTAGGGAATTTCTGATTAAGAATCTGTTTTAAATCTTTTGCCATTTTTTCATTAAATGAATCAACGACAACAAGACCTTCAGTAGTATTGACAATTAGTGAGCGGTCTAGGCCGTGCTGAAAGGCATAAAGGCCATTACCTAGTTCCTCAAACCTGTTTCCTTGTGCTGACGGGGCTGAAAAATATTTGTCAGCCTGGAAAGACATCAAATAAATAGTTATGTCTTCACAAGCACTCAGCAATGTGACTGAACTGAAAATCAAAAAAAACCCCAACAATTTACGTAAGGTATACTTCATATCATTTTCCTTTGCGACCATTTGTTAGTTAGATGTGGTTAGGTTTATTGTTGTGGTCTTTTTCTTAACGCAATAAATTACCCACGCACCGAGAACAGTATCTATTGAGGCACAAAATACTGGCCACCATACTGGCACGCCAGCATTGGTGATGAGATATCCATGCATTAAGTCAAATACACCGTGCATGAAAATCCCCAACCCTAGTAGTATCGGCCAACGTAGTGCGCCTGCGATGGCTATAATTGAGAAAATTGAGGCAACGATAATTTCAGAGATAATCGCTTCGTTCGCGATACAAGCAAACAGTACGTAATAAGTGGCAATTACAATTAATACGACCGCATAATAGCTGCGATCCCGGTCGAATTTTGTGACTCTTGCTAAGATCGCCATAGCTACTGCCAATACAACGCCGATGATAATCGGTAACATATAAATTTCTCCGGTTTTAGCTGATAAATAAAATCTTATGGAATCAAGAATCTTTACATCAAAAAATCACTCATGTATTGATTTACTTCTTTAGGGCAATCTTGTTGCGTCCAATGGCTACAGTTCGGCAAAAACTTAAGGTCCAAATTCTTTACGTATCGATCGGTTCCTCTGGTTGAATCTTTCCCCGTATATCCATCATTTTCACCCCAAAGCATGAGCGTAGGAACCTGAATTATCGGAGCAGTATTCATTCTCATCATTTCAGCAGGTAAATTGCGATAGTAATTCAGCATTGCTGTCAAAGCACCAGGCATTGCTGCGTTTTCCTTGTATTTTTTCAAGTCCTCTTCAGGAAAGGCCGCTGTATTTACTGCGCTTCGAAACTGATCTGTAATCCACTTAAAATCATTTGCTTTAAGATACATCTCTGGGAACCTAGGCAATTGAAACATCCAAATGTACCAGCTCCTAAGAACTTGTCTAAAGGTTAGGTTCTCCATGTAACATTTTGGATGTGGAACGTTCATAACAATCAATTTTTCAACACAGGCTTCGAAATTCATCGCGACATACCATGCGACAAGAGCCCCCCAGTCATGCCCCACCAAAACGCACTTTTCGTACCCGAGTGCACTCACAACCTCTTTAACGTCATTGACTAGAACATCGATTGTATAGTTTTCTTTTCCTTGAGGGCGGTCCGTTTGGCCATAGCCTCGCATGTCGAGTGCAACAACTTTATAGTTTTTCGAAAACTCCTGAATCTGGTGACGCCAGCTGTACCAGTACTCAGGAAACCCATGAAGGAATAACATCAAAGGTCCATCGCCTTCCGTAACATAGTGAAACTGAATCCCATTCGCTTGTATTTTTTCGTGTGTCCATGAAGCCGTAGATGCTGTCGTCATTGTTTACCCCTTTTAAACTAGAAACTCATAGGAACATTTGCGGACTAAAATGTGATGAGTTGCGAGTTTATGAAATCCCCCAATCTTCGACAAACGAATTATTTTAATCTAAGAGTAAGTAATACTTACCTATAAGAAATAAATGTTGATATCAATTGCTTTACTGTATTACATATAATGTAATGATTTATAGTTTGACTAAGATTTAGGCGTAATATTGCTAATGTATAGAGACTTACCTCCCATTCACTTATTGATCGCATTTGAAGCTGCGGCACGACAACACAGTTTTAAATTAGCTGCAGAGACGTTATACATAACTCCGTCGGCGGTTAGTCAGCAAATTAAGCAACTTGAACAGCATTTGAATATGACACTATTCAAGCGTTTGACTCGCCGTGTGGAATTAAGTGAATACGGTAAGGCTTATTTACGAGTGGCTGAGCAAACCTTAACAACCTACCGAAATTGTCACGACAGTTTTATCTATCAAGTGTCAAATCCTACTTTGCGTATAAGTATGATTCCATTTGTTGCCTATGAAATCGTTATTCCAGCGCTACATGAGTTTCAGTCCCTGCATCCCAATATTGAACTTCGTATAGAAACAAGTATCTCCCTCATAGACTTTGAGCGTGAACCCGTGGATGGCGCAATTCGATTTGGCGATGGCGATTGGCCTGACCTTGAAGTTCATACAATTTCACCGTGCTATTGCGTATTGGTAGCCTCGCCTCAATATGTTGAAAATAACCCTATTGATAATATTAGGGAACTCTTTGGCCATACCTTGATTTATATGCAAGGAAGTATGAATGATTGGCAGCGCACGACAGAGTTCCTAAATGGTAGTACCGTTGAGCACAACACTAGGCTAGTTATGGATAACTACTTATCAGCGATGAGAGCTGCGGAAGAGGGGTTGGGGATTGCAATTGGGCAATTTCCATTGATTTCAACATGGCTGGAGACTGGTAGATTGGTTGCACTTAATGAGCCTGTGATGATCCCCGAACAATATTATTTTGTCTTCAAGAAAAATTCTTTTAAAAAAGAGCTCTTGCTCGACTTCTACCAGTGGTTAACAAAAAAAACAAAAGCTAAATTTAATTAAGTCAGGCTCATGATATAGAGGCTAATTTCGATTTTCTATCAAGATGTGGTGCAGTTTCAACGTTAAAAGAATAGCAAGAAAACTTCTAAATAAAAAACCTACTAAAGTCATCCAGTTGCTGGGGTAAACCATAGCTAGAGGCGCATATTTTGGACATTATTTCGAATGGGAGAGTTCGATGAGAAGGTAGGTTCAATTTGCTTGCTATCTAATTTGCGCAATTCAAACGGTTTAGTTTGTTACTACGAAGCAGCTGTTAAGTAATGCAGATATCAACATCAGCCAGGAACCCGCGATTGTCAGCGGGACTTTGCTTGTTATCGATTGTACGTAAAAGGGGGGTATTCCGCCGATACTCAGGTTCTCGTCCAAGATTTTGTGTACAATTGATGCCGTGTGACGCTATTTCTAAAAGTCCGCCCCCCAATTCCATGAGAAATCACCTTATGTCAAATCCCGAAAAACCAAGTGCTTCGCGTGCGCTGATCGTTGCCGTGCAACTGGACAGCGTCAGTGATGTTGAGTTCGAGTCCTCGTTGGCCGAATTAGGTGATCTAGCAAAGACCTTAGGGTTAGAGGTGGTCGGTCAGTTTACCCAAAAGCGTTCGTCTTTCGACTCGACGGCGTATGTAGGTGTAGGTAAGCGTGAGGAAATACGAGAATTCTTAGAGGGTCAACAAGCCGACTTAGAGTTGTTGGCCCAGGCTAATCCGCTGGGAGCTAGCGGCCCAGTGGAGTTTATTCTTGTTGACCATGAAATTTCTCCGTCCCAGGCACTCAATTTGGAAAATGAAGTTGATTGCGAGGTGATGGATCGCACGGTGGTCATTCTCGAGATTTTCCATCGTAATGCCAGCTCACATGCGGCGCGGGTACAGGTTGAAATTGCGCGCCTGAGCTATATGGCGCCACGCCTGCGAGAGGCAGCCAAGCGAGAAGGGCCCTCAGGACGACAGCGAAGCGGTGCAGGCGGACGTGGCACAGGGCAGTCACGAAGTCAGATCGATAGTCAAAAAGTTCGTGATCGTATTGCCGAGTTGCAAAAAGAAATTGATGCCATGGCGGCTGGTCGCGATACCCAGCGGTCACAACGTCAGGGACAATCGGGGCTAGAGCAGGTGGCGCTGGTAGGTTATACCAATGCCGGGAAGTCCACCTTGATGCGTGCCCTGACTGGCAAAGAAGTGCTTGTGGCCAATAAATTGTTTGCCACACTGGACACCAAGGTGCGCACCTTGCAACCAGAAAGTGTGCCGAAGATATTGGTGAGTGACACGGTTGGTTTTATCAAAAACTTACCTCATGGGCTGGTTGCCTCGTTCAAGTCAACATTGGACGAAGCCCTTAGTGCATCTCTATTACTGCACGTTATCGACGCAGGCGACCCTGGATTTGAGGCACAGCTTGAAGTGACTGATACAGTATTGGCCGAGATTGGAGCAGATAGTGTGCCGTGCATTCGGGTGTTCAATAAGATTGATTATTTAGGCGACGCGGTCGCAGAAGATGAACGTAACGCAGAACTGAAAGGGAAGTATCCCGGCTGTATTGTTCTTAGCGCGCGTCGTAAGGACGATATAGCAGTGTTGCATCAGGCAATTGTGCATTTTTTCCAACAGCAGCTGGTTGAATCCGAGATTTTTTTACCTTGGTCGGCACAGGGGTTACGCGGAGAAATTTTTGCTTCCTGCGAAGTGCTTGAAGAACGCGCCGATGCAGAGGGTGCATTTTTTCGCTTCCGCGCTTCACCTGATGTGGTCGCTAAGCTGCGTGAGCTCCCAGATAGTGCAAGCTGATGTCGTGTTGAATTATCTAGAGGGAAGCCTTAAACATATCTTCTTATTGCCTTGATTTGGCGAATAAAAATTGATGTCCTCATAAAGCTAGTGTATCAGAGAGTAATTTTGCATAACGTTCCATCGGAATGTTCATTTTCTCTTGCAACCAATTACCTTTTGTAAGTAGTTCTTCTTTTTTTATTAAGGGGATGTCATTTTTGAATGCGAGTATAATCGTGTTTCCACTTTCTACTTCGAAGCTGAGTAATTGATTTTCAAATTCGAGAGCTAGCAATTCATCTAACTCTTCTCGTAATTTTGGTGTCGTATGCCAGATGTTGAGCACGAGGACACCTTGTTTGTTGAGTGATTTTTTACAATTACGTAAGTAGGTTGATTGTACTTGTTTGGGTTCCATTCCTTCTGAGTTGTATAAATCTGAAAAAATAATATCGCTTTTCATGTTGCAGTTTTTCATGTGGTTCATAGCATCGTCAATATGAATGAAGAGACGACTAGTGTTGGGTAAGTAAAAATACTCTTTTGCGGTCTTCGCCACAGCTTCACGGTATTCAATCGCGTGTACGTTCAGCTCGGGGAAACTACTGAGCAGGTTCTTTACCATTGAACCAGCACCTAGCCCCATAACGGTGGCTGTTTTTAGTGTGGGGATAAACAATAAACCCGCCATCATAGCCTGGGTGTAACCGAGAGCTAGTCCATTAACATCATTTAGTTTCATGCAGCTTTGATAGATTTTTCCATCAAAGCTGAGGATTCGGCTGGTCCTTGTTTGGTAAACATACACTGGACCGTGTTCATCTGCTGTTGATGAGATGCAGGTTCCTTTGATATCCATGGTGTTTTTAATGCCTCTTAAATACGTGCATATAACTGGTAGGGCACTATAGCGGAAAATAGGGGCAGCGGAAGCGGAAAATAGGGGCAGCGGAAGCGGAAAATAGGGTCAGCGGAAAATTGTAGATGCTGGTGGATTTATTTATCGCGATTGTCCTTGGATAGAAAACGCTCCCAATATGGCGTATCACCAAAGTGAGATACGAGAAAGTCGATAAACGCACGGACTCGTGCAGGTACATGTCTGGTCTGCGGATATACGGCATAGATATTCATTGCGTACCATTGGTAATCCATTAAAACGGGAATTAATACCCCTCGCTCTACTGCACTATGCACAATAAAGCTGGGTTCACAGAGTATACCCAAGCCCGCTACTGCAGCCTCCACCAGCGCATCACCGTTAGTGGCGCGCATACGCAAGGGTACCTTTACTTTGGCAGGACGATTCTCTTTATCACGGTAATGCCAGGTATCTGGCTGATCGAGATTGCCATAACATAGCGCTGGCATATCCGATAAATCCTGTGGTACCTCGGGTGTGCCATAACGATTAAAAAAATCAGGAGAAGCACAAACTACATGGCGCACTGACGCTAGCTTGCGTGCCATTAGTGAAGAATCTTCCAGCGTGCCTATACGAATGGCCAAGTCCAATCCCTCTTCTACCAAATCTATACGCCTGTCACTCATATCCAGGTCTATCTTGATCTGTGGATGTAAATGCATAAAGACGGCGATGGCCGGAGAGAGGTGAGCAACGCCAAAACTTAAGGGTGCAGCAATTTTTAAGGTTCCGCTTATGTCCGTAGCGGTATTGCTGGCCTCTTGCTTAGCCTCCTCAAAGTCTTCCAGCAGGCGGCCACAGCGCCGATAAAATTTATCTCCCGCTTCAGTGATATGCATTTTTCGCGTGGTGCGCTGTACCAACTGCACACCTAAGTTGGATTCTAGCTCTTTTAAACGACGACTTACTGCCGAGACAGCAATATCCATTTTTTCAGCGGCCTTGCTGATGGAGCGGCTCTCCACCAGCGCAACAAAGGTCTTGATCTGACTGAATTCATTCATGAGGACATTATATTTCTCCAAAACGCAAAAGTATATTGTTTAAATCGCTGTTTTTAGCATTAAAAGCAATAGTTATAGTAGGCGTATGTTTTGACGACATACCACTAACCATACCCATGAAGCAAAAAGAGAGATAAACATGACTAACTTAATCAATAAGCAGGCACTGGTATTAGGCGGCAGCAGAGGCATTGGCGCAGCCGTGGTGACTCGCTTACAACAAGAAGGGGCTAACACAACGTTTACCTACGCCAACGCCAACCAAGCGGCTGCGGAACTGGCAGCTAATACAGGTGCCCATGCTGTAAAGGTAGACAGTAGCAATAGAGAGGCGTTGGCTTCGGTGATTCATGACCAAGGGGCTCTAGATATTCTTGTGATCGCCGCCGGGGTACTCGTCATGGGTGATCCACTAGAATTAAATCCGGATGACATTGATCACATGTTGGATGTCAATGTGCGAAGCCCTTATCACGCTAGTATCGAGGCGGCCAAAAACATGAAAGAAGGCGGCAGAATCGTTATCATTGGTTCGGTTAATGCCGATCGCATGCCTATGGCTGGTGGTGCAGCTTATGCCTTAAGCAAATCAGCTATGCAGGGATTTGTCCGTGGCCTGGCGCGTGATCTTGGGCATAGAAATATCACCGTCAATAATATACAACCTGGTCCGGTGGATACCGATATGAACCCGGAAGATGGTCCTATGAAAGACACCATGCATTCCTTTATGGCAATCAAACGCCATGCCAGGGTAGAAGAAATTGCGGGCATGGTTGCTTATTTGACAGGTCCCGAGGCGGGTATTATTACTGGTGCTCAACATACCATCGATGGCGGCTTTAGCGCTTAACCCTTTATGATACAGCAAATATTAAGAATAGATGCCAACATGCGCATGCTGGCATCGATGCAATTTGACGATAACAGAATCAATCTTCTACAGGTTCGTAAAAGCACTTTACCCTTGGCGTCGTAATGGATTTTAAAAACATTGCACAAAATGGCAATAGACAAGGAGTGAAAGAGTATCCTTAACAAGGAATTGCAGCAGAAAGTTGCTGAATGCGGCGTTAAATGTCACTGGTAGTTAGATGAGGAATCCAAATGTCCTATGAAATGTTAGTTGCTTTAAATGTGCTGGATGATCAAATGTATCAGGAATACCGGGATGCAATGAAGCCCATACTTGCAGCATATGGAGGTGGATTTAGTTACGACTTTAAGGTGTCTGAGGTGTTGCTGTCAGAGGATAACAGCGAAATTAACCGTGTTTTTACAATCAAATTTCCAGATAACGAAAAAATGGAAGGTTTCTTTTCAAACCCTGAATATCTCAAGGTAAAAGATGCCTATTTTGAAAGTTCAGTTGGCAGCACGACAATAATATCGAGCTATGAGAAAAACACGTAACAAGCACATCAAAAAACGCTCTTTGGACAGGACCTCGCTAACGCTCCGGCTTTTATGCATCACGTCCCAATGTTGGTGTTTTATCGATTATTTCGCATTATCTGTATCATTAGAGGGGGCGTGTAGATAAATAGACCAGGACAGCCCCCTGGCGCTTCCAGCAGGGACTACGACTATGTTATTGTCTCACCATAAAAGCTTACCAGTAGCGTGCCCTAATTGACGTCGTCAAGGGAGTTTCTTATTTAAGGTGAATGCCCCTTGAAGCGAATGTTAATTTCCCCGAAGTTGAAAGATCATGAGTGACAGGCTAAATAAGTTGCTGGTTATGTTTTACACAAGGATTTAGGCGTAGAGTCTAATTCTTCATCCAACGCTTATCTTGAATAAGCAGTCACACTTGGAGTAGATATGAAATTATTAATACGTAACTTGGATCGATCAACGACAGAGCAAGAGCTTAAGGTTCTGTTTCAAGAATTCGGTACCGTTCAATCTTGCAGTTTGGTGATGGATCGAGACGGCGGTGAGTCTAAAGGTTTTGGTTTTGTTGAGATGCCAAAGATGGGTGAGGCCAAAGCCGCGATCAAGAATTTAAACAACAAAACGGTCGGCGAGAATAAAATACGCGTTAAGAAAGCTGAAGATAAGAAGGCGGAAGGTAAGAAGGCGTAACCTGACAATAATGAGCCCCAAAGCTGGCGGCGTTAACTGAATGTACACGTAGGTTTTTATGAAAGAGATTACGCGAATAAATCACGTTGGTTTGAGAGTTAGAGACTTGGCAGTCTCTCGTAAGTTCTATGGGGATCTTGGGTTTGAATTTCTTGCTGGACCTGTAGGGCCTGAGCCTGCTGCAATTGTAGAGCATCCTTCTGGTGTAAATATAAATTTCATTCTTAATGCATCTGAAGATGCACCTCAGAATAATATTTTGATGGAAAAAGACATGAAATATCCAGGTTATACGCATATTGCTTTAGAAATTACAGATGCAGAGTCAGTGTCTAAGCAAATCGAGGCGTTAGGGTTAACAATCACCGAAAGGGTAGAGTACAACGGTGCGAAGTTCTTTTTCATTAGAGACCCGGATGATAATGTTATTGAGTTTCATCAGCCGGCTAGCCGTTAACAACGCTAGTCAGAGGGATATGTGCATTTTAATGAGGAATGCCAATTTTGAAAAAGCTCCATAAGAGTAACTTGTTTTGTTGGTCTGTATTTGATGAGGATCGAAATATCGATTTTCACAGTTATCTATGGGTTAGGGATGAGGGTAATGTGATATTTGATCCTTTGCCCCTTACTGAACACGATAGAGAGCATCTTATGTCCTTAGGGACGGTAAGTCATATTGTTATTTCGAATTCAGATCATGTTCGTGATGCGAAACAGTTAGCGGATGATACGGGTGCAATATTGTGTGGACCGGATGGTGAAAAAGAAGATTTTCCTATTCTTTGTGCGCAGTGGTTAGATGACGGTTCGGATATTATCGACGGTTTGGCAGTATTTAGTTTGGCTGGTTCAAAAACAGAAGGTGAGTTGGCGTTTGTGGTTGAGGGTGAGACTCTTATTACGGGTGATCTTATCCGAGCTCATGTCGGTGGTTCTTTGTGTCTATTGCCTGATGGGAAACTAAAGGATAAAGAGAAAGCTATTGAGTCACTTAAAAAGATTGCGAATATTGACGGTATCAGTGCGGTATTGCCCGGTGACGGCTGGCCGGTATTTCGAAATGGTGCGGAGGTGTTGTCGGATTTGGTTTATTCACAGTGCAATGGGTAATAAAGTTATCTAGCAAGGGAGGGGTTGGAATAGAGCGAAATTGGCGGTCTAGTTCAACAGTTGACCCGAATATAAGGCGTGCCAGCGAATAGACGTAACAAGCGCTGCTAATTGGTATGAGTGCACCTCTTTTTATGTTGATGTTTCCTGTGCACCTCAGCGTGATATTCGCGTTTCATATTTTGGGCGTCATATTTACTATGCTCATACATTCGAACCTCCAGCTTAATGACCGTATTATATTTAGTCGGCTGCTTAATAATTGTACAAAAGGTCACTCTGCGCATCATTCTATTGGAAACGTCAATTTTGGATTTGTGCATTCATTTTGGGATACCTACTTTAAAACAAAGTTGATTAAGCGAAATATTGTGAAATTGTGAATTAGCAATCCGATCAGTAAGAATGTCCAGTGAATGGCGCCTCCGGAGCCGCCACTTTCAGAATTTCCACTATTTGCACCTCGTGAGGTGTCTACGTTCTCTTGGTCATCAAGTGGTAAAAACGGTGTGATACCCAAGGTTCTTGGTAACACTAATTCAGCAGGGTAATCATTGCCAAATACGATGCTGTTAGTGTTTGGCGTGTCATTATAGCGCCAGTAATCTCCATCTTTACCATCAATAATTAGAACCAATCTGTCTCCTTTATCGATATCATTTGCAGTCCAGTAGAATTTCATAGAAAGCTCTGTGGGGGCATTTGGAATCTCAGTTTCGCCTTCTGGTAAGTGCCAGGTTAAGGGGGAGTGACCAATCCAGTGTGCTTTCCCAGTGGTTTCGTTATGGGCAAGTAAGTAGGCAAAAAACTGGCTGCTGTGTTCCACTTTTGCGAAAAAGTTTAAGGACGCGGACCCACGTAGGTGCAAGGTTTTTTCGAGTACCTCAGTTGTAAAAATAAGTGCATTTTCAGTATCAATTTCGTCAAACTGAACTCGTAAACCAGCTCCTTGTAACGCGCCAAAAATGCCTCCAGAGCCTACTTGTTGTTTTGTTGTGTTGATATGTTGTTCCACGTCCATAATTGTTGCAGGGACGGTACTAAGGTATCCTGTATTATCTCCTTGTGGTACTAGTGTAAAAACAAGATCATTCGCAATGTTCGTAATTGGCAAGTCGGGAAAGCTTTCTCTGCTGCTTGGGGCACCTTCACGGGTTCTTGACAGTACAATAGTGTTAACTTTTCCCCGCTGATTGATATTGTTTTCCTCGCCTTTTAAATAATGATTGAGCCATGCTTTGGCAATAACCCAGGGATAGCTGGTGTTTGAACCCAGCAACCCACTTGCTTCTCCAGTACCATGAATGCCAGAGTTAAGATCTAATCTCCAGGGGCCTTTGTATTGCGACAGGAACTCGATAATGGAGTTCGGTTGAAATAGATAATCGTGTAAATTATTGGATACATAAACAGCGGGCATTCGTTCGCGGCTATTGATCCTATCAATATAATGTATTGGTGACCTTGTATTCGACCATAAAATTGTTTGTGTAATGTTTTGATAGTTAAACATGTTGTCTGCCATTTCCAGGATTTCTGAATCAGGACGGCCAATAGGCCAGCCGGCTGCACCGAGTAAAATGTCTAACCATGTTTCTTGAGGTGTTTCACCTCCCCAGAGTGACTCAGTCAGGCTACCCCATGTGCTCATTGCAATGACCGCCGCTACCCGGCTATCTTGAATTGCTGTAAGTAAAGCGATGCCAGAACCATAAGAAATTCCACCGAGCGCGATAGAATTTATATTTACTGGGTAGTTATCAATAAGCCAAGTGATAGCAGATGATGTATCAGCAATATCTTTTGGACCGGCCGTGTCTATCAGACCGGGAGAACCACGAAAACCTCGTGTTGTGTAGGAAAGAACGATATAACCCTCGTTAGCGAACTTCTTCGCTTGAGATTTATATTGAGTTTCATTCATTGCCCAGCTATTGATAAAAATCAGAGCTGGGTAGCCATCCTCTGGTTTAGGTGATAACGGAATGAAAATATTTGCAGGTAGATATATCTGTTCGGTACTAGATTCACTTTGAGGTGATAGCAGCGTAGGAATCGTAATTGCGTTATCCCAAGTATAAGTGCTTTCTACCTTTTCTTCAGGAGTTCCATGGCCAGTGCTGTGAATAGATAATCCAATAAAAAACAAGATCGCTAGAATAACACGATAAATAAAAAGTGAATCGTGTTTCGAGTAAATAGCCAGCGTATTTGTGTTGTGAGTGAAGTCTCGATTATGGGTATGCAGTTGAAAATAATCCGAGTTTTTATTCATTGTAAGATTCCACTTGTTATTATAATTTGTGGCCTCATTAATTGTGGATTAAAAATCTGATGCTGATTGCAAAATGCTATTTGAATCAGCTCGATTAATCTGGAATATCTCTTAAAGAACAATATCCCGTTTAAAATAATTAATGGAAGTTGACTCTATTATGGATTTGAAGGCTATAAGCTCAATGGCGGCTAGTGCCATAAGATTGGTGACATCAGCCTCAGCATCACATTTTTAGTGGGTACTCATTTCAATCTAAACTTAGTGGATATAAGTCTCTAATCTTTTGGTATACCTGGGTATGGGGTTTGCTCGTCGGCTTAACCCGCGTGCGGTTCAGTTTTGACTAAAAATTCCTGCTACTCATGGTACAAAAAATACTCTACACTGTATCTTCCTGATTTTTAAAAAATTCTATTTGCAATAGAAAGAGTCGATTTTATAATAATGAAAACTATTGTTATTCTGGGATTACAGACATCGTTGGCATCTCCACTTGTGGCGGCTGTAGATACTTTTCGGCTTTCAGGTAGCCACTATAAAGAGATCTATGGCGAAAGTGGCAATCAAGAGTTTTCAGTGTCTATTGCAACCGAAAATGGAGAGCCCGTACGGTGCGCCAATAAAATCACTATAGATGCACATCTATCTCTAAGGGATTTACCCTCTCATATCGATCTTCTTGTTATACCAACCGTTTGTAAAAAATACGTGAAAGGAAAACGTGTAAATAAATCCTATTTGAATGTTATAGAGAAATTTCATAAGCTTGGAACACCGATTGCCGTCAATGATTTTTCTGTCCCTTTTGTTGCCGAAATTGGGCTTTTGGATAACAGAGTTGCAACAACTCACTGGTCTTATTTGGACGAATTTTCTAACCAGTTTCCGCTTGTAAAGTTAAATGGCCAGCAATTAATGACTTTTGACAACAATATTTATTGTTGTGCAGGTGGGCTCGTTTGGAATGACTTGTTATTTGAATTAATGTCTAGATTAAGCACCAAAGAGTTAGCAAAAAAATCTGAAAAGATTGTAATGACGGGGCGAAAAGTTCAACAAGGAATGGGGAGTACGTCTTTTAGTTTTGGAAGATACTTTCATGAGGACAATGTCATTTTTGAAGTTCAGCATTGGCTTGAGGAAAACTACTCAGAGATCATGTGTTTTAAGGAGGTGGCAAAACACTTCAATATGAGCCAGCGAAATTTTTATCGCCGTTTTCGTTGTGCAACAGGTGAATCTCCAAGTGAATACTTGAAATCAATACGGCTACATATATCAAAAGATCTGCTACAACACACTAACAATAGAATTGATATTGTCACTAGAATGGTCGGTTATGATGATACCAGTTCATTCTCAAAACTTTTTAAAAAATCGGAAGGGATAACACCGAAAGAATATAGAGAAAAATACAACCTTTATCCTAATATTTGATGAATGCTGGACTGTATTAATCATCTCCTAATAATCGAATGGAAATCGCCGCGGCAGAGGTACGGTTGTCTACTTCGAGTTTTCGATAAATTTGCTCTAAGTGTTTGTTCACGGTGCGAGGGCTAGTTTCGAGTATTTGCCCTATCTCTCTATTGGTTTTTCCGTTTCCAATCCAATACAATACGTCAGATTCACGCTCGGTGATGGGTAAGGTGACTTTGAGTTTTGCTGCTCCACTAGGGGCCATTGCATCAAGCAGTTTTAATAATATCTCGGTTTTACTAGCCTGTTCTATAAGCCGAATATTGAGTTGATGATCAATGCCTGACAGCTTTAATATTTGGCCGGGCTTGGGATCGTGACTTAACCATTGTTGCAGCTGTTCTGCCATCTCACTTTGTTGCCAAATTTCGGTTACATTGGCGTGGGCGAATAACTTTTTTGTTTGTGGTGTTGCCCAAAGAATTTTAGCTTGCTCGTTAATGGTGAATAAATATTGTCCGGTTGTATCCAAAGCGCTATGTGCACTGCTAGTTAGTCGTGCATTGGTTAGGTGTACACGCATGCGAGCAACCAGCTCATCGGGAGTAAAAGGTTTTGTTAGGTAGTCAACACCACCGGCTTCTAGTCCTTTAACAATACTCTCAGTGTCGCTTAGTCCGGTCATAAATATCACGGGAATATCCGCAATCCTGGGATCTGCTTTCATGCGTTTGCAGGTTTCAAACCCGTCCAGTGAGGGCATAAGGGCATCAAGCACGATGATATCAGGTACCATTTTTTGAGCGATATTAATGGCTTGTTTGCCTTCAAGTGCGATCAGTACGGTTAGCCCTGCTTGTTCCAACGCTTCATTTAACATGGCGAGTGCTTCGGGGGAATCGTCGACAACAAGTACAACGTCCGGGGGGGAGATGACTTCACTGTTCATTGTTATTTTTACTCGTTAGCAGTTCAATGGCTTTATCGAAGCGCATATGCTGGTAACACTGGTGTAGCGTGTCGATAAATTCTTGATCAACACTGCCAGTGTTTTCGATGTCTTTTAGTTTTTCTCTAAACCCTTTGGCGTAACCCACTTCAGCATAAGCAAGAAGTTCGGTGAATGCCGCTTTATTGTCTTGTTGGATGTTGCTGGGTGTGACGGTTTTAATTCTTTTTGGCAGCGCAGGGGGCGAGTTGACAGGTGTTGTGTTTTCTATGGTTTCTATTGCTTCATCATAACACCAGGTGATATCCATGAGTTTACTCAGCTGGTCTTGTAGGCTAAGTAATTTGATGGGTTTTACCATGTAGGCATTATAAGCCGGGTCGATGTTTTGATCGGTATGATGTTCATGGGCTTCAGCGGAAAGCATAATAATGGGAGTGGTGACGTCGCGCTTATCACGTAGTTGCTGGTCGCGTAATAGTTTGGCTAGATCGAGGCCGTTCATACCTGGCATGGATACATCAATAAGAAAAATATCTGGCTGACATTGGTCGTTTTTATGGATCATTTCTATGCAGGATTCAGCATCTCGTGCTTCTAATACGATAAAACCAAGGGGAGTTAAAAGGTCTTCCATTAACCGTCGGTGGTTGGTTTCATCATCTACCACTAACACGGTTTTACGTGTGCCTTGGTAACCTAGGATAGGTCGTTTTGCTGGAGCCAAAAGTTGAGGGTTTTCGATTTTGGATAACATCAGCTGAACTTTGAATGTGCTACCTTGGTTCGGGGAGCTCTCGGCAGTGATATCGCCGCCCATAATGTCACAGAGTAAACGGACAATGGTGAGGCCTAAGCCAGTGCCTGTTACGTGAGGTAAGCCGGGTTTAAGAATACGTTCGAAGGGGCTGAAAATACGTACCATGTCTTCGCTGTCGATACCTACACCGGTATCTTTCACACAGAATTCGGCAACTTGATTGCGATAACGTACGGAGAAGGTGACGCTGCCATTTTCAGTGAATTTAATCGCATTGGAGAGTAGGTTGATTAGGATTTGTCGTAGCCGTTTTTCATCGGCAATAACGTACTGAGGTAATGTGTTATTGCAGGTGTATTTAAAAACTATAGACTTTGACTCTGCTTGTTGGCTAAACATATGTACCATTTGAGAAAGCAGGTCGTGTAGATTGACTTGATCCCTTCGGATATCTAATCGACCAGCTTCGATCCGAGATATATCCAATAAGCCTTCAATTAAATCCGCTAGGTATTCACCACTGCGACGCATAATGGTAATTGACTCTTTACGCTCCTCCGGAATGCTTGGGTCTCGGCCTAACAGTTGTGCGTAACCAAGAATGGACTGTAATGGTGTGCGTAATTCGTGACTGATACCTGTAAGGTATCGGCTTTTTGCGAGGTTAGCTGCTTCCGCTAATTCTTTGGCTTCTTGTAATGCTAGGTCTGTTTCTTTGTGGGCATCAATTTCTTGGACCAGCAATGTGGTTTGTCGATTACTTTCTTCTTGTGCGACTACACGACTTTCATGTGAGAGCAAAAATAACCAGGTTAATACGCCAAAAACAATCATTAGCAAAAAGTATAAAACCCATAAAAGGTTCTGTAGGATTTGTACAAAAACAGGTTCTTGCGGTGCGATATGATAATAGATTAATGACAGTAAACCTGCGTTAACAAGGGCAATTCCGGTAAGTAATAAAATAAATCGACCGAGGCGAGAATCAATGGAGTTGACCAGTTTCTCCGGCAAGAATGTCCCGAGAAATTTTACCATTTGTTTAGAGAATCGTGCATCTTGTTTACAGCTGTCATGACAGCGTCCGTCTAAGGAGCAGCATAGGGAACAAATGGGCCCTTGGTAAGCGGGGCAATGGCTCATGTCTTCGTATTCAAAATGGTTTTCACAAATACAGCACTGATGTTCGCTTACACTGCTGTCGAGATTGGACTCACGTGCGATGTAGTATTGGCTTTTTGTGATATAGGCGATGAGCGGCACCATAACAAAGGTACAACCCAATGTGACAAAGTGAGCCAGTGCTTGTAATGACTCACCAAAGTTGCCCACATAACACAGTACGCCAATTGTTGAAGCAATAATCATTGAACCCACGCCCACAGGGTTAACATCATAAAGTTGCGCGCGTTTAAATTCTAAACCAGGGGGACTGAGGCCAATAGACTTGTTAATTAACAAATCCGCTGATAGGGAGCCAAGCCAGCTGATCGCGATTATGGCAAACATGCCTAGAATGCTTTCTAGAGCACGATAGATTCCAAGCTCCATCAATAACAATGCAATGGAAACATTAAAGACCAACCATACAACGCGCCCAGGGTGATTGTGTGTTAATCGAGAAAAAAAGTTAGACCAAGCAATGGAGCCTGCGTAGGCATTGGTGACGTTGATTTTCATCTGCGAGATGATCACCATAATGCCTGC
>MAAC01018431.1_pt1 | contig 53443 bp, 46 predicted proteins | sample 1115981 | NCBI WGS metagenome assembly MAAC01 (sample SAMN04961126, study PRJNA320927) | seawater metagenome | isolation source: sample BD02T64 sea water enriched with oil for 64 days | place: USA:Gulf of Mexico | collected 2013-07-27 | reverse complement strand
TTCTGGGTCGTGCCGTCGGCGTAGACTGGCACCCGCTGACGCATGTTGAAGACAATCATCCGCAAATCGTCGATGCCGTGCATATGGTCGGCATGGCTGTGGGTATAGATCACCGCGTCCAGCCGTCCGGTGCCGCTGTCCAGCAGCTGGCTGCGCATATCCGGTGATGTGTCGATCAGCACTGTCGTGGTGCCATCAGGGCCGTCGCGTTCCACCAGCAGCGAGCAGCGGCGGCGGCTGTTGCGTGGGTTTTCCGGGTCACAGTCGCCCCAGTGCCCGCCCAGTCGGGGTACACCGCCGGAAGAACCGCAGCCCAAGATGGTAAACCGCAGCTCTCCCATCAGGCAGAAGCCGGGAAAGCTGCGGCCTTGGAGAACAGGCGGTTGAAATTTTCCTGCGTGCGTGCGGCAAACTCGGCGTAATCGAGACCGAAGACCTCGGCCCCAATGCGGGCGGTGTGGGCGGTATAGGCGGGCTCGTTGCGTTTGCCGCGATGGGGAGGTGGGGCCAGATAAGGCGCATCGGTTTCCACCAGCACCCGGTCTATGGGCGCGGCGGCAAAAATGTCGCGGATTTCCTGGCTTTTGGGGAAGGCGGCGATGCCGGACATCGACAAGTAGCAGCCAAGCTCCAGTGTGGCGCGGGCCAGTTCGGGCGACGACGAGAAGCAGTGCATCACGCAGGCGAAGGTGCCGTTGTTCATTTCCTCGGTTAGGATCCGGGTCATGTCGTCATCGGCAGCGCGTGAGTGAATGATCAGCGGCAGGCCTGTTTCGCGCGCGGCGGCGATGTGGATGCGCAGGCTGTCTTTTTGCACCTGCGCGGTCTCGGCTGTGTAGTGGTAATCGAGCCCGGTTTCCCCGATGCCGACAAACTTGGGGTGTTTCGCCAGCGCCAGCAATTGGTCGAGCGTTGCCATCGGTTCACTCGCGACGCTCATCGGATGGGTGCCGGCGGCGTAGAATACGGGCGCGTGGGTCTCGGCTATTGCGCGCACGGAGGGTTCGTTTTTCAGTTTGGTGCAGATGGTGACCATGCGGGTCACCCCGGCCTCGGCTGCATTGGCGATGATTTCGTCCAGCTTGCCCTCGAAATCGGGGAAATCAAGGTGACAGTGACTGTCGGTAATCTGGGGAGGGGTGGTAGTCTGGGTCATGCCTGTCTCTGTCGCCGATGCATCCTTGCTGGCCGCATCGGGCCTAGCGGGACGCGGTTGCCTGCATCTTGAAAACGGTATCTAGGACAAGCGCGGCGGGGTCAAGGTTCACCGCCTGACCGTGGCGGGCACGCGCAGTAACCACGGCTGCCAATTCAGCCCAGGCGCGTGCAGATTGAGGGGTTGGCGCCAGTCGGGTTAGGACCTCGGCCTCATTCGGTGCCGCCTGAGGCACTGGCGGCGTACCGCTGGCACCTGTTCGGGCCAGACGTGCCAGTGCCACGTCAATCAGGGTGAGCAACAACTCGAATTTCTCGGCGCCGCCACGCTGGGCGGCAGCCTCGGCCAGTGCCATGGCACGGGGGCGGTCAAGCTGGGGCATTGAGGCGAGAATTTGCACCAGTTCAGTATAGATCTGTAGTCCGCCAAGATTTAGCAACCGCAAAGCCGCGCCAACGGACCCAGCGGCGAGGGCGGCCAGATGATCTGGGTTCTCTGGTAACTCGGCGCCGGACTGGGTCAGGGCGTTTTGCATGTCCTCAGCTGAAAGTGGCGACAGGCGCAAGGTACGACAGCGCGAGCGGATGGTGGGCAACAGGCGGGATGGCTGATGCGAGATCAACAGCAGGGTGGTGCGGGCCGGCGGCTCTTCGAGCATTTTCAGCAGCGCGTTGGCGGCGCTGGTGTTCATGTCATCGGCGGCATCGACGATCACCACTCGGCGACCTCCATCGGTGGCTGACAGGCCAAAGAACCGGTTCAGGGCGCGGATGTCATCGACCACGATCTGGCCGCGCAGTTTGCCCTTGTCGTTGTAGCTGCGGCTGATCGCAGCCAGGCCAGGTTCGGCGAGGGCCTGAATGCGGTGCGACACTGGGTGTTCAGGGCTGACGTCAAGCGTGTCCACCGGCGGTGGTGCGCCGAATAAGCCGTCCGTGGCTGGCGGGGTGGCAAGCAGAAAGCGGGCGATGCGCCAGGCGAGGGTGGCTTTGCCAATGCCCTGCGGGCCGGTCAACAGCCAGCCATGGTGCAGGCGCTCGGAATTAAAGGCGGTCAGGAAAGCAGCCTCGGCCTCGGTTTGACCAAAGAGCTGCTGCGTTTCACGCGGGTGTGGTGCGCCGGGAGCCTGATCGGCGCGTGGCAGGTCTTCGTCGGATGGTTTGCCCTTCATGACAGGGCTGCTTGTGCTGTGGTCAGGACGTCAGCGGCAACTGTGTCAACCGGGCGATTGCCGTCGATCACCCGAAAACGGGGGGCGAATTCCTGTGCCAAGGCCAAAAAACCAGCCCGCATTTTCTGCTGCAACTCGATGCCAAAATCCTCGAAGCGTTCTTCGGTGGTCTGGCGACCCTTGGCGCGCGACAGGCCGACCTCGGGGTCCATGTCGATCAGCAGGGTCAGGTCCGGCTCGCGGGTAATCATCATCTCATGCAGTTTGTCGACCTTAGCCCGAAGATTGCCGCGCGATAGGCCTTGATACATCCGGGTGCTGTCGGCGAAACGGTCACAGATCACCACTTTGCCCGCGGCCAGTGCCGGCTCAATGGTGCGCTCCAGGTGGTCGCGGCGGGCGGCGGTGAACAGCAGCAGCTCGGTCTCGGCGGACCAGCGGTCGGGGTCGCCCTCCAGCACCAGCGAGCGGATTTCCTCAGCCCCCCTTGAGCCGCCGGGTTCGCGGGTTAATACAACGTCACGGCCCTGCGCTTGCAGAGCTTCGGCCAGCATGCGGCATTGGGTGGACTTGCCCGAGCCGTCGATACCTTCGAATGTCAGAAAAAGGCCTTTGGCCGGTGGTGTCGTCACATTGCCCCCTCGGGACCGGTTAGAAATCGTGCGATCAGGACGTCGGCGGCGGTTTTCACCCGCACAAAGAAGCCGCCACTGGGCACGTCATTGGCTGCCACCAGGGGCAGGCGAATTTCGGGAAGATCTTCGGGCTGCAGCACCAGTTCGGCCAGTTGCTGCCCTTTGGTGATCGGCGCCTCAATAGGGCCAGTATAAACAACCTCGGCATTGATCTGTTTTCCGGACAGAGCAGGCAGCAGAACGGTCAGATCCTCGGCCGGAACCAGGCTTACGGTTTTCTGCGCGCCGCGCCAGACTTCGGCCTGAGCCACCGGAACAGAGGCTTTCGCGATCGTTTTGGAGGTAAATTGGCGAAACGACCAGTTAACGAGGGCTTCCGCCTCCCTGGCACGGGCCGAAGTGCTGTCCAGTCCCGAGAGGACAAAAATCACCCTCCGGTCCCCCTGAACGGCGGAGCCTACCAAACCATAGCCAGCTTCATTTGTGTGCCCCGTCTTAAGCCCGTCAGCGCCAATGCCAAGGCTAAGCAGGGGATTGCGGTTGCGGATGTTCGAGGGAGCGCGGCCATCAAAGGTGAACTCGGTTTCGGAAAACAACGGGTAGTACTCCGGGAAGTCCTCGATGATGTGTTCGGCCAGAATGGCCAGATCCTGCACCGACATGCGATGTCCGGCAGCGGGCCAGCCGTTGGAATTTGCAAAGGTCGAATTGTCCATGCCCAACTGCTTGGAACGTTTGGTCATGTAGCGGGCAAATCCTGCCTCGGTGCCATCCGGGCTGAGTGCCTCGGCCAAGACCACACAAGCGTCATTGCCTGACAAGACGATGATACCGCGCAGCAGATCCTCGACCCGCACCCGGTCGGTGGTGTCCAGGAACATGGTCGAGCCGCCATAGCTCATCGCGTGTTGGCTGACCGGCAGTTCTTCATCCAGGGTGAGGCGGCCATCGCGGATCGCTTCAAACGCCACATAAAGCGTCATCAGTTTGGACATCGAAGCAGGTGGCAGCGGCTGTTCGGCATTTTTTGCCAGTAAGACCGTGTCGGTGACCTGATCCAGCACATAGGCGGCGCGGGCTTTGGTATCAAAGGCCGCAGCCGATAGCGTTGACAGGCTGAGGGCCAGCCCACTGGCCGCGATCAGTCTGACAGAGGATTTTATAATAGCGATCACTGGAATATCCTCCGGCGCTTAGTTGGTGACAGCATAGGCATCCGAGAATCCGGCTGCCTGGACCTTCTTCAGCAGGGCTGTGCGTTCGGATTTGCTTTGGGCGGGGCCAACCACGACGCGCCAGAACGGTTTGCCGTTTGACGATTGCGCCAGCACTGTCGGGATCACGCCCGCATTGCGCATCTGTCCGGCGGTGCCCTTGGCGTTGGCTTCAACGCTGAAAATGCCGATCTGGATATAGGGTTTATCAAGCGATGAAGTCTTGGCCGGTGGAGTTGGAACTGGCTTGGGAGCGGTTGGGGCAGGCGGTGTTGACGCCTCGATCGCAGCCGCCGCGGCACCTGCGATGGGGTCCAACTGAGTTTGTGTAATCTCTGGGTCTGCACCGGAAGCGGGTTCTAACGTTGCAACCTCTACCTCGGCCGCGTCTTCGATCGCGGGGCTCTCATCGACGGTTTCGCGGCGCAGAGCGGTGACGTTCAGCTCAACAGGTGCACCGGCCAGCATGCCCAGGGCGGCGGCGGCATCTGACGAGGCCTGCAATCTGGGACCGGGGATTTCGCGCTCACGGCGGAACAGGGCACCGATCACAAATTTGCCATTGGCGTTGTTGCGAATGATCACACGCTCAGGCTCTTTGGCATCGGGGTGCGCCACCCAAACACCACCCAATGACGGGCGCCCATCCCACAACCCGGCTTCGGTGACCTGGAACACATCCGGGGCCTCGACGTCACGTTCAACCAATCGGGTACTACTGCTGGCGACCGGTGCACTATCGCTGGTGGCCTCTTTGGGTTGCAGGAAACCTGGAACCGCGCCGTCTTCGCATGCGGTCAGCAGCACAAGGCCGATGGCCGTGGCCACCAAGCGTGCTGCTCGGGGTCTCGTCACCTTCGCGTCGCTCATAGTTTTTATCCTTGCCTGTCCTGCGGACGTCGTTGCGCCCAGTGACGGTTGCCCCGGTAATGTCTTCAATTGACAGTACCATAGCGCGTGGTGAGGGTCATGAAAAGTCCGTCGCTGAGGGCTCGGCAAGAAATCCCCTTTGAGGCATTTTCAAAGAGGGTGGTTTTTTGCTTGCCAGTGCCGATTACACAGCCTAAACCCCGTTTCGACCGGGGAGGTGGCAGAGTGGTCGAATGCGGTAGTCTTGAAAACTTCTGAGGGTTAACGCCCTCCCAGGGTTCGAATCCCTGTCTCCCCGCCATTACCTTTTCACCGTCAGCCAAAGCCCCTAACACATTGAAGGGGCTTGTGGTTTTTGCGGTTCGAAAGCCTCTATTCCGCGCATATGGTAATGGGGCTGCAAAGACCAGTTTTAGCAAGGTCTTGCGGTTATCAGGGTTTGGCGACGACCATAGATTCCAAGGGTTTACGAGGAAATTTAGAGCGGTTCGAAAACTTTTGTCGAAGTCTTGGCAATGATCTTGTTTTTGAACCAGGTTCTCACTGATCAGGACTTTCTCAGCTTCTAGTTTTTCCAGCTTAGTTTCATAGGCCTGTATCGCTGAAGAGCTTGTGGTTTCAATGAGGCGGTCTGTCAGCTTGCTGATTGTGGTATTGATGCCGGTCAAAGCCCGCTTTTGCTCGCCGCGTTTCTCCTCGTAGCCTTGAATGCGGTGATCCCAAATATCCCGGAACATCGCACTTACTGTTGTCATCATCCCTGCTGATGGGCGCATCTGTTGGATTAGCTTCTCGAACGCGTCTTCCAGAACATCCTTACGGATGGACTTTCTGCGTTCATCGCACTGCTTGTTGAAACACTCATAGTAAGGATAGCGCTTGTTGCGTCCTTTGGCCCAATAGGCAGTGAGCTGGTGGCCGCAGCAATCGCAAGTCACAAATCCTCTGAGTGGGAATTCCTCGGCTGCGTCAACGCGAGCTGCTGCATAGGCCTTCGTGCTGAGACGTTCCTGAATGCGTTGGAATACCTCCCACGTGATCAGGGCCTCGTGTTTGCCTTTGGTCAAGGACACGTCCCAAGGTTTGTATTCGTAATAGCCCGCGTAGATTTTGTTGGTCAGTAGGTTCTTGATCCGCTGCGGGTGGATCTCGCCTTTGCTGTCTCGGGTAAAGATCGGATGTGGCTCAAGAAAGCGCTTCACTTCCGACTGAGTCTGAAAACGTCCTGTCGCAAACCCTTCCAATGCTTCCTGAATGAGGCTGGCGTGCGGCTCATCGCGTACCATGAGTTTGCCGTTATGCCCTTTCACACGGGCGTATGTGTAGCCTGTTGGCCCCCAGAACGCGAAATAGCCGTTCATGAGGCGGGCTTTCATCCGATGGATCACCTGCTCGCCGTTTTTCTGGCGGTGGTGCTGTGCCATGCTGGCGACGATGTTCTCAAACAGAATACTGTCTGCGTCGTCACCAAATTCGATGGAGGGGCTTTCCAGCGTTGCCCCCACTGAACCAAGAGCACTGCGCAACTTGCGGTGAACTTCGGTATCACGGGCCAGCCTAGAAATATCATCAATCAGAACAACTGGTTCCGCCGCGCGGTTCTTGCGTAACCACGTCATCATTTCCTTCATGCCAGGACGGTTGACAAGCCCACCTGAAACGCCTTCGTCCCTAAAAACCTCTGCAACTTCGTGGTCTTTATAGGCTGCGAATTCGCGACAGCGTCGTTCCTGAGATCCCAAGCCATCACCCTTTTTGACTTGGGCTTTGCTGGAAACACGCGTGTAAATTACTGCAATGCTCATAGGTCCTCCTCTACTTTTGTGATGCTCTTCGATTCTACCGCGATTGCCTCTTCAAGGGAATCAAAAGCCTTGCAAGCGATGGCTAATTTCAGTGGGTAAGTTGGCGAAGTGATGGTTTCATCTACTAAGGCCTCTGTGATCGTCCAAAGGTCGCGGAGCAATTCGTCTTCTTGTTCGGTGGTAAGGTTCAACGGTGCGATATGGGCGCGATACCGTTCCAGGTCAAAAGTCATAAATAGGCCTTCCCCATGCAGCCCAGCGGTTCAACAGGGTGCATGTCATGCGGTTAAAAGTATTTGAAAGTAAAAAAGCGCCCGATCATCCGTGCGGGCTCATCTAAGGCCGAACTCGGGTGAAATGCGGGCGCATCTGTAGGTATGAATTCCTAAACACTACCTGAAAATTTGTAAAAAGTCAATCTTTTTAAGAGCTTGTAGATTTTTGGTCTTGAGCGAAACGTGACGGAGTTGCGTAAGCAAGGCTGAGCGTGGCTTTGCCCTTATCCTAGGTACTGAGTGCGTAGCTAAGCAATCTCATTCACCTTGATCACAAAGGTTAACGTGACTTTAACCTAATAAAGCTATGATATTGCTATGAATTTGGAACAGGAACAGTACGAGATCAGCTTAACTGACCGGTTTAAGCTCCATGCCAAGGATTTTGACGACCTCCAGAATGAAATGGCTGGAAATGACGTTGGCCGAATAAGTCGGTTTTTGACGGGGGACGAGCACGGGCCACGGGGCGCTGAGAAGCGTCGTGCCAAACGCGAGGCCGTACTTAGCAATCTGCAAATCATGATGAGTGATCCTGAATACGCGAAATTCTATCGTGAAACTGAGGGCGTTTTGCGAGAAAGTCAGACGAAACTGGACGAAGCGTTAGAGCAAGTTCAGCAGGCCAAATCTGTGGCGATGACTGAGCTTGAGAATATCCTTAATCAAGCCGCCCGCCTGCCGAATGATGGGCCACGTGTTTTCAAAGATCGGAACGGTCAGGTTCGATTTGAAGACGGCAGCCTCGTAGAGGAAGAGTTAGCAGCGACCATTGAATGGACTGGGGCTGAGCCTGGAAGTGAACAGCTGCAGTCAGCAAGAGAGCGTGTTGAGCGGCTGACGGATTTGGAAACTAATATTTTTACTGGGCAAGCTGAACTTGGCGATGCGCAGGAGCGCATGGTCGACAAACACGATCCTATTAGTCGAGCGGAACAGCAAGAGTTCCAAGACCGCGCTAAGGAAATTGTAGGCGATATCGACATTCAGATGAAGACCGTTTTTGAAGCTCCTCCGAGCGATCCGAGTCAGGATGTTGAGCTTACGATTGCCGCCCAACCGGATATTCCCAAATTTAATTGATTGCGAAGCCCCCACAGGCTTCCTCAATCACGGCCAAAATGATGCCTTGAGGATGATAGCTGGGGTAAGCTTCCAGTTTCTTGCGAATGTAGGTGTGCCGCTCCTGTCGCACATCTTTTTCGGTGTACCAATCAGTCATGCAACTTTCTAATTCACCATGCTGACCAGTGCGCCCCACCACAATACTGGTCATTGTTATCGAGGTGGCAAAAAAGTGATCCTGCGCCTCTTCGCTCCATCCCAAAACAATTTCTCCAGTGAACTCTTCCGCTGAAGAGACCTGTGGATGAAACGCCAGTGAGACCAAAATTCCTTTTACAAACAATCTATTGAGCATGATCATAATCGAAGGTTTTTGAGCATAATAGATTTACAGGATTCAATGAGATTGATACACAGGCAAGGCCGCAGACAGCCGTTAGAAATACGGAAAACAGATCCCAAACCGCCAATGTTTTGGCGACGCTCAAAAAGGTTCGTTTTTGAGCAGGACGGGAGCGTTCCACCATGACCATCTGGCCGCACATCTTCAATGAGGGGCGCAGAATTGGTTATGCCCGCGTATCCACCAAGGATCAAAAGCTGCGGATGCAGCGCGATGCTCTGGAAGCCATTAGCTGTGACATGATTTTTGAGGATCACGGCGTTTCCGGCGCGAAGCCCAGCCGTACCGGGCTGGACGCAATGCTGCAGGAACTGAAGCCGGGCGACACGGTTGTAGTGTTTAAACTCGACCGCCTGGGGCGCTCCGTTCTGCATCTGGCGGATTTGCTGGTGCGGTTCCAGGACAGCGGCATTCACTTCTGCAGCCTATGCGAAGGTATCAATACCACTACCCCCGGCGGTAAGCTCGTCTACCACCTATTCAGCGCCTTTGCCGAGTTCCAGCGGGACATCATCCGCGAAAACACTGTGGCAGGCCTGGAAGCAGCTAGAAGGCGCGGCAAGCGCCTCGGCAGACCACCGGTACTCGACATTGAAACTGTCCTCGCAGCGCATCAGGCAGTGCATCAACGTGGCGTGACAGTGACTGAGGCCGCCCGCAGAATTGGCGCATCCCGTTCAACCCTCTCCCGCAATTTGCGAAACTTGCAAGGCAAGCCAGACCGTTTGCAATAGATCTCGTGAGAAATGGGGGCAAACGGTCGGCTTTGGAATTAGCGGCAGGCGTAGACATAGTTCATCCCTGCGATGGTGATTTCCGAGAAGTCCACGGCCAGATCACGGGCAATGGCATCATAATCTATGTAGTTCTGAAAGGCCTCCGGCACCTCTCCAAACATCCCCTCTTCCACAAACTGCTCCGCCAGTTCCCGCATGGTGCTGACATCATGGATTTCGACGTCAAACTGGATCGGGATCAGATTTGGCTCAAAATCATAGCCACACTCGCCAAGGGCAATGATCACGGTCTGCTTTTCCCAATCTTCCCACTCCTTAACGCCAGTCAGGAACTGCGCGAAATTGGCTTGGTCCAGACCAACTGCCTTTGCCAGCTCGCAGTCAATGTCATCGCCATCAATGAACTGTATTTCAAACTCTTCGACTGGCTCGCCATAGTCGTTGCGCAGGGCGTCGGCCTTGGCCGTGTATTCTTCTGCTGTTTTAAAATAATAGCCTGTTGCCGACAGATCATAAGGCTGTGCGTAAAGCTGCGTCATCTTTCTTTTCTCCAATTAAACAAGGGGTTCACGTTTGAACCCTTGCTTCCGGCGAGGATGGAGATGGGAGGGGACAAGAAAAATAGATGCGGATGGTGCGGGCGCAACAAAGTGAGCCACGGTCCTCGTCCATTTTACTTGTGGGGAGAAAGAGGCAAAGCCTCTTGGCTTCCCCTTTTTCTGTTGGTCATTGTCCGAGTATTGTGTGCCGTTTTCTTTAAGGCTGATTGGAACATCAACTTATTTTGGGGTGCGGAAATTTGAATTCAAAATCTCCAAGCACGGTGCATCCACCACTCCATCAGGGATGATCACCTCTTGGGGGTTCTTGACTGCAATCACATCCTCGTCATGACGGCCAACTTGCCATGCGTCACGCACGACAAGCCCACGCTTAAGTATCGCGAGGTCTGTGAGCATTTCAGGATTGCCACTACTGCTCATTACTGCAGGGATCAGGTAAAATGCCCCAATACGGTGGTAAAGTTCCAGGAAGCCATCAAGATTAGTTGAGTTGCTGGGCTTCATCGTATGCAAACGCGACATGCTCATGAACATACGGTCCTGATTAGAATTCTCAGGTATACTTTCATGGTTCTTAGAGATGTGAGTACGGTAGTGATGGACATTATTTTTGTCGATGCCGCGCAAAAGAGCAAAACGGATGATTTCATCATTATCAATGCTCCCTATTAAGTCGACCCAACCGCGAAAGATGGCTTCGGCCATTGTTCGGTCTGTGAAAATGAGCCCAATAATTGGTGGATTTTGACTCAGCGGGCCTTGATGCGCATATAATAGTCCTTGCCAGCCAGCTTTATCCCAAAGATGAGTGTTAATGATGCTGGAAACTTCATAATCACTGTGGCTTTTAGGAAGTGAGAACTGTTTTTCATCATCTTTGTCTGTATTCTCTGGTAGCTTAATAACGTTTACTTGTGGAACCGGATACTTGATTTCGTATTCCCTGCTAACCAAGTGATCGAGGTCAGAGAACTTGACGATGTTACTTCCTAATATTCTATTTTGAGCGAAGTGGGCGAAGCAAAAAGATGTAGTCCTGTCAAAAAGGCTTTCCTCGGTAATCATTTTTTCAATGGTTTCCATACCGCCAGGAATGACGGCGATGGCAACCAACACTTGAACACAAAACTCTATTATTTTGGATCCCGAACGTCGCGCAACATCTACATCACTGACGCTCCAAGTCATTGGCCATGCAACAGTCATTTCCATCAAGATTTCGTTAAACTGAATTTTGACTTCGTCAATATCGCTCTTGCGATCAATTTTTATGAGTAACTTTTCAGTTTTGGGCCAAATTTTGTTAGTGAAGGCGGTTGCAAAGAAGCTTTCAACCGCAGTCAGGTGTGCTTCGCACAATAGTAAATCTTCTTCTGTTTCCCCACCAAGAAAACTAAGTTCCACACCCAAAATTCGGGTGCTGGCGGCGAATGGTTCCTTTTGATTGCACCTCGGCCTTTTGGGTAGAGAATCGTTTGCGGGCTGGGACGCCGCTGAATTTACGAGGTTTTCTAGTTCCAAATTGTCAGCGTCAGCAGGCATTAGTCCGTCATCAACGAGTTCACTTGCCCATCCAAGCCTATACATCAGAATTATCTTCGACATGAATAAACCAAGAGCGTCTAGGACATCGGGCAGTTTTGACAACAGAGGGAGAAAATCTTCATTCATTCCTGCAACCAAACAGCTCAGTAGGCCATCGGTATCTGTAACTTTTTGGTCCAGGTGAGTTTTGCTTTCGTCGGTTATGGGCAGTGAATCTCCAAGACTACGAAACCAGAGAACGCTCAATAAGAGGTCAGGCAGCCGACCTAATTCCAAAGATATTTTCGCCAAAAGCGATACCATCGGTATTGTTTCTATTCGAGTTTCTGAGTCAGAACTCGATATCATATTCAGTTGTACAAGTCCTGAAAGACAAACCGCTCTTGCTGCCCACAATAGTCCACTCCCCCTGTAAGCAACAGCTTGGCAGTATAGTGTCTCAAACTGTTCTTCGCGATACTCTTCCTTCATGAAGCAAATCGAGGCTTTTCCAAGCCAATAGAACGGGAGGCGCGCAGCGGGCCTCCCTGCCAAGTGGTGCTGTCTGACAGCACACACCTTGCGTTCCGACCTTTTAAGTCACATCTCTCGTTCCGACCTAAAGGTCACATCTCGCAGTCCTATGGTTCCATCACACGCCTTACGCCTAGACCCAGGTGACCCTCTTACGTTTCATCGAACATTTACTGGCCTGTCATCAACTTGTTCGACCAATTGGGATACCGCTCCAAATCGATAATCGTCTTCCAATTCGTTGGACGTAAAATCTGGATGCGAGTAACTAAGCGATTGAGTGCTCAGATAGCTTTGAGACAGCTCATATTGCTCCCTCAAAGCTGAACCAGCGATGTCTTCTGAAATTTCATTGCGATCCACCATAAGGCTAAGAAACTTAGCAGCGCGCATATAGTTAACATTACTATTGTTTTTGATTTTTAAGTAGTAATTGGCGACCGCGCAGGCTGATTTTGTATCAGACTGTTCGGTCGCTTCTAGAATCAGTGAAAAAGCTTCTGAACCTTCACTGAAAGGCTGTTGCTTGAATTGATTTAGAAATAATCCCAAATTGTATTTTGCCGATAACGGACCTATCTCGGCTGCAGTTCGAAACCACTTCTCAGCCTCTTGTACTTTGTTTGAGGACGGGAAATCTTCGAATACATAAGCCAAACCAAGTAAAGTGGCTGCACAGTGATGATTTTGGCTGGCCGCTTTTATTAGAGATTGTTCGGCTTCCTCCCGTTCAACTACAGGATCGTTTAAATCTTGCTTGAAGTAACTTAGACCGACGCAATAGTCTGCACAATTTGTGTTACTCTCTACCCCCCTTCGGCACAGTTTGGCTGCAAGCGGGATGGATACCTCAGTTCCATGTCCATAAAGGTACGCCATCCCTAAACTAGTTAGAGACCATTTATTGTCTTGGCTGGCACCTTGAGCGAAAAGGCTAAATGCCTCAGAGTCATCTGCGTCTTTATGCTCTCCGTTTACTATCATCCATCCCAAATTTGTTTGAGCTCTAGCGTAGTCTTGGTCTGCTGCTTTCCGGTACCAAAAGACGGCCTGAGCATCACTCTGGGCCTCAACACCTCGACCTTCCTTATACATCCATCCCAAATTTGTTTGAGCTCTAGCGTAGCCTTGGTCTGCCGCTTTTTGGTACCAAAAGACGGCCTGAGTATCACTTTGAGCGTCGACACCTAGACCACTCTCATACATCCATCCCAAATTTGTTTGAGCTCTAGTGTAGTCTTGGTCCGCTGCTTTTTGGTACCAAAAAACGGCCTGAGCATCGCTCTGGGCCTCAACGCCTCGACCCTCCTTATACATCCATCCCAAATTTGTTTGAGCTCTAGCGTAGTCTTGGTCTGCTGCTTTCTGGTACCAAAAGACGGCCTGAGCATCGCTCTGGGCCTCAACGCCTCGACCCTCCTTATACATCCATCCCAAATTTGTTTGAGCTCTGGCGTAGTCTTGGTCTGCTGCTTTCTGGTACCAAAAGACGGCCTGAGCATCACTCTGGGCCTCAACGCCTCGACCTTCCCTATACATCCTTCCCAAATTTGTTTGAGCTCTAGCGTTGTCTTGATCTGCTGCTTTCTGGTACCAAAAGACGGCCTGAGCATCACTCTGGGCCTCAACACCCCGACCACTCTCATACATCCAGCCCAAGTTGGATTGTGCTTGGACATTATTTTGATTTGCTGATTTTTGGTACCAATTGACGGCTTGGTGATCACTTTGAGCGCCAACACCTCGACCTTCTTGATACATCCACCCCAATGCATTTTGCGCCCTAGCATTCCCCAGTTTTGCAAGCTCCCGGTAAATCTCAACCGCAGTTTCCTCATCTTGCGGAACACCTCGCCCGTGATCATACATCCAAGCCACATCAAGTTTAGCGACTTGATCCCCTCCTTCGGCGGCAATTCTGAACTGGGCAAGAGCAAGTTCATCGTCTTTTGATGAGCATTTCCCGTGAAAAATGTAAACGCCGAGCATTCGAGAGGCAGCTATGTGACCTTGCTCAGCAGCAAGTTGAGCGTTATTTTTACCAGAGCAATCGTCAGTGAGTGTTTCGGTATCATATGCCTCATTTGCTAGTTGCAAAGACGCCCTTACATATCCACCCACTTTTGAGCTCCGTAGGAGGCTAATGCCATGATTTTCATCCTCTTCGAATGAAATACCCCGAAGGTACATCTGGGCCAGAAAAAATTGGGCAATGGGATCATTTTGAGCGGCCGTTTCTATCCCGGTTTCCTGAGCCTCCAGGCCATATTCTTCTGAAAGAGCTAAGTCTTTGGATACGCCATAACCGGTGTCATAGGCCACTGAAAGGGCGGCGGTTGCCACAACATTTCCTGCTCCATGTGCTTTGTTGATTAACCTGATGTATTCACGTTTGTTTTCACTTCTTAGCGCCTCAATTGCGTGTTCTAGAGTGGCGTCAATAGAAATGTTTGGAGGTGTTTTGTACGTCAAAGAAACGATTATGGAGACAGAGGCTACGGTCAGCCCGATCGCACTGAAAATCCATTTTCGATCCCGAAAAATAGTTGCAAGTTGAGAGGGTATGTTCTCCTTGTCGGAAGAAATAGAGGCAACCAAGGGGGCAGGTGTCGAACTCTGAGTTTCTCGTAAAAGGGCATGGTAGACCGCTGGTTCGGCTCTCTGCTCAGCGGCTTCATTTGCACTATTAGCTGACAGGACGGGTTCTCCGAACTGAGCTTCAAAAGAACCTTTAGGGAAAACTTCTGCATCTATTTCTTCAGCGTAACTCTTTTCTGAGCAACAGGTATGAAACCAATAGTAAACAAGAAAAATTTCAGGGCGCCTCATGCCAGCAACAGAACTGGTGGTAAAAAGGCTCAGAGCATTGTCCACGTCATCTCGAGCATATTTGGACAAATGGCTTCCAATTTCACGGGAAATTTTCTTTAGCCACCATGCATTTTCGTCACGAGTATAAACTTCTGTTCCAATTTTATCGTGAACAACCTGAACGTTATCTTGAACAAACTGTCGAAAAACGTGGCTTATATCTTTTTTAATTTTAGTTTCGTTGTTGGTTTTTACAAAATCGGACAATAGTACGACGAATCGTTCCCGCGGTTGCCTCATTGTTTCAACTAGGCCTTTCGGTGCTGCTGATTACATTTCTGGAAATGAGGGTCCAAGATTCTTCGATTGATCCTGAAACTCGCCATGTACATAGTGTTCAACCTGAGTAAATTTTTTGGTCTGAGGATCTCGAAAGATTAAGGCGGGTTTACCACCTTGTCTATGAAGATCGCCGTTCTTATCGCGATACTCCTCATGCCAAGTTAGGCCTGTAACCGGGTCGAGAGATACCGCAGCTGGCTCGTCGTCACTTCGCGTCATTATTCCGTTCTTGTACCATTCAACGCATTCTATCCGGCTCTCATCTTCGACGATAGCATAGTAAACTTCCGCAGGCCCGTCGTCGTCCCGATGAAGTAATCCGGCTTTCTTGTAGGTCTCACGTAGAATTAGTCCTGTCTTTGCATCCCAGGTTCGCTCTGCCGGTAGATTCCCAAGTCTGCTCACTATGCCTGCTCTGTTTTTCCAAACCTCAGAGATTAGATGTCCACATTTCTCGTCGGTTTCGACCTCGACAGTAAAAGCTTCGGATAATGTACTAGGTTGGCTGCTCATGTTTAGAATTATGTCATAAATGCTGACTTAAATCAAATTTATGATTATTAATATGCTGTTAGACGTTGTTTCACGGCTGTTTCGAGACATCCCAAGAGGAATGGTGATCGTTTCCTGATGATTTCAGAAGCTGCTCAGTGGTTTGCTTTGGATGTCGGACAGCACGTCCGGCAGGGGTGGCCACTCCTTCAACTCAATCAAGTTGGAGGGTTCCCAATGGAAACCATCATCACAGCGTCGCCGGTTTTTCGGCTGCGTGATCCCGAACATGAGCGCCAGATGGCGATCATTCATAAATCAACCGCACCCACTGCAAACTTGATCATTCAACGCCTGATGTCGGACCTTTTCGCCTGGCATGTAGCTGGGAATGTATTTGAAACCCATGACCAGCTGGAAATTGATTTTCAGAGGATGGAAACATTGGGCGAACAGTTCGTCTACGACATCAAAGGGAAGGCCATTTTCCTGATGAGGGATGTGCCGTTGGTCCGCATGGATGATTGTTGGGGCAAAAACTCGAGAAGAACGATGAACCGCCTGCTCGAGAAGATCGACCGTCCTTCTCATCAGCTTGTGGCGTTCTGCAACCTGTCTCGGATGTTTTGGCTGGATGTGCATGCACTGGTTCTGGAAGAGTCTTGGCTTTGACAGTTTTTTGGGGCGGCGATTGCCGCCCCAACCCCCAGGGCTGTCACCTGCGGTGTTTTCCGGTGCTTTATCCAATGCTTTCAACCGTTCCAAAACCGCCCGGTCGCAGCCCTATCCCTCCTATCAACCCGTTCATTGAAAATTGGCACGCAGATCTGCGTGGTTTTCAACAAAGGAGACTGCAATGAAAAATGCAGATGAATACGGAGATCATCCGGTTTCCAACCCGCTCGATACTGTTGAATCTCAACAGAACGAATTTGACCGCTCGGAGCCGTTTATAAGTGCATCAATCGCGTTAGTGTTTGTAATCACCGGTATGGTTTCGGCCTTCGCAACTTTTTCCGGTATTCGACTGTTCCTTGAAGAAGTTGGCCAAGCCAGCACTTTGGTGAATGGCGTTTCAGTGATCATGACCATTGCAACTGGGGCCATCGTGATTGTGGGTTGGAGCCTGATCACCAAATATGGCCCTGAAGCCCGAACTACATGGCTCAAAGCCTGTATGCTGGGGTTAGGCGCTGCCCTGCTCGTGATCACTCTTTCTGTTTCCACCTTGTCCAATCTGATGGCTTTGGTTGGCCCTGCCTCCAAAGTTGCAGATTGGCGCGAGACCCATGAGGTGCAAACCGAGATTGTCGACCAGCTTGAGGTCAATGGTCTGGGTGTGAAGCAACTCCTGCCGGGATGGCGTGCGGAGATGGCCAAAGCCTGCCCAGCGGCGGCCCAGGAATTGAATGGTGGCTCTGTGTCCGGTACAGGACGTGGAGCGGGTCCCGTTGCCTTCGCTTTGGGCGGTGTGTGTGAACAAACGAGTGCCTTCGTTAACGCGATGGAAGAAGCCGTGTTAGAAACCGGTGCAGCCGTCATTGCGGCCCGTAGCGCCCTTGTGGATATGCGGGAAGCCACCCGTGACCGTAGTTCAGCTGTGATTGATCGCGAAGACCGGTTTTTGCTGGCCGGTGATGCACTAACCAAGGCACTGCAACGTCTGCGGATAGCCGATTTGACCAAGATCCTAGATGCTGGGGCCGCTCAGGTGCGCAGCAGCGTTGCGGAACTGTCTGGCAACTCCAGCTTCACCCCTAAGCAGGTTGAAACGGTGCGCAGCATCCGTGATGGCGTTGAAGGCCTGATCCAAAGCACGGCCATCATTACGGAACGTCTTCGTCACAATCCAATTCCTGCGCGTCAGGTGATCACATCCCCTGATTACATAGAAGGCGTGATGAAGCATGCTCAACGTTTTGTACCGGTTTATGCCGCCGCAATTGGCATTGATCTGTTTTCGCTCTGGGCGATGCTGTTCATGCTGACATCAAAAGCAGGACAACCACAAAACCCACGAAAAACGCCCGCACAAGGCGGTCGTTTTGACCCTACTGGAACGGCTTCTCACAATAAAAAGGAAATTGGTCATGCTTAAATTTATGGGCCGTAGCCTGTCTCTTTCCATCCTGAGCGGGGCAATTGCCATTACTTTTGTCATCATCATGTTTCTGATGGCAGTGGTGCTGGTGGGCGAAAGGCCGGTGGTTCGGGGGCTGGCGTGCCAGTTTGGTATATCAAGCGACTGTGCGGGTCAGAAACTGCGCTTAGAACTGCAACAGGAACAAAAGCGATTGGAACAGATGCGAGGCCAAAACCGTGACCTCATGGCTCGAAATCAAGAGATGGAGGCGCTGTTAAAGCGCCTCGCCTCACTTGACCATGCAGCATCGTCCTATGTCATTTTCTACGAAGACAGCAATTCCAGCCCAACCGTCACAACCGGTCATACCTATGCCTCACTTCTCGACCCTGACACTTTGGTCAGCGCACATTGCTACCTTCAAGTTGAGGTTAAAGGTGCAGGTACGCGCCAGGTCAATTTGGGAAAAATGTCTGATGGGGCCAAGATTTCACTGCGGAACTATTCCAAAGCGGAGTTGAAGCAAGCCGACCTCAGCGCCAGAGAACTTTCTGCCCTGCAATCACGCTGCCAATGGCCGGAAAAAAGCGGCTGAACAGCCCGTACTGCGCCCTTCCACAGTTCGATACATCTTCAAACTAACGACGTCTCGCAAATAGCGGGGCGTCTTTTTTTTGGAGAAATCAAATGTTTCGATCCTCAAAAACAATGGGAGGTTTGAATGAATAATCAAACTCCTGAAACCCGCACAAGCCTACTTGGGTCAATCATACTATCGGCTGGCCTAGGTTACGCTGCTCACTATTTCTGGCCAGGAATTTATACCGAAGACTGGCAACGTATTGTTGTCGGCGTTCTGGTCTTTTTGTCTGCCCAGCAGGGGCTAAAGGCGTTTTCTGCGTTCTGGCGATACCGGCAAGACTTGCTGCGCCTTCTTCGCGCGTATGGGGAAGATACATCACACGGTTCAGCTGAGTGGATGACAGAAAGGCAGGCACGCAAATCAGGTCTGCATAAGCGGACCGAAGGCAGCCGGTTTGTCGGTGTTGTCGGGAGCACTGCGATTTGGCTCTACACAGAGACCCATTCATTGATTTTGGGTCCGGCGGGATCTGCAAAAAGCTCGGCAGGCTTTATGAACTGGCTTTCAGATAGTGATGAAAGCTGCATCGTTGTCGATACCAAACGGGAGTTCCAAGAAACCACTGCGGAGATGCGCAGGGACAAATTCGGTCATCGAATTATTATCCTGGACCCGGTGTCACAGGCCACTGACTTTTTGAACCCACTGGATCACATCTCTGAGTTCTTTGAGCAGAATTCACCAGCTGCCCTGTCACTCGTGCGTGGACTGGCGCTTCAGCTTTATCCAGAACCTCCCCAAGAAGGAGCAAACTTGTTTTTCCGCTCGGGAACACGAATGCAGATGGTAACGCTTATCACGGCAGTAGTTGCGGTCTGCCCGCCAGAGCAACGCAACCTCACAACAGTCTATCGCGCCTTGACCAATGAAGCGTTTTTGAATGAATTGCTGATCCAAACCGCGCGAGTCTCTCAGCTCAACGGTGAGGTCGCCCAAATGGCCGAAGACCAGCACCGGATGGCCTTTGGTGAGGATGGTTCTGAGAAAACCTATGAGCAGTTCAGGATCGGCGCAATGCAAGCGTTAGAGGCGTTTGGGCCCGGTAATTACCTCGCTCATATCACCTCAAAATCTAGTTTTTCATTTGCGGATCTGAAACGGGAAAGGACGAGTGTCTACCTCACAGTGGATTTTGCCAATAAGGATGTTTTGGGCAAATGGGCTGGGCTGATGTTGTGGTTGGCGACAGACCAACTCGTTCGGGCCAACAATAACACGCCGGTTGTGATTTATCATGATGAGTGCTGCAACTCACCTCTATATAACCTGCCAACTGTCCTGACCCTCCTCCGCTCATATGGGGTGAAATACGTGGCCGCCACTCAGGACTTGGATGATTTTGTGCGCGTCTATGGCAAGCACGCACATGAAACCATTATGTCAGAGACAGACATCAAACAGTTCTTGGGCGGAATCCGATCCCAAACTACTTTGGAGTTCCTCAGCAAATACCTCGGTGATTTTACCGTGAACTCGGCCAGCTTCGCCTTTTCTGACGACGGTATCAAAGAAAGCTTCAGCCGTTCAAAACGGGCGCTTCTAACAACTGATGAGCTAAGACGGCTTCGAACAGACTGCCAGATTGTAATCAGTGGCAACCACCGTCCGATCCTAGCCAGAAAAGTGCAGGTATTTGCGGTGGAGCCGTGGCGTAACCAGATTGCTCCAAACCGAATGTATGGCAGTAAGCGTCACCTAAAGCCGATTGAAGTGATCGCTGATTTGAAAAGGCCGAAGGTCACACGCAGAGGCAAGTTCAAGATGCCAAAGCAGCGTATTTGGCCTTTGGTGGCAGAGCATGTCATCTCGCGTCTGCCAATCGCGGTGTTCTTGCTCACAGCCTCGCTGGGGCTGGCAGCATACACCTTCGGGCTGCCTCATTTGCGTTGGCAGTATCGCTATGTCGGCCCCTATGACAGCCCGCGCTACATGCTGGATTGCCAGTACATAGGACCTGAATTCTTTGTTCATGGTGGCCCAGTCTGTCCGGTCATTGTTCTTCGAAAAACCTGGTAGTGCACTTCCCCCTTAACTCATAAGGACAAATATTATGGCTGATAGCGATCACAATATAGCCACCCGTGCCGAACGGGACCGTTGGATTGAGGACCGAAAAAACGATCCTTCAGTCCCAACGCTGGAACATCCTAAACCTTCATGGGCCGAAGATGCAGAGGACCCTGACCGGCTATACATTCGAATGCGTGAAAGACGCATCAGAAACCTGACAAACAGGTTAGATGGCGCTGTCCGGGATATGGAGCGTGAATGGGACCAGAACAGCTAGCGGAAGTTTGCAGGCGACGGCTCAAATCTGGTAACATGTTACGATGTTAGATTATTTAGTTTCCCGTGAACAAGATGAGATGTTTCGAACTTCGGTCCGGGACATCGACTTTCCAGATGGAGAGATCCGCCGCATTGAAACCTACCGGTTGGTTTGGCAATGGTATGACCGCGCTGGTGAGTACGAGTTTGGCCCTGGCAAGGAATGGCTGCTCAATATCGTGCTGAAATGTGCTGTTGAAGAAAGTATCTCGGTATCTGAATCTTTTGGACGTGTTCTAAACCACGTTGTCAAAACAGATGAGGCGGCAGGCCTCGACTATACAGACGATAAACTGGAGCTGCTTGTGGCCAAGCAAGCAATGGGACGGTTCTATGAGCGAAAAAAGAAGAGACTGTGACCGCGTGGCAAATCAGTCGGAGACAGCCCAACGCTGCTCTCATCAACAAATCCCCCTTACACGTTGGGTGACGGGGCAAACCGCCTGAATTCCGCCCACCTTAAGCCCAGCCGCATGACTGGTTCCAGCGATGAATGACTAGCGCAACACGCGCTGTTGTTCGAAAGGAACTACCATGTCTGAGCAATCATCTTCACTTCTAACACGCCAAGTAAATGAACTTAAGCACAAGGAACGTAAGGCTGATTTTACCGCAGCGGCCAGAGATTGGTCTGCGTGTTTTGCGGCCTTCGTGACATCTGCAGTGATCGTCGAATTTGAGAAAATGGCCTTCTGGAAAGAACAAGCTATCCAGGAATTCCATGTGGATAGAATTGTACCCGAATGGTCGCTTCAACAGCATATTGATTTGCAACAAATTATGGGGGTTACTGGATGCTTCCTGTTGGCATACGGAGCGGCAGTCCTGTCATCCTGCTGTCTTCGCTATCTGGTCTTTGACAGCTTTTTGCCGGGTTTGGTTCGTAGGATTAGTGAGTTAATGCGTCGAGCCGGTCGTTGAATTTGGTTCTGATTTGGGCGTCTATGCGACGTAAAGAAAAATAGAAAATACTTGGATTCTGGATGTGCAGCAAATTCCAAATCTAATTCGCTTAGACTATGAACGCCGCCCAGAGGGTGGCGTTCATTTTGCAAACCACCATCACATGTCAAAATCGAAATCTGGCCCTTGTTCGTGTTTGTTGGCTGGTTGTCGTCGTGTCGCGCGCTTATTGACTCGAGCCGTTGGTGTTTCAGATAGTTTGGCAATTAGACGATCCCGGTCCGAACGCATTTTATCGATCAATCCGAAGGCCTGTTGTCGAAGCTGGACACGCGTTTTCTGGATCACATTCTGTTCCTCATGCTGAGCTTGGATTAGTCGCTGACGTTGGTCTCTGTCCCGGACCAATGCAGCATGAGATTCAGCAGTGTTCTGTTCCTCAATCCGCCTCTGTTGGCCGGTCAGGCGTTGCCATAGCCCGCCTAGTCCGGTTTTGAACCGTCGCTGACGTGTAATGCATTCTTTATCCCACCTTAGTTTCTGACCCTTATCGAACTTTTGTCGTTCTTGTTTGTGTTCGGCTATCAACGCCCTGCGTTGGTTTTCCAAATCTCGGCGGCGGTCTGTTTGGTCGCATCGAACTTCCCCTGCCATTCGTACAAATTGACCGCGCACATTCTGTTTGTGCTGCTGCATGGCCTGTTCGACACTGGGCAACTGATCGGCATCTCCCAAACGTTCCCGGACGGCCTTTGTCTTTTGCCCTGTTGAGCGGGCAACGGCCATGATCTCTCCGTCATGGCAGACAATAACGTGGCTGCGACGGTTGCCTTTTGCCAGAATGTATCCGTGATCCTTCAATGCCGCCTCAAAACCTGCTTTGCTATCGGAGGCTGCCCAGCATTGCTGGATAAGCTTCTTCTGATCAATTGCATTTTTACCGCGCCGCTTCGCCGATTGCCATTCTGCAAGGGTTACATTGGTTGGCGATTTGAGTGTGCGGTCGCGCATACCAGGCGGCAGATTCCATTCGTTTTCTATGAACAGATCACGACTGAGAGCCTGCAATTTATTTTTGAAGTGCGGGAGATTCTTCGCGGTCATTGTCTCGGCGTCAATGCGCGAGATTACCAGATGCGCATGGCGACGGCTTTCTTTCTCATGAAAGACAATGACCCTAGGCTGGCCAGTAAGGCCGTTTGCTTCAGCAATCCTGTTGGCAGCATCTTCAAACATCTCAACTGTGACTTTGGCGTCTGCCGGGGGGCTGATCGAGATACTAAAGAACGGTTGCCGACACTTTGTTCCCATTGATATTGCTTCTATTTCTTTGAAGGCACCGGTCAAATCATCAGACAGAAAACCGGAAACTTCATGCACTTCGACAAAGTCGTTTTCGCTATCAAGAAGATGGCGCGCTAGTCCTTTCCCTGATCGTTGCGAAGCCTTAAGTATCATCGCTCTGCCAACCCAAGGGCGTGTATCAGCAGCTTTCGGCTACGGTCCAAAAGCGCGTGGCAGTCGCGGATGAGCAATTTGGTCTCGTCATCTGCTGCACGCACGCCATCTGATACCTGTTGATCGGCGGCTTTAAACGCACGCACCAGTCTATGTTGGCCTAGCATGGCCAGAATTTGGGCCAAGGCTTTGTGATCTTTGATGGGAACGGGCTTCACCGCGTTGCGGCGCTCGACTGCTTTGTCCAACGCGAGTTCACGAATGAATGACCCAAGTGCTTGTCTGCCTGCCTTTTCCGACAACAAGGCATACTCGTCCGGCTTGAGCCGGATGGTAATGCGATGATCAGACATTTTAGGCATGGCAGAAAACTGTTTCTCCAATAGAAAAACCCGCCGCTCACTAGGAGGGCGGGTAAAGTTGATATTGATTGTTCGGGTGATTTAGTTGGGGCGGTCTGCGGGCGGATCTTCGTCCTCAGGCAGGTCATCCACAGGCAAATCCGGAAGCGATGTCAGTATCGCTTCCCAAGTCTGCAAATCTGCGAAAAGATCATCACATAGGTTCGGATTCTCTCTCAGGAGGTCCGCCACTCAATCCAATGACTTAGCTGATTTCAGCACTGACCGCGCCGGGTGGTAATGCCCGCCGTTTGCATTTTGTGTGTTCGAAACTCTATTTCTCTGTGTCGAGTGTCGTGAACTCCTCGGAAGTATAGCCCTGCTGCCTCACCCAAATCGGTGAAGGTGACGCTGTTCGCGGGTGCGAGAAATACCCGCCGTGGATTGGCGAAGTGCAAGGGGTAGGCAGCCGAGGTCGTTGTAAACCAGGCACCGGTGAAATGAACCACGCTGGTATCGCCAAGGCCTTGACCAAAATCTGTAACTAAGGACCAGCGACCACCTTTGTCTTTGCAAAAGGTGAGTTTGAGACAGCGTTGGAAGCATACCGTTGCGCGTTTACATGATAATTATGGGCCGTGTCGCAAGGGTTCTGACTGTTCGGCTTACCGGATAAACGCCCGTCCTAAAGTTCAGGATCTATAACAGTCGGCTTTCGTGTGACTTCAAGGTAGGGCGGGCTGTCGGGCCGTATCCGTTCAAGTCCTCCATCAATTCAAGAACCTCTGCACGGGTCTCGGCATCAAAAGCATCGAGGGTTTCGGCAGCGGGATGGTAGCTTTCACTCTCGAGCCCGTTGCCGCAAATAATTTCATGCTGGTCAAAGAGCAAATGCACATAGATCACTTGTTGGCCATCTGCTTGCACCCGGATGGTACCGTCGTTGACCAGATGCTTAGCTTTGACCAATACTTCGGTCTCGCCAAATAGTAGGTCAGCCCGCTGAGACGTGATCAGCACCCGGTGATTGGGAGATACGGCAATGCGATCATGATTGCCGAGTGCCCCTGCAGAAAAAACCACAGGCGCGTCGCGCCCTTCGGCACGGCGTGAACTTCGTCCTACCCAGCGCAGGGGCTGTGTGCCATGATCCCGGGTATTTATCAGCGCTCCTATTTCGAGCTCTTCGACTGCCACCGCTCCATTTTCTGTGGTGATCAATGTTCCCGCTACGAAACAAGCTGGAGAGGGTAATTGGGTTGTGACATTCACAGAACCAACAGCGCTATTTCCTTGGCCATCCTCGACCGTATAGGAAAACGTGTTGGTCTCATCCACGTCACTGTCATTGGTGATAGACAGCGTTCCGTCAGAATTCAGAGCGACCACTTCGCCAGAGGGCAGCGTAACTGAGCCTCCGGCAACAATCGATTGGCCATTGATCTTGGTAATCGTCAGGTCTGTCCCTTCGGCGTGAAGGTCATTATCCAAAACGTTCAGTGTCTCAGACCCATCGCCGGAAATCGTCAGCTCGTCATCGCTTGCGGTTAAATCAACCGGTACAGAATCTTCAAACGTGTCGATGTCAGAGTTCCACATCAGATCACCGAGCAGACCACCGTCCGGAAGACCTGAGAAATCAATGATCATCGTTGTGTATAGGTCGCCGACCGCAGGGCTCCCGGCCAGATTTACAATTCCTGTATAGGTCACCTCAACGCTACCGGCCATGTCTTCGTATTCCGGAGAAACTTTAAACGGAAAGCCATTTTGTGAGCTAGGCGTAGATCCTCCGAGGGGATCATTGTCCAAGGGGAAGGTGGTGTCGAAAACTGAGTTGGCAGGTGCAAGATCAATTTGAAGCGAGGTCAAATTCTTGGTGGTTGTTAAGTCATGCCAACTGAAGCCGAAGGACATATTGATGTCCTCGCCAGTGGCTGCCCCATTGGTGTAGGGGTCTGTAGCATACCATGTCAGAGTTTCGGTAGAGCCGTCAGCATATGTGGCGGTGATCTGCGCACCTTCTAAGTCGACCCCACGAGAGGAGGTATCGGTCCGGATTTCGACAGCGGATTCATATGGGTCCTCATCGAGCCTGACAATATCAATTGTGGGCATGGCCAAATTCTCGTTTTAGGTTCAGTAGAATCGCGAATGCTATTTACGGTTATTTTAAAATTGCTTGGAGGCACTCTGCTGTCGAAAGAGTGTCAGGTAAAAGGCATTTGCTCACCAAGGCGAGACATCGATATTGTCCGATCAACCATCGCTGTTGGTAATAGCTGTAATAGAGAGTGTCCATTTTTACCCATATGGAAGAACGGGTTAAAATGGATTGAATGACGAAGATTGCCTATACTATGGTCTCGGGGATTGGTGACACCGATTAGCTGCTGGCTTGGCTCAACGCTCCGGATGCAGCTGGCATTGGGGTTGCGGTCTAAAACAGACTGCCTAACCCGATCCATTGGCTGGAATGGGATTTCAGATCCGACATATTCACACCGAATCTCTGCTTTTGCAGCGGGATCGATGGTGTTTTTGATCACAGTTCAGTCCTGCACCCTTGCCGCTGAGCTCGAGTTGCAGACATAGCTGTGGCAACCGGAAATGTGCCATGGCTGTGCTGGTGCTCTGTCCGGTGAAGTGTGCAACCATCTGAAAATAATCGTTTTAGCAAGATGGCTTTAACGCAGCCGCACCAATGGCGGACGTCGCAGGCTTTTGTACCGACGTGCCTGTAAGGTGAAATTTATTTCACCTGTTGCGATTTTTTCACAGTAACGTTGACCGACTTCACCCTGGATATTACCCATCAGAGGTGAAGTTTCTTGCGGTAGGTGAAATAAATACCGCAACCCGGCGCATTCGTGCCACTGTGAAAAGGACCTTCAATTCAGATGCTCTAGGGAGGAGTAAGATGATGAAGCACAACGTTACTGGAATTCTGGCGTCTCTCGCCATGACCGCTTCGGTTGTTTCCGCCACATCGGCCCAGGCCGAAGGTGGGCTGCGCTGCGAGCCGGGAGAGACATATATCATGAACGTCATGGTCTCGGGGCATCCATATTGGGTTCCGGTCTATCAGGGGTTCAAACAGGCCGCCGAGGCCTTTGGTTGCGAGACCGTTTTCTCGGGGACACCGGATTACGACATCACCAAACAGATCGCATCGTTTGAGCAGGACATGGTCAAACAACCGGCTGGTATCCTGGTGCATCCGATGCAGTCGGATCCGTTTATCGAGCCGATTGATCGCGCTATCGACAGCGGCACCCAAGTGTCAACTTTTGCAGCGGATTCGCCTCGGTCCAAGCGCACTGCCTATATCACTTCGGACAATCTGGCCGAGGCTAAGTTTGCCGCCGAAGAGATCGTTAGCCAGATCGGCGACAGTGCTGAATATGCTGTGCTGGAAAACCCGGGCCAGTCGAACCATGATCTGCGGGTCACGGCGCTGCTGTCCTATATGGAAAAGCACTATCCAAACATGAAACTGGTCGGTCGTCAGGCTACCAATCAGGATAGTACTGCTGCGTACCGTGCCACCGCGTCGATCCTGCAGGCTAACCCAAACCTGGGTGCTCTGTGGATCCCCGAGGCGGGCTCGGCTGAAGGGGCGGTTGCCGCCATTCTGGAAGCCAAAGCCGAAGTCTTGGTGATGCATGCCGATATCACTCCAACCACGTTGGAGCACATCAAGGCGGGCAATATCCACATGGCGCTGAACCCAAACCAGGCCATGCAGGGATTTATGGGCTTTATGTCCACATTCCTGGCGGCCCATTCCGAAGTCTTTGAACCTTTCAATGACTACAAAGTCTCAGGCTATAACCCGATGCAAATCCCTTTTGTTGACAACGGCTTCTCCGTCATCACCAAAGAGAATGCAGACAGCTTTGACCTGAATGTCTACATGGACGGTCGCGATCCCAGCTGATTGCTGACCTAAATTTTCTTGGCGGGCCGTTCGTCTATTGCGGCCCGCCAAATCCTGAAATCCAACACGAACTGAACCCCGCCCATGCCAGACAACGTGATCCTCAGAATTTCGAATGTCAGCAAATCCTTTGGTGCCATTCGCGCCCTCAGGGGCGTTGATTTCGAACTGCGTCGCGGTGAGATCCATGCCTTGGCCGGTGAAAATGGGGCTGGAAAATCAACCCTGATGAATGTCATCGACGGCATTCTGAGACCGGACAGCGGCGAGATCATTTGGGACGGAAAACCTGTTCGGATCAGCTCTCCAACCAAGGCACAGAAGCTGGGTATCGGTTTTGTGCACCAAGAGATTGCTCTGTGCCCGGATGTGTCAGTGGCCGAAAACATCTTTATGGCAACCACCAATATCAGCCGGTCCTTTTTGATGGATTACAAAGGGCTGGAAGCCAAGGCGCGGGATGTCTTCCGCCAGCTTAGCGATATCGACCCATCTGTTTTGGTGCGCGACTTATCGATTTCAAACCAGCAACTGGTCGAGATAGCCAAGGCGCTGACGCTGGATTGCAAGGTGCTGATCCTGGACGAACCAACAGCCGCGCTGACCGAAACAGAGGCGCAGGTGCTGTTTGGCATTATGCGACGGCTGGCTGATAGCGGCATTGCCATTATCTATATCTCGCACCGTATGGTCGAGATTTTTGACAACTGTGATCGTGTGACCGTGTTCCGCGATGGGCAGTATATCACCACCCGCAACGTGGCCGAGATTGAGCCCGGCGATGTGGTCAATGCCATGGTTGGCCGCAAGATCGAGAACCTTTACCCGGACAAACAGACCCCAGAGGAGACGTCGCAGGACGTTATCCTGGAGGTTCAGGGACTGACACAGGCACCCCGGTTCAGGGATGTGTCGTTCCAGCTGAGAAAGGGTGAGATCCTTGGCATTGCCGGGTTGATCGGTTCGGGCCGCAGCGAGATTGTCAAAGGCATTTGTCGGCTGGGCGGCGACGTCACAGGTGAAGTGCGCCTGAATGGTCGCCAGCTTACCCTGAAACACTATCAGGACAGTATCGATGCGGGCATGGTTTACCTCTCGGAGGATCGCAAGGGCGACGGCATCTTTTTGGATATGCCAATTGCCGCCAATGTCTCTGCCTTAAAGCTAGATCAGGTGGCTTCAAATCTTGGAATGATCCAGAGCGATCTGGAATACAGCCAGGCGGCTAGTTTGGGAGATAGACTGAACCTGAAATGCGGTCATCTGTCGGATCCGGTGTCATCGCTGTCCGGTGGCAATCAACAAAAAGTGGCCATTGCCAAGATGCTGTCGGTGAGCCCCAAGCTGATTTTTCTAGATGAGCCCACACGCGGGGTTGATGTCGGTGCCAAGGCAGAAATTCACCGCATCCTGCGCGATCTGGCCCGCAATGGCGTTGGCATTGTGATGATCTCGTCTGAACTACCCGAGTTGATCGGGGTCAGTGACCGGGTGTTGGTGGTGCGCGAGGGGCGCATCAGCGGCGAAGTCGCAGGCGAGATGATGACAGAAGAAAACATAATGCATCTGGCCTCGGGCTTGGATGCCCAAGAATTGACGGCCTGAGGGAGATGATGGTGGAGAACTCGATGGAATTGACAGCTTCGGCACATGCAGAGCCAACGGTCAGCACGTTGCGCAAATTGCTGCGGATGCGCGAAACTGGGTTGATTGCGATCATTTTGGTGATGTTTGTGATTATGTCCTTTGCCTCGCCCTATTTCCTGACCTGGGTGAACATGCGGGCCATGGTGATGGCCTTTGCGGTTGAGGGTATTGTGGTGGTGGGGATGACCATCTTGCTGATCTCGGGTGGGATTGATCTGTCGGTTGGGTCGGTCACAGCGCTGTCGATGGTGATTGCGGGCTGGCTGTTTTTGCAAGGCATTGACCCCTGGGTGGCCTCGGCCATTGCCATTGCCGCCTGCACAGCCATCGGCGCTGTTATGGGGTTCTTTGTCACCCGCGTTGGTCTACACCACTTCATTGTATCGCTTGCCATCATGGTGATTGCGCGTGGCGCTTGCCTGCTTGGCACAGGTGGTCGACCGTTGGGGCTGTATACTTTGCCGCCCGAATTTAAATTCATTGGCCAAGGCACAATCGGGCCGATCCCGCTGGTGATCATTATTTTCCTGGTGGTGGTGCTGGTGTTTGATTTCATGCTGCGCCGCACCACGGTGTTTCGCAAAGTGTTCTACACGGGCAGCAATGAAAAGGCCGCCGCCTATTCCGGGATCCGCACCAAGAAGGTGATCTTTCTCACCACCACCCTGTGTTCGGCGCTGGCCGGGTTTGCCGGCATCATCTACATGGCACGCTTTGGCTCGGCACAGCCCACCTTTGGTCTGGGGATGGAGTTGAACGTGATTGCGGCCGCAGTGATTGGCGGCGCCAGTCTGACCGGGGGAACTGGCACCATCTTTGGCGCCATCCTTGGCGTGGTGCTGCTGTCGGTGGTTTCCAGCTCGCTGGCTCTGCTGGACGTGTCGGTCTACTGGCAGGACATCATTCGTGGTTCGATCCTGTTGGCGGCGGTGACGGTTGATCACTACCTGAACAAGAAACGCGGATAGGGGAGGGCAGAGAAATGTCAGAACGCACCCCGGATTTCGAACATGCTCGGCAGATCCACACCGTGTTGGTGTTGCACTTTGTTGAGGAGCTGAAACAGGCTGAGATTGCTCAGCGGCTGAACCTGTCGACCTCAAAGGTGAACCGGCTGATCGCGCAGGGGCGCAAGCTGGGCATGGTCAAGATCGACGTCACCAGCCCATTTCAGCGGCTGGCGGAATTGGAAGGTCGATTGGTCGACGCAACTACGCTGAGTGGTGCGATGGTGACGCCGACAGTGTCGGGCAATCCCAACACGACCTTGCAGCAAGTCGGACGAGCAGCCGCGAACATGCTGCTTGAAACTGTCCGCGACGGCGATGTCATTGCCATCACAGGTGGTAAGGCGGTGAGCGCCGTGGTCGAAAATCTGTCACCCGAACGCAAGATCAATGTCACTGTGGTGCCGCTGACCGGCGGGGTACAGGGTAAGTTTTACACCGATGTGAACCACCTGGTGACGCAGATGGCGGAACGGCTGGGCGGCACTCCAATGCTGATCCATGCGCCTCTATTTGCCGAAAGCCGCAGTCAGCGCGATATGCTGAAAGGCATGGCTTCTACGAAAGAAGTGTTCGATCTGGCGCGCCGGGCCAATGTGGCACTAGTCGGAGTTGGTTCAGTCGAGCCGCGCGGATCGAGCTATTACGATCTCAACCCGGTGCCCGAGGCAGATCGCAAGATGCTGGTTGGTATGGGCGTTGCAGCAGAATTCATGGCGCATCTGATCGGTGAAAATGGTCGACTTGCTGAATATGAGTTGAACTCGCGTCTGGTGGCACTGGATCCAAGCGAGTTGGAAACCTGTCGCACCGTGATCGGCATTGCTGCCGGGGCGCAGAAAACACGGCCCATCCGGGCGGTGCTGAACGGAAAATTCCTGGATTCATTGGTCCTGGACGAAGAAACCGTCAACGCGGTTCTGCAGACTATGGAAAGGTCACAACATGTCGCATGAGATGCTGAAACGCCCGATTGGGACGTCCGGAATTGAAGCCTCGGTAATTGGGCTGGGCACATGGGCCATTGGCGGCTGGATGTGGGGCGGCACCGACGAGGCGCAGTCGATCGAGGCAATCCAGGCGGCGGTTGACGAAGGCGTGACGCTGATCGACACCGCCCCCGCCTATGGTAAGGGGTTGGCCGAAGAGATCGTTGGCAAGGCCTTGGTGGGGCGTCGCGATAAAGTGGTTCTGGCCACTAAATGCGGCTTGGTCTGGCACTGCCAGAAGGGCAACCATTTCTTTGATTACGACGGCAAGCCAGTGCACCGCTATCTGGGCAAAGATGCGATTATCCATGAGGTTGAGCAGAGCCTGACGCGGCTAAAGACCGACTATATTGATCATTACATCACCCATTGGCAGGATCCGACCACTCCGATTGCCGAGACGATGGAAGCGCTGGAAACCCTCAAGCAACAGGGTAAAATTCGCTCGATAGGAGCCAGCAATACCAATGCGGACGAGGTTGCGGCTTATGTGGCTGCGGGGCAGCTGGATGCCATTCAAGAAGAATACAGCATGGTGAAGCGCGATATTGAGACCTCGCTATTGCCGCTTTGTGCGGAACACGGTGTTTCGGCGTTAAGTTATTCGTCGCTGGCACTGGGACTGCTGAGTGGCAAGATCGGGCCGGATCGTGAATTTTCGGGTGATGATCAGCGTAAGGGCAACCCGCGCTTTTCAATGGCAAACCGCCAAAAGATCGCGGCGCTGATGGAGGAAATTTCTCCTGTTGCCGAGGCCCATAACGCGACATTGGCACAAACGGTGATTGCCTGGACTGTTCAACAACCCGGTATCACCTTTTCGCTCTGTGGAGCCCGCAACGCAGATCAAGCCCGCGAGAATGCCGCCGCTGGTCGCATCCGACTATCGCAACAGGACATCGAGACTATTACCGCAGCCGCTGGGACACATTTGACCAACCTCGACGGCTAACCAGAACTGAAAATCGACAACAAGAAAACGCCAGAGGACTACTCTGGCGAACGGAGAAGTTATGTCTGCGCAACGACACAACAGCTTTCAGCGCATCCGAGATAACGGTGCCTTTGACGTCATTGTCATAGGCGGCGGTATCAATGGGCTGGGCGTCTACCGCGAGTTGGCCCTGCAAGGGCTGCGGGTGCTGCTGGTCGAGCGTAACGATTTTTGTTCGGGGTGCAGTTCTGCACCGTCGCGGATGATTCACGGCGGGCTGCGTTATCTGGAAAATGGCGAGTTTGATCTGGTGCGCGAGTCACTGGCGGAACGCGATGCACTGTTGTGCAATGCGCCGCATATGGTGCGACCCCTGCCGACAACGATTCCGATTACCTCGCTGTTTTCCGGGCTGTTTAATGCGGCTACCAGCTTCTTTGGCGGCTCGGGTAAGCCGTCAAACCGCGGTGCGCTTCCGATCAAGGCTGGCCTGTCGTTGTATGATCTGGTGACCCGCAAGCGTCGAATATTGCCGAAGCATAAATTCCGCAGCGCCAAGACGACCTGGAAGCAGTGGCCAAACCTGACCCGCAAGCTGTTGTTCTCGGCGACTTATTACGATGCCTGGATTTCACACCCAGAACGGTTGGGGCTGGAGTTGATTACGGATACCGAAGCAATGGCGCCGGACTCGGTAGCCGTGAACTATGCTGAACTTTCCCTTGCGGAAGGGGCATATTCGGTAACTGATCAGGAATCGAGCAAACACCATCCGGTGACGGCGCGGGCGGTGGTCAATGCCTCGGGGGCCTGGCTGGACGAGGTGATCGCGCAGCTGTCGCCTGAGCAGACCAAACCGGCAGCACTGGTGTCTGGCACCAAGGGGTCTCATCTGATCCTCGACAACCCGGCACTGCTGCAGGCGTTGGATGGCCACATGATGTACTTTGAAAATACCGATGGCCGGGTTTGCATTGTGTTTCCCTATCTGGGAAAAGTGCTGGCTGGCTCGACCGATATCCGGGTGACCGCTGCCTCGCGGACTCGTTGCGAGCCCGAGGAAATGGACTATATCCTGACATCACTGCGTTTGATTTTTCCGCAGGTACCGGTGAGCGAGGACGATGTTGTGTTCAGTTACAGCGGTATCCGGCCACTTCCGTCGAGCGATCATGATTTCACCGGTCGGATTTCACGCGGGCATTTTACCCATAAGATTGACGGCGCGGTGCCGCAGTTCTGCATGGTGGGGGGTAAGTGGACAACTTTTCGCGCCTTCGCGCAACAGACTGCGGACGAGGTACTGGCGGAACTGGGTCAGTCTCGCAAGCGGGACACGATAGATTTGTCTATTGGCGGTGGTGCCGAGTACCCAACGGGCGACGGTGCAATGGTGCGGTCCTTGATGCAGGAGTATTCGCTAGACGCGGAACGGGCGGAGCACTTGGCGCAAGCCTATGGCACACGGTCGGGTGAGCTTGTGCGGTATTGTATCGCCAGTGGGGATGATCAGGCGCTGGCGCAGGACTGCCCCTATACAGCTGCAGAAATCAGGTTCCTGGTACAAAGAGAACATGTCGTTCATTTGTCCGATATCGTGCTTCGGCGCACGGATCTGGCCATTACAGGTCGATTAAGCCTGTCCCTGATTGATGTCATCGCTGGCCTGATGGCACAGGATCTGGACTGGAACCAGGATCAGCTGTCCGCCGAGCGGGCATCGCTGTTGAGTGAGTTGGAAAAATTCCACGGCGTCTTGCTGTCAGAGCAAGAGCCGAATGCAAAATCAAGGAGAATGGAATGCGTGTAAGCACCAAAGCCCGCATGAACCGGATGTTCACCAATGGTGGTTGTCTGGATGTCGCGATTGATCATGGGGTCTGTAATGAACCCAGCTTTATGGTCGGGCTCGAGGATATGGGCAGTGTTGTGAACACCCTGATTGACGCCTGCCCCGATGCGATTCAGATGGCCTATGGTCAGGCGGATCTGCTGCAGGATCGGCCCGAGAAGGACAAACCGGCGTTGGTGATGCGCATCGACATGGGTAATCCCTACAACGACCAACGCCACCGGGTGATGTGGTCGCTGCTACAAAACGCGGATGAGCCGATCATCGGCGCGTTGGAAATGGATGCAGCGGCGGTGGTGGTGAACCTGTTCATGCTGCCAGACGAGCCCGAGCTGTTCCGCCAATGTGTCGAGAACATCTCAAAGGTGCGGGCTGCCTGTGAAAAATACGGCATGCCACTGATGATCGAGCCACTGGTGATGCTGCCCAATGACATTCGTGGCGGCTATCAGGTGGATGGGGACGCTGACAAGATCGTCACGCTCACTCGGTTGGCCAGTGAAATGGGCGCCGACATCATTAAGGCAGACCCAACCGAACATGCCGAGGACTTCCATCGCGTGGTCGAAGCTGCACGGGTGCCGGTACTGGTGCGGGGCGGAGGCAAGGAAGACCTGAAAGCCGTGCTGACAAAATCCGCTGCCCTGATGGGGCAGGGTGCCAAGGGCATGGTCTATGGTCGCAATATCTATCAGCATGACAATCCAAAGGCCGTGGTCGCGGCATTGATGGCGATGATCCACACTGGGGCCAGTGGCGAAGAAGCATGGGATATTTACAATCGTGAGTGAGCAACAGAAATATCTGCTGGGGTTGGACGCCGGCAACACCGTGATCAAGGCGGTGTTGTTTGATCTGCAGGGCCGTCAGGTGGCGATGCATGCGTTGGATGGGCAATCCTCCACGTCACAGCCGGGGTATGTTGAGCGTGACCTGAACGAGCTGTGGGCCAATGCCAAAACGGCAATCCGTGGCTGTATCGACGCGGCGGGTATCTCACCGGGTCAGATTGCCGCGATTGGCTGTGCCGGCCATGGCAACGGGCTGTATCTGGTGGATCGGGAAGGCGCTCCGTTGATTGGCATTCAGTCGCTGGACACGCGTGCAGCGGATCTGGCGGCGGAACTGGCCGGGGCTAACGGTGATGCCTTGCACGAGATTTGCCTGCAAAAACCCTGGCCCTCGCAAACGCCTGTTCTGCTGGCCTGGATCAAACGCCACCGCCCCGAAATCTATGCGCAGGTCGGAACAGTGATGCTGTGCAAGGATTTCATCAATTTCAAACTGACCGGTCACCGCACCAGCGACATCTCGGATATGTCTGGATGCGGATTTTTGCGGATGCCGGATTGTACCTATGACGATGATCTGCTGGCGCTATATGGGCTGGAAGATGCCCGCCCTATGCTGCCTTGGTTGTTTGATCCTGCGGATGTTGCAGGCACAATAAGCGCCCAGGCTGCCGAGGTTACTGGATTGGCTGAAGGCACGCCCGTGGTGGGGGGCTTTTTTGATGTGGTTTCCAGCGCGATGGGATCTGGAGTGGTTGCCGTCGGTGAAGCCTCGATCATTTGCGGCACCTGGAGCATCAATCAGGTGTTTTCATCCACGCCTGTGGTTGACCCAGGTGTCTTCATGGTTGCTGGCTTTGGTCGCGCCCGATTTGTAAACATCGAGGCCAGCGCGACCTCGGCTGCCAATCTGGAGTGGTATGTCCGAGAGTTCGTTGAGCGCGGTGAACATCACGATGACCCGTTTGGCTATTGCAATGCAAAGGTCGGTGAGGTCACGCCTGCGGCAGACGATCCGTTTTTCCATCCCTTCCTATATGGGTCGGGGCAGGGAGCTGAATATCGCGCTGGGTTCTATGGTATTGCCGGGTGGCACGGCGAGGGCCACATGCTGCGCGCGCTGTTTGAGGGCGTGATGTTCGAACACCGCCGCCATATCGAGGTACTGCGCAGCGCAGGGGTAGCATTCAATTCGGCGGTGTTGTCAGGGGGTGGTTCCCGCAGCCCGATCTGGCCGCAGATGTTTGCCGACGGGTTAGGCGTGCCGGTGACGGTCGCCGAGGCACAGGAAACAGGTGCATTGGGGGCGGCCATCGGCGCGGGGTTGGGTGCCGGTTTGTTTGCCGACTATGAGGCCGGCATTTCAGCAATGACCCGCAAACGTGCCTCTTTCACGCCTGATGCCGTGATGCAGCCCCACTATGATAAACGTTACAGCCGCTATCTGCAGCTGAGCGACGCCATGAAATCGTTGTGGGCCCAGTCCTGACACCAAACCAGTCCTGACACCAAAATAATCAAATAAGGAGTACAGCCATGCGCGCTGTTGGATTTTTGAAATCGCTACCGATCGATGCCGCCGAAAGCCTGTTCGAAGTGGAACTGCCGGACCCAAAACCGGAGGTGAATGATCTGCTGGTCGAGATCGAGGCTGTCTCGGTCAACCCGGCGGATGCCAAGCGGCGCATTCGTACCGCTGTCGACACACCACACGAGACGCCGTTTATCCTTGGCTATGACGCAGTGGGCATTGTGGTTGAATGCGGTGCTGAGGTGACGGGTTTCAAACCGGGCGACCGGGTTTGGTACGCTGGCGATGCCAATCGTCCCGGCTCTTATGCGTCGATGCAATGTGTCGATCACAGGATCGCCGCCCATGCCCCAAAAAGCGTCTCGCCCGAAGCAGCGGCGTCCTTGCCGTTGGTCTCGCTGACCGCCTGGGAAATCCTGTTTGAGCGGCTGCAAGTGCCACAGGGCGAAACACCGTTTTCGTTGCTGATCATTGGCGGCGCTGGCGGCGTTGGTTCAATCACCGCGCAGATTGCCCGCAAACTGACCAATGCGACAGTGATAGCCACTGCCTCGCGTCCGGAAACCACCGAGTGGTGTCGTAAAATGGGGGCGCACCATGTGGTGAACCACCGCGATTTAGTCGCAGAAACACGCGAGGCCGGGTTCCAGACCGTCGATTACATCGTGCAATACGCCGACACGGCCCAGCACTGGGATGCCATGTGCGAGCTGATTGCGCCGCAGGGCCGCATCGGCACCATCGTCGAGACCTCGGAAAATCTGGATGTCTCAAAGCTGCAGGGCAAATCTGCCGCGCTGATGTGGGAACTGATGTTCACACGCTCGCTGTTTGGCACGTCGGATATGTACAAACAGGGGCAAATCCTGGCCCATATGGCGCGGTTGGTTGATGATGGCGTCATTGCCACTACGGAGACCAAGGTTCTGCAGGGGCTGTCATCGGACACCTTGAAGCAGGCGCACCAAATCATCGAAAAGGCGGCCATGATTGGCAAGTTGGTGATCAAGTACTAACTGTGAACAGCCGGGTCTCTGGCGCACTGTGCGGCTCAAAATAACAACGTCACCAAAGCCATGAACCGCGCGGTGTCTTTCGGTTAGAGAGGGTGAAATTCAGTTGATCAATTGCCGGCTGAATGCTCTGCATGATCCGAGGACGCCAAATCTTAGTTCCCTCAAGGAAACCCAAAAAACGCAGAACCTGCGGGGCGACTCCATGATTTCCACAGTGCAGCGTATCCGTGGGGCTGGTCGTATTGTTGCGGCGGGCCTCACTTAGCAAGTATTCCCTTGGCTACAAACGCGGTGACCTGGCGGACACGGGCGGTATTGCACAGCTTTCTCGCACAACAAGATCACCGTGCAGGAGCGTTTCAAATTCACTGGCCTTTTCGCCTGCCAGCTGGTCAAGCAGCTGTGCCATCGCCAGTTCCCCAACCTGACCGCGCGGCTGCCGAATTGTGGTCAGCGCCGGGGTGATGTTGTTGGCGAAAGGAATGTCGTCAAAGCCAATCACCGAGAAATCCTCGGGGATACGGTATCCACGCAGCTGCAAGGCACTGATGACGCCAATTGCAGTATCGTCATTGTAACAGAAGAATGCAGTGGGGAGGGTATCTTTGATAAACAGCCTCTCGACTGCGGCGCGGCCGCCTTCGCTGGATCCATCCCCTTCAACCCGCCATTCCGGCAGAGGTTCGGCCGCCTCGGCAAGCCCTTTGCGATAGCCATCCAACCGCAAATCAGACACTGCATCACTGCTGCGCGAGGCCACGTAGGCGATATTCCGGTGGCCCAAGGATATCAGGTATTCCGTCGCCATTTTCGCGGAGGCAACGTCGTCCACTCCCACATAGGGCAGGTCGGTGCGGCTGACCGGGCAGGTGGCGGCAACCATCGGCGGCAGAGCTGCGGTCGAGCTGGCAGGGCTGCCCGCCACTGGCAAATGCCCGGTGAGCAGGATCAATCCGTCGACCATTCCAGATGACAGGAACCGCATGTGGTTCTCTTCCAGCGAGATAGTGCCTTCGGTATTGCCAATCAGAACCCCATAGCCACGGTCATTGGCGATTTTCTCAAGCCCGATCAGGATGCCGGGGAAGTTGGGGTCGGCGATGGATTGGGTCAGAACCATAACCATGCGCGACCGCTGCATCCGCAGGTTCTGCGCCATGGCATTGGCAATGTATCCGGTGCGGGCAATGGCAGCGGTGACCCGCTTGCGGGTGCTTTCCGCGACCTTCTCGGGTTTTCGAATCGCCCGGCTGACCGTCGCAATTGAGACACCTGCCAGCTTGGCAACGTCCTCGATGGTGGCTGGTTTTCCAGGAGGTTTCTGCAAGTCCTGTGATCCTCAGGTTCGGGGTGCTCGTGGCTGTTTTCGCCATTGTTTTGCAAGTATTTAGATCGATCTATAACGGCATTACGCGCGACTGAAAAGGTTTACACTTCAAAATGTAAAGGTTTACATAGGTAATGAAAAGGTTTACATCCTATTCAATTGCTCGCCAAATGACACCAAGGCGAGATGGGGGGGACGCAATGCTAGATGGGGCAATCGAATCTGTTTCAGTTCTGAAGGCAGACCATATCAGCAAATCTTTTGGCGCGGTGCCAGTGCTGTTCAGCGTCAGTATGGATATCCGCCCCGGCGAAGTTCACGCGTTGATCGGTGAAAATGGTGCTGGTAAGTCCACCTTGATGAAAATCTTGTCCGGATTTCATGCGCCGACCTCGGGCCGCATTCTGTTTGATGGGGTCGAGGTGGTTTTGCCGCCGGACGGTGAAGCCGAAAAAATGGGCATTGTGCTGATCCATCAGGAGCTGAACCTGGCGGAGCAGATGACGGTTGAGGAGAATATCTTCTTGGGTCGTGAGCTGACCAGCCGAGGAATTCTACAGCGCGATGTGATGCGCGAAAAAGTTCGCGGATATCTGTCAGATATTGGCGTCGATATTTCTCCCTCTGCCCGGATCTCGGAACTGTCTATCGCCGAAAAGCAGATGGTTGAGGTGGCCAAGGCGATCAGCCGCAATGCGCGTGTTTTGATCATGGACGAGCCGACAGCAGTGCTGACCGAGGCAGAAACCGAATTGTTTTTCCGTCAGGTCGAGCGGTTGAAGTCCAAGGGCGTGGCAATTGTCTTTGTGTCGCACAAACTGTCCGAGGTGAAGCAGATCGCCGACCGGGTTACTATCCTGCGCGATGGCCAGTGGATCGGTTCGCAAGAGGCGATAGCGCTGACCCCTGACGCCATGGCGCAAATGATGGTTGGGCGCGAGCTGTCGGATCTCTACCCGCCGATGAACGAAGCAGATGTCGATGCCCAGCGGGTCCTGGAGGTGCGAAACCTTTGTGTGAAGGGCATTCAGGATGTCTCGTTTGATCTGCGCAAGGGTGAAATCTTGGGTTTTTCTGGTTTGATTGGCTCGGGCCGCACGGCAGTCTTTGAAGCAATTTGTGGGCTGGCGCCCATCGAGTCCGGGCAAATCCTGATTGACGGTGTCGAGACACGCTTTGACAGTGTTGCGGCATCGCGGGATGCGGGTCTTGCTTACCTGACCAAGGACCGCAAGGCCAAAGGTCTGCTGCTGAACAAGCAGATGCGACCTAATCTTACTCTGTTTTCACTGCCCAAGTTCACCCGCCGTTTTGGTCTGGATACTGGCGCAGAAGACAAGGCATTGGAGCGCGCAATCCGGCGTTTTGACATCCGCACCCGGGACCCAAAAATCATCGTGGGCGACATGTCCGGCGGCAATCAGCAAAAACTGCTGCTGGCCAAGGTGATGGAGAGCGAGCCACGTATTGTCATCATCGACGAACCCACACGTGGCATCGACGTCGGCACCAAGCAACAGATCTATCACTTTATCGCAGCGCTGGCCGCCGAGGGCGTGTCAGTGGTGATCATCTCGTCCGAGATGCCGGAGATCATTGGCATCAGCCACCGTGTGGTGGTGATGCGTGAGGGGCAGGTCATGGGCGTATTGAGTGGCGATGAAATCAACGAAAACGAAATCGTGCGCTATGCCGCAGGACTTAAGCGGGAGAGCAGGGGATGAGTGACGTGGCAGCAAGTAATACAACCAAGGACAAGCGGATGCGGTTTGACATAAAGACCGCAGGCCCGGCCATCGCGCTCATTCTGCTGTGCATCATCGGATTTTTGCTGAACCCGGCGTTTCTGAGTGAGGGCAATCTGACCAATCTGCTAACGCGATCCGCCTTTATTGGCATCATCGCAGTCGGAGCGACGTTTGTGATCACTGCCGGCGGAATTGATCTGTCGGTGGGCTCGATGGCGGCGGCGATTGCTGGGGTGATGATCATCATCATGAACTCGGCCATGGAGACACTGGGCCCTGGAATGGCCACAGTTCTGTTGGGCGGCGGCTGTTCCATTCTGCTGGGCCTAGGTGCCGGTTGGATCAACGGCGTTCTGACCACCAAGGGCAAAATCGAGGCCTTTATCGTCACTCTTGGCACCATGGGCATCTACCGCTCGCTGGTCACATATTTTGCCGACGGCGGCACCCTGTCGCTCGACTTTGCCATCCGGGGCACTTACCGGCCGGTTTACTACGGCAGCATCTTGGGTCTGCCGGCGCCGGTCTGGGTGTTCATCGCAGTGTCGATCTGCGGCTGGTTTCTGATGAACCGCACCGCTTTTGGCCGCTATTGCACCGCCATCGGTTCCAATGAGAGCGTCGCCAAATACTCGGCCATCAAGGTCGATCGCATCAAGACCATGACCTATGTGATCCAGGGTCTCTGCGTGTCTTTGGCCACTATTATCTATGTGCCGCGTCTGGGCTCGGCATCGGCGTCGACCGGGGTGATGTGGGAGCTGGAGGCGATTGCCGCAGTGATCATCGGCGGCACCGTACTCAAGGGGGGGTATGGCCGGATTGGCGGCACCATCCTGGGGGCCCTGATCCTGACCACCATCGGTAATATTCTGAATTTCACGGACCTTATCTCGAATTACTTGAACGGGACAATGCAGGGCCTGATCATCATCATCGCGGTTTGGTTGCAACGCGGCGACTGGGGCAAAGCAAAAGCCACCAAGAGCTAAGAGTTTAAGAACAACGGGGGAAATTCCCTCAAAAGAACGACCCGGGCACCACCGGTGAGGAGCGGTGCGCCCAAAATCAACAGTGGAGGAGACACTATGAAGAACCTGAAAACCCTGAGTGCACTGGCATTGACCACCGCACTGGCCCTTACCGCAGGTGCGGTCAGCGCTGAGACCCTTAAAATTGGCGTCAGCTATCCAACCCCGACCCATGCTTGGGCGGCTGGAATGAACTGGCACGCCGAGCAGGCCGAGAAACGGCTGGAAGCCTTGTATCCGGATATCGACCTGATCCTGATCAACTCACCTGATCCCAACGCCCAGGCCTCGGCGCTGGAAGACCTGGTGTCGGTTCACCAAATCGACGCACTGGTGGTGCTGCCGTTTGAATCCGAGCCGCTGACCGATCCAGTTCTGAACGTCAAGAAATCCGGCGCGCTGATCACGGTTGTTGACCGTGGCCTGAGCCAGCCGGGTATCGAAGACATCTATGTGGCGGGCAACAACCCTGAATTGGGTCGTGTGTCAGCGGTTTATATGAAGGGCCGTCTGGAGTCTGGCGACAATATCGTTGTTCTGCGTGGCATCCCAACAATCATCGATAACGAGCGTTTCGATGCCTTTATGGCTGAAATTGAAGGTTCCGGGATCAACGTTCTGGATCATAAGCATGCCAACTGGAACCGCGATGACGGGTTTGAGGTGATGCAAGACTTCTTGAGCCGTTTCCCTGACATTGACGCGGTCTGGGCACAGGATGATGACATCGCAATTGGTGTTGTTGCGGCGCTGAAGCAGGCTGGCCGTGACGGCGACGGCATGTTTGTTGTTGGCGGTGCTGGAATGAAGGAAACCATCAAGTCGATCATGGATGGCGACACTCTGATCCCGGTGGATGTTCTGTATCCGCCGTCGATGATTGCCACCGCGATGGACGTAACGGTTGCTGCTTTCAAATCTAATGGGCCGGTTGCTGGCCGCTATATCCTGGGTGCAACACTCATCACCCCGGAAAATGCGGCGAGCTTTTACTTCCCTGACTCTCCGTTCTAGTCTTTAGATATTGAAGCGCAAAGGAAGGGGGCTGGCGAAATGGCCCCCTTCATTTCACGGGAGATGTTATCATGAAAACGATCAAGGGACCGGCTCTGTTTCTGGCACAGTTTGCAGGCGACGAAGCCCCGTTCAATTCCTGGGCGAGTATCACAAAATGGGCAGCTGATTGCGGCTACAAAGGCGTGCAGATCCCCAGCTGGGATGCGCGCCTGTTTGATTTGGCCAAGGCGGCCAGTTCACGATCATACTGCGAAGAACTGGTCGGTGTTGCCGCCGAAAATGGCGTTGAAATCACCGAGCTGTCGACCCACTTGCAAGGGCAACTGGTCGCGGTAAACCCGGCTTACGATCAGGCGTTTGACGGCTTTGCTGCCGAACATGTGCGCGGCGATCCAAAGGCTCGTCAGGCCTGGGCAGTGGAGCAGGTCAAACTGGCTATCACCGCCAGCTACAATCTGGGCATCACTGAACACGCGACATTTTCGGGTGCATTGGCCTGGCCCTATGTCTATCCATGGCCGCAACGGCCCGAGGGCTTGATCGAAACAGCCTTTGACGAACTGGCCCGGCGCTGGCGTCCAATCCTGGACCACGCCGATCAGATGGGCGTCGATGTTTGCTACGAAATCCACCCGGGCGAAGACCTGCACGACGGCGTGACATTTGAGATGTTCCTGGAACGTCTGGACAATCACCCGCGTTGCAACATGCTGTATGATCCGTCGCACTATGTGCTGCAGTGTCTGGATTATCTCGACAATATCGACATCTACAAAGACCGGATCAAGATGTTCCACGTCAAGGATGCCGAGTTCAATCCGACTGGTCGGCAGGGCGTCTATTCTGGTTACCAGCCTTGGGTTAACCGTGCGGGCCGGTTCCGCTCACTGGGCGACGGACAGGTCGATTTTGGCGCAATCTTCTCAAAAATGGCGGCGAATGATTTTGATGGCTGGGCCGTGGTCGAATGGGAATGCTGCCTGAAACATCCCGAAGACGGTGCGCGTGAAGGTGCGCAGTTTGTCAAAGATCACATCATCCGTGTGACCGAACATGCCTTTGATGATTTTGCTGGCGGCGGCGCTGACGAAGCGGCCAATCGCAAAATGCTGGGTCTGGGGGACTGATATGAGCAATACCAAACCTATTCGTCTTGGTATGGTCGGCGGTGGTAACGATGCCTTTATTGGCGCCGTCCACCGCATTGCCTCGCGGATTGATGGTCAATTTCAACTGACCGCCGGGGCGCTGTCCTCGACGCCTGAGAAATCCATGGCATCAGGTGCGGCGCTGGGACTTGATCCAGACCGCACTTACGAAGACTTCAAAGCTATGGCCATTCGTGAGGCGCGTCTGAAAGACGGGATCGAGGCGGTGGCCATCGTCACCCCCAACCACATGCATTACCCAGTCGCACGCGAGTTCCTGAAACGCGGTATTCACGTGATCTGTGACAAGCCGCTGACCTCGACTTTGGCGGATGCCAAGAAACTGGTGAAGGCGGCGGAAAGCTCGGACGCGCTGTTTATCCTGACCCATAACTACACTGGCTATCCTATGGTCCGTCAGGCGCGTGAGATGATCGCCAATGGCGATTTAGGCGACATCCGGGTGGTACAAGCCGAATACCCACAGGACTGGTTGACGGAACCAGAGGACAACAAACAGGCCGAATGGCGCACCGACCCGGCCCGTTCTGGCGCGGGGGGCTCTGTTGGCGACATCGGCACCCATGCTTTTAACCTTCTCAGCTTTGTGACAGGTCTGCAGACCGAGGTTTTGTCGGCTGATCTGCAGAGTTTTGTGCCCGGTCGCCGGTTGGACGACAACGCTCATGTGATGCTGCGTTTTGAAGGCGGCGCGCGAGGGATGCTGTGGTGCAGTCAGGTTGCTCCGGGCAATGAAAACGGTCTGCGCCTGAGGGTCTATGGCGCCAAAGGCGGGCTGGAGTGGGAACAGGAAGATCCGAACAAGCTGTGGTACACCCCATTTGGCGAGGCCAAACGCCTGATCACTCGTGGCGGCGCTGGGGCAGGCGAGGCGGCAAACCGTGTATCGCGTACACCCGGCGGCCACCCCGAGGGGTATTTGGAAGGCTTTGCCAATATCTATTCCGAGGCAGCCTTGGCAATTCGGGCCAAACAGGAAGGCATAGAACTGCCTGCCGAAGTGGTGTTCCCAACCGTTCAGGATGGCCTAATAGGCGTGCAGTTCATTCAGGCCTGTGTGAATTCATCCAACAGAAATTCAGCCTGGGTTTCCCTGTAGAGTCCGAGACCATCGAACAATAACGGCAGCACGGCGTCTTGGCACCTGCTGCCGTTTGTAATTTGACCTTCACACAAGATGTCAGCCATTGGTCCCAGATTGCTGTTTAGCGATCCACTTTGATAATGGCTTGGCCGAAAACCCATGGGCGATGAGGCTGAGGAACACGGTCAAGACAACCACAAGGGCAATGACCTCGCCGCCGGGCAGTCCACTGTCCAACACGATGATGACAAACACGATACTGGCCAGACCGCGGGGGCCAAACCAGCCCAGAAACAGCCGGTCTTGGGGGCTGGCAATTGTTCCTGTCAGGGACAGGTAAATGGGCAGCATCCTGACAACGGTCAGGCTGAGCAATGCAAAGGTCATGATTTGCCAGGTCACCAGCCCAATGATGCTCCCAACAACCGCGATCCCGAACAGCAGCCAGGTGAGCATCGCCAGCGTCTCGCCGATGCCTTCTGCAGCCACCACGAATTTGTGCTTTTTGTCGCCAACCAGGTAGCCAAACAACAACCCGCCAGTAAAGGCGGCGATGTAGCCGCTACCGTGCAACGCGCCTGCCAGTGCAAAACAGGCCAGGGCCAAAGATGGCACAGTCACCTGCAACCAAACCTCGGTCAGCCAGTCCTGACGTATACAAAAGTTGAGCAGCAAGCTTGCAATCAGGGTCAGGCCCAATCCGACCATCAGGCCAATTCCGATCTCCTCCAGTACTACCATCAGCGGTTCAACACTGCTGGCGGCAGCCCCTGTGGCCTCTAGAGACATGGCTATGAAAATAAACAGAAATGGCACGCATATTCCGTCGTTCAGCCCACTTTCGGCGTTCAGGCTGGCGCGGATCCAATCCGGCACCCGTTTGTCGGCGATAACTGCCTTGCCCAATGCCGCATCGGTGGCCGCAAGAATGACGCCAAGAATGGCGGCTTCATAGAGGCTGAGCACATCGAGTAACACTAAAGCCAGTCCAAAGCCGAGGATGATCACGCCGGGCAACCCGATCAACAGCATTCTAGCCGGGATTTTCAGCTTGGATTTCAATACAGCCAGTTCGGCGTTTGCAGCGTCGCTGAACAGGATCAACACCAATGTCATATCTGCAAATACCCGAAGCTGGTGACGCATGATTTCGCCCTGGAACCACCCCAGGAACAAGGGGCCCATCAGGATGCCAGCTGAGACAAAAACCACCGGTCCCGAAACCACGCTGCGCTCAATTCTCCCGGCGAAAATACTGTAGAGAAAGGCAAATATTGCCAGAATGAGGATTTCGTTGTGCATTCTAATATCCCGCCGCTGTCATGTCCTGAAAACTTGAACATGTTCCATCAGTTAATCATTCATTTAACACCACGACCCCGCCGTGGGTCAAACGGCCAGGGCACAGCGGGCCTGCAACAGGCGTGAGTGTTGCGGAGAAAACAATCACGCCTGTTGCAGCAGGTGACTTTGACGACCTTTAAATTAGGTCTAAACTTTCAGCCCCATGTTCAGGCCTTGAACTTTCTTAGCGCCGCAGAACTTGATTAAGGGTCGATGAACTCTCTGTTGCTATGGTGGCCGGATGGTTCTGTTGTGAACCGATATTTGGTAAAGGTTGCTATGGTCTTTAGTCTTCAACCCCGCAGGTGGCTGGGTGCTCTGAAAAAAAGATCCTACCTACCGGCGCTGGTGGCCTTTGTCGTTGTTTTTATAGCCTCAGCTTTTGCTGAGAAACAAAACGCGACCATTCACTATCAAAACAGCCGGGCCGATGTGCAACATGAGGCTGGGTTAATTGGCTCACGGCTGAAGGGGCAGTTGAGCGCTGATATTCAACTAGTGCGCGGCCTGGTGGCGGTGCTGTCAACCGAGCCGGATATGGATCAGGCCCGGTTCAGTCAATTGGCTGAACAGGTGCTTGGGGCGCAGAAAGAAATCCGTATTGTGGCAGCTGCTCCTGATCTGGTGGTGTCCCTGATTTATCCGATGGCCGGAAACGAGGCCGCGATCGGGCTGGATTACAACAAGAACGAGGCGCAGCGCGATGCCGCGTTTCGTGTTCGCGACAGTGGCGAAATGGTGCTTGCTGGCCCGCTGGACCTGGTTCAGGGCGGGCGCGGCCTTATCAGTCGTTTTCCAATCTTTGTTGGACGCGAGTCACAAAAGCGGTTCTTTGGAATTTTGTCGGCGGTCATCGATGTTGATGCGCTCTATGTTCAGGCTGGTGTGACAGATCCAAACACTGGCATCGAACTGGCCTTGATTGGTCGTGACGGCATGGGCTCAATAGGGGAATTGTTTTACGGCAACCCGGACATCATCGATGACGATCCCGTCGCGGTCAATATCTCCTTTCCGGCTGGCAGTTGGCAGCTGGTGGCGCGACCAGCGGGTGGCTGGTCTACTCAGCCTGCAAACCTGTGGCCTTTGCGGCTGGCATTGTTCACCGCAGGCGCTTTGATCCTTTTTCCAACTCTTTTGGCAGGTCGGCTCTCTGCCGCACGCCAATCAGTTATCAGAATTCTAAAGCGACGCGAGCGCGAGCTAGAGGCGTTGTCACGGCGTCTTGAAGTTGCCGTTGAAACATCACAGATCGGAATTTGGGAGTATGAGCCTGATAGCGACCACCTGATCTGGGATCGGCGAATGTGCAGCCTCTTTGGTTACACCGGTGATCCCTCCAACCTTCGAGCGGATTTCTGGACGCAGCGTTTGCACCCCGAGGATCAGAAGGCCTCAAAGCAGATCCTTGACGATGCTGTGAGGGACGGGGGGGATTTTGCTGCCAACTTTCGTATCGTTTTACCAGACGGGGCAGTGCATCATATTCGGGAACTTGGTGTTTCATTTATAGATACTGCCGGGAAAAGACGATTGATCGCGGTGAACTGGGATGTGTCCCAGGATGTGCAGCTGCGAGATGAGTTAATGCGCGCCAATCAAACCTTGCAAAGACGCAATGGTGAGATGCGCGAAAGCCAGTTGGCTCTGGAACAGGCACATGCTGAGCTACAGGAACAACAAGCCGAGCTGCACCGGCTCTCGCTGGTGGCAAAGCATGCGTCAGACAGCATCATCTTAACAGACGCTAAGACCCGGATCATCTGGGTCAACGATGCGTTCACAAGGGTGACCGGATATACGCCGGAAGAGGCGATTGGCTCGACACCGGGCGATTTGCTCAACGGCCCCAATTCTGACGTAGCGGTGATCCACGACATCAATGGCCAACTATCCAAAGGTGAACGGTTTCACACCGAGATCTTGAATTATACCAAGTCGGGCAAAGAGATCTGGATCGACACCGATCTCGTTCCGATCCTGAACGACGATGGTCAGGTTGAATTGATTATCGGGATTGAACGGGACATCACCGAGTCCAAAACCCGCCAGCGTGAACTGGCCGAAGCCAAACTGGCCGCGGAACAGGCGGACCGGACCAAATCCGAGTTTCTGGCAAATATGAGCCACGAAATTCGCACACCGATGAATGGAATCATTGGCATGGCTGAGTTGCTGGCCGACTCTGATCTGGCGGCAAATGAGCAGCAATATGTGGATACAATCCAGGAGTCCTCCTCGGCCCTTTTGAAGATCATCAATGACATACTGGATTTGTCCCGGTTGGAGGCCGGTAAACTTGAGATATTGCCCACCAATTTCGAATTGCGCCATTGTGTTGAGAGCGCCATTGACCTGATGCGCCCCAAGGCCTTGGAAAAGGGAATTTCGATTTCAATCACCTATGCCACGGGCTTGGCTGATCAGATGCGCGGGGATGACGGCCGGTTGCGTCAGATCCTGGTGAACCTGATTGGCAACGCGGTGAAATTCACAGCCCAGGGCGGGGTGACGATCAAGGTTGGAACCGCAGATGATGACCCATACCGGTTGCTGATCGACATCGAGGACACTGGGATCGGTATATCCGAAGATCAGGCGCAGCATATTTTTGACCGGTTTTCACAAGCTGATGCCGCCACCACCCGGGCCTTTGGTGGCACCGGGCTTGGCCTGACCATCTCTGGTGTCTTGGCAGAACGGATGGGCGGCGTCATTACCCTAAGATCTGAGTTGGGACAGGGCTGTTGCTTTAGCCTCTCGGTGCAAATGGCGCCGGTTCAGGGACAGGTGGCTGAGGTTGAGTCAAAGGAGATCGCGTCAACTTTTGTACTCACCGACAGCGTTGTTTTGTTGGCCGAGGATAACAAGGTGAACCGGCTGCTGATTAATAAATACCTGAATGATCAACCGCTTGAGTTGGTCGAGGCCGTGAATGGACGTGAAGCCGTCACCCTATGCCAGAAACATGTTCCTGACATCGTGCTTATGGACATGTCGATGCCCGAGTTGGATGGTATTGCAGCGACGCGGGAAATCCGGGCGCTGAATATTGTGCAGCCAACAATCGTGGCATTGACTGCAAATGCCTTTGAAAGCGACCGCGAAGCTTGCCTTGCGGCGGGAATGGATAGCTTCCTTTCCAAACCGATCAAGAAGGCCCATTTGCTCGAAACTCTGGCAACGCTTCAGGCCGAGCGTATAGCAGTCAGAAAGCTGCCATCGGTAGAAGGCGACGGTGCGCCGGCTGTGGTGCCGTAACGTAGGCCAATGCAGCAGGGCCTCATAGTTTTTCATTGTCAGTTCTATTTGATGGCTTTTGCATTCGATTCACCAATGATTTATGGCTCCTATTTTTTGAGCTTCAGGGAATGACTCTTTAGAATTAAACGGTGCAAGTTAGTATTGATGGCATTTTGTCGAGTCCGCTCTACTTTATTGCGCGAGCGCTGCGGGATCTATTGAAAATCTCTCAACCCTGTAGCTGTTTGTGATGGCCGGTGTGGAGACTCGGCGACATGGAAAATGTCTTGGACTTGCTACCGCTGCTGGTCAAAATGGCCATTATCGTCGGCGCTTTGTTGTTGCTGCCGTTGCCATTGACATGGCTGGAACGAAAAATTGCCGCTCATATTCAACAACGCCCCGGCCCGATGCGGGTTGGCTGGCACGGATTGTTGCAACCGTTGGCTGATGCCATCAAATTGCTGACCAAAGAGGATCACATCCCGGCGCAGGCGGATCGGATGTTGTTTGCCATCGCGCCGGTAGTCGCGCTCGTGCCGCCGTTTGTGGTGTTCGTCGCCATCCCCTTTGGCGACCCCATTCAGGTGTTCGGCACTGAGGTAACTCTGTCTTTGTCAGATCTGAACGTTGGGCTTTTGTTCATCCTGGCGGTTTCGGGGATTGGTGTGTTTGGTACCATTTTGGCTGGCTGGGCTTCGAACAGCAAATATGCTGTGCTGGGCAGCCTGCGGTCCATTGCTCAGATGATTTCCTACGAGATTCCAATGGGTTTCTCGGTAATCGGTGTGGTTATGTTGGCCAACTCGATGCAATTGACCCAGATCGTTGCAGCGCAACAGGGGTTGTGGAACATCGTGGTGCAGCCGATCGGGTTCTTTGTTTTCTTTGTGGCCGGACTGGCCGAGGCCCAACGAATTCCCTTTGATCTGCCCGAGGCCGAAGGCGATCTGGGGGCCGGTTATCACACCGAATACAGCGGCATTCGGTTTTCACTCTTTATGTTGGCAGAATACCTGGTGGTGGTGGTTTTGGCGTTCCTGAATGTCTTGCTGTTCTTTGGAGGATGGCTGGGTGGACCTGCGTTCTTACCAACCGCGGTCTGGCTGTTGTTAAAGGTTGGTTTCTTCATTTGGGTATTTATGTGGTTGCGTTTCACGTTTCCGCGCTACCGTTATGACCAGTTGATGACCATCGGCTGGAAAGTCCTGCTGCCACTCTCGTTGCTGAATATCTTGGTGAGCGGATTTTTAGTGCTGTGAATTATGGATAAGGCGTAATGGCTAGAACACAGGTAAAACGACATGGCTGGATTGGCAGGTTGTTCTTTACCGATCTGCTGGCCGGGTTGCGGCTGACTCTGGGCTATATGTTTGGGAAAACCATCACTCATCATTATCCGGATTACGAGAAATGGATCCCATATCAACGCCACCGTGGGCATCACTTTATGAATACCAATGATCAGGGTGAGGTAAATTGTGTGGCATGTGAGCTTTGTTCAAAAATATGTCCCTGTGATTGCATTACCGTTATTCCCTTTGAAACCGAAAAAGGCGACCGCCGTCCCAAAGTGTTCGACATCGATCTGGCACGCTGCCTGTATTGCGGGCTGTGTGAAGATGCTTGTCCGGCGGATGCCATCAAGCTGGGTCAGGAGTACGAGGTCGCGACCACAAATCGGGCCACATTGGTGGTGCATCTTGAAGATCTGATAGCGGCGCCGCGCAAGGCCACAAATGGGGGGAAAGTGCTGCCTGCAAGACTGGACCCAGAGGGAGGATTGCGATCGGTGACCCGTTTGGGGACGGAAGCTGTGGGTCAGGATTGGTGGTCGCGGATACGAAAAGGCAAATGAGAATCTGAGAATATGCCAGTGTCCAAGGTGCTGAACGATCGGGACAACACGAAAGGGCGAATAAATGTATGTCAGCATAATATTGCGCCACAAATGGTCAGCGAGGTGATGACCCGCGAGGTGGCCACCTGTACGCCGGATGACAATTTGATCCGGATCATGGCGATGATGACCGAGAAGCGGAATCGCCACATGTTTGTCTGCGACAACAATGTGTTGTGTGGAGTGATCAGTATCGGTGACGTGGTCAAACATCGTCTGGACGAGATCATGCGCGAAGAGGACGTATTGCTGAAATACATCGACGGCACTGGCTACAGCGGTTGAGGCAGGCGCGGCCGGATCGCGCTGGATGCCTGAACAGGAGATAAGCACAGAGGGACAGAAATGGAGCGCGAGTTTTTTCTACTCTTGTCAGCGGTGGCAATTGCGTCTGCGCTGCTGGTGGTGGTGGCCCGAAATCCGGTTCACAGCGCGCTGGCTCTGGTCGCTTGCCTGGTCCAGATTGCGGCGCTCTATGTGTTGTTGGGGGCACCTTTTCTGGCTGTCATCCAGATTTTTGTTTATGTCGGTGCTGTGATGGTGCTGTTCCTGTTTGTCATCATGATGCTGGACGTCCGCAAGGAAGCTCAAACCAGATATCTTAAAAACGCAGTACTGCCCGGTGTCGTTGCACTGGTGATCCTTTCGGGTGAAATGATTGTACTGTTGACCCAAAGCGCCCGGTTACATGGGGTGATGGGGCCGGGACAGCCGATTACCACCCAGCCTTCGGTAGAAAGCCTCAGTCTGTTGCTGTTTCAGGATTTTCTGCTTCCGTTTGAGGTCGCCTCGGTGATCCTGTTGGTGGCGCTGATTGGAGCAGTGGTCCTGGCCAAGTCAGACGAGGGCGACGTTTCTGCAAAAGGTCAAAAAAACCATGTAAAAGCCAACGGTGAGGGTCTCAAATGATCCCGACAGCTTGGTATCTTATTCTTGCCGCGACACTGTTTGTGATTGGGGCGGCTGGCGTCTTGTTGCGCCGTAATGTGTTGATTGTACTGATGTCGCTGGAACTCATGCTGAACAGCATCACCATCAACCTGCTGGCCTTTGGTCATGTTTTGCAGGATCTGCGTGGCCAGATCATCGCAATTTTTGTCATAGCTATCACTGCGGCCGAGGTCGCGGTTGCACTTGGAATTCTGGTTGCGCTGCTACGCAACAAAAACACGTTGGAAGTGGATGAGTTGACCGTCTTGAAAGGCTGAAATTCTTGGAGTTTTTACTGTCTATCAGACCCTTACTGGCCATCGCCGTCAGCCTGACGGCCGCTGGTGTAATCTTGTGCCTGCGCAATCACGCCAACCTGCGGGATGCGATTTCGGTTCTGGCTGCAGTGGTGAAGTTCTTGATCGTCATCTCATTGGCGCCGCTGGTGCTGGCAGGGGGCACCCATGATCTGACACTGTTTGAGGTGCTGCCGGGGGTGGATTTCGCCTTTCGCGTAGATGCGCTGGGAATGGTCTTTGCCACCGTGTCCAGCCTGCTGTGGATACTCGCAGCGCTGTATTCGATTGGCTATATGCGCAGTCAGAACGAACATGCGCAAACCCGATTCTTTGCTTCGTTTGCGGTGTCCTTGTCGGCGGCCGTCGGAGGTGCTTTTGCCGCTAACCTGTTCACCCTAGTGATTTTTTACGAGGTCCTGAGCCTGGTCACCTATCCGCTGGTTTACCACAAAGAGGACGATGCCAGCTGGGCCGGTAGTCGCCGCTACATGGTCTATCTGCTAGGGGCCTCAAAATCCTTGCTGCTGGCGGCCCTGGCGCTGACTTATCATCTGGCAGGCACGCTGGATTTCATGCCACAGGGGTTGTTTGGCGGAGTGGATGCATCAGGCGGTCTGCTGAGTGTGGTCTATTTTTGCTACCTGTTCGGCTTTGCTAAAGCAGCGATCATGCCCTTCCACGCTTGGCTGCCGGCGGCGATGGTGGCACCTACACCGGTCAGTGCCCTGTTGCATGCGGTGGCCGTGGTGAAAATGGGTGTTTTCTGCCTATTGCGCGTGATTTTCCACGTTATGGGCGTGGATTTGATGGGCAGCCTCGGGTTGGGGATTGCCACTGCCTATTTGGTTTCGTTCACCATCGTCATGGCTTCGGTCTATGCGCTGACCCGCGATGATCTGAAGGCGCGGCTGGCCTATTCAACAGTCAGCCAACTGTCTTACATCATTCTGGGGGCGGCATTGCTGACGCCGATGGCGGCGGTGGGCGGCGTGACCCATATTGCGGCGCATGCGTTCTCTAAAATCACGCTGTTTTTCTGCGCCGGGTCGATTTACTGCGCCTCGCAACGTCGCAATATCAGCGATCTGGCTGGTATTGGGAGGCAGTTGCCCTGGACGATGGGCGCGTTCTTCATCGGCTCGTTGGGGATGATCGGCATCCCTCCCAGCGGCGGTTTCATCAGCAAATGGTATCTGGTTCTCGGCTCGGTTGAGGCGGGGGAGATGGTGTTCCTAATGGTTCTACTGGTCAGTGCCATTCTAAATGCGGCCTATTTCTTACCGGTCACCTA